>Ga0114939_10002686_pt1 | contig 12976 bp, 6 predicted proteins | sample AshMeaCrysSpring_FD_87196 | JGI IMG/M metagenome (GOLD analysis project Ga0114939, IMG submission 87196) | Groundwater microbial communities from Big Spring, Nevada to study Microbial Dark Matter (Phase II) - Ash Meadows Crystal Spring | ecosystem: Environmental > Aquatic > Deep subsurface >... | reverse complement strand
GGTGATGGTAATGTGTTGCCCAGAGATAGCATCCCAGGCGTAAAGTGAATTTCCATCACCGTAGAAAACTAATTTATTTACATGGTCTGTTGCCATCCCATTAATAGCGCTAGTATTTCCAGTAGTGGTGAATTCAACATTAGCTCCTGTAAGTCCATGAACTGCGAATAGTTTATTGGGTATTACAGTTCCATAGACTTCTCCATAGGGACTTTCGCAAACATTTCCACTAGAACTTTGAGCGAAAACTGGAGTTGAAAGGCTAAGTAGAAATATGCTGGTGCTAGTAGCACCAATCGTACTAATAAAACTGGCTCTATAAATAGTTTTTCCGCAGAGGGATTTAAATATAGATTGGGCTTGTTGAAATTTAGGGAAGTTTAAAATTTTACTAGTATTTTTGAGGCTGGTATTTTTTAAGTATCGGTTGTTCATATTTTTTATAAAAATTAAATTGTTTTAATTGGCATAGCGAAGCCATAATGCAAAGGTTTATGAATTTCTTAGGACTTAACGACGAGAAAAATCAAGGGTAAGTGCGACCTTGGATACCCCCCTTCTAAAGCGGGCTTGCGTAAGTCTTGTTTATTAAAAGTTGTTTCTTGATGTTTTTGTACACTGTAGTTGATTTTACTCTTACATATAGGTTTATTTTGTTGATTTAAGTTGTTTAATTTGTGGTATTTACTTATGACAAACATCGTATACATGGTCTATATTAGAAAAACAAACAAAACATGGATTAGGACGCCCCGCAAGGTTCATGGAATAAGGTCACCGCGTCTCGGCGCGGGAGGCGCGTTCCAAGATCGGAAGAACACTAAGAAATGAGAATTTGAGGTATTTTTTGCGTAAGTCCTGATAGATATAAAAATCCATCATAAAAGCTTAAAATTAGAATTACTTTCAGAAAAATAGACAATAAACAATAGCCTAATTAAAGAATTCAACTCAAGGTATTGAAATGGCGTGGCTAGCCATAAAATTTATAAAGTTTAATTCGACCAAATAAATAGAGAAATTTAAGTGAAAGGAGAAAGGAGAGGAAAACTCACCTTTCTCCTTATCAAATTTTCAGCTTTACTAAAGTATTGTTCCCATTAAAATCAGTAATTTAATCAGTAAAAATACTGGAATATTTACTAATTTTTAATAATTCTAAAAATCTGTGCAAGAATTAACTCAAATCTTTTGCTGGAAGATGATGAACTAGTCAGGACTTACGCAAGCCCCCCAATATAGCGGGGGGTTGGGGGTATCCAAGGTCACGAAATACTTGATTTTTCCTCTTCGTTACGTAAGTCCTAATAGCGCCCTTAGGATTTATCTTTATCTTTCTATTTGTAAATCCTCTTGTTGAGGTTCCAAAATAATTTCTAGACCCCGAACATCTTTAAACATAACTTCAACTCGACGATTTTGGGCATGTTGCAGTTTATTGGCACCAGGAGTTTTCAGATTTCTCTCTCCAAAGGAGCGAATAGTCATTCTTTCCGGCGCAATTCCCTTTTTGATTAAATAATTTCTAGAGTTTCTAGCCCGTCGGAATGCTAAATCTTTGTTATAAGCATCGCTAGCGCGGGCGTCAGTATGACCTTGTAGTTCAATCACAATATTGGGATACTGTTTTAAAACAGCAGCAATTTTATCTAAAATTTCACCACTGGGAGAACTAATATAGTCTTTATCAAGGGCAAAATGAATATTAATAGGGACACTGAGACGGATTGGTTTTGGTAATTCAGGCTCCGGTGTTGGTGTTTCAGGTGTGGGAATTTCTGGAGTTGGTTCTGGTGTGGGAGATTCGGTCGTCGGTTCTGGGTTAGGAGGTTGGGCAGCGGTAAAACATTCTGGAACTTGATTACTAAATTCTGACTCCCGATTTTCAATCTCTCCACCGCTAAGGGATTTGATAACAGAAGGGAAAGCGGGTTCAGAAGTGCCAAATTTAGGATGGGTTGCGATCGCGCTAATTCTTGCACCAGGATTTAAGTTATTAAGTTCTAAACTAAATTTACCCTTTGCATCAGTAGTAACACTTGTAAGAGGTTCGCTTAAAATCCGATTTTGAGAGTCACCACTAACTTTATATATATCTACTAAAGAACCAGGCTCGGCTATTCCATCAACACCAACATTTGACAAACCTTTATCAAAAAACTCAGGGCTTAAAAACTTAGGTGTATTAATAGCGGCGTTGGCTGTATCAGTACGTCTATTCTCAGAATTACGTTGAGAGTTAGGACCATCACCATTTTGGAAATCTGTAACACCTAAATTATGAACGGCATTGAGGTCAATACTCATGCCTTCTAAATAAGAAAAGCGGTTATTTTGGATGATATTTTGATTGGATGCGCCTTTGGCAATGGCACCATGATCAGGGTAAGCTGCAACAACAACACCAGACCCAGATTGATTATAGATTTCATTATCTATGACCTGATGGCCATTACCCATTAAGTACACTGCACCACGACGATAACGGCGCCCATTAAATTGAATTTTATTGGCGCGTATTTCTACTGACCCTTGGGGTTTAAATAAAAATACACCACTACCATCATTAGCACAAATTAAATTAGATTTTATTTGAGACTTATTAACAATACCATCCAAGCGAATACCATCAGGAATACCAGCTAATCCATTGGCAGTAAGTTGATTAGAAATAACCTGCATTCCTTCAGCGCGATAGCCTGTAATAATAGCACTACCATCATGAAAAGAAATCCGGTTATGTTTAATCACCGTGTCAACAGCATTAAAAACTGAAACTCCAAAAGCAGAAGTTGTTGATGGCATTTCCTCGTTGAGAGTAATACCTAACCAGTTATCTTCAATAACTACATTTTTTGGCGGGTTTGTATGATTATCTATATCATTACTACCAATGAAAATATCAGCGGGTGGAAGACTCGCTGTAAATCCGTGGCTTTTAGTAAAACCGTAGATATTTAAAGCCTTAATAGTTACGCTATCGGCAACAACTGTTAAACCTCGAAAAATTTCTTTTCCATTGGCAGGAGTAATAGAAACAATCGGTTTAGAAATACTATTTACCGTCGTTGGTAAAGCATCATTTCCTTGATTACCCTGATTATTTATATAACCTAATTGAGTTGTCCCATCAATGACTAAGTTTTTATTATTTAAGGGCGGTAGGATAGATTGAAGTTGAATAGTTGTTTGACCAGCACTTAAATTAAAAGTGATTATTGAAGATGAATTAACCTGCTCAACTTGATTTTTTTCGACCGGACTTAACTTATCAACAGGTAAAGTCCCATTAACAATTTCAATAGCTTCCCGGAGAGTAATAACATCGTCAGCTTGTATTTGACCATCGCTATTAGAGTTAACAATAACCCTATAACCAGAAGATGACTGACCCCAAGCAACCTGCTGAGCCAATATTATTTGAACCGCCAAGACGCCAAGGACGCCAAGGGATGATTGGGTATTAGAGACTCTTTGCGTCTTTGCGTCTTTGCGTGTCATTTTTTATCCTCCCAAGTAAAGACTCCTGTTGCTGACGGGGAGCAACTTTTTGTGGTCCAAAGCCCTCAAATAACTCATTTAATTTGAGAGTTAAACCCAAGTAAGGGCCACCAGCAGACCTAGTGCCAGAAAAATCACGGTCATCAACTTGTCCAAATACATAACCAGCGCTAAGACGTAAGTTGGGGGTCAGATAATAACCACTTTCGATTAAAAAGCCTGTTTCTGTAGAATCAGCAGAAGATTGATTAATCCAACGGGCTTCTCCAACTACATCTAAGTTGTAACCAAGGCGATAGGTTGCCCGTAATTGAGCTAAGTTAATTGTGCTGGTGCCTGCTAAATCACTGGCAAGGAAAGATGTGCTATTACGCAGGGCATATTTTCCGTAAAATTCCCATTGCCAATTTGGGGCGTAAATTGCTTCTGCGGCAAAGGTATGGTCTTCTGCACCGGTACCGCTGCCCAGTAGTATGGTATCTGGGATAGTAGCGGGGTTTTTGCGATAGTCATAACGCAGTAGGGCGTTAAATTTATCATTACGAGGGTCACGATATGCTAAACCAACTCGTAGGGTGGAGGTATCTCCTAGTCCTTGTAATTTTTGATTAGAAGAGTTTGCTTGTTGATAGCGCACTAAACCTGTTAAAGCGGAAGAAATTTTACCAGTTAAACCACCACTGATTACAGTATTGGAGCCACCGGAAGAAGTACGATGTTCGTATCTAGCACTCGCTTGGAAGTTAGGGTTATCGCTATATTCTAATCCAGCGCTATAGCTATCTCCGCTATCAAAGCCAATACTAGAAGCTGCCTGACCAAAGGTAAAGGGTTGAGCAAATTGTTGACCAGCAGCAGTCCTACCTTGGAAGCCACCAAAGATATGTTCGTAGGCTAGGTTTAAGCGTAAACCTGGGGCAATAGTCCAACGATTATTTAAACCGACTGCACCTTGGCTTGTTATTTCATCGGCGCCACCTAATATGGAGTAGCGACCAGTGATTGTTGTATCTGTACCCAGTTTGCGATCGCCACTAATACTAAAACTAGTTATAGAGTTTCCAGCAAATTGACCGCGACTATAATACTGCTGCGCTAGAGTCAGGTTAATTCCAGGAATGGCAGCCCAATTTAATCCCAAAATAGTGCGGTCTGGATATACAGTGTCAGTTTTAGAAGAAAGAGAGGTTTCGTTTTGCGCTTGGAAAGTAAGACTATTTGTTAACGCGAGATTTAAGCGCGATCGCAGTTGGTCTGAATCACCACTTAACCCACTGCTATTTATCCTATCTTCCCTATCTCTATGAATCCAATCAACATCAAAGGTGGCGGCGCCTAATTTTTGTTGAATACCAGCGCTGATACTAGTTAAGGAATTATCAACTTTACTTCCTGGTAAAGCATCGGTGCGAGGGGAGAATAAATCATTAAAGGCATTTAAAGGCTGGGGTGCAATACCAAAATTATCTTCATGGTCATACTGGAATTTGAGGGTAGTGGTATTAGTTAACTTACCGTTTAACTCTGCTCCATAACGAGTTTGACCTGGAACAAAACTAATAGTGGCATTATTTGCAAAGCCAGTATCGGCATATCTATAATAAGCCCGCCCTTGTAAAGCATTAAAAATTTCTCCCGTTGCTTCTGCCCGGAAAGCATCACCTTTAACGTTACTTAATAATTCAGAGTCATTTGTGGAATGGGCATATTCAGCAGTTAACTTAACTTTGGCACCTAGGGACAATAAAATATCGCCACCATATAATTCAAATTCTCTAACGCCTTGATTTTCTTTAAAGTAACTACCTGCTAACCAACTTTCATTATTAGCACCACGGCTAAAGTTATATTGCAGGCGCCCAGCGTAGATATTGTTATCGTTAGTATTGTTGTTTTGACTATTATATTGATAACTAACAACAATCCGTCTGACCAATACTTCCCCAAACTTACTAATATCACTACGAAGAACAGGTTCCCGGAATAATACAGTTCCCCTATCGTAATCAATTTCGTAGTCAGCGCCTCTATTTAACTGTTTTCGTTCTATAACTGTGCCGGGGCGATTTAATTCTTCTAATTCAATAGATATTGTTTCACTACCAGCAACTAATAAACCCCGGGAGAAGAAATAATAACCGCTAGTGCCATCTGGCGCTATAGTATCTCTCTGGAAACCTTGGAGTTTATCACCATAGAAAGCGCTTAGCTGTAAATCACCAAAATTATAATTAACCTTAGCGCCATGAAGTTGGCGAGTAATAGCAGTAAATTGCTGAGAAGGGCGAGAAAATTCTTCAGTATTATAGTCACCCCACATTAAGAAATCTGGGCTGGCACCGGGAATACCACTAGATTTTTCTAAACGAGCATAGATGCTATCAGTGGAAGGCGCGACTACATCTACCCTGGAGCTATCGCCATAGACAGGATAATTTTTCTCGCTAAATTGATAACTTCTAAATAATCTAGTGTCGCAATTACAATCTTCATTTAGATTGCGATCGCTATTAAAGGCTCCTGTAAATAACCAATCGCCTATGCGACCAGTGGCAAAAGCTGCAGAGTAAACATCAAATTGAGTTTTATCATCTTTATCTGGGCGGATAAAATCTTTTAAGCGGCTATAGTAATCTGTACCTCTAGCGCCTAAGCGTAAATCAACAACACCACTTAAAAGACTAGACCGTAAAGCAGTTTCAAACTGTACCTGGGTAAAAGCTTCAAATTCATTAGCAACACCACGGATTGTCACCGTTTGGGCTTTTAATTCTGAGCGAAGTTTGGCACTAAACTGCCCTTGTTTAACTTCTACTTGGAAACCGGGTTGGTCAGGTTTAAAATCAACTCCTTCAAATTGACCAGCGGTAGGAATTAAAGTAATAACACTATCGCGGTTAGAGCGATTACCATTTTTATCAACTAATTCCCCTTTTACAGTAGCGCTAGAGCGACCATCAGCGGGAATCCGAGCTTCTATAGTATCTAACTTTAATGAATTAGGCGCCCCTCTAACTTCTAGCCTTACCGATGTTGCAGCTTCTGCACTACCAGCAATATTTGCCGTAATGATGTTTTCTCCTTCCTTCAGAGACACACCATACCAAGTTTGGGTAATTACATTACCTGCACTTTTTTCTGTGCGTCCAATTAAAGAAGAATCAACTAACTCACCATTCACTCGTAATTCAATCTTACTGTCAGCAGGAAATTGCAAAATAATGCTCGCCGCTGGGACATCTGCTACTGTGTCTGGTTTGGGAGTTAGGATTTGTATAGCAGATGTGGGGGTGGTAGGGGTGGTAGGGGTGGTAGGGGATTCTTCTAATTGATTTTGTTTATTGAGATGATTATCTAAAGTATCTGGTTGATGAGCCTCACCAAGGTGATTATCTTGATTAGCTTGATTATTTAAAGCATTTCTAAGTCGATTACTATTATCAGCTACCATCCTACCTCTAATACCAAAGCCTCCCTCAGAATCTCTGCCCTTAGCAGGGGGGGAGAGAGTAGGGATAGCTGGGGTAGGAGAGGTAAAGTTGGTTAGAGAGGTGAGGGTGGTAGAAGATGTGGGGGTGGTGGGGGTGGTGGGAGTGGTGGAAGATAGGGAAACAATTTCCTCTACCTCCTCTACTTGAGTAGTGGATGTGGTAGGGATGGAAGATAAAGAAACAATCTCCTCTACCTCTTCTACCTCCTCTACCTCCTCTACCCCTCTAACTTCCCCTACCGTGGATACAGCTTGGGCAATAGTAGGATATAATACGATGCTCATCGCACCGGTCATTAACCCCATTAGGGCGAGATTTAAACTTGTAACTTGATGCAGTCTGGATTTCATTTTTTAACTTCCTCCTGGAAGGTGGGGGTGACTGCAAAGTTCATGCGTACCATCCCACCTGGCTGTAAGCGCACAAGGCGAGAATGACTATTGCGTTCCGAGAATTTTTTATTGGGAGCTATGGTATATCCGGGAAGGCTACTTAAATCTAATGCACCTGTATGACTTCCTGGTAACACATTAGCTACGGAGAATAAACCATTTGGGTCAGTAGTAATACGGTTTCCATCTTCCATAAATACAACTGCATTTGGTATTCCTGGTTCGTTTTCTTGCTGTTCTCCGTCAAAGTTTTTATCTACAAAAACTCGACCAATAATAGTACCGCAATCAGAAACAATCCCCGGTCTAATTTTTAATTGGTGACTAGCTGGACCATCCTTTGTGCGGAAACCGTTATCGCTGCGGATTGCACTGACGGAGGCTAAATTTTTACCACTACCTCTTACAGAATCACTAGTTAATTGTGCAGCGTAGGCTATATTTAATACACTTCCTGCAGGAATTAAACTATCTGTATTAAAAGTAATTACAGAACCTTCACGCCTAGCAACAACATTTACAGACTGACCATTTACCTCACCTCTTACAGATTTAGAAACAAAATTAAAGCCAAGGGGTAAGGTGTCCGTAACAGTAATACTATTTAAAGGCACATCAGCAAGATTCTTAACAGACAGACGATAGATAGGAATATCTCCGGGTTCCGCACTGGCGCGATCGCCTGACTTAACAATCTGTACCTGATTTGGTTGACAGAGATTAGTAGTAAACTCAAAAGCTAATAAATCAAGCCCAACAGTTTCAGCGTTGGGGACTAGAACAACATTATCCGTGACTGTAGTTTCCCCTCTAACAGTAATAGGTTGGCCATCTAAAGAACTAGCAATATAGCGGACAATATTATTAGTTATCCCTTCAGTGCCCTGACTTTCAATAATCCTAATTTTGATACGGCGTTGTTGAAAAATAGAACCACTAGGTGGATTAACAACAAGAATATAAGTTTTACCAGGTGTTAACTGTCCCTTATTGGGGTCGAATAGAAAATTATAAACACCAGGAGGATTATTACCAACAAAATAGGGATTTCTATTTTCACTATTTGGGTTTCTACCACCTGGAATATTATTTCCAGATATATCTGGGACTTCAGTGCGAGTTAAATCAACTAAATTACCTATTTGAGTACCAGTTGGGTCACTCGCCAATGGCTCATAAAGACTGACAGAAAAGCCACTATAATCAGGTAAAATTTGACCACCACAACCCAATATTCGTCCTAGGGGGTCAACTAAAGTACTAGAAGCCTGAAGTTGTGTTGTCGCTCCTGCAAAAAAGTTATTATTGCTATCTGTATAAGTATAGGAAGCTTGGTTAACTATAGGGATTTTTGGGGTTTGACTTTCAGCCTCTTGTGCAATAACAGGTAGACAACTATTAAATAGACTTCCTAATAAGAAGTGTACAGAAAGTTTTTTACCCCAAGTTTTTTCCCATTTTTTTATAATTTGTTTTTTAGAAGAAGACACTTCTTTTATTCTCCTGTATTCCTTCCTTGGGTGGGGAAGTAAAAAATGATAATTGCTAATTGCTAATTGATAATTGCTAATTGCTAATTGCTAATTGTTAATTGTTAATTGCTAATTGCTAATTGCTGATTGCTAATTGCTAATTGCTAACTATACTGCGCTCGGTTCAAAACTCAAATTTTAAAATGGCTAATGGCCATTAACCATTAGCCAGTCTGACCTTAGCTATTAGCCATTAACCTGTCTGACCTTAGCTCCTACCTTACTTTGACTTGATAGGTTCCTTTAACTATGCTTTTTGCCGCGACACTATCAGCAAAACTTAAGCGAATGTGAGTATAAGCCGCTGCTGGTGCTGGACGAACTTCTGTTTTGCCGCTGGGTAAAGTAACTGTTACAGTGGGTTTCTCTAAAAACTTTTGTCCGCCATCTATGCTATAAGTTGCCTTTGCCCCTGTTGGTATTGTTGCGGACCCCAATACATACTCCATACCTCTTGGTATTGGTTGATTGACAGTCAGTTTATTGACGGGGCGATCGCTCTTATTCAAACCGGTGACAATATAACGTAAGACATCACCTTTATTAACTACTGCCCGTCCTTCCAGTTTTTCCCAACCAGTTTTCTGCTGTCCTTGGGAATCCTGAAGAATAATTTGCTTCTCTGCACCTAAGTTTAACTCAACCTGTGGTTGCTTTTGGATATTTTGGGCAATAGCAGAACCCATTTCTGCTAAATTTGGCATTCCTGGGATGATGCCAGAAAATGGAAGCACTGAAAGAGCGATCGCGCCGAAACCGAAAAAGATTTTTTTCACTGTATTTACCTCAGAATATATTGATTGTTAGTTGCTAATTGCTAATTGCTAGTTGCTAGTTGCTAATTGCTAATTGCTAGTTGCTAATTACAGTAATAACTCATTCTTGATTAGCTATTAACCATTAACCATTAGCCATTAGCCATTAGCCATTAGCCATTAACCATTAGCCCTTAGCATTCCCTAATTAACCTTACGTTGGAACATGAAGTAACGTTCTTCACCGGGCTGTACTTTACCTTGAACGCTATTTACATACTTGGTAACATCAGTATTAACAGTTGTTCCTGTTTGGTCAATCGCTAAATTATTTCCTGGTTTACCACTGTAGAATTGTATTGTGGATGCGCCAGAATCCTTCGCTGTTCCGATAATATTGCTGGTGTCTAATTGACCGTTGATATCATTATCTAATGCCCAATTATTCTTGCCATCACCAGCTGCTGTGCTTAAGGTTCCATCTTCAACGATAACAACCTTATCCGCTTCTAAAATCACATTCTTTGTTCCAGCTTGAGCTTCGGAAATATTCTTGTACTTAATCCGATATTCTATAATATTTCCTGGTGCTGGTGATTTGGGTTTGTCGCTCCAAGTTTCATCACCTGCTTTAACTGCAGTACCACTACCTGGTAATACACGAGATTCTTTTCTTAATTTCAAGAAACCTGTATACACGCGGTCAATGGTTATATTTCTGGGTTCTGCAGCAGGGTCAGCACCTAAGCCCGGTGTTGCATCATCAATAAATGCGGTAATTGGTACAGGGAAACCTTTATCAATATCTGTTGATAAGGGACTATCTGGTGGTAAATTGACTTCCACACCGTAATTCATACTTTGACCAGGTTGTACTTTGGGAATTGTTATATATTCAGATTTATCATCAATTGGTGTTTGGTCATTAGTTGTAGCAGGATTCTTATCTGCATCATACTTAAATTCTGTACCAGTCCATACATAGGATTTAGACTGGTTATCGTAGGTGATTGTCACCAGAGTTCCTGGTTTTAAATCAGTTGGATTTGCAGGAGGAGTTGGCACTAAAGAAATATCATTTTCACTTGTACCGCTATTCTTAACTGTATTTGTAAAGCCAACTGGTGCAGGGTCTAGCATAGAACTAGGTGCAGATTTATCAGTTGGAACTAATGCTGACTTGTTAGTAAAGTCATCATTATTATCTTTTGGACCTGTCGCATCTGGCGCCCTATCTGGACCGTTTAATAAATCTGAAGCTACAGGCTTCTTAATTTCATATAAGTTAGGTTCGCCAGCCTCGCCAGTCCCACTGTTATTGTTACCAACGTCAGCATCAGCAGGATTCACCTGAGTTGGGTCAGGATAACCTTTATCAATAGGTGGTGTTTTATCTGGAATACCATCGCCATTAACATCTTCTGAACCAGGAGGCAGACTACCATTATCACCATAGTTGCTAGGTCTATTGTCACCGGATTCATCATAAACAACAGTTGTGCCACCGGGCGCCTGACCAAATACCTGAGCGATATTAGCGACCATTAAAGATGGTGCTGTGTCTAAGACAGTTGCAGAATTAACTTTGAGGGGAACTTTAAAACCAGTTATTATCTTACCGGGTGCCACACTACTAATAACAACAGGGTCATTAACATAACCAATACGTTTAACAGTAGTTAAATCCACACTAGCAGTTAAAGGCAACCAAGTTGACTCTAAAGCTGTTTTAGTAGTAGGGTCATCTAAAGTATAAACAGCCATCCATCCTGGAGGAGGAGTTGGTACTGAATCAAGGAGAGTATCCTTAGGTATGGCATCGGAAACAAGGATATGATTTTCTATATTATTACCCATCTTAATTGGAGTTCCAACTAATGGGGCTGGAGTAATTTTATTACCAGTGGGGTCAGTTAACTCAACTCTCAGACTTAACTCATAACCCAACTTATCATCATTAATCTTATCTGTGCCATTACTACTATAATCAGTGCGATTCTTGAGAATAGTAGCTAGAGAGAAAGACTTAGTAGACTGATTGACTGTAGCCTTTTGAGTAGCGCTCGCCTCACGAGTACCATTTACAGGGTCGCCAGCAACTTCATCATCTTTACCATCTGCTGGATTCTTATCTATACCAGAAACTCCTGTAATATCTACAGTATAAACGTCACCACCATCATTTCTATCGCGTTTTTGGTTTTGAGCATCCCCTGGTGTATCACCCAATGTGACGTTGATTATGTCATTATCTTGAGCGCCTTGGGTAACAGTTACTGGTACACGGACTAATATTGAACCACCTACAGCAATGGGTTCTGTTATTACTTCACCACCAGGAATAGGTGTCCAAGTTTGACCGCCATCCTTACTATATTCAAGTTTACCTGCTTGACCAGGACCAGTTACTTTTGCTAAATCTGGTACACGGAATTTTGTGGGGTCGTTACCTACGTTGGTAACTGTGTAGTTAAAATATAATTTATCGTTTATTTTTACTGGGTCATTGGGTGTTTCGTCGGTAACACCTGAGGCCGTAACAGTTATACCTGCAACTTCCGCAACTGTTACTACAACTGTATTTGATGTTGCATTGAGTGGTGTTTTATCTATTGGGTCTTCATAAGTAGCTGTTGCAGTATTACTTATTGATGCACCAGCAGCTGTTCCTTCTGCTAATACTGGTGCTATAAATTGAAATATTCCACTTATTAATAATGAAGTGGCTACGAAAGCACGATAGTTATTGGATACTTTTTTATTCACAGCTTTGTTAGAATATTGCATGAGATTTGTTGATTTAATTGCAATGAGCTAGTAACTGAGCTTCTATCTCAAGCTAGCTGTTGCAATTTTTTTTTAAGTTTTAAAAGGTCATCAACTCAAAAAAAAATAGGCTTTTAGAGTTCTATAACCAGGAAAAATACTGTGCAATTTAAGACTTTTTGCGATGCTTCAATATAATTTAGAAGAATCCCTTTGTCCGTTCTTAGTACTTACGATTACATCCATAAATATAGCTTTCTATCTCGAATAAAATCTTCAGTATAAATAACGAAATAAAAACAGATGATAAAGCTGAGTCAGTATGAAATGCTTATGATGTATCAAAAGCAAGCACAAAAATAATCACGTATTATATTGTGTGATAAATTTAATTATTTGTAGGTCAAAAAAAACATAATTACAGGACTTACGCAACTGGCACATTTATATAAAACTGTCACATTAAATTTATTTGGCTCTAACGTTAATAAATCAATACTTACAAACATTAGCTTCAAATTAAAATATATGTGTCAGTT
>Ga0114939_10002684_pt1 | contig 12984 bp, 8 predicted proteins | sample AshMeaCrysSpring_FD_87196 | JGI IMG/M metagenome (GOLD analysis project Ga0114939, IMG submission 87196) | Groundwater microbial communities from Big Spring, Nevada to study Microbial Dark Matter (Phase II) - Ash Meadows Crystal Spring | ecosystem: Environmental > Aquatic > Deep subsurface >... | reverse complement strand
TCTATCATCATTAACCTCATCCCTAGTTAATGACCCCGGGGCTTTAAAATCATTCTTTGAATAGTTATATTTAAACTTTAGTTCTCCATCATTAAGTTTGTATCTACTTCTGAATCCAAAGCTCTCTAAATCATCTTTAGAGTAATCTCTATATCCATCTTTCTCTCTTTTTAAATAATCTACTTCAACTAAAAGTTTTTCTCCTATTTTAGTTCCATATGTAAATTGTTGTTTTTTTAGTCCATAAGATCCTATTTCACTATTTAAACTTCCATAATTTTTTTTATCCTCTGGCGCTTTTGTTACAATATTTATTGTTCCACCAATTGCTCCATCTCCATATAGCACTGATCCTCCTGAAGGTATTACCTCAATTCTCTCAATATTATCTACTGGAATATTACTCGTCTGATACCCTGATAAATCAATTGAGTTAATTGGAGCTCCATCAACTAATACTATAACATTTGATTTTGCTGTAGCACCTTGACCTCTTATATCAAAAGCTGCATCTGCTCCACCCATCTCTTTTACAACAACACTCGATACTAATTTCAAAGCCTCTGCTACTGTTTTAGCTCCCCTTTGTGTTATCTCATCCCCTGTTAATACAGTTACATTTTTAGGTATATCCGCTATTGTTGTCTCTGTATTTTCACTAGTTATAACACTTTCTTCTAATTTTACAACCTTTTCTTGTGCCATTGCTAAACTAGATGCAATAATCAAGCCTGCAATATAAAATCTTTTTTTCATTTAATTTAATCCTCCCATTCTGTCACTCGCAGTTTATTTTTATGGCAGGTATCCTGACTCAACTTCTTCCGCAAATAGCCCTTCCCAGTTTCCCAGTGGTTTATCTATTTTTGTCCGTTTTACAGTGGCGTGACCGTTTAAGCTTTTCACTTAATTCCCTTTTAATTTATTAAAACCATAACGCCTTATTATACCATAATCACTTCATTTTTAAAACTTTTAAACAATAAGTGAACAAAATATATTTTAAATTACCTTGATTTATTTATATTTTTTAAGTACAATTTAGATAAATTTTTTTAAGGAGAGTTTATGAAAAATATTATTCCAGGTTATTTTTATATTTTTGACACTCCATTTGGCTTACTTAAAATTGAAGAATTAAACAATGAAATTATTAAAATTGAACTTAATAAACCTACTTCAAATAGAACTTTTAAGCTTACAAAACTTTTAGAAGAATCCTTTAAAGAGATTGATGAATTTCTAAAAGGCAAGAGAAAAAAATTTACATTTAAAATAAATCCTATTGGAACAGAGTTTCAAAAATCTGTTTGGAAAGCATTGCTTAACATTCCTTATGGAGAAGTTAAAACTTATAAAGATATTGCAATTGCTATTGGCAATCCTAAGGCATGTAGAGCCGTTGGATTAGCAAACAATAAAAATCCCATCCCCATAGTTATTCCTTGTCATAGAGTACTTGGTTCCAATGGTAAACTAACTGGATATGCCTATGGATTATCTATAAAATCCCATTTACTTAATTTAGAAAAAGGTGCAAAATAATTTTGCACCTTTTTTTAAGCTTCAACTACATTTTTAAAAACTACTTTCTCTACTATGTAAACTGTTATTAGATTAGTAAAAAATCCTGGTAATAACTCATACATATAACTATCTAATCCTAAAACTTTCCACATTAAAAATACAAACATTCCAACTAAAATCCCTGATAAAACACTTTTGCTATTTACATTTTTAAAATAAAGTACCGATATTATTGCTGGTCCAAATATTGTCCCAAAACCTCCCCAAGCATAGGCTACCAATGATAGTACTTTAGCATTTTGATTTAATGCAAATAGTAATGCTAGCAAAGCTATTACAACAACACATACTCTTCCAACCCACATTATCTCTTTGTCAGAAACATCTTTTTTCATATATTTATAAAAGTCTTCTGTTAAAGTAGTTGATGAAACTAACAATTGCGAATCTATTGTTGACATTATTGCTGATAATATTGCAGCTAATAAAATTCCTGCTACCCAAGGATTAAATAACTCTTTTATCATATAGATAAATATTTTTTCTGCATCTCCTCCTAACTCTGCAACATTTTTAAAAAGTGGTATTCCTAAAAGTCCAATTGCTATTGCTCCAATTAAAGAGATAATTACCCATATCATAGCTATTCTTCTAGATTTTTTTAATTCTTTTACATCACTTATACTCATAAATCTAACTAAAATATGAGGTTGTCCAAAATATCCTAGTCCCCAAGCTAAAGAAGACAATATTCCTAATATTCCTATATTCTTTCCATTTTGTTTAAATATATTAAATGAAATTCCTTTCAACTCAATTCCTTGTCTAACTGTCTCCATGTCTCCAACTTTATAATAAGCTGCTAATGGAACAGCTATTATAGCTAAAAACATCAATCCACCTTGAAAAAAATCTGTCCAACAAGAAGCTAAATACCCTCCCATAAATGTATAAACAACTATTGTTACTGCACCTATTACTACTGCAACTTTATAATCTATTCCAAGTATTGATTCAAATAATTTTCCTGCTGCAACTAATCCAGATGATGAATAAATTGTAAAGAAAAATAGTGTTCCTAAAGCTAAAACTTTTCTTATTGTTCCTTTATCATCTTTTAATTTTTTTTCTAAAAAAGTCGGTAAAGTTAAAGTATCCTCTATTTCAGTTTCTACTCTAAGTTTTGGAGCTATAAACTTCCAATTTAAATATGTTCCTACTGTTAAACCTATTACAACCCAAATTTGTCCAAACCCTGAAAGATATACTGCGCCTGGTAATCCCATTAATAACCATCCACTCATATCACTAGCTTGTGCTGATAACGCAGTTACCCAACTTCCTACTCCTCTACCTCCTATTAAATAATCCTCAGAACTGGAGGTCTTTCCATAAAAATAAATTCCAACTCCTATTAAAAATAATAAATATGCTCCAAATGTAATAAACGTTTCTACTCCTATCATCTTATACTCCTCCCAAATTTTTAATAAAAATAAAAGAGGGCCACTCAAGTACAGTTTTGTACCTAAATGACCCTCATTAAAAGAATCCTATAAAAATAATCTTTTATTAAAAGTTATTTCCCCTTAGATACAGATCCAAAATCGTAACACAAAATGGATCTGTATCTAAACATAAACTAATGCTTAAAACACAAATCCCTATCTAGGGGGGATGGGTTGTCTATTTACACTGTTTGAAATAACTTGATTTTTTCTCATTAGAACTCTCCTTTAATCTTTTATTTTCATTATGGTAACATATGAAAATAATTTTGTCAACTTTATTTAATATTTGATATTTTTCATAATTTTTCCTTAATTAAATAGACGTTTAATCTCTTCTATCCAGGCTTTGATTCTATCGGGTGTTTCATTATCTTGATTACTTTCATCTAAAGCAAGACCAATAAATTTATCATCCACAACTGATTCAGTTTCTTCATAGCTATATCCTTCTGTTGAAGTAAACCCCACTACTTTAGCACCTTTAGCTATAACTGCATCATATAATTTTCTCATTGCTCCTACATATGATTCACCAAATGCAAATTGATTTCCTACACCCACTATTCCTACAACCTTATTTGTAAAATCTAAATTTTTTAATTTATCATATACATTTTCCCAATCTTTTTGTAGCTCTCCTACTCCATAAGTTGGTGAAACTAAAATTAGATTTTCAATACTCTCCATCTCATCAATTCCATTTGCTACATCAAAAACTTCGTATTCCTCACCTCTTAAGTAAAACTCTATCTCATCAACTATTCCAGCTGTTATTCCTGATGTTGTTCCATAAAAAACTCCTATTTTTTTCATAATTAATTTCCTCCTAAATTTTTCAAACCAGTTATATCTTTTATAACCTCACTTGCAATTATAAGACCTGCTACAGATGGTACAAAAGATATACTTCCTACATTATTTTGCTTCTCTCTATTATTCTCTAGATTCTTCGGTTTCATTGGTAGTTCTTTTGAAAATAATACCTTTACCTTTTGAATTCTTCTCTTTTTTAACTCTGCTCTCATAACTTTTGCTAATGGGCAAACAGATGTTTTTGATATATCTGCAATCTCTAACATTGTTGGATTTATTTTATTTCCTGTTCCCATTGATGATATAATTGAAATTTTTAATTCCTTTGCTATAGTTATTAAATCTAATTTTGCTGTAACTATATCTATCGCATCAACAATATAAGTATATTTTTTATTTTCTGAAAAGAATATTTCTCTTTTGTCTTTAAAAAATTTTTCTTTATAGGCATTTATCTTTATATTTGGATTTATTGATAAAACTCTTTCTTTTATAATCTCAACCTTGTCTTTACCAATAGTATCTTGAGTAGCGATTATCTGTCTATTAAGATTTGTTATATCAACTGTATCAAAATCAACAACTGTCAACTCTCCAACACCAGCTCTAACTAAAGCTTCTACTACAAATCCACCTACTCCTCCCACTCCAAATACAAGCACATGGGAACTATTTAACTTATTTAAGTTTTCTGTACCTATTAACAACTCTGTTCTTTGAAAAATCATCTATTTACCAACCTTTTTCTATTCTTTACTAATTACATAAAGATTATATACTAAACAACTATAAAATACAAGTTTTTCTTTAGAAACTCTTGACATTTTTTCTAAATTTATGATATATATTTTATTAGCCACAATATATGTGGAGTGCTATTTTTAAGGAGGATACAATGAAAAAAGAAACAAAAGTATTTCAAGCTGAAACTAAAGAACTTTTAAACCTTATGGTACACTCTATTTACACTCATAAGGAAATTTTTTTGAGAGAACTTATCTCAAATGCTAGTGATGCCACTGATAAATTAAAATTCAAAGCTCTTACAGACACTCATATCTTGGATTCTTCTGAAGAACTTTGTATAACTATTACTCCTAATGAAGAATTAAGAACTCTAACTATTACTGATCATGGGATAGGTATGACTTTTGAAGAAGTTGTAGAAAATATTGGTACTATTGCTAAATCTGGATCAAAAGCATTTTTATCTTCACTAGAAGAAGCTAAAAAAAATAATGACCTGAATATAATTGGACAATTTGGAGTTGGTTTTTATTCTGCATTTATGGTTGCTGATAAGATTGTATTAGAAACTAAATCTCCATACTCTGATAAAGGAGTTAGATGGACATCTACAGGCGAAGGAAGCTATGAAATTGAAGAGATTGATAAAATAGAAAGAGGAACTTCAATTACTTTATATTTAAAAGACAATGATGAAGATAAAGAATTTTTAAATGAATATAAAATTAAAGGTCTTGTAAAAAAATACTCTGATTATGTTAAATACCCAATAATGTTAAAGGATGAAAGAATTAATTCAACTAGACCGATTTGGAAGACACCTAAAGACGAATTAAAAGATGAGGATTATAATGAATTTTATAAATCTACTTATCACGATTGGCAAGACCCTCTTTTCCATTTTAACTTTAATGTTCAAGGAAATTTAGAGTATAATGCTATCTTATTTATACCACAAGTTCCTCCATACGATCTTTATACAAGAGAGTACAAAAGAGGACTTCAGTTATATACTAAAAATGTTTTTATAATGGATAAATGTGAAGAACTAATTCCTCAATATTTTAATTTTATAAAAGGATTAGTTGATACAGATGACTTATCTCTTAATATATCAAGAGAAATTTTACAAAAAACTCAGCAACTAAAAACTATATCTAAAAATTTAGAGAAAAAAATTATAAGTGAATTTGAAAAATTAATGGCTAATGATAGAGATAAATATATAAAATTCTGGGAAATTTTTGGAAGACATATTAAATTTGGTGTTCATGAAAACTTTGGATTAAATAAAGATAAATTAGAAAATCTTCTTCTTTTCAAAAGCTCTAAAGATTTAGACTATACATCTCTTAAAGAGTATGTAGACAGAATGAAAGATGACCAAAAGGATATTTATTATGCAGTTGGTGAAAATCTAGATATTCTTCAAAAAATGCCTAAAGTTTTAAACGTTATCAATAAAGGTTTTGAAGTTTTATATCTTACAGAGGGTGCTGATGAATTTGCTTTAAAAACTATGAACACTTTTAAAGAAAAGACATTTAAATCAGTTACAGAGGTGACTTTTGAAACTGAAGAAGAGAAAGAAGAAATCAAAAAACTTTCTGAAATAAACAAATCTCTTCTTGATAAAATAAAAGAAACATTAAAAGAAAAAGTTGTTGAAATCAAATTAAATCCTGAACTTGGAGATAGTTCTGTTTCTTTATCATCTAAAGGTGAAGTCTCTTTAGAAATGGAAAAACTTTTATCTCAAATTCCAGGTAATGAAGGTGTAAAAGCTGAAAAGGTTCTAGAAATAAATCCAAATCATCCACTATTCAACAAACTACAAAATGCTTCAGAAACTGAATTAAAAGATTTATCAGATATTCTTTACAATCAAGGATTATTAATCGAAGGGTTTGCTCTTGAAAATCCATTAGATTTTGTTACAAAATTAAATAATATTCTAAGTAAGTAAACAAAATAAGGAAGGGATAATCCCTTCCTTATTTTATACACTTTTTATTATTCCCATTTTATAGCAGTATAATAACTTTTTTAACTCTTTAACTTGGCCCTCTAAATCTTTTCCTATATCTGTATCTCTCACTTTTAATCTTTCTTTTTTACTGTCTACAATCTCAGTTGTAGATTGAAAATCTAAACATTTTTCCACAGAGTCTCCAATATTTTCAAATGGTTTATGACAAACTAACCTCTTCCCATGAGAATTAAATATTAGAGTATATCCTGCTATTCCTGTAGTAGATTGATAAGCTTTTGAAAATCCACCATCTATTAATATTAATTTCCCTTGAGCTCTTATTGGTGTTTCACCTTTTCTTACCTTTACTGGAACATGACCATTTATTATATGAGAATATTCATCTAATATTCCAAATTCTTTTAATATTCTATTAGCAACCTCTTTGTTTTCAGAAAATTCGTAATAATAATCATAATTCTCCTTATGACTCTCTTTATCTGAGAAAAAATATCTTTCAAAAGTTCTCATTTTATCTTTGCCAAAAAGCGGTGAATCTTTCCCACACCAAAGATACCATATAAAATCTTTACCTTGAATACTATTTTCATCATAGTATCCCTCTCTGCAAAGTTGATCACATCTTTCAAACAATCTTTTTCCTGAATATTTTTTTCCAAAAATATCTATCTCTCTAAATCCACCTTTTTCATCCAATGGCATACATCCATGAAATAATAGATTTGAGTTCTTTTTTAAATATACGCTTCCTTTTTCTAATAAAAACTTTATATGCTCTTGAAGTTTTTCACTATTTCTGAAGCTCCTCATCAATCCTTCTACCACTTCCTTTTCTCTTTCATTTAAACTATAAAGATTATCTCTATCTAATGTTAAGTATGAACTATCTAATTTATGAAGCAGAAGTCTATCCTCCATGTTAAATGTTGAATTTCTTTTTATCACTTCTCCCTCTAACTTAAATTGAATAATTGAGATAGCTTTATGCATTTTAGAAAGCAACTCTTCATCACTGCTTTTATCTTTTGTTTTTGGTTTAAACTCACTACATAAATCATCACCGTAAAACTCCATAGCTAAAGTTGCCAAAGGTAATAGATTTATTCCATATCCATCTTCTAATATCTCTCTATTAGAGTATCTCAAGCATACTCTAATAGCATTTGCTATACAAGCTCCATGCCCACAAGCTGCACCTACCCATAATATGTCATGATTTCCCCATTGAATATCCACATTATGGTATTTCATAAGCTTATCCACTATTTTATGTGGATATGGTCCTCTATCATAAATATCCCCCACTATATGCAATGTATCTACAACTAGTGTTTGAATAAGCGTGCTTACATTTATTATAAACTCCTTACCTCTTCCAATATCTATTATCGTATTTATAATACCTTCTATGTAATCCTTTTTATTTTGCTCTTCAGCACGCTCGTATAAAAGTTCTTGAATGATGTAGGAAAATTCTTTTGTCATAGCCTTTCCTACTTTTGATCTTGTATACTTAGAGGAAACTACTTTCAAAACTTCTAATATTCTTGGTATAGTTCTTTTATACCACTCTTCCATATCTATACCTAAAGATTGAATAAGCTCTATTTTTTCTTTAGGATAGTATATTACTGTTGCTAATTGATTTTTTTCCTTTTCTAGTAAATTTATAAATATATTTTCTATTTTTTCTTTAATTACACCTGAACAATTTTTTAAAACATGATTAAAAGCTTCATATTCCCCATGTATATCACTTATAAAATGTTCCGTTCCCTTTGGTAAAGATAAAATTGCTTCCAAATTTATTATTTCTGTGGCTGTTTCAGCAATTGTTGGAAAATTTTTAGCTAAAAGTTTCAAGTATTTTAATTCTTCCTCTTTTATATTCATATTAACTCATCCTTTTTAGTATGGCACTTTGTGCTGATGCAACTATTGCAATTGGAACTCTAAACGGTGAACAACTAACATAATTGAATCCTAACTCATTGAAATACTCAATACTCTTAGGATCTCCCCCGTGTTCTCCACAAACTCCTATTTTTATATTTGGTTTTACGCTTTGACCTAACTCTTTAGCTAAAACTATTAATTTCCCAACTCCACGTGTGTCTATTGATTGAAATGGATCTCTTTTCATTATATTTTTAGCTTTGTAATGATCTATAAACTTTATAGAGTCATCTCTTGATATTCCATATGTTGTTTGAGTTAAATCATTCGTTCCAACTGAGAAAAATGCGCTTTCTTCAGCAATTTCATTAGCTATTAAACAAGCTCTTGGTAGTTCCATCATAGTCCCTAATTTATAATCTATCTTCTCATTTTTTTCTTCAAAAACTTTTTCAATCTCTTTTAAGATTCCTTCTTTGATATATTTAAACTCACTAATACCTCCAATAAAAGGTATCATTATCTCTATTTCACAACTACCGCCCTCTCCCTTGCACTCAATGGCTGATTCTATTATAGCTCTTGCTTGCATCTCATAAATCTCAGGAAAAGTAATTGCTAATCTACAACCTCTATGTCCTAGCATCGGATTTTCTTCTTTTAACTCCTTTATTCTACTCTCAATCTCTTTTGGACATTTTTCTAATAACATTGCTAATTTTTGTATATCTTTCTCTGTTTTTGGTAAAAATTCATGGAACGGAGGATCTAAAAGTCTTACATTCATAGGTAATCCACCTAATTTATGCAACATCTTTTTAAAATCAATTTTTTGAAGTTCTAAAAGCTTTTCTAGAGCTTTATCCCTATCTTCCTTTGTGTTAGCAATTATCATCTCTCTAACACTCCATATTTTTTCATCTTCAAAAAACATATGTTCTGTTCTACAAAGTCCTATCCCCTCAGCTCCAAATCCTTTTCCGACGATTACATCTGTTGGAGTATCTGCATTCATTCTAACTTCTAAAGTTTTAATTTCCTTACACCATTCTAAAAATTCTTTTAACTGTTCACTAAGCTCTCCCATTTTTAACTTTATGGCACCTTTATAAATATCTCCATTATATCCATTTATAGATATAATTTCTCCCTCTTGAACTCTCTCTCCATTTATAGTAAAGAACTCTTCACTAGAATCTATTTTTATCTCTTCACATCCTGTTACACAACATTTCCCCATTCCTCTAGCTACTACAGCTCCGTGAGATGTTGCTCCTCCTTTAACAGTTACAATTCCCTTAGCTAAACTCATGCCTTTGATATCTTCTGGGGAAGTTTCCACTCTCACTAAAATTACAGATTCTCCTTCTTTTATTTTGTCTGTGGAAAGAACTACTTTTCCCACAGCTACTCCCGCTGAACCTGGTAATCCTTTCCCTAGAAACTTTTTTCCAACTATATCAGCCTCTTCAAATGTCCCATTGAAAACTTGAGGTAATAATTCTGTATCTACCATTAATATAGCTTTTTCTTTAGTTATAATATTTTCATTTACCATATCTACAGCTATTTTTATAGATGCATTTGGACTTCTTTTTCCATTTCTTGTTTGAAGTATAAATAATTTTCCATCCTCTATGGTAAATTCAATATCTTGCATATCTCCATAGTGCTTTTCCAATGATTTTGCAATACTTAAAAAATCTTCATAAATATTTGGAAGTTGGTTTTTCATTGTTTCAATAGAGTGTGGTGTTCTTATTCCTGCTACAATATCTTCTCCTTGAGCTTCTAATAAATATTCTCCAAATAATTCATTTTCTCCTGTTGATGGGTTTCTTGTAAAAGCTACTCCTGTTCCTGATAACTCATTGAAATTACCAAATACCATTTCTTGAACTACAACAGCTGTTCCCATGCTTTCATCTATATTGTTTAGTTGTCTATATATTTTTGCTCTTTCATTATTCCAAGATTTAAAGATAGATTCAATTGCCATTAAAATTTGTTCCTCTGGATTCTCTGGGAAAAACTCACCTGTTTCAATCCAGTATAACCCTTTAAAAGTTTCAATTATTTCCTTGTAAGTTTTCTCTTTAGAATACTCTTTAATTTTTACAAACTTTTCTCTTGAAACTCCTTTTACAATTTCTGCGAACATCTCTATAAATCTCAAATATATTTCATATACAAATTTTTCATTTTTAGTTTTCTCAATTAATTTTTGAACTGTATTATCATTTAATCCTAAATTAAGAATAGTATCCATCATTCCTGGCATAGATACCGGTGCACCTGATCTCACTGAAACTAGTAAAGGATTTTCTCCCTCAAACTCCTTACCTGTTTCTATTTCTAATTTTTTTATTCCCTCTTTTATATCTTTTATCATATTTTCTGATAAACAATTCTCATTCTTAAAATAATTTTTACAAGCTACTGTTGTTGCTATTAACCCATTTGGAATAGGCAGTCCTATCTTTTTCATTTCTACTAGGTTGGCTCCCTTTCCACCTAATATCATTTTTTCTAAACCATACCCTTCATTAAATAAGTAAATATTTTTCATTTTCTCTCTCCTGAACTTTCTAATTTATTTTAATTAAAACTATTCACTTTTTTCTTTGTTCTTATTTTCTAATATATCAAGTAGTAATTTACTCACATTTGTTTTAGTAAATCTCCCAACTACTTTATATGTCTCCTTTCCATTCCTCTCTGTTATTCTAACAACTGGTACTGAGTCTATTTGATGCTCAATTATTTTTTTCACACAGTCCTCTATTGTCTCATCCTCTGTAGAAAATACTATGTTAGGCATTCTTGTCATTATAAGATTTATTGGTATTTGCTCTATATCTCTTTTCCCAATAGAGATTCTAAGCAAATCTTTTCTTGAAACAATACCTGAAAGATTCCCATCCTTTGTTATAAATATTGTTCCTATATCTTTTTCAAACATAAGAAGTACTGTTTTGTAAACTGAATAGCTTTCATCTATAGTTATTGGCATTCCCATTATATGTTTTACTAATGTTTTATTATTTGATTCTACAAAAGCTTCATTATATGTATATCCTACTTTTTGCTTTGATTTTATTATTGACATTTTCTTTAAAATCGAAAAATCTGTTCTAAGAGCTGATCTAGTAATGTATATCATTTTAGCTATTTCATCTCCTGTTATAGGACCATTTTTTTTAATTATCTTTACAATCTCTCTCTGTCTTTCCGTTAACTGCATATTAACTCCTTTTTTAAGTGCACACTTTATTTAAAAAAATTACACTATTCTATTAGATCAATGTTAACATCTATCTATAAAAAATGCAATACTTATTAAAAAGTGTGCATTTAATTTAAAATATATATTTACACCCAATATTTATTCCGTCTTTCTAATGGCTTTTTTTTATCTTTTTAGGTATAATATTTTTGATGATTAAGTATGTTAAAAAAAGAATTATAAAATTTTGTAATAAAACTTCTAAAAATACTTTAAATCTAGTAGAAATTTTTAATCATTTTGGAGTATCTTTAGATTATAAAAATACTATACTTTTGTTGAATTTCAAGAGGATGAGTTTACTCTGGTGTTTTCTACCCCTCTAAAAGCTTTAAAACATTTAAAAGAGACTGGAGTAACTGGCTTTTCAAGCTCTAAGTATTCTTTAACAAAAAGTTTTAAATCTACAGTATTAACATACAAAGTAAGTTATTTTTCTTGTACAAATTAAAATCAAGGAGGATTTAAAATGTTATTTTACAGACCTAACTACCTAATGATGACCGCTGGACCTACTACTGTTTCAGGTAATACTTTACATGCAAGAAGTAAGGTGTTCGGAAACCCCGATCTTGATCCTGACTTCCTAAATTATTATAAATTTGTTTGTCATAGACTTAGATATTTTATTGGATCAGATCATTCTAAAATTCTTATAATGAGTGGAGAAGGAATGCTTGGTTTAGATTCAGCTTGTGCTTCTCTTACTGAAAAAGGAGATAGAGTTCTTGTTATCTCTAATGGTTTCTTTGGAGAAGGTTTCAAAGAACTTATTGAGCCTTATGGTGGGGAAGTTACTGTGTTTGAATCAAGCTGGAAGAAATCAATTGATTTGGAAAATCTTAAAGATTTTCTAGAAAAAGATTCTGATTTTAAATATGCTACGGTAATACATTGTGATACTCCTAGTGGACTTCTTAATGATATTGGTCCTATCTGTCAACTTCTAAAATCTAAAGGTATTCTGACTGTAGTTGATACAGTTGCAGCTCTTGGAGGGGTTGACTTTAGAATGGATGAATGGAATGTTGATATTATGTTATCTGCATCTCAAAAAGTTTTCTCAACTGCTCCAGGTCTTACTATAGTTGCTGTTAGTGAAGATGCTTGGCATGCAATGGAAAATAGAACAACTCCTATTCCATCTTTTTATTGTAATTTATTACACTGGAAAAATATAGAGGAAAAGAAATCTTTTCCATACACTATGC
>Ga0114939_10002682_pt1 | contig 12987 bp, 9 predicted proteins | sample AshMeaCrysSpring_FD_87196 | JGI IMG/M metagenome (GOLD analysis project Ga0114939, IMG submission 87196) | Groundwater microbial communities from Big Spring, Nevada to study Microbial Dark Matter (Phase II) - Ash Meadows Crystal Spring | ecosystem: Environmental > Aquatic > Deep subsurface >... | reverse complement strand
GGCGCCGCGAGAGGCGCAGCGCGCGATGAGCGCCTATATCCTGCGCCGGCTGCTCTATGCGTTTCCGATCCTGCTCGGGGTCAACGTCATCACCTTCGTGCTGTTCTTCGTCGTGAACTCGCCCGACGACATGGCGCGCATGCAGCTCGGGCAGAAGCGGGTCACGCCGGACGCGATCGAGCGCTGGAAGGACGAGCACGGCTACGGCCGGCCGCTGCTCTACAACACGGCGGCCGACGGTCTCGGTAGGCTAACCGAGACCATCTTCTTTAAGAAGTCGGCGCGGCTGTTCGTGCTGGACTTCGGCCAGTCGGAGAGCGGGCGCGACATTGGCCACGACATCTCGCAGCGCATGTGGCCCAGCCTGGCGATCGCCTTGCCCTCGCTGCTCGTCGGGCTCCTCGTGAACCTTACTTTCGCGCTGCTGATCGTCTTCTTTCGGGCCACCTACGTCGATTGGGGCGGCGTGCTGCTATGCGTGGTGCTGATGTCGGTCTCGGGCCTTTTTTACATCATCGGCGGCCAGTTTCTCATCGGCAAGCTGCTCAGGCTCGTGCCGGTCTCAGGCTTTGACACCGGCCTTGCGGGTCTCAAGTTCCTCGTCCTGCCCGTGCTGATCGGCGTCGTCAGCGGGATCGGCGCGTCGGTGCGCTTCTACCGCACGCTCTTTCTCGAGGAGGCGAACCAGGACTATGTGCGCACCGCGCGCGCAAAGGGCCTCGGCGAGGCCGCGGTGATGTTCGGCCACGTGCTGCGCAACGCCCTCATCCCGGTGCTGACCGGCGTCGTCGTCGTGCTGCCGCTGCTCTTTCTCGGCAGCCTGCTGACCGAGTCCTTCTTCGGCATCCCCGGCCTCGGCTCCTACACGATCGACGCGATCAACATGCAGGACTTCGCCATTGTCCGCGCAATGGTGTTCCTCGGCTCCGTGCTCTACATCCTGGGGCTTGCGATGACCGACCTGTCCTACGCGCTTGCCGACCCGCGGGTCAGGCTTTCCTGAGACGCGGGCATGGCGACCCCCGTCTTCCTCCTCACCGATCTGCTGTTCTACGCCGTGGTGGCCTCGGCGCTGCTCTTTGCGCTGCACGCCCGCCGGCACGAGCACCTGCGCGCGCCCTGGCGGGCGGTGGCGAGGAGTCGCGTTGCCGTTGCCTCGCTCGTGGTGCTGGGCAGCTATGCGCTGATCGGCCTGCTCGATTCGGTGCATTTCCGGTCGGCGCCACCGGCAGAGGCCGCGCGGGCGGGCACGTCGTCCTCGGCGGAGGTGCTGAGCCTATTCGACCTGATCGCACAGCCGCTGCGCGAGCGCAAGGAGAAGACCTACTCGGCGCCGCTCGCCACGCACCTGCATGCCAGGGAGACGATGGAGCTGGCCGACGGCCGGACCGTGCGCGAACATCCCCGGCTCCGCTACGGCGGCGCGCATCTCGAAGATCCCGCGCGGGAGTGGGCCGGCGACGTCGCGACGACGGCGCTGCACGGGCTGGGATGGGCGGCGGTCCTCTGGTCGGCGATCACGGGGGGGCTCGCCCTGCGCCTCGCACGCCGGCACAGGCTTGCCTATGGGGCCGCATTGCGGCGGCTCGTCTGCGGCGCGGGGGCCTTTCCCTGGCGCGTGCTGCTCGGCACCTTCGGGGCGGTGCTCGCGCTTGCGGGGATCACCGTGGCGCTGGCCGCGAAGTACCACGTGCTCGGCACCGACAAGGTCGGCCAGGACGTGCTCTACCAGGCCCTCAAGAGCATCCGCACGGGCCTGCTGATCGGCACGCTGACGACGCTGGTCATGCTGCCGGCCGCGATCCTGCTCGGCGTGATGGCCGGTTACTTCCGCGGTTGGGTCGACGACCTCATCCAGTATCTCTATACGACGCTCAGCTCGATTCCCGGCGTGCTCCTGATCGCCGCCGCGATCCTGATGATGCAGGTCTACGTCGCCAATCACGAGCAGACGCTGGGCGGCGTCGCCGAGCGCGCCGATCTGCGCCTGCTGTTCCTGTGCCTCATTCTCGGCATCACGAGCTGGACCTCGCTCTGCCGACTGCTGCGCGGCGAGACGCTCAAGCTGCGCGAGCTCGACTATGTTCAAGCGGCGCACGCCTTCGGCGTCGGCCACTTCACCGTGCTCGGCCGGCACGTGCTGCCCAACGTGCTGCACATCGTGCTCATCACGGTGGTGCTCGACTTCAGCGGCCTGGTGCTCGCAGAGGCCGTGCTTTCATACGTCAACATCGGTGTCGATCCGAGCACCGAGAGCTGGGGGAACATGATCAACGGCGCCCGTCTCGAGCTGGCTCGCGAGCCCACGGTGTGGTGGTCGCTCGCCGCCGCGCTGGGCTTCATGTTCGTGCTCGTGCTCGCGGCGAACCTGCTCGCCGACGTGGTGCGCGACGCGCTCGATCCGCGCGTGGGGGGGCGGCAGTGAGCCCCGCCGACACGCCGCTGCTGCGGGTGCGTGGCCTGCGGGTGCGCATCGGCGAGGGGGAGTCGGCGGTGCGTGCGGTCGACGGCGTGGACCTCGACTGCCGGCGCGGCGAGACCTTCGCTCTGCTCGGCGAGTCGGGCTGCGGCAAGTCGATGACCGCTCTTGCGCTGATGCGGCTGCTGCCGCCGGGCGCGGTCACCGTCGCGGGCGAGGTGTCGCTCGACGGCGTGCCGTTGCTCGACCTCCCCGAACAGGCGATGCGGCGCGAGCGCGGCGGGCGCGTGGGCATGATTTTCCAGGAGCCGATGACCTCGCTGAACCCTGTGATGACGGCGGGGGCGCAGATCGCCGAGGCGGTGCGGCTGCACGACCCGGAGCACCGTCGGAGCCCCTTGCCACGGGTCGTCGAGCTCCTGCGGTCGGTCGGTATTCCCGACCCCGAGCGGCGCAGCCGGGAGTATCCGCACCAGCTCTCCGGCGGGATGAAGCAGCGCGTCATGATCGCGATCGCGCTCGCCGGCCGGCCGCAACTGCTGATCGCCGATGAGCCGACGACGGCGCTCGACGTGACCATCCAGGCGCAGGTGCTCGCGCTGCTCAAGGACCTGCAGCGCTCGACCGGCATGGCGGTGCTGCTCATCACCCATGACCTCGGCGTGGTCGCGCAGGTTGCCGATCGCGTCGCCGTGATGTACGCGGGGGAGATCGTCGAGTCCGGAAGCTGTGCCGATTTCTTCGCGCGCCCGCGCCATCCCTACAGCCGCCGCCTGTTCGAGTCACAGCCCAGCGCGGCCAAGCGGGGGAGGGACCTCGCCGTGATCCCCGGCGCGGTCCCCCGGCTGGATCGCCCGTTCGCGGGTTGCCGCTTCGCGCCGCGCTGCGCGCTGGCCTTGCCGGGCTGTCGCGCCGATGCGGTGCCCTGGGCGGGAAGCGTCGGCGACGGGGTTCGCTGTCTGCGGCCGGCCGAACCGGCCGTGGGGACGGCGGCGACCCCGGCCGAGTCCGCGCCGAACGGCGACGCGGCCACGGCGCCGTTGCTCGAGGTCCGCGACCTGGCGGTGCACTTCCCGATTCGTCGCGGCCTTTTACAGCGCGTCGTCGGTCACGTGCGGGCGGTCGACGGCGTCTCGCTGCGGGTCGGAGCGGGCCGGACCCTCGCGCTCGTCGGCGAATCCGGCTGCGGCAAGACCACCGTTGGCAAGGCGATCCTGCAGCTGATCCGTCCCACGGCCGGCCACGTCGGTTTCGAAGGTGTCGACCTCACCACCCTGCGTGGGGCGGCGCTGCGGCGGCGCCGTCGCGACTTCCAGATCGTGTTCCAGGATCCCGCCTCCTCGATGAACCCGCGCATGCGGGTGGCCGAGATCGTCGCCGAGGGGCTGGCGGCGCAGGGTATCGGCGGGGGGCGGGCAGGGCGGAGGGACCGGGTCGCCCGGCTGCTCGAGCAGGTAGGGCTGCCGGCAGACGCCGCAGCGCGCTACCCGCACGAGTTTTCGGGGGGGCAGCGACAGCGCATCGGGATCGCCCGCGCGCTCGCCGTGTCGCCCAAGCTGCTGATCTGCGATGAGCCCACCAGCGCGCTCGACGTGTCAGTTCAAGCGCAAATATTAAACCTTCTCAAGGATTTGCAATATAAACTTAATATTTCTTACTTATTTATCACCCACAACATCGCAGTCGTCTCCTATCTCGCGCACACGATGGCGGTGATGTACCTCGGCAGGGTCGTCGAGCAGGGCACGGTGGAGGAGGTGATGGCAGATCCGCTGCACCCTTACACGCGGGCCCTGCTCGCGGCGGTGCCCGAGCTGGACCCGGAGCAGCGCCGGCCGATGACGCGCGGCAACGAAGACCTGCCCTCTCCGGCAAAGCCGCCGCCCGGCTGTCATTTCCACCCGCGTTGTCCGATCGCCACGGCGCGCTGCCGCGAGGCCTATCCGCGACTCGCCGGGGAAGGGACGCATCGGGTGGCGTGCTTCCTCGCGTCGCCGGGCGCGGGGTGAGCGGGGGGGGTCAGCTCTTGCTCTTGTTCCGGCTGCGAGGCGTGGCGTTTTGCGAGGTGCGGGCCGGGCCGCCGGGGAGGGTCAGGCGCTGCCCCGTGCGCAGCACGGCGTCGGGCTTGATGCCGTTCGCCTTGGCGAGGGCCACAGGGGCAATCCCGGCCTCGCGGGCAACGGACCAAAGCGTGTCGCCATTGCCCACGACGTGGGTTCGGGAGCCGTTAGCGGACGTCTTCTTCGCCGTGGATTGCGCTGGCGCGACCGCGGCCACGCGCGACTCGGGCACGATGTCGATGGTCTCGCGTACCCGCGCATCCGCGCTGTCGAGGGTCGAGCGATCCTTGAGCTGGGCGACCAGGCTCGCGGCCTTGTGCTTCGGAACGAGCAGCACGTGGTCTTCCCGCGAGCTTGCGTTGGCGCTGAGGAAGCCGGGGTTCAGGCTGCGGAATTCCGACACCGACATGCCTGCGAGACGGGCGGCCAGCGAGAGGTCGATCTCTTCCGCAATGGCCACCGGGGTGACCGTGGGCTCGGCCGGGATGTCGCCGAGCTGCATGCCGTAGCTTCCCGGCTCGCGTATGACCCGTGCAATCCCGAGCAACTTGGGCACATAGGCCTCGGTGTGCGCGGGCAGGTTCAGCGACCAGTAGTCGGTGGACTTTCCCTTGGCGCGGTTGCTCTCAATCGCGCGTTTCACGGTGCCGGAACCGGCGTTGTAGGCCGCGAGGGCGAGCTCCCAGTCGCCGTTGAACTCGTTCGCCAGCGTCTGCAGGTAATCGAGCGCGGCAGCCGTCGCCGCGACCACGTCGCGGCGCCCGTCGTAGGTGCCGTCCCGGCGCAGACCGAGCACCTTGGCGGTGCCGGGCATGATCTGCCACATGCCCACCGCCCCCCCGCCGACGGCGGTCGGATTGTAAGTGCTCTCCACGACGGGCAGCAGCGCGAGCTCGAGCGGCATGCCGCGCTTCTTGGTCTCCTTGACGACGAGCGGCAGAAACTGGCGTGCCCGCTCCTCGATGGCGTTCCAGCTCTCCTGGCTGCTGCTGTATTGTGCAGCGGCGCGCGCGATGCGCCCGTCGTGCCGGTCGTCGAGGCGGAAGCCGCGGCGCAGGCTTTCCCAGACGTCGCCCGCGGGGCGCTCCCGAGGGGCGGCAGGCGGTGGCGTGGCCGAGCCGAAGAGCCGAGCGAAGAAGGAAGGTGCCGTGCTCTCGGTGGTGGCCGACCCGGCGCTCGCGCCCAGCGTCTCGCCCGGCTCGACCAGGGCGTCGGCGCCGACGCTGACGAAGCGGGAGCCATCGGCATTCGCGCGCTGCTCCATCGTCATGCAGCCGGTCAGGCCGCAGGCCAGTTGCACGGCAACGAAGCTGGCCAGCGCGGTGCGGGCGAAGTGCCGGCCGCTCATGGGCAGACGCTTGCCGGACGCGTCGTCAGGGGGAGGCAGGGTGATGGGGTCCATGTCGCACCGCGAGGGGATAGGATCCGGGAAAACCCTAATTTACAGCAAGAGGGTCCCCGGATAAACCCCAATCGGGCAGATTTTCCGCCCGCCCGCCGACACGGCCAGTTGGCTGCAGTTACAAAGGAAAACGATGGGGCATGACTGGAATGCCGGTCCGCTGGGGACCCTGCTGCTGGCCGAGGAGCGCAAGTGCCTGGGAGAGATTTCGACGGGACTGTTCGGTTACCAGCTCCTGCAAGTGGGACGGCTGGGTCCGGACTTCGACTACCTTGCGGAGTGTCCGATCCGCACCCGTACGCTGATCGTGCCGGGTACCGACGCCGGCGCTCTGGCCAGCGTATGCGCCGAGCCGGAGCGCCTGCCCATCGCGGCGGACTCGATCGACGCGCTGATCCTGCCGCACACCCTCGATGCGGCTCAGGACCCGCGCCAGGTGCTGCGCGAGGCCGAGCGGGTGCTGATCCCGGAAGGCCGCCTGGTGCTGCTCGGATTCAATCCCTGGAGCTTGTGGGGCGTGCGCCGACTCTTGAGCCCGCGCGCCACGCCGCCCTGGAATGAAGCCTTCATCGGCTACCCGCGGCTGAACGACTGGCTCTCGCTGCTGGGCTTCGCCGTGGAGCGCACGGAGGTGCTCATGTTCCGCCCCCCCTTGTCGCATGCGGGGCTGTTGGACCGGCTGGCCTTTCTGGACACCTACGGCCCCCGTTTCTGGCCCATGCTCGCCGGCGCCTATGCAGTGGTTGCGATCAAGCGCGTGTCGACGCTGACCCCGGTCAAGCTGCCGTGGAAACGCCAGTCGCTGATCCGGGCGCGCGTGGTGCAGCCCTCGGCGCGGGGGTTGCCCCATGGTTGAACGCGTCGAGCTCTACACCGATGGGGCCTGCCGGGGCAATCCCGGGCCGGGCGGGTGGGGGGCGTTGCTGCGTTTCGGCGAGACCGAGCGCGAGCTCTGCGGCGCCGAGTCGGCAACCACGAACAACCGGATGGAGCTCACGGCGGTGATCCGCGGGCTCGAGGCGCTCAGGCGGCCGTGCCGCGTGGCGGTCACCACGGATTCGCAGTACGTCCGCCTGGGCATCACCCAGTGGATCGAGCGCTGGCGCCGCAACGGCTGGCGCACGGCGGACCGCAAGCCGGTGAAGAACGAGGATCTTTGGCGGCGGCTGGACGAACTTAACGCGGCGCATACCGTGGACTGGCACTGGGTGAAGGGCCACGCGGGACACCCCGAGAACGAGCGGGCGGACCAGCTCGCGACCCGGGCGATCGACGATCTCATCGGTCGCAGGCAGGGGGAGTGATGCGCCAGATCGTGCTCGACACCGAAACCACCGGCCTGGAGCCGGAGCAGGGTCACCGGATCATCGAGGTCGGTTGCGTCGAGCTCGTCGACCGCCGCCCCACCGGGCGGAATTTTCACCAGTACCTCCAGCCGGACCGCGAGATCGACGGCCGCGCGGAAGAGGTCCATGGCATCAGCAATGCTTTTCTCGCCGACAAGCCGCGGTTCGCCGACGTGGTCGACGATCTGCTTGCCTACCTGGAGGGCGCGGAGCTGGTGATCCACAACGCGCCCTTCGATACCGGCTTCCTCAATGCCGAGCTCTCCCGTCTGGGGGGCCGCTGGGGCCGTCTCGAGGACCACTGCACAGTGCTGGATACCTTGGGCCTGGCGCGGCGGATGCATCCCGGTCAGCGCAACAGCCTCGACGCCCTCTGTACGCGGTACCGCATCGACAATTCGCGCCGGGACAAGCACGGCGCGTTGCTGGACGCCGAGATCCTGGCCGATGTCTACCTCGCCATGACCGGCGGGCAGGTGGCGCTCTCGCTGGACGGCCAGGTGGATCCCGAGGCGATGGGGGCGGCCCAGGCCGCGCGGCCCAGGCCTGTTCTGCAGGCGGTCGGCCTGTGTGTCGTCCGCGCCACAGAAGAGGAGCTCGCGGCCCACGAGCGCCGGCTGGAGGCGATTGCCAAGGCCAGCGGCGGCGTTTGCCTTTGGCGAGCAAGTGACAATTGATAAAGTAATAAAATCATTTAGTCATGATTACTTCTTCACAATATTTTGAAGAAAAGCCATCCCCCCTGGGCAGGGGGCGGGCCACGGCGCCGGACGCATTGGCCCCGGGCGGCGGCGCCGGGAAAGCGCCCCGGCCCGCAGTCGCCCCCGCCGGGAGCGGCAGGAGCTGAGCGACCGTGGGACGCTGGATCCGCGCCCTGTTTCACCACGTGCTGCGGCGCACGCCCATGCCGCTGCTGGCGGTGCTGATCGGGCTCGCGGTCGGCTTCCTCGTCTGGCAGGTCCTGGACCGGCTGCAGTCCCAGGCCCTGGGCGAGATGTTCCAGGCCCAGTTGCGGGATGACCTCGACCAGCGCGCCCGCGAGACGCTGATCCGGTTCGAGCGCTCGATCGACGGTCTCTCTTCCACGGCCCGCCTGCTCGCGGCGAATCGCTTCCTCGCCGACTATCTCGACCCGGGGCCCTGGGCCAGGCCCGGCGTGGCGTGGCCTATGGTGTGGCGCGGCCCGTTGCCGCCCTGGCTTGCCCCGGTCTCCGACTGGGAGGGCCGGGAGCGCGTGGACCAGGTGCTGCTGTTCGACAAGGAAGGCCGGCTGCGGGAGCTCTTCAAGATCGACGGCGCGGCGCCCGCGCTCAGCCTCGACCGGCCCGGTCTCGGCGGTCCCGACGTCGCGCAACGCCGAACGGTGTTCGCCGTGGTGGATGGGCGTCCCTACCTGCTCGTTACCCAGCCCGTCGAGGACGAGTCCCAGCAGGTGGCGGGAAGCCTGCAACTGGTCGTCCCGGTGGACGCCGGCTTCATGCTCAGCGCCCAGCGCCGCGCCACGCCCGGCGACGTGCTGACTGCGCTCATCGACCCGGACGCCCAGCGCGTGGTCGCGAGCAGCAACGAACAGGCGCTGCCGCTGGGGACCCGGCTGCAGGACGCGAAGGCGGACTTTGTGGTGACGGCGCAGTCACTGAGCGACTACGGCGCATCGGAGTGGAGCCCGCTGTTCGCGACCTTCGTGCCCCGCTCGGGCACCGAAGCCACGGTGCGGCAGCTGCTCCGCCTCGAGCGGCAGCAGCGGCTGATCGTGGCCCTGGTGCTGATCGGGGCCTTCTCCGCCCTGTTCGGCATCGTCTCCGGGCGGCTGAACCGCGTCCTGCGGCGCATTGCGGAGTTCTCGCGCCGCGCGCTCGGCTCCGACCAGCCGGAGGTCCAGTCCGGCAACCAGCTGCTCATCCTCGAGGAGCGCATCCGCGAGCTCATCGGCCTCGTCGTCCAGGCGCGCGAGGAGATGCGTGCGCAGCACGAGACCGAGATCCAGGAGAGCGAGGCGATTCGCGGGGCGATCATGGCGAGCTCGCTCGATGCCATCGTGACCATCGACGATCGCTGCCGCATCCTCGACTTCAATCCGACCGCCGAGCGCCAGTTCGGCCACCCCGAGGGGGAGGTCGTCGGCCAGGACGTGTCGGTCCTCATGTTCGGCGACGATTGCCGGGAGCGCTTCCGCGGCCTGCTGGAGCGCTGCCGAGAGGCGCCGCCAGAGGACGAATCGGGCCTGCGTGCGGAACTGGTGGCGCAGCACGGCGACGGGACCGAGTTTCCGGTCGAGGTGTCGATCAAGCCCTTCCGCCTGCACGAACGCCTGCTGTTCGCGGTGTATCTGCGCGACATCTCCGAGCGGCGCCGCCAGGAACGCGAGATCCAGAGCCTCGCCGCATTCCCCGGCGAGAGCCCGAGCCCGGTGCTGCGCGTCGACACCGACGGCGTCGTGCTGTACGCGAACGAGCCGAGCGCGCCGCTGCTCGCGCACTGGCAATGCCAGCTCGGCGAAACGCTGCCCGAGGACTGGCGGGAACAGGTGCATGCCGCGCTCGGCGACGGCCGCGACCGCGAGCAGGAGCTCGATTGCGGCGGTCGGCTCTATTCGGTCCTGCTGGCGCCGATCCGCGAGCTCGGCTATGTGAATCTCTATGCGCGCGACATCACCGAAATGCGGGCCGCCGAGGAGCAGTCGCGCAAGCATCAGACCGAGCTCGTGCACGTCTGCCGGCTGTCGACGATGGGCGAGACCGCGACCGGGATCGCCCATGAGCTGAACCAGCCGCTCTCGGCCATCGTCAACTACGCGAGCGGCTGCGCGCGCCGCCTGCGCAGCGGCAAGGACGACAAGGACGAGCTGCTCGAGGCGCTGGACCGCATCACCGGCCAGGCGACCCGCGCGGCCGAGATCATCAAGCGGCTGCGGGCGATGGTCGGCAAGCAGGCCGCGGTGCGCGACGACGTCGACCTCAACGACCTCGTGCGCGAGGTGTGCAGCTTCATCGAGTTCGAGACCCGGCGGGTCGGGGCCGAGGTGGACCTTCAGCTCGCCGCCGAGCGACTGCCGGTGCGCGTGGACCTGGTGCAGATCGAGCAGGTGCTGCTGAACCTGCTGCGGAATGCGCTCGAGGCGCTGGCGGATGTGCCGGAGGGGGAGGAGCGCCGCGTGACCATCCGCACGGGCTTCAATGCCCCGGGGCAGGTATACGTCGCCGTCGAGGACAGCGGGCGCGGCATCCGGCCGGCGCTGATGGAGCGGCTGTTCGATCCCTTCTTCACCACCAAGGAGAGCGGGATGGGCATGGGCCTCACCATCAGCCAGACGATCGTGGCGGACCACGATGGTAAGATCCGCGCAGAGTCCTGGCCGGGGCGCGGCGCGATTTTCATCGTCGAGCTGCCGGCCGCCGAGGAACTGTCCGAGACTGCGGTTGCCACCTCATGAGCCCACCCGATGCCGTCGAGCCCATCGTCTATGTCGTCGACGACGACGAGGCGATGCGCAGCTCCCTCAAGTGGCTGATCGAGTCGGTCGGCATGCGGGTCGAGGCCTACGGCTCGGCCGACGAATTCCTCGGCTGCTACTACCCGGCGCGCGCCGGCTGTCTGCTGCTCGACGTGCGCATGCCAGGCATGAGCGGGCTGGATCTGCAGGAGCACCTCGCGGCCCGGCACTCGCAGTTGCCCGTGATCATCATCACCGGCCACGGGGACGTTCCCATGGCGGTGCGGGCGATGAAGGCCGGCGCCGTGGACTTCATCGAAAAGCCCTTCAACGACGAGTCGCTGCTCGACGCCATCCGGCACGCCCTGGCGGTCTCTTTCGAGCAGCGCAGCCTGCAGTCGCGCCAGGCGGAAGTCGCCACGCGCCTTGCCCTGCTCACCCCGCGCGAGCACGAGGTGATGGAGATGGTCGCCGAGGGCAAGTCGAACAAGGAGATCGCCAACGCGCTAGGCGTTTCGGCGAAGACCGTGGAAGCGCACCGTGCCCGGGTGATGGAGAAGATGCAGGCCCACTCCCTCGCGGAGCTCGTGCGCATGGTGCTGACCGCGAACCTCGTCGACGAGCCGGAGCACTGATGCGCGGGACGGTCGCCGGTGCCCCTGCTGGCGCCTGAGCGCCGCGCCGAAATTTCCTGGGCCCTCTACGACTGGGCCAACTCCGCGTTTGCGACGACCGTGATGGCCGGATTCTTCCCGGTCTTTTTCAAACAGTACTGGGCGGGGGATCTCGCCACCACCGAAAGCTCCTTCCAGCTCGGACTCGCGAACTCCCTGGCAAGCCTCGTCGTCCTGTGCCTCGCGCCGCTGGTCGGGGCCGTTGCCGATCGCGGCGGGCTCAAACGGCGCCTGCTACTCCTGTTCACCGTCCTCGGCGCCGCCATGACCGGCGGGCTCACGCTGGTGGCGCAAGGCAACTGGGGCATGGCGCTCCTCTACTACGGGCTGGCGCAGCTCGGCTTTTCCTCCGGCATGGTCTGCTACGACGCGCTGCTCCTCGACGTCGCGCCTGCGCGCCGCTGGGATGCGGTCTCCGCGCTCGGCTACGCCATGGGCTACCTCGGCGGCGGCGTGCTGTTCGCGTTCAACGTGCTGACGGTGCTCCACCCGGAGTGGTTCGGCTTCGCCGATGCGCAGGACGCCGTCCGGTTCGCGTTTCTGACCGTCGCCTTCTGGTGGGCGCTGTTCGCCATCCCGCTGTTCCTCTTCGTGAAGGAGAAGACGCCGGCCCGGCCCGGCGCAGGCGCGACGCTGCGGGAGGCGGTGACCCAGCTGGCAGATACCTTCCGGCACATCCGTGCCGTGCGCCCGGCGTTCCTGTTCCTGCTCGCTTACTGGCTCTACATCGACGGCGTGGACACCGTCGTTCGCATGGCGGTGGACTACGGCCTGTCGCTGGGCTTCCCCGCGAGCGGGCTGATGACGGCGCTGCTGCTGACGCAGTTCGTCGGTTTCCCGGCGGCGCTGGCCTTCGGCCGCATCGGCGAGCGCTGGGGACCGAAGACCGGCATCGGCATCGCGATCCTGGTCTATCTGCTCACCATCGCCTGGGCCTCCCAGATGCAGACGCAGGCCGAGTTCTACGCCCTTGCGGCGGTCATCGGGCTGGTGCAGGGGGGCATCCAGTCCCTGTCGCGCTCGCTCTTCGCCCGGCTCGTGCCGCCCGGCCGCGCCGGCGAATTCTTCGGCTTCTACAACATGCTCGGCAAGTTTGCGGCGGTGATCGGCCCGGCCCTGATGGGGTGGGTCGGGGTTCTGAGCGGCAGTCCCCGGATCGCCATCCTGTCGGTCGGGGTGCTCTTCCTCCTCGGTGCCTTCGTCCTGCGGTTCGTCGACGAGGGGGCGGTGCCCGAGGCGCGCGAGGCGGAGCAGCCGACTGCCCCCTGACGCGCCGAGTTCCCGGCGGCAACGGGAAGTCGACTCTTCGACACTTGTTGGGATTTGTTTTTCAAGAGACTGTAAATAAAGGACTTTATATTTACAGGCGCCTGGCATATCGCTTGCTTTGATGGGGCGACACCCTGAGAAAGCGACGGTTCGCCATGGCTGCATCCACGCTGGACGAGAGCACCGACCTCGGCAACGAGAAGACCCCGGGCGGGGGGAGAAAGCGGCTGATCCTGGCCGCGCTCGCGGTTGTGCTCTTGCTGGCGGGGGGCGGCGGCGCGGCGTGGTACTTCCTGGCCGGGGCCGAGCCGCCGGCAAACGCGGCGGGCAAGGGCAAGGCCACGGCGAAGCAGGGTGGCGCGGCGGGCGCGGAAAAGGCACCGG
>Ga0114939_10002681_pt1 | contig 12988 bp, 10 predicted proteins | sample AshMeaCrysSpring_FD_87196 | JGI IMG/M metagenome (GOLD analysis project Ga0114939, IMG submission 87196) | Groundwater microbial communities from Big Spring, Nevada to study Microbial Dark Matter (Phase II) - Ash Meadows Crystal Spring | ecosystem: Environmental > Aquatic > Deep subsurface >... | reverse complement strand
TATTCGACGATTTGTTCTCGGTTTTTGGCCAAGCTCTTCTCTTTGACCAACGCCTCTTTTTCCTTGGCGAGTTCCTGTTAGTCGGCCTCTATCTGTTTTTTAAGGTTCTCCAAGCGCGCCTTCTCGGCGTCGACCGGCTCCTTCTCGACGGGGGCTGCGTCGGCGGTCTCGGGAACGGCGTTTTCCGCGGCATCGAGTGCAACTGTTTTGTTCTCGGCGCTGACCTCGGAAGAAGCGGCCTCAGGGGCGTTGGACGATGAGGATTCATAGCTGCGGACCTGGATTCTCTGGTCTTCCGGAACCTGGTTGATATCGTCCGTGAATCGCACCTGGCCCTGTTTGTCCAGATAGCGATAAAACTGGGCCGATGCCGGTGCAGGGCACGTCAGGCTGACCACCAGAATCGCGTATGCCAACCATTTCATTTGCGTTCTCCTTGCGTTCCTCAATTTAAAGTTGTCCCCGTTGAGATGCTATCCGCCGTTTGGCGTGAAACTTTAGCGCCTCCTTCCGCAGGACCGGATCTGCGTCTTGGCGGCGCTTGCCAAATTATTTTTGACAATGCCGAATTCTCGTGTAAATTTGACAGGCATTCAATTGTCAGCGTAGAGGCGGGGAATCGAATTCAACAGTGCGAAAAGAGAGGCAAATGAACAACCGGGCATGCCAGCTTGCCCTTATCGGCATGCTGATGGCGGCGATGGTCTGTTCGGCCTGCGCTCCAAGGCCCAAGCCGGGCCTGACGCCGGTCCCCGGGACCCGGGCGGCAGCGGACCAGCTATTTCAGCAGGCTGAAAAGAAATATCAGGCGAGCGCCTTTCCCGAGGCGTTAAGCCTTTATGCCGATTACCTTTCCCGTTATCCGGATGAACCGATGGCGCCGGCAGCCCTGATGCGAATCGGCGGCATCCATGCCCGACAGGGAAATCCGGCCCAGGCGCGCTCGTCCTATTCGAAGTTGGTATCCGATTACCCGGATAGCCCCCAGCGGGCGGAGGCCATGCTCGAGATCCTTGGCCTGCTGTTGCGCGAAGGGAAATTCGACGATGCGGTTTCCCATAGCGCGGAAGTTCTCAAGGTCGTCCGTGCTGCCGCCCCGCAGGCGCGCGCGCTTGCGCTGGCTGGGGATGCCCATGCCGGAGTGGGCGATAATTTGAAGGCGGTTGAGGCCTACACCCGCGCCCTGAGGCTGGCAGCCGCAAGCGAGCAAGACCTGATCGTGCCGAAGCTGCGCACGGCCATCCTGCGGTTGAACTCGCAGGAGGTCAACACCCTGGCAGAAAGGCCGGCGGACGACATTCCGATGGATTATCTGCTGTTCCAGGCCGGCATGGTCATGGGCCGCGAGGGCCGAACGGCAGAGGCGCTGATACTTTTGCGGTCGTTTCTCCAGCGCTACCCGCTACATGAGAACGTCGAGCGCGCGCAGCAGGCCATCGCGGAGATGGACAAAACCCTGCAGCGGGAGCGCCGGGTGGTGGGGTGCCTGCTGCCGCTAAGCGGCTCCTACCAGGCCATCGGCCAGCGCGCCCTGCGCGGAATCGAGCTGGCCGCCAGTCAGCACAATTTCGAAAGCCCATTGTCTCCGATGCAGGTGATCGTCAAGGACACCGCCTCGGAGGCCCAGGCCACTCTGCTGGCCCTGCGGGAATTGGAGCGTGAAGGGGTGTCGGGCGTCATCGGCCCGTTGGTGCACGCCGAAGCAGTGGTGCATGAGGCCCAGGCTATGGGCCTGCCCCTCATCACCCTTACACAGAAGGATGGGGTGGTGGGAGTCGGCGACTATGTATTCCGCAATTTCATCACGCCGTCCGCTCAAGTACGCTCGCTCGTTGCCTATGCCATAGGGGCGCTGGGGACCACCCGGGCAGTCGTTCTTTATCCAGACGAGCCTTATGGCCGGACCTTCATGGGGCTTTTCCGCGATGAGTACCAGAATCGTGGCGGCGAGGTTCTCGCCGCCGTGGCCTACAGCCCGTCAGCCACTGATTTCTCGGGCTCCATCAGGAAGCTGCTGCGGTACTCACAGAGAATTCCCCGAGAATCCCGCTCCGACCGGACCGATGCGCGAACCGGAGGCCGCCGCGGCCGGATCGACGAGAGGGAATTTGACCTGGCATTCGATTTCCAGGCGGTTTTTATTCCAGACGAGCCCACCAAGGCCGGGATGCTGGTGCCGCAGCTCGTCTATCATGACATCAAGGGCGTTCATCTGCTGGGTACCAATCTTTGGCACTCGGAAACGCTGCTTCAACACGCCGGGCCTTATGTCCAGGGCGCCATCGTGGTTGATGTCTTTTCAGCCGACAGCGCGGAGCCGGCCGCCAGGCGATTCGTCGACGCCTTCGATCAGACCTTCCAGCAAAGGCCGGGCGCCATTGAGGCGATCGCCTATGACAGCGCCCGGATGCTTTTTGAAGTGACCGGGCGGCCGGGGGTTCGGTTCCGCAGCGATGTTGCCGCTAGACTGCGCGACGCCGAGGGGTTTTCCGGCGCCACAGGATTCACCCGCTTCCAGCCCAACGGAGATTGCGACAAGGAGCTGCGCATCCTGGAAGTCAGAGGCAAAAAGTTTATCGAACTGCAGTGAACGGAGGCAGGGTCTTCTAATTCTTGAGGGACCCCTGGCCGGTGGCCTCAAGGGTGCTGCGCCAGAGCATGCCGCGAGGATCGACGTGCTTGCGCTTACCCGCCAGCAGCTTCATGGGAACGTGCACAAAGTGGTTGTTCCAATTGCCGATCAGAAGGTCCGTCTTTCCGGCCATGCCGGCATGCACGGCGTTGCGTCCTAAAAAATTGCAGAAGACCCGGTCGTTGGCATTGGCCGGCAGGCTGCGGATCATGTAGCTCGGATCGATGTATTTGATCGAAATTGGTACCTGCCGCGCATCAAAGTACTCGAGGATTTTCTGTTTAAGGAACATGCCGATATCCTTGAGCTTTATGTTGCCGGACAGGTCCAGCTCACGCTGCTCCTGTGCAAAGAACTTCTGACCGGCACCCTCCGCCACCACGATGACCGCATGCCCTCTGGCGGCCAGCCGCGCTTCCAGAGTGGTCAAGAGCCCGTTGGGGCCGTCGAGGTCGAAGTCCACTTCAGGAATCAGAACATAATTGACGTCCTGCTGGGCAAGGGCGGCGGTCGCGGCAATGAATCCCGAGTGCCGGCCCATCAGCTTGATGAGCCCGATGCCGTTGGGGTAACCCTCAGCTTCGTTGCTGGCGCTGACGATGGCCCGGGTCGCCACGTCTACGGCGGTGTCGAACCCGAAGGACCGTGAAACCATAAAGATGTCGTTGTCGATGGTCTTGGGCAGACCCACCACGCTGATGCGCAGACCGCGTCGCAGCACGGTATCGGCAATGGAGGTGGCCGCCTGAAGGGTTCCGTCGCCGCCGATCATGAAAAGAATGCCGATGCCGGTGCGCTCCAGGGTGTCCACGATTTCGTCGATGTCCTGGGGGCCGCGGCTGGAACCGATAAGCGTGCCGCCGCGTTCGTGGATGTTGAGCACGGCGTTCGGGGTCAGCTCCATAAAATCGTAGCCGTAGCGCGGGATGAAGCCGCGCAGGCCGTAGCGGACTCCGAATATATTGCGCACCCCATAGCCATAGTGAAGCTCCAGCACAATGGAGCGGATCAGGTCGTTCAGGCCAGGGCAAAGCCCGCCGCACATCACGAGGGCGCATTTAAGTTTGCTGGGGTCGAAGAAGATGTGGCTGCGGGGGCCGGCCTGCTCATAGGAGGGGGGGTCGGGTCCATCGGCCCGCTGGGGTCGAGCGCGGCTGAGGCTGACGTCGATGAGGATGCGATCCTCGTCGGATACGAAACAGATGCTGTGAGTGCCCTGCCCGCGCTTGCTGACCGGGCTGGGGATCCGGCATTCACCGAGGGTCGTAATGAGGGTGTGGGGCGATTCCAATTGCATGCGGGATCCAATGTGGTTTGGGTGCGGTTGGAAATCCAAACATATACTAAAAAACTATTGACAGACTGTTAGATATGGCATATTCTATCTTATTAAAATTTGAGTGACCGGATGATGTCGAATCCGGTCGTTTTTTTTGTCGCATTTCGAACCTGAGCCTTCAGCCGTCAAAACCATCTATCAAAAGTAGAAAGGAGAACATGTCCATGCAATGCACCAGCGTCAAACCCGGAATTGAGTGCGCTTTCATGACCGCCAAGGGCTGTGCCTACAAAGGCGGGATTTGTCAACAGATCGTAGAGCAATGCAGCGGCTGCGGCCGCCAAGGTCAGTACAGTTCCGGCTGGTATTGCACGGCATGCCCCGATCCTTCCATCAAGTGGCGCAACGGCGTCTGTAACTTGGCGACCCATGTCTCGGCATCGGCCGCGGCGCCCGAAGCCAAACAGAAGATCAACCCGCTCAAAGCCTCCAAACGCGCGGCCGGCAAATAGCCCGGCCATTCGACGAACCGCCCCGCCCGGCTTCGGGCGGGGTTTTTTATTGGTGTTTTTCCAAAAAGGCCAGCTCCAGACAGACCGCGATGACCTCCATCGCCGTGCGGATGTCCGCCACCGAGGGGAAAGACGGTGCGATGCGGATGTTACGGTCGCACGGGTCTTTGCGCTGCGGAAAGGTGGCGCCCGCCGGTGTCAGCTTGACGCCCGCCTCGGCCGCCAATTGCACGACGCGGCGCGCGCATCCTTCACGAGTATTGATGCTGACGAAGTAGCCGCCTGCAGGGCGGGTCCACTCGGCGATCCCTTTGCCGGCCAGTTCGCGGCCGAGCACTTCCTGGACGGCATCGAATTTCGGTTTCAAAATCGCGGCGTGCCGCCGCATATGGCGTTCGATGCCGGACATGTCCTTGAAGAAGATCAGGTGCCGCAGCTGATTGAGCTTGTCCGGGCCGATGGTCTGAAATCCCAAATGGCTTCTCGCCCAGTTCATGTTGGCGCGGCTGCCGGCCATGAAGGCCAGGCCGCTGCCGGCGAAGGAGATCTTGGAAGTGGACCCGAAGAGAAGCGCCCGGTCCGGATGCCCAGCCTTGCGGCAGGCCTGCAGGATGTCAGCCAGCCGCGCGGGGCCGTTGCCCAGATGGTGGTAGGCATAAGCGTTGTCCCAGAAAATGCGGAAATCCATGGCCTGGGTGGGCATGCGGGCCAGGCGCTCGACGACCTCTTCGGAATAGACCTCGCCCGTAGGGTTGCTGTATTTGGGAACGCACCAGATGCCCTTGATCCCGGCATCCGCGGCCGCCAGGGTCTCAACGGCGTCCATGTCCGGTCCGCCTGCCTGCAGTTGGACCGGAATCATCTCGATGCCGAGGTGCTCGCAGACGGCGAAGTGCCGATCGTATCCTGGACTGGGGCAGAGGAACTTGACCGCAGTCTGTCGTGACCAGGGAGCGTGTCCCGGGCCGGTTCCGAAGGCCCAGGCCCAGGTCATGGCGTCGTGCATCAGGCTGAGGCTGGAGTTCCCCCCGATGAGGATCTCATCGGGGGCGACTCCCATGTATCCGGCAAACAGCGCTTTGGCCTCGGGGAGGCCGTCGAGCCCGCCGTAATTGCGACAGTCGGATCCGTCCATGGCTTTGACGTCTTTGCGGCTCAGGCAATCGAGCAAGCCTTCGGATAGATCCAGTTGCTCGGGGCTGGGCTTGCCGCGGGTCATGTCCAGGTTGATCTTTCGGTTCTGGAACTCATGGTATCGCCCGAGAAGCTCCTGCCGGCGCCGCGACACCTGCTGAGAATCGATGCGGTTCAACGGATCCATACCATCTTTTCCTTTCGATGCCTTTCTAATTCTGAGAGATGATGCTGGCAGCCTATACCACCGCTCATCGCCGTCTACAAGCGCGAACCTGGCCGTTCGAATCCGCCGGAACCCGTCGCTTCGCCACCGCCGTGGCAGCGGCATCCATAATGAACCTCGACCAAGAAAAGCCCCCGCGCCGGGGCCGTGACGCCTGCACGGCGGCGGTCTCGGCTGGCCAGGATCGCACCCATGTCCCGGGGGTCGAGCTTGCCAAGTCCCACCGCGACGAGGGTGCCCACGATGTTGCGCACCATTCCGCGCAAAAACCCGTCCGCCTGGATCCGGAAGATCAGACGGCGGTCTTCTTCGGCTATCCAATCGGCGTGCATGACGGTCCGCTGGGTTTGCGCCCGCGGGCTCCCGGCGCTTTCAAACGCCTTGAAATCCTGCCGGCCGAGGAGGCACTCGGCGGCCCGCTGCATGGCCTCCATGTCGAGCGGCCGGTGAATGAACCAGGCGTAGTTGCGGCCGACAGCCGCCCGATCCGAACGATTCAGGATGTGGTAGTGATAGCGCTTGCTGATGGCCGCAAACCGGGCATGAAACTCTTCCGGCATCGGGCAGCAAGCGCGGATGGCGATATCGGAGGGCAGCAGGCCGTTCAATCCCTTGAGGATCGCTTCGCAGGTCAGGCGGGTGTCGCAACGGAAGTTGGCCACCTGGCCCAGGGCGTGGACCCCGGCATCGGTCCGGCCGGCGCCGATCAGGGTGACGTGGGTGCGGGTCATGCGTGCGATGGCGCGCTCGATCTCCGCCTGTACAGTGGGTCCATCGGCCTGCCGCTGCCAGCCTCTATAGGCTGTTCCGTCGTATTCGATGATGAGCTTGAAATTTGGCATGCGCGGGTCGGCAACGTCGTTCAGCGGAGAGGCGGCGCGGTGAGGAAAAAAAGCCCTTCGGCGCAAGGCCGCGGGCGGCTCAAGGCGTTGCCGGGGGCGATCAGGGCAAGAACGGGAAAGCGGTTATCAGGGACCATGGCCACTAAAAGCGGTCGCAGCGGATATCGGCCAATTCCTCTTCGATGCTGTCGTCGAGCCGTTCGCGGTAGTCCGATAGCGGGTAATGGGCGCCGCAGGCCCTGCAGCGCAACTGCACGGCGGTTCAGGTTCGCCGAAGTTCCAGCCGGCCGTCGCACCGTCCGCATGTCCATCGCGGAGAAAGCATAAAGTTAACGTTGGATCTCCCTTCGGTTTTGATTACCATAGCTGAAAGCGGGGGCGGGTGTCAAACACCCCAAAAGCGTCCGGCCGATGTGATCCGGAACTCCGGTGCCCCGCCGGCAGGCATTGGCATTCCGGACGGTTATGAGGCTCCGAGTGATTGACAAGCACGGGCGATTCTGTCAAACCAGGTGCCGCACTCAACCGGTTCCGGTGACTGCGCCGGCTGGAATTTAACGATCGGGAGCGGCAACTCTGCGATGGTAACCTGTCCTGGATTCAAGGCCGCCGGGGTGGCCGCCGGCATCAAGAAGAACGGCCTCAAAGACCTCGGCCTGATCGTATGCGATGGTCCGGCCGAGGTTGCCGGCGTGTTCACCCGCAACCGGGTTCAGGCCGCGCCCGTGCTGCTGGATCGCGCGCGCGTCGGAGGCGGCCGCTGCCAGGCGGTGATCGCCAACAGCGGCAATGCCAATTGCTGCACCGGCGCCGAGGCTTTCGCAAACGCCGTGCGCATGGCGCGGGCGGCGGCCGCCGGTCTGGGGGTCCCCGAGGAGCAGGTGCTGGTGGCGTCCACGGGGGTCATCGGCGAACCGCTGCCGGTGGAGCGGATCGAGCAGGCCCTGCCTGGATTGGTGGGAGCGCTGGCTCCAGAGGGGCTTGCGGATTTCGCCGAAGCCATCATGACCACCGACCGGGTTCCCAAGGTGGTCTCGCGTGAAATCGAGATCGGCGGCGGGCGCGTTACCCTCACCGGCGTGGCGAAGGGGGCGGGCATGATCCGGCCGGACGTCGCCACCATGCTCTGCTTCCTCATGACGGATGCCCGTGCGTCCGCAGAGAGCCTGCGAACGGTCCTGTCCGCCGGGGCCGAGCAGTCCTTCAACCGCATCACCGTGGACGGAGACACCAGCACGAACGATACGATCCTGCTGATGGCCAACGGACGATCGGGGGTCGATGTCGAGCGCGAGGCCGCGCGGGGCGCGTTTCAAGCACTGGTCGACGAGGTGATGCTCGCCCTGGCGAAATGGGTGGTGAAGGACGCCGAAGGCTCCAACAAGCTCGTGGAAATCCGGGTCGGCGGAGCGGTGTCCGATGCCGACGCCCGTGCGATCGCCGATGCGATTGCACACTCGCCGCTGGTCAAGACCGCCCTGTTCGGCGAAGATGCCAACTGGGGACGGATACTGGCCGCAGCCGGTCGCGCCGGGCCCGCGTTTGACCCGAACCGGGTGGACATCTTCATCGGGGAGGTCCAAATGGTGGCCGGAGGCGCAGGATGCGGGGAGGACGCGGAGGCTGCGGCCACACGGGTGCTGAGAACCGATGAGTTCAGCATTGCGGTCGAACTGCATCTCGGCACGGGCCGGGCGGCGGTTTACACCTGCGATCTATCCATCGACTACGTGAAGATCAACGCCGACTACCGCAGCTAGCGCCCCGCCTGGAACGGCTGCACCGTTTCGGGCTCAGCAACGGTTTGAATCCGGCGGGGTCGACGGAACCGTTTGCCGCCCTTCACGTAGGCGGCCCCTCACGGATGTTCATGCGAATTCCATGGCTCTCGTCCGCCTTCAAAAATTCCTGTCCGCCGCCGGGGTGTGTTCGCGCCGCAAGGCTGAGGACCTCATCCGCGCCGGCCGCGTGTTCGTCAACGGCCGGGTGGCGGCCGAGCTGGGCGCCAGAATCGATCCGCGTACCGATCGCGTGACGGTCGACGGCCAGATCGTCCGTCCGCCCGAGAAGTTGATCTATATCGCGCTGAACAAGCCGCGCGGCTATGTCTGCAGCTGCCGGCACCCCGGCAAAGACATCGTGCTCGATCTGGTGAACGTGCCGGAGCGGATTTATCCCGTGGGCCGTCTGGACAAGGACTCCACCGGCCTCCTGCTGCTCACCAACGACGGCCGGATGCACCTGAAGCTCTCGCATCCCTCCTTCGACCATGAAAAGGAGTACGACGTCGTCGTGGCGCGCCCGCTTTCGGACGGCGCCCTGCGACGCATGGCCGAGGGCATGCCCATCCTGAACACCCGCACCCGGCCGGCGGAAGTTCGGCGGCTTGGCGAGCGGCGTTTCCGCATCGTCCTCAAGGAGGGCCGCAACCGCCAGATCCGGCGCATGGTGAGCCGGCTGGGCAACGAGGTGGTCGATCTGAAGCGCATCCGAGTGGCGCATATCCGGCTCGGCCGCCTTGCGGAGGGCGCGTGGCGATATTTGACCGATGCGGAGACGCAGGCGCTGCTCTCCTAGCCGGTCGGTTTCAGACGGGCCAGCACGTACGCGGCGCGCGCGGGGATCGGCAGGATCGGAACCCGAACGATGGCATAGCCCAGGTCGCTGTAGACCGCTTCGATCAGGCGTTCGATTCTATCCGCCAGCCGGGCGTCCTCAGAACGAACCGGATCTTTGACGAAGGCCAGCTGCTCGAACAGAAACACCCGCCGATAGCGAATGCGCAGGCTGTGGCGCCGCGGCTCGGACGGATCCAGCCCTTCCAGCAGGTAGTAGGCGATACTGTCAGGAAGGGCGCGATCCAGAAACAATGGTTCGGCGGCGGGCAGACCCGCCTCGATGTGCAGCTTGGTCCTGAAAATATGGCCTTCGAAGCGGCTGGGGTCGGACTTGATTTCGCCGAGCCGCCGACCTTTTCTCAGTTCGGCGTCAATGTGCGCGCGCGCCGCCTCAGGGACCACCCGAAAGCCTTGCCGGGCGAGTTCGTCGATGACCGACGTCTTGCCGGAGCACGGAGCACCGGTAATCACGTTCCACCGGGTCAGGCGGACGGGGTTTGGCGCTTCGGCATCCATGCATCCAGGCAGGCGCGCTGGGGTTTTCGGAACCTGACGCGATCGGATTCCATGGTTTCGAATCCACGCTCCACCCGGGAGTCGCGGAAGCGGCGGTCAGCGATGCTCCGGCGGCTCCCGGGCAGGCCGAGCGGCTCAAAATCCCCTGCCGCAGACTTCAATTTTCGACGATGAGTTTTTGTCCGGGCTGCAGCTTGGCGCTGGCCTTCAGCCGGTTGAGAGCCGTCAACCGATCCACCGCCATGCCGTGCTGCTTGGCGATGGAATGCAGCGTGTCGCCGTTGCGCACAACGTAGACCGGCGGGTTCCGGGCCTTCGTCGATTCGTCTCTATCGAGATCGGCCGCAGGCACGATTTTGAGCACCTGGCCGATGACCAGACTGGCATTGGAGACTTGGTTCCGACGCTGGATATCCACGGTGGTGGTGCCGTAGCGCTTGGCCAGATTGTATAGCGAATCCCCCTGACGGACCACGTGTTCGATGGGTTCGCGTCGGGCTGCCGTGGTCTTCGGCCCAGCAGTTGTCGGCGATCGTTCGGGCGGGGATTCGACCGGGATGCGCAGGATCGTTCCGGCGGCCAGCGGGGCCGGCCGGCGAAGTTGGTTCGCCCGCATGACGGTCTTCACGTCGGTGCCGTACTTGCTGGCAACGGCCTGGATCGTTTCGTCCTTGCGCACTTTGTGGTGTTTCACGACCGCCGAGGGGGTCCGGCGCACCTCCACACGGCGGACTTCGTAAGGGGGGATCTCTTCGAGCTTCGCCAGGACTTGGTCTTTTTCGCCCGGGGGCACCCGCAGATCATAGCCATCTTCCGGAAGAACGCCCTGGCGCAGTTCGGCATTCAGCATCCGCAGCAGGTCAGGATCGATTCCGGTGGCGTGAGCGATAGCGGCCAGCGACACCTGACGTGGGATGGTGACGGGCTCGCTCTCCAGCGGCGGGTCGACGGCAATTTCGTCGAGGCCGTAGGCCTTGGCCGACTGGACGATATGCAGGGTGGCCAGAAACCGGGGCACATAACGCGCGGTTTCGCGCGGCAGCCGCTCGTATAGATCCCAGAAGTTGTCGAGATAATTTATGTTCTGGCTCTGAATGGTCCGCAGCACCCGGTTTTCGCCGCAGTTGTAGGCCGCCAGCACGGTGGTCCAGTCGCCGAACATGCCGTGCAGCTCCTTTAAATACTCGATGGCGCTCCGGGTGGACTTCTCCGGGTTCAGGCGTTCATCGATGTAGGTGTCCCGGTTAAGGCCGTAGCGGTAGCCGGTGGAGGGTATGAACTGCCACAACCCCAGCGCGCGCGCCGGAGAAAGGGCGGTCACCTTATAGCCGCTCTCGATGAGCGGCAGCCACACCAGGTCGACCGGCAGGCCGGCCTCTTTCAGCGCCGCTTCGATTTTGGAGCGGTATCGTCCGGAGCGGCGGTAGGCCTCCAGAAAAAAATCCCTTTCGCGGCCGGTCGTGAAAGAATCAATTTCGTCCTGAACATGGCGGTTGACGGTGATGGGGATTTCGTTGCGCTTCCCATTGACCACCACATTCCTGGAGGAATATATTTCAAGAATCCGTTTGGAAATGGTGATCCTCAGATCTTCCATTTCCTGCAGCAGTTCGGGGTCGTTGCCCGGATCCACGCTGAGCACCACGCCATAGGCCTGGTCCAGCGTTTCTATGGCAAGGTCGATCTCGCCCCGCTTCCAGTAGGCTTGCGCAGCGCGGCAAAGCGCCAGCGCGCGGTTGATGGATACGGCTTGCTTCTGAGGCGGCTGGCCGGAGATTTCGTCTTCCTCTTCTTCGATGGCGATCTCGTCAGCTTTTTCGCTCATGGGGCCGGACGGCGCACGGTCCGCCGAACTGACGGCGAACAAAAATCTCGGATGCTTCGCCGGCTGGGCGGGGCGGTCATCCTGCGGTGCGCTGGTAGCGGCGGATCCCGCTGCCGGAGCGGAGATTGCGGATGGCGTGGCCACCTTGGACGGGCGGCTGGGCGCGGACGTGGAACAGGCGGTCAACAGGGCCAGGGTGGCTGCGAGAACAAATTTGAGATGAAGCATCATGCGCGGGTTTCCGTTCTTTGATTTCCGAATCTGGATGAACTCATGGCTATCGATCTCTCTGCCGGGCATCCAGCTGCGGATGTCCTGCGTGAAACGGACATCCACAAGCAATGGTGGCAATGGCCCGCATAGGAAACTAAATGTGATGTCATAAAACAGAGACATCTGACTTTGTCAAGGGCACGGCGCCTGCCGCAACCGATCGGCCTCCCGCAGCCGGCCGGTTTCAGAGAGCCGCGTTCAAATCCGGGCCCGGCGAAAATAGTTCTTGCTTTTTTCATGCCAGGTTTTATAATCCCGTCGTTTTAGGCTTGACATGCAGCCGGTTAACCTCTTATAAAGCTCTTTTTGAAAGAGGGCGAAGGGGTGTTTTCGCATTTTCGACCGCCAGCGTAGCTCAGCTGGTAGAGCTACTGATTTGTAATCAGTGGGTCGGGGGTTCGAGTCCCTCCGCTGGCTCCAAGACTTTTGTGGTTTGAACGAGCGGATGTAGCCCTGCCGGGATGGTGCGGGTCGTTCGAGGTTCCGTTCGTGGTGGTTTAAATCCGGTGGGGTTCCCGAGCGGCCAAAGGGAACAGACTGTAAATCTGTCGGCGAATGCCTACGGAGGTTCGAATCCTCCCCCCACCACCAACCGGAGATGGGTCTTGTGTAGGAGATCTCGACGGAACGACTTCGAGATCGATAGTCACTACAGGACTTCCTGCATGAGTCTTTTCAGCGCGTCGGGATGAAGTGTTCTAATGGAATGCTCTGGTAGGGTCGCGGCGGCTGCTGGGGTTGCATGCGGGTGTAGCTCAGCTGGTAGAGCTCCAGCCTTCCAAGCTGGATGTCGCGAGTTCGAATCTCGTCGCCCGCTCCACCTTTAATTCGGATTTTTTTTCATACGCGCACAAACAACCCAGCCGGTCTTGCCGGTTGTTTGAGCCCACGTAGCTCAGTCGGTAGAGCGCTTCCTTGGTAAGGAAGAGGTCCGCCGGTTCGATTCCGGCCGTGGGCTCCACCGCCATACGCGCCGCCACGTGCGGCAGGAACCAAGGGTAAGCCCAAAGTCCACTTACCAACGCTTAGGGAGGAGCGAACACATGGCCAAGCAGAAGTTTGAGCGGACGAAGCCGCACGTGAACGTAGGCACGATTGGTCACATTGATCATGGCAAGACGACATTGACGG
>Ga0114939_10002680_pt1 | contig 12989 bp, 18 predicted proteins | sample AshMeaCrysSpring_FD_87196 | JGI IMG/M metagenome (GOLD analysis project Ga0114939, IMG submission 87196) | Groundwater microbial communities from Big Spring, Nevada to study Microbial Dark Matter (Phase II) - Ash Meadows Crystal Spring | ecosystem: Environmental > Aquatic > Deep subsurface >... | reverse complement strand
CGCGCCGGCCGCCGCGACGACGAGCGGCAGCGCGAACAGCGCGCGCCAGGGCGACGGGCGGCGCGTCAAGCCGGCGGCTTCGCCTTGCCCTGCGCGGCGACCGCGGCCATCGCTCGGGCGATCTCCTCGGCGTCGCCGAGGTAATAGCTGCGGACCGGCTTCAGCCCGGCATCGAGTTCGTAGACCAGCGGCCGCGCGGTCGGGATGTTCAGCGCGACGATGTCATCGTCGGAGATGCCGTCCAGATACTTGACCAGCGCCCGCAGCGAGTTGCCGTGCGCCGCCACCAGCACACGGCGGCCGCGCCTGATCGCCGGCGCAATCGAATCGTTCCAGAACGGCAGCACGCGCGCCACCGTGTCCTGCAGACACTCGGTGGCGGGGATTTCCTCCGGCTTCAGGTGCCGGTAGCGCGGATCGCCGGCGGCCGAACGCGGATCGCCCGCCGGCAGCGGATCGGGGGCGATCGCATAGGCACGGCGCCAGACCAGCACCTGCTGCTCGCCGTACTTCGCCGCCGTCTCCGCCTTGTTCAGCCCCTGCAGGTTGCCATAGTGACGCTCGTTCAGCCGCCACGAATGCACGACCGGCAGCCACATCTGGTCGAGCGCGTCGAGCGCCAGCCACAGCGTGCGAATCGCGCGCTTCAGCACCGAGGTGTAGGCGATGTCGAAGCGGTATCCCTCGCGCTGGAGCAGTTCGCCGGCGGCGCGCGCTTCGCGGCTGCCGACCTCGGTGAGGTCGACATCGGTCCAGCCGGTGAAGCGGTTCTCGAGGTTCCACTGGCTTTCACCATGGCGCAGCAGCACGAGCTTGTACATGGGTGGCTCCGGTCGGGGCAGAGGCTTCGTCATTCTATAATTCAGTTTCTTTGCGGCTGCCGGGACCTCGCGTGCAGTTCTTCATCGACAACGCCCTGCTGATCGCCGTCGCCTTCGTCAGCGGTGGCATGCTGCTGTGGCCGCTGCTGCGCGCGCGCGCCGGCGGGCCGGCGCTGACCACGCTGCAGGCCACGCAGATGATCAACAGCAAGCACGCGCAGCTGGTCGACATTCGCGACGCCGCCGATTTCACCCGCGGCTCGCTGCCGAACGCGAAGAACATCCCGCTCGGCGAGCTCGCCGGCCGCGGCGCAAAGGAACTGAAGAAGGACCGGCCGGTCATCGTGGTGTGCAACGCCGGCAACATCGCCGGCCGCGCCGCCGCACAGCTGAGGGCTGCGGGCCTGGCCGAGGTTTACGTGCTGGCGGGCGGCATCCGCGCCTGGCGCGAGGCCGGCCTGCCGATCAAGGCCTGAGAAGCGGACGCATCGCCGAGAGCCCCATGACCGCGCCCGTCCTGATGTACCGCACCGCGCAGTGCCCTTACTGCCACCGCGCCGAGGCACTCCTGAAGGCGCGCGGCGTCTCTTCCATCGAGACGATCCGCATCGACCTCGAGCCGGAGCGCCGCGATGAGATGATCGCCCGGACCGGCCGGCGCACGGTGCCGCAGATCTTCATCGGCGAGACGCATGTCGGCGGTTTCGACGATCTCGCCGCGCTCGACCGCGCAGGGCGGCTGGCCCCGTTGCTGGCCGGCTGAGAGCCAGCCGCACTTTCTCACACAGGACGCAATCCATGGCAGAGAACAACGGCGCCGGCCAGCAGGCCGGCGGCAACTCGCAGGCCCCGACCGGGCCCATCTTCCAGCTGCAGCGCTGCTACCTGAAGGACGCCTCGCTCGAGCTGCCGCACGCGCCGCGCATCTTCCTCGAGCAGCAGTCGCCGCAGATCGACGTGCAGCTCGAAGTGAGCAACGGCGCGGTGGTCGAAGGCATCTACGAAGTCGTGGTCCGCGTCACCGCTACCGCCAAGCTCGTCGACAAGGTGCTGTTCCTGGTCGAGGGCAAGCAGGCCGGCATCTTCGAAATCCGCGGCATCCCCAACGAGCAGTTCGAGCCGATCGTCGGCATCGTCTGCCCCGGCATCATCTACCCGTACCTGCGCGCCAACGTGGCCGACCTGATCAGCCGCACCGGCCTGCCGCCGATCCATCTGGCCGAGATCAACTTCGAGGCGCTGTACCAGCAGCGGCTGGCCCAGCAGCAGGCGCAGGCGGGCGCCGCCAGCGTCGCCGCGCCGACGCAGTAGCCGGCCGCTGCGGCAGCCCGCGGCCCGGGAGGCTGCCGTGAGAATCACCGTGCTCGGCGCCGGCGCCTGGGGCACGGCAATGGCGGCGGCGCTGGCGCCGCGCCACGACGCGGTGCTGTGGGGCCGCGACGGTGCCGCGCTGGCGCGGATGGCCGCCGAGCGTCGCAACGCGCAGTACCTGCCCGAGACCGCACTGCCACCGCGGCTGGCGCTGACGCCCGATCTGCAGCACGCGCTGGCGCACGCCGCCGACGGACTCGTCCTGATCGCCACGCCCACGGCGGCATTGCGCGAGACGCTGCGCCGTCTGCGCGGCGCCGGCGCGCTGCCGCCGCTGGCCTGGCTGTGCAAGGGGCTCGAGCACGGCACCTCGGCGATGGCGCACGAGATCGTCCGCGACGAACTCGGCGCGCACCCGGCCGGACCGCTGTCGGGCCCGAGCTTCGCCCAGGAAGTGGCGCGCGGACTGCCGACAGCGCTGGTGGCCGCCGGCGACGACGCCTTCTGCGAGCGGGTCACCGAGGCGCTGCACGGCCCGGCGCTGCGCATCTACTCGACGCACGACGTCGTCGGCGTGGAGGTCGGCGGCGCGGTGAAGAACGTGATGGCGGTAGCCACCGGCATCTGCGATGCGCTGGCCCTCGGCCACAACGCGCGGGCCGCGCTGATCACGCGCGGCCTGGCCGAGATCACCCGGCTCGGCACCGCGCTCGGCGCCTCGGCGCCGACCCTGATGGGACTGGCCGGCGTCGGGGACCTGATCCTGACCTGCGCCGGCGAGCTGTCGCGCAACCGGCAGGTCGGCCTGATGCTGGGCGGCGGCGTGCCGCTGGCCGAGGCGCTGGCCCGGGTCGGCCATGTCGCCGAGGGCGTCCGCTCGGCGCCGGCGGTGCTGGCGCGCGCCGGCACGCTGGGCGTGCAGATGCCGATCACCGAGGCCGTGTGCGCGGTGCTCGACGGCCGCGCCTCGCCGCGCCAGGCGCTGGAACAACTGCTGGCGCGCGACCCGAAGCGCGAAGCGACCGGATGACGACGCTGGGCGCGGCCTGCGTGTTCTGCGGCTCGCAGCCGGGGGCGCGGCCCGTGTACCTGCAGGCGGCGCGCGCGCTGGGCGAGACGCTGGCGCGCGCGGGCATCGTCACCGTCTTCGGCGGCGGCCACGTCGGCATGATGGGCGCGCTGGCCGACGGCGCGCTGGCGGCCGGCGGCCGCGTGGTCGGCGTGATCCCCGAGCACCTGATGCAGCCGGAAGTCGCCCACCGCGGGCTGAGCGAGCTGCAGGTGGTCGACTCGATGCACACGCGCAAGCGCACGATGGCCGACCGCGCCGACGCCTTCATCGTGCTGCCCGGTGGCTACGGCACCTTCGAGGAGATGTTCGAGATGGTGACCTGGCTGCAGCTGAAGCTGCATGTCAAGCCGGTCGGCCTGGTCAACGTGGCCGGTTATTTCGACCACCTGCTGCGGTTCCTGCGCCACGCCGTCGACGAGGACTTCATCCGGCCGCCGCACCGCGATCTGCTGACGGTAGCCGACGACGCCGACGCCTTGATCGAGCGGCTGCGCCGGCAGCTGGCCGCGCTCGCGCCCGCCGCCAGCGATCTCGGCCGCAGTTGAGAGCCGGGCCGGCGCCGGCGCATAAGCATCGAACGATCGCTTCTAAGGGCAGCCGCGGCCGCCGCCTAAGCTTCGCGCCACAACCCTGCGGAGCCCGCCCGATGCGCCTCGAGACCCTCGCCGTCCACGGCGGCTATGCCCCCGATCCGACCACGCGCGCCGTGGCCGTGCCCGTGTACCAGACGACGTCCTACGCGTTCGACTCGGCGCAGCACGGCGCCGACCTGTTCGACCTGAAGCTCCAGGGCAACATCTACACGCGGATCATGAATCCGACCAACGACGTGCTGGAGAAGCGCCTGGCGGCGATGGAAGGCGGCATCGGCGGCCTGGCGCTGGCCAGCGGCATGGCGGCGATCACCTACGCGATCCAGACGATCGCCGAGGCCGGCGACAACGTCATCGCCGCCAGCCACCTGTACGGCGGCAGCTTCAACCTGCTCGCGCACACGCTGCCGCAGCAGGGCATCCAGACCCGCTTCTTCGACCTCGACGAGCCGCAGGCGATCGAGACGCTGGCCGACGCGCGCACCAAGGCGGTGTTCGTCGAGTCGATCGGCAATCCGTCCGGTCGCGTCGCCGACATCGCCGCGCTGGCGACGGCCGCGCACAAGGCCGGCGTGCCGCTGATCGTCGACAACACGGTGTCCACGCCGTACCTGCTGCGGCCGTTCGAGCACGGCGCCGACATCGTCGTGCACTCGCTGACCAAGTACCTCGGCGGCCACGGCACCACGGTCGGCGGCGTCATCGTCGACAGCGGCCGCTTCCCGTGGGCTGAGCACCGCGACCGTTTCCCGCGGCTGAACAGCCCCGACCCGTCCTACCATGGCGTCGTCTACACCGAGGCGCTCGGGCCGGCCGCCTACATCGGCCGCGCCCGCGTCGTCCCCCTGCGCAACACCGGGGCGGCGCTGTCGCCGTTCAACGCCTTCCTGCTGCTGCAGGGGATCGAAACGCTGGCGCTGCGCATGGACCGGATCAACGACAACGCGCTGGACATCGCCCGTTTCCTGCAGGGCCGGCCCGAGGTGACGTGGGTCCGCTACGCGGGCCTGCCATCGCACCCCGACCACGCGCTGGCGCATCGGCTGCTGCGCGGCCGTGCCTCGGGCGTGCTCTCGTTCGGCGTCCGCGGCGCCCGCCCGGCCGGCGAGCGCTTCCTCGACGGCCTGAAGCTCGTCACGCGGCTGGTGAACATCGGCGACGCGAAGTCGCTGGCCACGCACCCGGCGTCGACCACGCACCGCCAGCTGTCGCCGGCCGAACTCGACCGCGCCGGCGTCAGCGAGGACATGGTGCGGCTGTCGGTCGGCATCGAGCACATCGACGACCTGCTGGCCGACCTCGACCAGGCGCTGCGCGGCTCGCAGCTGCGCGTGGCGGCCTGACCCGGATGCTCGTGCGGGCCAGGCCTCAGGCGCCGCCCGCGTAGTCCTGCTGGCGCCAGGCCTCGAACACGACCACCGCCACCGCATTGCCCAGATTCAGGCTGCGGTTGCCGGGCTGCATCGGCAGCCGCAGCAGGTGTTCGTCGTCGAATCTCGCGCGCAGCGCTTCCGGCAGCCCGCGCGTCTCGGCGCCGAACACCAGCCAGTCGCCGGGCAGGTAGCGCACCTGCGCGAACAGGCGCCGTCCCCGCGTGCTCAGCGCGAACAGCCGCGCCGGGTCCGGCCGCTCCGCCGCCAGCAGCGCGTCGAACGATTCGTGCAGGCGCAGCGCGGCGTATTCGTGGTAGTCGAGCCCGGCCCGGCGCAGCTGCTTGTCGGCGAGCTCGAAGCCGAGCGGCCGCACCAGGTGCAGCCGCGCGCCGGTGTTGGCGGCCAGGCGGATCACGTTGCCGGTATTGGGCGGGATCTCCGGCTCGACGAGCACGATGTTGAACATCGCTGCCCTCAGCGCCGTGCGCGCCCCGCCGGCGACATCATTTCTCGCAGGCGCCGAGGCGGCTCTGCGGGAACTCCTTCTGGATCTCGGCCAGTTGCTGCGCCAGCGCCGGCTCGACGTCGCGGATCTCGAAGCGCGTGGCCTGCGCCGCCGCGCCACGCTCGGCGAGCCGCGTGTCCTTGATGCCGCGCTGGGCGAGATCGGCCTGATGCTTCTGCGCCAGCGCCGGGTCGCGGAACGAGCCGAGCAGGATCGCGTTCGGCGTGGCCGTGGCCTCGCCCATCACGATCACGTCGCGCAGTCCGCGGCCGCGCAGATCCTGCGCCCGGCGCTCGGCTTCGACGCGCGAGGCGGCCGGCGGCAGGAACACGACAAACCACGCCGGCAAATCGACGCTCCTGGCCTGCAGCCGTTCGCCGAGCGCCAGCGCCGCCAGCCGCGGCTGCACGCGCGCCAGTGTCGCTTCGTCGAAGTCGCCGAACTCGAAGCAGGCCGGCTTCGCGGCGGCGACGCTCGGCGTCGCCTTCGCCGGGCCGCCGAGCGCCGCCACCTGCTGCGGCGTCAGCACGCGCACCGACTCCGGCGCGATCTGCCGCAGCAGGCGCTGCGGCTCGCGCCCCTGCTCCGGCGCCAAGCCGAGCAGGCCCTTATGCCAGGCAAACAGGGCGATGTTGACGAGCAGCAGCAGCAGGAAGGCGAGCTTCATCGCGCCGCGCCGGCGAGGCCCGAGACGGCCGCGGCGGCCAGCGCGCGTGCCCGCAGGTACACGCCGCGCAGCACGAGATTCTCCTCGCGCACCACCCCCGGCAGCGAGGTGCCGTGGCCGACGTAGGGCGCCAGCTGCGCCGCGTAGCCGCCGGCGAGGATCACCAGCGGCTCGCCATGCTCGCTGCGGAAGCCGCGCACGAACCGCTCGATCAGGCCGAGCTGGCTGCCGATGACGCCGGTGGCGATCGCATCGTCGGTATTGTCCGGGCAGGCGACCATCTGCCCCTTGGCGAGGGGCAGATTGGCGGTGCCGCGCGCCAGCGCGTCGAACATCATCCGCACGCCGGGGGCGATGGCGCCGCCGACGAAAGTGCCGTCGATCGTCACGCCGTCGACGGTGGTGGCCGTGCCCGCGGTCACCACCACCAGCGCGCGGTCCGGGTGCGCGGCGCGGGCGGCGATCAGCGAGTGCCAGCGGTCGACACCGAGCTGCGCGCTGTCGCGGTAACCGTTGTACAGCCACACGCCCTCGTGGCTGAACTCCGGCTGGGTGTCGAACCAGCGCACCGGCAGCGCGAAGGCTTTCGTCACCGCCTGTTCCATGGCCCGCATCAGCACCGGTGCGGCCACGCCGCAGCCGTAGGCCGCCTGCACCGGCACGTTGACGCGATCGATCCACTCGCGCGCCAGCGCCGGCGCCAGTTCCGCCGGCGGCGCGTTGCGGGTCGATCCATAGGCGGGGCCGATGCGCCCGTCGAGGGTCATCAGCACCCACTTCAGCGCCGAGTTGCCGGCGTCGAGCAGCAACCAGTGCATCGGCACGGTCATGCCGTTGCCCCGTCGCCCGTCAGCGCCGCCTGACCGGCGCGCGGTCTCGCCGTCATCGGGACCTCCGCAGCGATACTTCGCCCGCGCTGCACACGCGCAGGCCGCCATCCGTCGCCAGCAACAGCCGCCCTTCGCCGTCGACGCCGAGCGCGCGGCCGCTGGCCACGCGCACGCCGAGCTCGAGCAGATCGACCGGCGCGTCGCGCTGGCCGAACAGCACCATGAAGCGCGACTGCAGCGGCACGAAGCCGCCGGCCTCGAACGTCCGCACCGTCTCGACGATCGCGCCGGCCATGCGGCCGATCAGCGCCTCGCGCGACAGCGGCCTGCGCCCCGCCAATTCGTCGAGCGAGGCGACCGGCTGGCCGATCGACGCGCGGGTCGGCGCGTCCAGGAAGAGGTTCACGCCGACGCCGACGATCAGCGTGCGCCGTCCTTCGGCGTCGAGCGCCAGCTCGCACAATACGCCGCCCAGCTTGCGCTCGCCGAGCATCAGGTCGTTCGGCCACTTCAGCGTCACCGGCACATCGAGCGCGCGCAACGCCTCGGCCGCGCCGATGCCGCAGGCCAGCGTCGCGGCGGCGATCTGCGCCTCGGCGCCGGCCATCGGCACGGCAAGCGAGAACAGCAGCGCGCCGCCGGGCCGCGCGAACCAGCGCCGTCCGAGCCGCCCCCGCCCCGCGGTCTGGTGCGCGGCGGCGCGCAGCAGCGGTCGCCGTGGCTGCTGCTGGCGCGCACGCTGCAGCAGGTCGGCATTGGTCGAGCCTGTCTGCTGGACCGCCTCGACCTCGAACTGCGGCGCCTCGCGGCCGAGCAGCGCGCCGCTCAACGGCTGCATGGCGGGCCAGCCGGCCTCGGCGCTGCGCATGCTGGGTTCGGCGGTGCAGGACACTTCAGGGGCGGCTCGAGGCAAGGGGCGCGGAAAACGGGCCGATCAAATTTACCATCGCCTCCCTCGCGCACCGCGCCCTGCCTTGCCCGATCCTGCACCCATACCCACAATCACGGTGCCCCCTGACGGCCTCTCCCATGGCGCCGCGGCTCACCGTGTTGCATCGCTCGAGTCCATCGACGCACTCGTCGCCGCTGGCGCGCGCCGCTTTGCTCGCCTACATCGTGCTGCTCGTCTACGGCAGCCTGTCGCCCTGGCAGGGCTGGCGCTCGCTGGGTCTCGACGCGCTGGAGTTCCTCGTCGCGCCGATGCCGGCGTACGTCACCGCCTTCGATCTGACGCTGAACGTGCTGGCCTACGCGCCTGTCGGTTTCCTGCTGGTGCTGGCGAACCACCCGCGGCTGCGCGGCGCGCCGGCGGTGGCGGTGGCGGTCGTCGCGGCGCTGGCGCTGTCGCTCGCGATCGAGGCGATGCAGAACTACCTGCCGTCGCGCATTGCCTCGAACCTCGACGTCGCCACCAACGGCGTCGGTGCCCTGACCGGCGCCCTGGCCGGCGTGATGCTGGCGCCGGCGCTGATCGACGGCGACCGCCTGCAGCAGGCGCGTCGGCTCTGGTTCAGGCCGCACACCGCCACCGTGCTGGTTCTCGTTCTGCTGTGGCCGCTGGCGCAGATCCATCCGGGGCCGATGCTGTTCGGCAACGGCGAACTGAACCGCGACGCGATCGCGGCCCTGCTCGGCGCGCTCGGCGACGAGCCGCCGCTGTTCGACGCCACCGAGTTCGCCGCCGCCGAAGTGCTGGCCACAGCCTGCGGCATGGTCGCCGCGGGCGCGGCGCTCGTCTCGACGCTGACCCAGCGTGCGCCGCGCCTGCGTCTGCTGCTGGTGCTGCTTGGCGCGGCCCTGCTGGCCAAGGCGATCACCTACGGCCACGAATTCGGCCCCGAGCGAACGCTGGCCTGGCTGACCCCGGGCGCGAGTGCCGGGCTGGCGATCGGCGCGCTGGCGGTGGCCGCCGCGGCCGCCACCACTTCGACGCGCGCCACGCTCGGGGTGGCCATCGTCGCGCTGCTGGTGCTGGTCGTCACCGTCAACGCCGTGCCCGCCAACCCCTACCACGCGCACTGGCTCGCGGCCTGGCAGCCCGGCCGCCTGCGCAACGTCGCCGCCGCCTCCGACTGGCTGGCGCAGGCCTGGCCCTATGCGCTGCTGGTCGTGCTGACCGGCGCGGCGGTCGCCACGAACAGGCCCCGGCTGGCGCGCGGCCCGGGCTGAGCGGCTGCGGCCATCGGCTCCGTAGAATCGGCGCCATCCGGGGAGCGCCGATGAGTTACTACCAGCGACACGTGTTCTTCTGCCTGAACCGGCGCGACGACGGCCGCGCCTGCTGTGCCAGCCACGACGCCGAGCGGCTGCAGGAGCATGCCAAGGCGCGCGTCAAGGCGCTCGGCCTGCGCGGCAAGGGCCAGGTCCGCATCAACAAGGCCGGCTGCCTCGATCGCTGCGAAGAGGGGCCGTGCGTCGTCGTCTACCCGGAGGCCGTCTGGTACACCTACGTCGACGAGCACGACATCGACGAGATCATCGAGCGGCACCTGCTGCGCGGCGAGGTCGTCGAACGCCTGCGCCTGCCGGACGGCCAGTGATCCGGCGCGGCCGCCCGATGCCCGGACAGGCGCAGCCCCGCCGCCGGCCGGCGCCATGACGGCGCGCCTGCCCTTTCGCAGCGAGCGGCGATCGGTGGCCGGGCCGGCCGGCCGGATCGAGGTCGCCGTCGACGGGCCGCACGAGGCGCCGGCCGGACTGGCCTTCATCGGCCATCCGCATCCGCTCTACGGCGGCACGATCGAGAACAAGGTCGCGGTCAGCCTGGCGCGCGCCTTCGTCAGCCTCGGCTGGATGGCGGTGCGGCCGAACTTCCGCGGCGTTGGCGCCAGCGAGGGCGAGCACGACCACGGCCAAGGCGAGACCGACGACTTCGTCTACCTGATCGAGCATGCGCCGGGCTGGCTCGGCCTCGACGCCCCCGGGCTGCCGCGGGCGCTGGCCGGTTTCTCCTTCGGCAGCTTCGTCGCCGCACAGGCGGCGGCACGCCTGTCGCCGCCGCCGGCGCACCTGGTGCTCGTCGGTGCGGCCGCCGGCAAGTGGCCGATGCCGCCGGTGCCGGCGGAGACGCTGGTGATCCACGGCGAATTCGACGAGATGGTCCCGCTGGCGCAGGTGTTCGAATGGGCGCGGCCGCAGGACCTGCCGGTGGTGGTGATCCCCGGCGCCGATCACTTCTTCCACCGCCGGCTGACGACGCTGAAGCGGCTGGTGGTCGAGAGCGTGCGCGGCCGGCACGGGCGCTGAGGCGGCGGCCCGGGCGGGCCGGCCCGCGCATCCTCGCCGCTGCCTGCGTCTTCGTCCTTTCGGCCCACGCACGGCCCCGGCATTTCTGCGAGCATTCCGTCGATGGCTGACCTGCGCATCTTCGGCAAGACGCCCAAGGGCATGGCGGAGATCTCGACCCGTGCCGGCGGCCTCTCGCTGGCCCAGCGCCGGCTGCTGATCCTGGTCGACGGCACGCGCGACGCCGACCAGCTCGCGGCCATGGTGCCGGCCGGGTTCGCCGAATCGCTGGCCACGCTCGAAAGCGGCGGCTTCATTGCGCAGATCGGCGCGCGCAGCGCCGACGACGACGTGGCCGCGCCGGTTCCGATGGCGATCCCGGAGGCGGAGCTGACCTCGGTGCCCGAGGCCAAGGCGCGCGCCGTGCGGGCGCTGAACGAACTGCTCGGCCCCGCTGCCGACGTGCTGGCCATCGCCATCGAGAAGGCGGCCGGCGGCGAGGAACTGCGCCCGCTGATCCGCGAGGCCGAGCGGCTGATCGGCAGCACGCACGGCGCGGCCGCGGCGCAGGCCTTCATCGTCGCCATCCGGCGGCGCTGATCCTTCGCCGACCGGCGTGCGGCCGGGTGCCCGGCCGCCGGTACCATTGATGGCTCCCAGCGCCGCGCTGCTGCGCGGCGCCCCATGTGAGACGGACATCGCGATGGACTGGCCCCAGTCGACCTGCTACCTGGACGGGCAATGGCTGCCGCTGGCCGAGGCGAAGGTCTCGGTGCTCGACCGCGGCTTCATCTTCGGCGACGGCATCTACGAAGTGGTGCCGGTGTACTACCGGCAGCCGTTCCGTTTCGACCATCACCTGGCGCGCTTCGAGCGCAGCGCGCGCGAGATCGGACTGACCAATCCCTTCGACCGCGCCGGCTGGCGCGCGGTCGTCGACGGGCTGATCGAGCGCTGCGGCGCGGACAACCAGTTCATCTACTGGCAGGTCACGCGCGGCGTGGCCAGGCGTGACTTCGCCTTTCCGGCGGACACACCGCCCACGGTGTTCGCGATGACCACGCCGTTCACCCGGCCGCCGGGCGAGCAGCGCGACGGGGGCCTGCGCGCCGTCACCCGCGCCGACGAACGCTGGCTGCGCTGCGACATCAAATCGGTGTCGCTGCTCGGCGCCGTGCTGGCGCGCCAGTTCGCCACCGAGCAGGGGGCCGACGAAGTGGTGCAGTTCCGCGACGGCTGGCTGACCGAAGGCTCGTCGAGCAACCTGTGGGTGGTGCGCGACGGCAAGGTGCTGGCGCCGCCGCGCGACCGGCTGATCCTCGAAGGCATCCGCTACGGCTTCGTCGCCGAACTGGCCGAGCGAAACGGCGTGCCGTTCGAGGTGCGGCGCATCGCCAGGGCCGAGGTCGAGCGCTGCGACGAGCTGATGCTGACCTCGGCCACGCGCGAGATCCTGCCGGTCGTCTCGCTCGACGGGCGCCCGGTGGGCAGCGGCCGCCCCGGCCCCGTCTACGCGAAGCTGCGCGCCGCCTACGACGAGGCCATCGAGGCGCTGCGCCGGTGACAACCGGCAGCGGCGAGTCGCCGCTCGTCTTCCCGACGCCGTTCCCGATCAAGGTCATGGGCCGGCGGGTCGACAACTTCGCGCAGTCGATCGTCGACGTGGTGCTGGCGCACGCGCCGGACTTCGATCCGGCCACGCTCGAGCTGCGCCTGTCGCGCGCCGGCAACTACCTGTCGGTAACCGCCACCATCAACGCCACCTCGCGCGAACAGCTCGACAACCTGTATCGCGCGCTGACCCGCCACCCGCTGGTCAAGGTGGTGCTGTAGCGGCGGCCGCGGCAATGACCGCCTCGCCCGTGCTGCGCGAGCTCGGCCGCGCCGAGTACCTGCCGACCTGGGCCGCGATGCGCGAGTTCACCGCGCGGCGCGACGCGGCGACTGCCGACGAACTGTGGATCGTCGAGCACCCGCCGGTGTTCACGCTCGGCCAGGCCGGCCGCCGCGAGCACCTGCTCGATCCCGGCCAGATCCCGGTGGTGGCCACCGACCGCGGCGGACAGGTCACCTACCACGGACCGGGCCAGGTGGTCGTCTACACGCTGATCGACCTGCACCGGCTCGGCATCTTCGTCAAGGAACTGGTCTACCGGATCGAGCAGTCGGTGATCCAGACGCTCGACGAGTTCGGCGTGGCGGCCGGGCGCGTGCGCGGCGCGCCCGGCGTGTACGTGCGCCACACCGCCTCGCGCGCCGCGGGCGAACTCGCCGGCTACGCCAAGATCGCCGCGCTCGGCGTCAAGGTCAGCCGCGGCCGCAGTTATCACGGCGTGGCCCTGAACGTGGCCATGGACCTGGCGCCGTTCGCGCGCATCAACCCGTGCGGCTACGCAGGGCTGCCGACCGTCGACTTGGTTACACTGGGCCGCGACGTTTCCTGGCGCGATGCCGCCTGCCGGCTGAGTGCGCGGCTGGCCGGACACTTCACCCGATGAACGACGACACTGCCTCCGCGACGCCGCCGAAGGACCCCTTCGCCAAGAAGAAGGGCGAGGCGAAGACGGCGCCGGTGGCGAAGAAGTTCCCGTT
>Ga0114939_10002677_pt1 | contig 13008 bp, 12 predicted proteins | sample AshMeaCrysSpring_FD_87196 | JGI IMG/M metagenome (GOLD analysis project Ga0114939, IMG submission 87196) | Groundwater microbial communities from Big Spring, Nevada to study Microbial Dark Matter (Phase II) - Ash Meadows Crystal Spring | ecosystem: Environmental > Aquatic > Deep subsurface >... | reverse complement strand
CTGGACAAGACTGGACAACAATCCGAAGACGAGAGCGATTACTGGGGGGGGGAATCAACTGTACCAGCTACACAATGATGGCTGGATTTGGCAATATACAGGTACCCCATGTAGCGGTGACTCTTGTCCTGGTTGGCGCAGACTGGACAACAACCCGAAGACTATAGCGATTGCGGCAGCCGGGAACCAACTGTACCAGCTACACAATGATGGCTGGATTTGGCAATATACAGATACCCCATGTAGCGGTGACTCTTGTCCTGGTTGGCGCAGACTGGACAACAACCCGAAGACTAGAGCTATTGTTGCTCCCCAGCCTTAGTTGTCAAGGGAGTTTTGCAGAAATTTTGGCAGGACTGGGTTTTGTAAAAGGTATAATTCGCCAATTATTCCGGGAGGATATTATGCGAGAGTCGGTGATTTATCAAGATATTTTGCAACAGGTCTGTCGGTACGTTCTTTCCTTTGTCCTCAATGCAGCCAGCATCACGATAGAGACGTGAATGCTGCAATGAATATCAGAGATGAAGGCTTGCGGATATTGGCGTTGGGAACCAGCGCTACTGCCCACCGAGGCAATGTAAGACCAAAGCGGTTTGGGCGTAAGTTTACGACTGTAGAGGCGGTTGCTGATGAATTGGGAAGCCTTAGGTAGTTCACGCGCTTCTTAACGCTACAATCGGGTCAAGTTTAGCAGCGCGACGGGCGGGAACCACGCCAAAGAATAAACCAATACTGCCAGAAACACCGACAGCAAGTGCAACCGCAGTTAGTGGAACACTGGGTTTGACGGGAGTGAATACCCCCACCAGCATCAAACCTCCAATACCGAAGCCAGTACCTAGCAAGCCGCCAGTAACTGCTAAAATTACCGCCTCGATGAGGAATTGAGCTAAAATATCTTGCTGGGTTGCTCCAATAGCCTTTCGCAGCCCAATTTCCTGGGTGCGTTCGGTGACTGAAACGAGCATAATATTCATGATGCCAATCCCCCCAACTACCAGGGAGATGGCTGCAATTGCTGCCAAGGTTAGGCTTAAAGTACCCGTGACTTGGTTGACGAGATTCTGGAAAGACTTATTCGCTACAACACTAAAATCTTTCTTGCCATGTCGTCTTGTCAGCAAGTTAGCGATTTGAAAGGCTGCGGCTCTAATGCTCAGTTTATCCTGTGCTGAAACCTCGATGTAATCGACTGGAATGCCGTAGGGAGATTTGCGTCCAGCTAGCTTGTCAGCCATTGTCGTGATGGGCACGTAAACAATATCATCTTGGCTGGGTCCTAAAAAGGCACCTTTAGCTTGCAGGACTCCAATCACTTGAAAGGTAAGATTGTTGAGCTGCACTTCTTTGCCGACGGGGTTCTCACTCCCAAATAGTTTGTTTGCTACCTCTGCACCGAGGGCAACTACTTGGGCATTTTGTTGCTGTTCAAATTCGTCGAAAAAACGCCCCCTGGCAAGTAAAGTATTACGGACGGAGACAGCATCAGGTGTCGTACCTGTCACATTAGTTCGCGTACTTCTACTGCCATGAGAAATCAAGAATCGAGAGCCAATTAGGGGCGCCACTTTCTTGACTGAGGGTGCTTGGGTGGCGATCGCTTCCGCATCGGCAAGCACCAGTGTCGGTTCTTCGGCAATGAAACCCTCAGTATCGTCACTACTGGTAAACACAACCAACCGATTTTGCCCAAAAGCCTCTAACTTCTCTAATGTATATTTTTGCGCTCCTTGCCCGATGCCAATCATGGCAATTACTGAGGCGTTACCAATAATAATTCCCAGCATCGTCAGGCTGCTGCGGAGCTTGTTAGCAGTTAGGGTCGTAACTGCCATTTTCATGCTTTCAACAATGTGCATCGCTTATATCTATTCTGAACAGTTTTTTTTCAGGGGGACAGAATCTATTCTGAACAGTTTTTTTTCAAGGAGACAGAATCTATTCTGAACAGTTTTTTTCAGGGGACAGAATCTATTCTGAACAGTTTTTTTCAGGGGGACTAATGACTAATGACTAATGACTAAATAGTTGTTGGAGTTTTGCCAGAATTCTAGTGTTAAAAACCTACTGTGTCAACGCCTGGAATGACCTGACCAGGAGGAGGCTCTAACAGGATGCGATCGCCCACACTCACCCCTTGGAGAATTTGAATTTTATCGCCACTGGTTGCACCCACGGTGACAGGACGAAATTGAGCTTGATTTTTGTCATCCGGCACGTAAACGCCCGTCTGACCGTCTTTGCGGGTGATAATGGCGGCAAGGGGCACAACCACCGCGTTTTTGATTTGGTCGGCGAGGAAGGTTAATTTGACCGGCAGTCAGAGGGCGCAAGCCCCTAAATTCCATTTATGGGGATAAGCCTGTAGGCGAATTTATTCGCCGTCCAAACTCTTCTATCAACTCACTAACGCTAATACCCCTTCTGCTTGCTTCTACCTTCATGTTTTCCCAAGCAGTAGGTGTTAACACCACAGTTCTTTTTGTTTTTACTTCATTGTGTAAAACTGGTACATTCCTTAATCTTTTTTGGGTTGTCATTTGTAGATATGCCGTATATACTAAACATATATTAGCAGATAAAAGGAGGTGATTTAAGAGTGTTGGTACTGGAATACAAAGCAGTTGTCAAAAAAGCACAAGTACAAGCTATAAAAGAAGCGATTCGCACTGCACAGTTTGTACGAAATAAAGTATTAAGGTACTGGATGGACAACAGGGGTGTAGGCAAAAAAGAATTGTACCAGTACAACACTCAGCTACGAGCAGAATATAATTTTGTTAAAGACTTAAACAGTCATGCTTGCCAAGCTTCAGTTGAAAATGTAGAGCGTGCAATCAACAGATTTTTTGCTAACTGCAAAGCTAAAAAACCTGGTAAAAAAGGTTATCCAAAGTTTAAAAAAGATTGCCGTTCCGTTGAGTACAAAACATCAGGCTGGAAGTTGCACTCCTACAAACGTCGTATTAGCTTCATTGATAAAAAGGGTATTGGTGAGATTAAATTACTGGGGAAATGGGATATTCACACCTACCCAGTTGAGTTAATCAAACGAGTGAGGATTATCCGTCGTGCTGATGGACATTATGTGCAATTTTGCGTTGCTGTAGACAACAAACAGGACGCACCAACGACTACATCAGAAATTGGTATTGATGTTGGCTTGGAATATTTCTATTCTGATAGCAATGGCAACCATGAGGAGAACCCGCAATATTTACGTAAAGCCGAAAAAGATATTAAGCGGGTACAACGTCAAATTTACAAGAAGAAAAAGGGGTCATCTGGCAGAAGAAAAGCGCGTGGTATATATGCTCGGAAGCATTTGAAAGTAACAAGACAGAGGAATGAACATGCGAAGAGACTCGCACGTAACTTATGCCTAGCTAACGCTACGGTCGTCTTGGAAGATTTGAATGTTTCTGGACTGGTGAGAAACCACAAACTAGCCAAGAGTATTAGCGATGCATCTTGGTACAATTTCCGTCAGTGGCTCGAATAGTTTGGTCAGAAGTTTGGGAGAGAAATAATTACAGTTCCTCCACACTTCACAAGTCAAGAATGCAGTAATTGTGGTGCTAGAGTACAAAAATCTTTGAGGAAGCGCACCCATTCTTGTCAGCATTGTGGTCACATCGAACAACGAGACGTGAATGCAGCCAAAGTAATTTTAAGTCGTGCAAGCGCTAGGGGAGGGCATCCCCAAAGTAACGCGCTTTGGAGTTGTAGCCTCTACCTCTCGTGGCTACGATGTCACCCCAGTTGTTACTGGTGTGTTCCTGTGTGGGGATAGTACTAACTTATCTGCTTTCTGCAGGCTTAACTCTCCTCAACAGCTACACCACTGTCAAGGTTGGTCAAAGGGTAGTCAACGATTTGCGCGGGGATCTCTACAGTCACCTCCAGCGGCTTTCCCTTGCCTTTCACGGTCGCTGGTCTGTAGGAGATATTCTCTACAGAGTAACTGTCGATACTTATACTATTCAGGCTCTTAGTACCAGCGGATTCCTACCTATACTATCAGCACTAATGCTGATGCTAGGAATGTTAGTCATCCTTTTGCGGTTGGATGTGCTGTTAACGCTTCTATCCTTAAGTGTGTGTCCGGCTTTATTAATCTTGCTCTCACCTCTAAATGTGAGGATTAGCTCTGCTACTACCAATGTCCGCAAACAGGAAAGTGCGGTGTATACGCTAGTACAGAGAACCATGTCTGCTATCCGCGTCATTCAAGCGTTTACCAAGGAAGAGGAAGAGTACAGAAAATTTATGGCGGCTAGTCAGATAAGCCTAACAGCTAATTTGCGGTTCTACGTTCTCCAGACTTTTTACGGTGGTGTGAGCAATTTAGTGATTGGCTTGTGGGGGGCTTTGGTAATGTGGGTAGGAGCTAGCCACGTTCTCGCAGGCACCCTGACAGTTGGTGAGTTAGTTGTGTTTATCTCCTATCTCGCCTTTTTGTTTATGTCGTTCAATAAAATCAGTGCAACCTGGGGACTAATTCAGGGAGCGCAGGTGGGGGTACGCAGAGTATTTGATATTTTGGAAACCGAGCTGGAAGTCAAGGACGGTGAGAGAGTTTTTTCCGATGCGGGAACCAGGGGAGAGATTGCGTGGCAGGATGTTAGTTTTGAGTATCTCCCCAAGCAGCCCGTTTTAAAGCAGATTAACCTCCACCTGCGACCGGGTGAAAAAGTAGCAATAGTTGGCTCCACAGGAAGCGGAAAATCCACCTTAGTCAGCCTCCTGCCACGATTTTACGACCCTCAGTGTGGTCGAGTGACTATTGACGGTGTAGATATCCGAGAGTTTCAACTCAAGTCCTTACGCCAGCAAATTGCAATGGTGCTTCAGCCCCCACTCGTCTTCCCTGTCACTATGGGGGAAAACATTGCTTACGGTCGCCCAGAAGCCACCCTAGAAGAAATTATCGCTGCTGCTCAACTAGCTTGTATTCACGATTTTATCGCCCAGTTACCCCAGGGATACAACACGGTTGTGGGGGAAGGGGGCGCCACGCTCTCGGAGGGACAAAAACAGCGCATTTGTATTGCTCGTGCCATTTTACGCGATGCCCCCATCTTGATTTTAGATGAACCCACCTCCTCCTTGGACACTGAAACTGAGGCACTGATAGTGGAGGGGCTAGAAAAACTGATGACTGGCAGAACTACGTTGATTATTGCCCACCGTCTATCTACTGTCCGCCATGCTAACCGCATTGTGGTGATGCGCGGTGGGCAAATTGTCGAGCAAGGCACCTTTGCCGAACTTATACATCAGCAAGGGGCATTTGCGGCTCTCTACCGCACCCAATTTAGAAAACAAGTAAAAACAACGACACCTTAATTACTTGTCACCATAGCTTGTGATGGAGAAATACCGATGGCTGGACATCTGACATACCGAGACTATCAGGAAGAAGACATTCCCACCCTGCTGCGCTTCTGGAACGAAGAAACGAACTGGGGTACCCTGACTCTTGATCAGTGGCGTCAGATGTTCTTAGAAACACCAGATGGTGAGGCATCGATAGCCCTCGCCACTAATGCCGATACCGGACAAATCCTCGGACAGTTTATTTTCATTCCTTGCCGAGTATCCGTAAACGGGCAAGAAGTAAGTGCTTTTCGACCATTCGCACCAATTATGACCAAGGGGGTGCGTGGTTTTCTGGGTGGCGCTCACCCCATCATCGAGATGTATTGGCAAGGGGTGAGGGCGGTGCAAGCACGCGGTGGTGGCTTAATCTATATGGTTCCCGATCCGCGTTGGCTGCGCTTCTTCCGGATGTTTCCTTTCCTCACCTGCGGTTCTTTCCCACTGTGGAGCCTCAAGCTACCCCTGAGCGCACCTTTGCCGCTGGATGATGGTTACACAATGGCATCGCTCACGGTGTGGTGGGATGAGCGCGTGGAGAAGCTCTGGGAGCAGGCATCGCGCTTGCATGGTTGCCAGGTGGTGAGGAACTCCCAGACTCTGCAGTGGAAGCTGAGTAGAGATGATTACACGATTACATCTGTCGAGCGACATGGGGAGATGGTAGGCTTGGTTGCTTCCCAGCAGCGGGGCGATCGCCAGTGGCTAATTTGTGATTTACTCGCTGCTGATATGGGGGACTCTCTCCGTGCTACGTTAATTGCCGTTGTTAACGTGGCTCATGCTGAAGCACTTATCCCAGAACGGAAAAAGCCAATTATTAAAGTAGCCGTGCTGGTTACACCCGTTATGGAACCTGTAGTCAGCAGTCTCGGTTTTCTCCGCGATGCTTACGACTTTCCGATGGTAGTTCACGTTCTCGACTCCACCCTTTCTAAGGAGGATGTCAACCCCCCACGGTGGTATGTTAGCGGTAATGATTGAAACACTTCCCTGGTTGTTGAACCGCACCTGTTGCCAAGAGCGGCAAGGAGCAGAGGGGACAAAGGGGTTACTGTGAGAATTTATCAAATCAAATATCGAATTTGGGTATTGTTTCTGGCTCCACCTCAGCCGCAGCCAGCCATTCTTGCATGGCGGGAAGTGCTAATATTACATCTGCGTAAGCTTGGGTAATGGCATCTAGTTTGACTCCATAGGTGATGAAGCGACAGACTACAGGGGCAAACATCGCATCCGCAATGGTGAAGTGACCAAATAACAAATCGCCTCCCGCTGCAAATTTTTGCCGACAGTCTCGCCAAATGGCAAGAATACGCTCAATATCTGACTGCACGCTGGGAGTCATACCTTTACCAGGTAAGCGTGCGCGACAATTCATCGGCATATGATTGCGTAAGGCTAAAAAGCCTGCGTGCATTTCAGCACTAATAGAACGAGCTAGAGCGCGCGCGGCTACATCTATAGGGTATAATCGCGCATCAGCAAAGCATTCTGCTAGATATTCACAAATAGCCAGTGACTCCCAAATGGTAATGTCACCGTGGTGCAAAATGGGCACTTTCCCAGCAAGACTGTGGCGAAGAAGTTCAGGTTTTGCCGTGTCTGTGTACAGCGGAATTCGTACTTCTGTGAATTCTATTCCCGTCTGTTTCATCACCAGCCAAGGACGCAACGACCAAGAAGAATAGTTCTTGTTGCCGATAACCAGGGTAAACGGTGACATTTTCAATCTTAGGTGTGGGAGATAATATCCTCATCATATCTGTTCTGGGAGTTATCCCCTTGGTGTCTAAGAATTACAGGGCTAAAATGATTTTTTTGTTACTTAGCATTAGTAAATACTCAAATATTGAGAAGTAATGTAAAGATTTAAATTTTACTAAAAATAGGTGACAAATTTAACAATAAGGTGGATAATAACTAATCTAAAAACAATCTGATTTTTCGTTATTATCACTACACCTTAACTGAGGCGATCGCAGGTACATATACTTCAGAATTTTGAAGTGTTATTTGTTGCTTTCGGTGGTGTGAACAGTAGTTTTCTTCAGGATGCAACTACCAGGTTTTTACCAGTTTTACACAGTTATATCTTTACTAATGACCATATATTAACAGCTTTTTATACTCATCAACGGGTATAAGATGAAGTTTACGTAAAGATTTAAGTTTATGTAAAGCAAGGTTAATTTTATGATAATTGCAGTCATAATACAACTACGTAAATTAAAGCATTAATCAATCATGAATATCTTCAAAGTTACTTTAAAAAGTAAAAAACATAGCTTTAACAATCTGGGTTGGTTACGGATAGTTAATTTAATTAAATTGTATAAATTACAACTATTACAACCGAGGATTTTAGTCTTTACAGTAATTGCATCATTGTTGCCAGTTATTATCCTGTTGATTATGGCTTGGAACTTTGTACATCAACCGCTAATTGAACTGGAAAAAACCCGCTTGGATGACCAAGTTTTAGCTTTTCGCGGCTATACTGCTGCTAGTGAAAAAGGATTAATTAATCTCACCTCTAGTTATGCTAATTGGACTGATTTATTCACTGCAGTCCAAGCAGAAGATATCGTTTGGATAAACAAAGAAGTTACCAAACAACTTATTTTCTCGACGGATATTGATGTCGTGGAAGTAGTTAAAAACCCTGACGAAGAAGTTATCGCTGCACAAGGTTCAGCGTTGAATATTCCGAGGGTAAGAGCAAGAATAAAAGTCTTGCAAACCCAAAACATACCCTCTCAAGCTTTAATTGATACGGGACAGCATGGGTTGTTATTATTAGCAAATGCACCTATTTACAAAAGCGATGGTACTGGGAAAATTCAATCTCCCGGTAGCTTGACTTTAGGACAATTAATTGATAAAAATTGGCTAGATAAATTTTCTGATTATTCCCAACCAACTACCAAACTAGAAGTCTTTTCTTTGAATGGCAAGTCAATAGTTTCTAGTAGTGATGATGTTAACCTAGACAATTGGGAAGAAAGTTACTTGGCTGCTGAGATTTTACCAGATATTCGCGAAGGTCGCTCATATTATCGCTTGCAACCAAATTCCGGATTAAACACTATTTATACTCCTATTTTTGATAGCAATCAGCCTGTAGCTATTGCCAAAATCCAAATTGTATCCCACTATTTTAATCAAGCAGTAGCATCTCTCACTCGATGGATTTTTATTAGTTTAAGTTTAGCGGTCTTGCTATCTTTAGTTATTGCTAAGTTACTCGCTAAACAAATTAGTCAGCCAATTATTCAACTAGCAAAACGCAGTAAAACTCTGGCTACTGGTGATTTAATTAGTCCCATTCCTGGAGTAAAATCTGGTGGGGAAATAGGACAACTTGCCAAAGCTTATCAGGAAATGGCAGAATCGCTGAAAGCTTTAATTGAAAATTTAGAGCATCGAGTGGCAGAACGCACAGAAGAGATAGAAATTGCTCGACAAACTTTGGAAGTAAAAGTACAAAATCGCACCGAAGAATTATCTATAAAAAATCATAAATTAGAGCAAGCATTACGAGATTTACAGCTTACTCAAACTCAGCTAATTCAGGCAGAAAAAATGTCTTCTTTGGGGAAGATGGTTGCTGGTATCGCTCACGAAATTAATAATCCGATTAACTTTATCTACGGTAATCTAACCCATATTAATGAATATACTCAAGACTTTTTGGAACTTATCCGCCGCTATCAGCAGCGCTTTCCGGATAAAGAATTAGCAGAATATGCTGAAGAAATTGACCTAGAATTTTTAGCTACAGATTTGCCGAAAATTTTAGCTTCTATGAAAATAGGTGCTGAACGCATTAGTCAAATTGTTTTATCATTACGAAACTTCTCGCGACATGATGAATCAGCCATGAAGCAAGTTAATATCCATGATGGAATTGATAGCACTTTATTGCTTTTGGATCATCGGATTAACCCCAAGGATGGATTGTCAAGTATTCAAGTAATTAAACAATATAGTAAGTTGCCGTTTGTTGAGTGCTATCCTCGACAGTTAAATCAAGTATTTATGCATATTTTGACGAATGCTATTGATGCTGTGGAAGTAATGCAGCAGGATAAGCAAATTATTATTCAAACTGAAGTAACTGAAGGTGAACAAGTAAAAATCAAATTTATTGATAACGGTTGTGGGATTAATAAAAAGTATATAAATCAAATATTTGACCCGTTTTTTACAACTAAACCTGTGGGTAAAGGGACTGGATTAGGGTTGACTGTTGCTTATCAAATTTTAAAGAACCATTACGGGAATATTAGTATTAATTCCTCCCTAAGTAAGGGAACTGAGGTTATTATCGAGTTACCACAGGTAATTCACAAAGATACGGCTGCGTAATGGCGAAAATACAATATGAAGGGTACTCTGAAGGTAATGCTACAAGATTAGTAAAAGAAATCTTTGGTGATACTAAAGTTTATGCACAACATGCTAAATCTTTACTAACGAAAGCAACTGGATTTATTGCTGCTTATGATTTTACTCTCAATCCTTATCGGGGTTGTCAATATGGCTGTAGTTATTGTTATGCTGCTGCATTTAGCCCTAATACTAAAATGCGTCAGGATTGGGGTAAATGGGTAATTTTTAAAGAGAATTCAGCGGAAATTTTAGAGAGAGAGTTGGGGAAATGGTATGAGAAAAATCCTCAAAATCCTCCCAGGATTTATATGAGTAGTGTGACAGATCCTTATCAACCGTTGGAGTCTAAACATCAGTTAACTCGTCGGTTGTTAGAGGTGATGCTTGATGTCAGAAATGATGGTTATCCAACTCCGACGCTGGTAATTCAAACTCGCAGTCCAATTATTACCAGAGATATTGATTATTTACAACGCTTTCAACGCTTGCGAATTAATATGAGCATTCCCACTGGAAGTGAAGCGGTGAGAAGGGATTTTGAACCTCGTTCTCCCAGTATCAAAGCCAGACTGAATGCTATTACAAAGCTCAAACAAAGTATTGACTCTTTAAAAGGTTTTATTCCGAAAATTTCTATCACTATTACACCTTTACTTCCCACTTTGTCAGCAGATGAAGATACTTTTATCGAAAAACTCAAAATTGCTGACAGAGTTGTAATTCAGGATTTTCACCCTAGCAATAATCGTTCTCTTGTAGCTTCTACCCGTCAAGAAGCTGAAGACATCAAGCAAAAATACGCTTGGTGGTATAACGAGCAAGAGGTAAAATACAGTACATTCAAACAAAAGTTGCTGGAATGGCTTCCGGACGTGGAAATCAGGGAAGGAAAGGACGGTTTTGGTTATGAGTAATCCTATCGCCAATTGGTTACGGAGTCGCAAGTTAAAATCAGCACTGCAAAGTGGTGAGGTGCGACTTGCACAAAAGCTATTACAAGATATTCAAAAATCAGGTGCAAAATTATCATGGTTGGAGAAGCTTTTTAGAGATAAGTTAAAGGCTGAGGAATATCAACAGCAATATAAACAAGAGGTTGCAAGTTTAAGCGTAAAGTTAAGAGAGTCTTCCCAGAGGATAGAAGAATTAGAAAAACGTGATTTATCTGCGACTGATAATTTTATTCTCCAGACGAAAGCAGAATTTATTAACTATATATCGAAGAGTTTTAAATTAATTGAGCATGATGAACATAAGCTGCAAGCTACTGGGATAGACAGCCGGATATTTGATGATTTTGAAGCTAGGCTAGTTGATTATTTAAAAGAGGAGTTTAGAAAAATACCTCCAGATAAGTTAATGATAAGGCTAGAAGATGCTCTAGATGATATTAATAGCTTAAAAAGTGGACAAGACCCAGATTATCGTTTTAGTCTCACTCCTCATGTCTACTTTATGAAGTATTTTTTAGAAAATGTATATTGCATTTATTTAGCTTGGTTTCTGATTTATCAAACTGAGTTGCTACAAACAAAGATTAACATACTTGATATTGCATCTGGTCCCGGAACAGTTGCTTACGGTTTAGCTTTGTTTCTCCAAAGTCTTGGCAGCTTTTCTCCTCCTGAGAAGCCTATGCATATATCATACTTTTCTTTAGAGAAACAAGATGCTTTTCAATTCCGAGGACTGCAATTTTGGCGGCGATATATAGAGTCTCAAAAAACGCCGATAAATGCTTTTTTTCGGTTTGTGACTGATGATTTATTTACTTGGGATTCTCAATCTAGTAATATACCCAAAGACTTTTTTGATTTTGTTGTTATTTCTCACTGCTTTTTTCTAGATACAACGAAAAAGCAGCAAGCCAATGCTACCTACAAACAAATAATTTCTAATAACCTGAAAAATCATGGTTATGTACTGCTAATCGTACAAGACAAGAAGTTATGGAAAACATACGATTTTCGTCAAGCTGAAGACCAACAACAGGAAAAAAATCTGGTACTAAACTTAGCAGCCGAGCTTGGTTTAAATATTGTATGGTATAAATATTTAAATTCGACAGGTTCTAGAATCCCTTTAGGAGGTGGTAATTTTGCTAAATTTGCTAGAGAAAACTTACCCAAACAACCTCATCTAACTCCTTTGTTGCAGCAGTACTTTGGACAAAAGTATGTGTCTCACTATACTTTAGACGATTATGTAATTTTGGCTAAAAAATATTAAACTGATATCTGCTACCAATCTTAAGAAGAGTCAGAGGGCTGCTTTATTCTCGTAACAAGGCTGAACCTGGTTACGAAAATTTTGAGGCTCCGCCTCCTGATTATTGCAATAATGGCTAAAAAACCTCAATAATTGTGCATCAATTATCTCACAAAACCCTATCCCCCTGGCATGGCACCCTTAACCTCATCTACAGCCATCGGCAAGGAACAACCCAACTAATTCACAACCAAAACCAAGCACCTTTAAAGGTACAACGTCCATTTTATCCTGAAGGACAAGAAATTTGTCATAGCGTGATTTTGCACACCGCTGGGGGAGTTGTGGGGGGAGATAGACTATCTTGTAACATTCAACTCCAACCTGATTCTCAAGCATTAATCACCACAGCCGCTGCTGGTAAAATTTATCGCACCAACGGCTTACAAGCCAGACAAACCATTGAAATAAAAATTGATGCTGGTGCTTGTTTGGAATGGCTACCGCAAGAAACAATTGTATTTAATGGTGCAATTTATCGCCAAGATTTGCGGGTAGAATTAGCAGCGGGTGCTAGCTTTTTAGGCTGGGAAATTACCCGTTTTGGACGGACTGCAAGAGGAGAAAGATTTGTGCAAGGAGAGTGGCGATCGCACACGGAAATTTGGTGTCAAGATAAACCTTTGTGGATAGATAGGCAATTTTTACCGGGAACTGAAGCAGTTTTCACCAGTCCCCACGGCTTGGCGGGAAAACCAATTACAGGTAGTCTGGTTTGGGTGGGAAGTGCTGTCTCTGGGGAAATTGTTAAAAAAGCCCGAAATTTATGGCAAGGTGAGGGCGAAATAGGAGTTACTAGTTTAGAGCATGGATTTTTGTGTCGCTATCGTGGTACTTCCACCTCTGAGGTGAGAAACTGGTTTATTGATGTTTGGCAGATGGTGCGCGATCGTGGTGGATTTGTACCGAGAGTTTGGCAGATATGAACCGTCTTAGCGTAGCGAAACCCGGAGGGTTTTAGAT
>Ga0114939_10002676_pt1 | contig 13010 bp, 10 predicted proteins | sample AshMeaCrysSpring_FD_87196 | JGI IMG/M metagenome (GOLD analysis project Ga0114939, IMG submission 87196) | Groundwater microbial communities from Big Spring, Nevada to study Microbial Dark Matter (Phase II) - Ash Meadows Crystal Spring | ecosystem: Environmental > Aquatic > Deep subsurface >... | reverse complement strand
CTTACGTAACTGGCACATTTAAAATTCTTTCTTTGTGTGACACTTGGAACAAAATAAAACGAATTAATAGGCTTTTCAGCCTCATTCACCAATAAAAAATTGTGACAATATCGTAAGTCCTGAATAAATTGAGGAGAATTAATTTTTTTGTACTTTTTTATGATTTTTTTGGTAACAGGTCTATACAATTGGTCTTAGGTTTTGGAAATAATTTGGCATATTAGGTTTAAAGAGTGGATTTTTGTGATTAACATCTCATGGTAGATATTCCTCAACTGATTGCAGGCGAATTAGACTTAAGACTTTACCAGGTGGAGAATGCCCTGGAACTTTTTGCTGAAGGTGCGACTGTCCCCTTTATTGCACGCTACCGTAAAGAGCGCACTGGTGAGATGAATGAAGTGCAACTTCGGGATTTGGAAGAGCGCTATGCTTATTTAACCGAGTTGGAAGAAAGAAAAACGGTCATAGTAAATTCTATATCCGAGCAGGGTAAACTGACTGACGAGTTAAAGGCTAAGATTGGAGGCTGTTTACAAAAGACCGAGCTTGAGGATTTATATTTACCTTTTCGTCCCAAGCGTCGCACCCGCGCTACCATTGCTAGGGAGAAGGGATTAGAACCATTGGCGAATCTGATTAAATCGATTAATATCAGCAATGGCGCCACTATTTCTTTGGAAGAGGAGGCTATAAAGTATGTTTCACAAGAAAAGGGAGTAAAAACAGCAGAGGATGCTTTAAAAGGCGCTTCTGATATTTTGGCGGAGGAAGTTGCTGAAAAAGCTGAGTTGCGGTCTTATTTACGGGAATATTTATTAGATGAGGGAGGTTTTGTTTCTCGTATTAAAGAGGAATACCCGGAGGGGACGACAAAGTATGAGATGTACCGTGATTATCAAATAGCTGTTCGTAATATAGCTCCCCATAATTTGTTAGCTTTATGTCGCGGACAAAATGAAGGCATTTTAAGTTTTGACGTGGCTTTTGATGAGGATGGGGTATTGTCTTATTTAGAATCGAAGGAAATTAAGACTAAAGTGCGTCCGATGAGAGATTTTTATCAAGGCATGGTAAAAGATGGGTTTAATCGCTTGATGAAAACTTCCTTGATTAATGAGGTCATTGGGGAGAAGAAGCATTTTGCGGATATTGAGTCTATCAAGACTTTTGAGACTAATTTACGAGAGTTACTGTTATCAGCGCCAGCGGGGATGAAACCAACTTTAGCTATAGACCCTGGTTTTAGGACTGGTTGTAAGGTTTCAGTTTTGGATAACACCGGTAAATATTTAGAATATCAGGCTATTTTTCCCCATCAAGCTGTTGAACAAAGAGCTAAGGCTGCTCAAACTTTAAGAAACTTTATTGATAAATATAAAATTGAGCTAATTGCCATTGGTAATGGTACTGCTTCTCGCGAAACTGATGAGTTTGTGGTGGAGGTTTTAGAAAAAATGGAGCATAAGCCAATTAAGGTGGTGGTGAATGAGTCAGGGGCTTCTATATATTCTGCTAGTAAGGTGGCTTTGGAAGAATTTCCTGATTTAGATGTCACAGTTAGGGGTGCTATTAGTATTGGTCGTCGTTTGCAAGACCCTTTAGCCGAGTTGGTCAAAATTGACCCTAAGTCTATTGGGGTGGGGCAATATCAGCATGATGTTGACCAGAAGTTATTGAAGAAGAAGTTAGATGAGACTGTGGAAAGCTGTGTTAACTATGTGGGTGTGGATTTAAATATGGCTTCCAAGGAGTTATTAACTTTTGTTTCTGGCATTACATCGGCGATCGCGAATAATATTGTTGCCTACAGGAATCAAAATGGCGCCTTTAAAAATCGGCGCGAATTATTAAAGGTTCCGAAGTTAGGTCCTAAGGCTTTTGAACAGTCGGCGGGTTTTTTAAGAATTCGTGGTGGTGAAAATCCTTTGGATAATACTGCCGTTCACCCAGAAAGTTATGCCTTAGTCCAGGCGATCGCCCGTGATTTAAATGTGCCCTTAGCTAATATCACTCAACTAGCGGATAATCTGAAGAAAGGGGATTTAAAGAAATATGTCACAGATAAAGTTGGGGAGCCAACTTTGAGAGATATTTTAGGAGAGTTGGAGAAACCTGGTAGAGACCCCCGCGCAGAATTTAAGTATGCTACTTTTAGGGATGGAATTAAGGAAATTACTGATTTAAAACTGGGGATGGAGTTAGAAGGTATTGTCACTAATGTGGCTAATTTTGGCGCTTTTGTAGATATTGGTGTCCATCAAGATGGGTTGATACATATTTCTCAGTTAGCAGATAGGTTTGTTGATGACCCCAAGAAGTTTGTTAAGGTTGGACAGGTTGTTAAGGTTAGGGTTTTGGAAGTTAACGAGAAGTTAAAGCGTATTGCTTTATCTATGAAGGGACTTCAGCAATAATTTTGTTCTTACATCTAGTACCCTCCCACACCATCTTTGTCAGGTAGAACGGCTTCAGTCTCTCTGTATAACTCTCTCCTTCATGTTCTTTGTGTCTATGGCACAGGATTGCCACCCTAAGAACGCGCCTGGACGGCGAACGCTATTGTGGTTTAAGCCTTACCCTACAAAGATAACTTGATAGACCACTGTTAGCTTGTCACCTTATGGAAAATTTTCATGGATAATGGTTGATTTTATAGTTAAATCATGATAAAATGAGTAATTGACGAGGAAGAACTATCATCCAATAATTATTGGATGATAGTTCTTCCTTATCGAGATAAATTATATCACGTAAAGCATCATGAATCAACCCCAAAACCTTATTTTTTGGGTGAATGTGATGAAGAGTATGCGGGTTTGAAGTATCTGTAATAATATTGGGTAAAAAGTATTATTAGGTTCGTAGTTGCACTGTACTATATAAGAATTGACTATATTTAGACAGGGTGATAGACATGTGGCGGGTTAGTATTACTTGTTCTGGTGATGCATGGAAACAAAATGGTAGTAACTTTAAAAATATAGCTGATAAATACCAGGGGGATTGCATAACCTCAAAGAAGATGCCGGATGGGGCGCGGATTATGGAATATAAGATAGAAGACGTTAGTGATGCTGAATCGTTTCAAGATGATTGTGCGAAGTTTCCTGGTTTTAGTGCCCAATTTGAATCTCTGTAAATTTGACTCTGTGTATTGACCTTTAGGGCCTTTATTATGCATCATTATCTGAAAAAAGTAGTGTTACTAATCCTAGGGATGGTGGTATTTAGTTTATATATCACTGCCGGGGCGATCGCCCTGGAGAAACCTTCCTCGGTCAATGGGATGGCTGAGTCAATATCAAACCCAATTCCTGATTCGGTGTCAGATTCAGCCTATGACTCAACCCATGATTTAGCTTCTGGAGCAAAAATATTTGAAAGTAACTGCGCTGGCTGCCATATAAATGGCGGCAACATAATTCGCAGAGGCAAAAATTTAAAAGCGAAGGCACTCAAAAAGTATGGTTATAATTCGATAGAAGGAATTGTAGAAATTGTTAGCAATGGAAAAAATAATATGTCCGCATATAAAGACCGTCTCAGTCAAGATGAAATTAAATCTGTAGCAACATATGTTTTAGACCAGGCGGATAAAAATTGGAAATAATAAAGACTACAAATCACAAATTATCTCATGACCAAATTACTAATCGTTGATTGTGATGGAACCCTTAGGGAACCAAAAAACGACTCAAAACATATTAATTCCCCAGAAGACCAAAAGATAATTTTAGGGGCAGACAAAGCTGTTTCTTATTATCATAATCAAGGTTATATTATTATCGCTATTACTAATCAAGGTGGTGTGGAAAAGGGTTATAAAACTTTAAAAGAGACCGTTGAAGAACAAGTTTATACTTTGAAACTTTTTCCCGAAATTTCACACCTTTATTTTTGCCCTGACATCAGAGGCAATCAACTTGTGAAGGTTGGTTTACGGAATGGTGATTTTTATTTTGAAGAATATAAACGGTCTGATTTTCTCTATCTGAATATACCCGGTGAATTGAAATATAAGTCTTTCCGTAAACCAGGAAATGGAATGTTAATGGTTGCTATTGATAGCTTAGAGACTTATCCTGAAAGAATATTATATATAGGTGATAGACCAGAAGATAAACAAGCTGCAATAAGTGCAGAAATTGATTTTTTATGGGCTGATAAATGGCGAGAAATGGCACCTCCCACTCCATCTGAGCGAAGTTTTGGGAACAGACTTTAAGATAGCAAACTTCCTCAATTATTCTATTCTTACACTCTTGGACTTAATTAGTACATAAGCATTATAATTGATTTGAAACTTATTTCTATGACAAAATTTTATTTATGATGAAAAAGTAATCAAAAATATATCCGCAGTTGAATATTTTTCTCGCATAATTAATAACATGATGTTGACAGGGTATTTTGTTTAAAGTCGAAGTGAGATAGGAGTTTTGGGTTAGTCATTGAAATCTTTGTGACAAATCCGGGATTCGCATCAATAGACTTCCTTACCAAACTTTATTCATGTTTAAAACAAATCCAGGTAACACTGACTCTCCACTAACTGTTTCTGGATTGTCTAAACATTCCACAGCAATTCCTGGACGATAAATATAAACTTGGCGATTTTTACGGTCAATTAACCAACCAAGTTGTGTACCTTCCTCATTTATATATTCCTGCATTTTTTCTTTTAAAGGTTTCAGATTATCGGAAGCTGACCTGATTTCAATGACAAAATCTGGACAAATAGGGGGAAACTTTTCTTGTTGTTGGGGTGTAAGAGTATTCCACCTTTCTAATTTTATCCAAGAAGCATCGGGCGCCCTTTCTGCACCAGTTGATAATATAAACCCTGTGCTAGAGTCAAAACAAATACCTGTGCCATCTGCCTCTGACCACACTCCCAGTTGCACAGCTACATTAAAATTTCGATTACCTGTTACTCCCCCTGTTGGTGCCATAATTGATATTTCTCCTAATTGATTGCGCTCAATGCGATAATCCCGATTAACTTGACAAAATTGATAAAATTGCTCGTCTGTCATCTGTAAGTTATCGGGCATTTGTAACAGGATAGGCAATGAAAACATGATTATTTATCCTAATACATAATATATTTATTATATTGTGCATATTTTTTTTATGTGATGTAATTCTACAGAATTTGATGTGAAAAAATATTCAAATGGCAACAGATATTTTTACTGTTGTTCCATAATCATGTCTAATAATCAAGAAGTTGAAGTTCAAAATATAGACGAGTTGGGCGTAGTGGCAGGAATTATAGACGCCATAGGCTAATGCTGACAATTTACTTTAGCAAAGTCAAGCTTCTATTTTTTAAACACGTAATTATGTACTGAGAAAAAAGACGCATATCAATATTTTTAGAACGATAAAAAACACCTGAAATGTCCTCATATTTTCAATTAAAAAGTTGTTTGAAAAGGTTGACAAATTCAGAAAATGCTACAATACCTAAAAGTTTTTCTCCAATCAGGGAAAATACTTTTTGAACAAGGTCGTCAACAACATGAGTATTGAAAACCATGAAAAAAATAACCTTTGCGATTTTCTCTATTGTTTTAGTCAAGCTATTCTTTTCACAACAGACTGTTACCGCTTCAAGCCCTTTAACCAAGGAAGCGGATTCAACTGGCATCAGTCAAATTTATGCTATGAGTCCTACTCCACAACAAACTTGCGATAGTGTAAACAACACCTTTGACACTATATATCAAACTTTTCAGAGGTCTTCTCCGCCAAATATAACGACTGCTTGTAATACTATAACTAGCATTTATAAGCAGGTAATTGCCAATGAACCTAAAACTGGGGCTTGTCTCCGTAATCCAAGCTATTACCCTGGTTGTTCTAGAATATAAATCAAATCAATTTCAGTTCAAAATACCAGTCGCTTTTTTTGAATCGATTGCATCAGACCTTCCGCATTTTCTATATGTTTTGAAAACGGCTCTTGTGGGAACAATACTCCAAAGTTAAGTTTCTCGCAAAAGGGAGTGGAAATAATTTATAGGCAGGACTTACGCAAAAATTGCTACTATGCTTGATTTGTGTAACCGCTCCTGAGCCAAGAACCAGATTGTTTTCGTAGAGCTTGCGTAAGTCCTAATAGGTAATTAGAGTCTGCTGAAAAACTCTACAAAAGAAATCTAGGTGCCAGACTACAATCAAAATAGTAGTTTCGCAGGTTGGTTTCTAAATTCATCCCACAATTTTTCATCTAAGTGCAAGGTTTTGGGTCTATAAATGCCTGATTCCTTGCACCTAATTCAAATAAAAATATTAAGCAGAAAATTATCTTTAAATATTAAACTTAATATATTTAATATCAGTAATTACGCAAAAAATACCTCAAATCCTCATTTCTTCCTGTTCTTCGTGTCTTGGAACGCGGCGGTCTCGCCGAGAAGCGGTTCTATTATTCCATGAACCTTGTGGCTATTCCTATAAATAATGGTTTATAAAAGTTAATTAACTTGCCAGCAAAGTTCTGATATTTGTGTATATAAATGTATTTTTTTATCAACTTGTATCACAAATTAATCGAATATAGATACCTAAGAGAAGCTTATATTTATAGCTGTCAAAAGCTTGATTTTAATACCAAGAGAGAAGCATCTTATGGAATTAACAAGCACTTTAGTAACAGGCAGTAATTGGATATTCCACGCCCGATACGATAACTTTATTGGTGGTAAATGGGTTCCTCCTGTCCACATGCAATACTGTGAGAATTTATCACCAGTAACAGGAAAACCTCTTTGTCAAGTCCCTAAATCGACAGTGGAAGATTTAGATTTAGCTTTAAATGCGGCCCATGCAGCAAAAGAAAATTGGGGTCATACATCTGTCGGCGATCGCTCTCGGATGTTAAACAAAATAGCGGACCGCATGGAACAAAATTTAGAAAGATTAGCACTAGCTGAAACTTGGGATAATGGTAAACCTCTCAGAGAAACTCGTGCTGCTGATATTCCTTTAGCAATTGACCATTTTCGCTATTTTGCTGGATGTATTCGCTCTCAGGAAGGTTCCATATCAGAAATTGATCAAGATACCGTAGCGTATCATTACCATGAGCCTTTAGGTGTAGTTGGTCAAATTATTCCCTGGAATTTTCCTATCCTCATGGCTGCGTGGAAGTTAGCCCCGGCATTAGCAACGGGTAATTGTGTCATTTTAAAACCAGCCAGCCCCACTCCAGCATCTGTTCTAGTGTGGATGGAACTAATAGCAGATATATTACCTCCTGGAGTTGTAAATATTATTATTGGTCCAGGTGGAGAAATTGGTAAAGCATTAGCCAGCAGTCCTCGTGTTGCCAAGGTCTCTTTTACAGGGGAAAGTACTACAGGGAAACAGATAATGCAGTATGCTTCCCAAAATGTGATTCCTGTGACTTTGGAATTAGGCGGCAAATCACCCAATATTTTCTTTCCTGATATTTGTGATCAGGAAGATGAATTTTTGGATAAAGCTGTTGAAGGCTTAGTAATGTTTGCCTTTAATCAGGGGCAAGTTTGTACTTGTCCATCTCGTGCCCTGGTTCATGAATCTATCTATGACCAGTTTATGGCAAAAGCATTACAGCGCGTTCGCCAAATTAAACAAGATAATCCCTTAGACCCAACAACAATGATGGGCGCCCAAGTGTCTCTAGCACAAATGGAAAAAATTACTAATTACGTGCAATTGGGTCATGAAGAAGGGGCAGAATGTTTAATTGGTGGCTCTAGCCCTCATCTGTCGGAAGATATTAAAGATGGTTATTATTTCCAACCAACCATTTTTAAGGGACACAACAAAATGCGAATATTCCAAGAAGAAATTTTTGGGCCAGTTTTAACTGTGACAACCTTTAAAGATGAAAGTTCAGCTTTAGAAATTGCCAATGATACTCTTTATGGTTTGGGTGCTGGTGTATGGACTAGGGATATTAATACCGCCTATCGCTTGGGAAGAAAAATCCAAGCTGGTAGAGTATGGGTGAATTGCTACCATGTATATCCAGCCCATGCAGCTTTTGGCGGATATAAAATGTCTGGAATTGGTAGGGAAAATCATCGCATGATGTTAGAGAATTATCAACAAACTAAAAATATTTTAGTTAGTTATGATACTCATCCTCAAGGTTTTTACTAATATCATTTGTTTGACAAAGTAAGTTTTATAAGACTTACGTAAGATATAACTATCAGTAGGGGTAAACATTGCTTTACCCCAATTTTATTATCAATTAATGGTTAGACGCGAATATTGTTGTTTGTATATTATTTTTGTTCGTAATAGTTCCAAATTTCATATTTATGACCCTATCTACTAATCTTAAATTGTTAAAATAACCAAATTTGTGAGGGATTTGTGAGCGTTATCGGATGAATTTGCCATTTATCCCGCCATTGAAATTAAAACAGCCGATTGCAACTCATATTCCCCAGCTTTCTATGGTTATAGTTGAAAACGAGTAACGTTAATAGGAATAGCCGCAAAATAAGGAATTTCTGTCATTAGTCGCGTAACAAATTGAAGAGAAGAATCTTCCGATATGCTTGATTTATATAGTTTTTACTGAAAATGACTATTTATCCTTTGGGTAAGTCCTAGTTAAAAAAAATAAATTTATTTATAAATTAAGTAGAAATAATTTACGTTTCTTAAAAAAATATCTTGTTTTTCGTCCTTGGACATTGGGGGTAATACAATATAAAAATGTTATTTTGCCGTGACGACAAATAAAAAGTAGCATTCTCTACAGAAAGAGAAAGACAAAAATAGCTATCCATAAGAGGCTTACGGCATCTATTACGGTTTAAAAATTTTTTATGGCTTCCGAACTTCGTTTCTTAATGTGTGCCCCCGACCACTATGATGTGGACTATGTAATTAATCCTTGGATGGAAGGGAATATTCATAAATCTTCCCGCGATCGCTCTGTAGAACAATGGCAAGGTTTGTATAAAATTCTCAAGGAAAATGCTGTCGTCGATTTGGTAACACCCCACAAAGGCGTCCCTGATATGGTGTTCACTGCCAACGCTGGTTTGGTATTAGGTGATAATTTTGTACTTAGTCGTTTTTATCACAAAGAGCGTCAGGGAGAAGAACCTCATTTCAAAAAATGGTTTGAAGACCAAGGTTATATTGTTTACGAGTTACCCAAGGATTTACCTTTTGAAGGTGCTGGTGATGCCTTGTTAGATAGGGAGGGTCGTTGGCTTTGGGCTGGTTATGGTTTTCGCTCAGAATTAGATTCCCATCCTTATATTGCTAAGTGGCTGGATATTGAGGTTTTATCTCTACGGTTGGTAGACCCACGTTTTTATCACCTCGATACTTGTTTCTGTCCCTTAATAAACGGTTATTTACTTTATTATCCAGGTGCTTTTGATTCCTATTCCAACCGCTTAATTGAAATGCGGGTTGCGAAGGAAAAACGTATCGCTATAGAAGAAGCTGATGCCATTAACTTTGCTTGTAATGCTGTTAATGTTAATAGCATTGTAATTATGAACAAAGCTAGTGACAGCTTAAAAGCTAGATTACAAGTTGCTGGTTTTAATATAATTGAAACCCCTCTAACGGAGTTTCTGAAAGCTGGTGGTGCGGCAAAGTGTTTAACGTTGCGGGTAACTGAGCCTATTACAGAAGAAAAACATGCCAATGTTTATGTGGAGACTAGGGTTATACGTCTGGAAGGACATTTATTAGATTCTGGTTTAATTAACCGTTCTTTGGATGCCATTATAGATAATGGTGGTAGTTTCCAAGTTCTCAAGTTTAATTTAGGAGAGCAAAGGCAAAGTACTTCTGCTGCGGAGGTAAAAGTATCTGCACCATCGCACCAGGTGATGGAAAATATTATTTCCCACTTGATTGATTTAGGCGCTGTTGATTTACCGCAAGATGAGAAAGATGCCAAACTTGAGCCTGTATTACAGTCTGGTGTTGCTCCGGATGATTTTTATGTAACTACTATTTATCCGACAGAGGTGAGGATAGATGGTCGGTGGATTCAGGTTCATAATCAACGTATGGATGGAGCGATCGCCATTAAGCAAACAGCCAATGGTTTATTTGCCCAGTGTAAGATTCTTAGGGATTTAGAAGCAGACGAGCAAGTTGTTGTCGATGTATTAGGTGTCCGCACTATTCGCAAAACTGAGTCTAGAGAAAAGCGCAATGCTCAGGAGTTTAGCTTTATGTCTGCCGGGGTTTCCAGCGAACGTCGGGTAGAGTTAGTTGTGGAGCAAGTCGCTTGGGAATTACGTAAAATTCGCGATGCTGGAGGTAAAGTTGTTGTCACTGCAGGTCCTGTGGTAATTCATACTGGTGGTGCCGAACATTTGTCTAGATTAATTAGAGAAGGCTATGTTCAGGCGTTATTAGGTGGGAATGCGATCGCTGTCCATGACATGGAGCAATCTATACTTGGCACATCCCTTGGTGTTGATATGAAGCGCGGTGTTGCAGTGCATGGAGGACATCGCCATCACTTGAAAGTTATTAACAGCGTTCGCCGTCACGGTAATATAGCTAAAGCTGTAGAAGCTGGTTTAGTTAACAGTGGTGTCATGTATGAATGTGTCAAAAACGATGTGCCCTTTGTTTTAGTTGGGTCAATCCGCGATGATGGTCCTCTTCCCGATACCATTATGGATTTAATCCAAGGACAGGAAGAATATGCCAAGCATATCAAAGGCGCGGATATGATTTTGATGCTATCTTCCATGTTGCACTCCATTGGTGTTGGTAATATGACACCCTCTGGTGTGAAGATGGTTTGCGTTGATATTAATCCTGCTGTGGTAACAAAGTTAAGTGATAGAGGTTCCATTGAATCTGTTGGTGTAGTCACAGATGTAGGATTATTCCTCAGCTTACTCACACAGCAGTTGGATAAGTTAACTAGTCCTTATCAGGTAATGGCTAATGGCTAATGGCTAATTGCTAATGGCTAATTGCTAATTGCTAATGGCTAATTGCTAATTGCTAATTGCCAATGGCTAATGGCTAATCATAAGTCTTTGTGGAACAGGCCGAAAAGCCTGTTCTTTAGGACTCAAATCTTTAGAAATAAAAAATTTTATCAGAAAAACGTGATATCAAATCCGGTTAATTGCCCCCGATAAAATAAGCCTAAACATTTTCCCTGTATCCCAATACGGTTCAGTTAACTCACATCTTTGACACAGGAGTTATAATTTATTTGAAAAAATCGAAATATAAATCGAAATCTAAATATAAACTTCAAAATTTATTCCTGTAGGTTTTCTGTATCTTTGTGATGATTATTTTCTTCTAACACTGCTTCTAATTCTGGATTATCTGTGGTCATAACTAACTCCATTTCCCGATTTGAATCGTTACCCCATTTATCTAAAACATCTTTGACTAAAACTTCCTGAAGCCAAATTTTAGCTACGACAGTTAAAGGTAGGGCTAGGAATAAACCTAAAAATCCGAAAAATGTCACAAAAAATAATTGGGCTATCAAAGTAACGGCAGGTAATAAAGATACCTGATGAGCCATTAACATTGGTGTTAAAAAATTACTCTCTAACTGCTGAATAATAAGGTAGAGAATAAAAACAGCAACAGACCTCCAAGGTGCATCTGGACTAAAAGCGATCGCCATTGCAGGTACTAAACTCATGACAGGTCCTAAATTAGGAACTAAGTTTAAAATACCTGCTACAATCCCCAATGCTAAGGCTGCAGGGACCTGTAATATAGTTAAACCAATAACACTCATGGCTGCTACGACACTCATGGCAATAGAAGCACCTGTTACCCATCCTTCCAAGGAAATTTCACATTTGTCTAAAATACCATCAACTCGTTGTCGATAAAATGAGGGAAATAAACGGATAAATAATTTACGATAGGAAAGGGGGTCTGCTATTAACATACCTGTTAAAACAAGTACCAGCAAAATTTTGAGAACAACTTCTAAAGAAACAGATAGTAAAGCCAAGGAGTTGTCTATGGCACGTTGAAGTAAAGGCTGGGCTTGTTGGATAAGATTTTTTATATCGGGTCTGTATTGGGCAAGTTGAGGAAAATGAATTTCTAATTGCTCTAACCAAATATTAAATCTGGCAATACCCCTAGGAACTTGTTTTGTTAACTCCTGAAATTGTTCTGCAAAGGGTGGGACTATTAACCAAAAGAAACCAAATATGACTGCAAAAAAGACCCCCACCGAGCATAATACAGCTATGCCTCGCTTCATTCCCAAACGTTGAAAATGTCTAGCTAGCCTATTTAAGGTGCTGGCTAAAACAACGGCAGCAAACAATAGCAGCAGGGCTTCTTTTATCTGCCACAATATATATAGAGAGAGAACTATAGCTATTAAGCCAATCCATTGACCCAGGTTCACTAACTGACTCCTAGCTGTAATTGTAGACTGTTGGTTAGGTTAGCTGATTTTGGCCGCGATCGCTACTGAGGAAATTTAATCACGGGTTAAATGGATTAAAGGATGGCACGGATTATATATAATTTTAGTTATTTTTCTCTAGTTATTTTTCTCTAGTTGTTTTGCCCAAGGGGTAGATTATGACCGTAGCTACCTATAAATGGACTATCAAACAATATCATCGCGCCATAGAAGCAGCCATTTTTGATGACGAGCCTATTGAATTATTGCGCGGTGACTTAATAATTATTTCCCCAGAAAGAGAAACTCACGCTTATTACAATACCGAAGCTGCGGATTATCTCCGTTTATTACTGGGAGATAGGGTAAAAATCCGCGATGCAAAACCAATTACTCTTCCCAATAATTCGGAACCTGCCCCAGATGTCGCAATTGTCAAACCTTTAGGTGAAATATACTTACAACACCATCCATATCCTGAAGATATATTCTGGATTATGGAGTTTGCAAACGCAACTCTTGCTAAAGATTTGGCGTTGCTGAATAGGAGTATGAATTAAAATTTTTGATAAAAATAAGCAACAAAACTTTGCGCCTTTGCGCCTTTGCG
>Ga0114939_10002674_pt1 | contig 13032 bp, 12 predicted proteins | sample AshMeaCrysSpring_FD_87196 | JGI IMG/M metagenome (GOLD analysis project Ga0114939, IMG submission 87196) | Groundwater microbial communities from Big Spring, Nevada to study Microbial Dark Matter (Phase II) - Ash Meadows Crystal Spring | ecosystem: Environmental > Aquatic > Deep subsurface >... | reverse complement strand
CGCAATGGGCGCGATGGCCGGCCATCACCGCGGCATGGACTTCCGTCCGACGCGCTACACGCCCTCGCACCGCTGGGGCCTGGAGCTCGGCGGCAAGTACAAGGAAAGCGGCCCCTGGTTGCGGGCCGAATGGTTCGGCCGCCCGGGCGAGACCGACTGGTTCGAACCCACCTGCCGAGAGACCCTCGCGGTGCGCAACGCCGTCGGCCTGTGCGACGTGTCGACGCTAGGCAAGATCGACGTGCAGGGACCGGATGCACTGGCCTTCATCGAGCGGCTCTACGCCAACAACTTCGCCTCGCTGGCAGTCGGTCGCGTGCGCTACGGCATCATGCTGCGCGAAGACGGCTTCATGTTCGACGACGGCACTGCGGCTCGATTGGCGCCCAACCGGTACCTGATCACGACGACGACCGCACACGCGGTGCAGGTCTACCAGCACATGCACCTGTGCCACCAGACGCTGTGGCCGGAACTCGACGTGCAGTTCACCTCGGTCACGGACCAGTGGGCGCAATTCGCCGTGGCCGGACCGCGATCGCGTGAACTCCTGCAGCGCGTGCTCGACCCGGCCAGCGACATCTCGAACGAGGCGTTTCCGTTCATGGCGTGCGGCGACGTCCGGTTGCGCAGCGGCGAGGGCGCGCGCCTGTTCCGCATTTCGTTCTCGGGCGAGCTGGCCTACGAGATCGCGGTACCCGGGCACCGGGGCGACGCGTTGATTCGCGCCCTGTATGCGGAGGGGCAGGATCTCGGCGTGACGCCTTACGGCCTCGAGGCGCTCAACGTGCTGCGCATCGAGAAGGGCCACGTCGTCGGCAGCGAGCTCAACGGCCAGACCACCGCGTACGATCTCGGCTTCGGTCGCATGCTGTCCACGCAGAAAGACTTCGTCGGAGCGGTCATGGCGCGCCGCGCGCACCTGCTCGAGCCATCGCGCGAGCGGCTGGTCGGAATCCGCTCCGTCGATCGCAGCGTGAAACTGGGGGGAGGCATGCACTTCGTGCCGCAGGGTGCGAAGCACAGCATCGAAAACGCGCGGGGCCACGTGACGTCCGTATGCTACTCCCCGACGCTCGGACAATGGATCGGCATCGGCCTGCTCACGAACGGCCCGGAGCGCTACGGCGAGCGGGTCTGCGTGGTCGATCCGCTGCGGGGCAACGAGACACTGGTGGAGGTCTGCTCGCCCGTGTTCATCGATCCTGAAGGAGCGCGCCTCCGTGGCTGACGCATCGCACTTCGATTATCGCCCGGGCCCGCTGGGCCGGCGCTCGACTGCGCCCGGCCTGTCCGTACGCGAACTCACCCAGTTCTCGCTGGCCACGGTGATCGCGCGCAAGGGCATGACAGCCACGGCATCGCAACGCACCCAGGCGGATCTCGGCACGCCCTTGCCTGATCAGCCGCGAGTGACGGCCGGCAGCGAATTCGCGTTCGTGTGGTCTGGACCTGCGCAATGGCTGGCCCTGGGTCCGCCGCTGTCGCAACCCATCGAGCACGTGCTGGGTGCAACGCTGGGCGCGCACGCATCGATTTTCGACCAGAGCGGCAGTCGACGGATGCTGGAATTGCATGGCCCCAGCGTCCGCGACGTGCTGGCCAAGGGCATGTCGATCGATCTGCACCCTCGCGCATTCAGGACCGGTGATGCGGCCGTGACGACGGCGTCGCATCTCGGTGTGCACCTGTGGCAGGTGGCCGATGCGCCGGTATATCGCCTGCTGGTCGTGCACACCTATTTCGACAGCCTGTGGCGCTGGCTGGCCGCGTCCGCGGCGGAGTACGGCTGCGAAGTGCTGCCGCCCGCCCCTTACGGCTCGCATCGGGCCTGACGCGGCCAGGGTACCATGCGCGCCAGGTCCGACTCGCCGTCAGTCACCTCGGCAGGCAAGCCGGAGCAGGCGCGCGCGGAGCTCGTCCGCTATGGGCGTGGCATCGCACAATCACGCGAGGATGACGCGGTCGCGGTCGAAGAGCCGCTGGAGATCCGGCTCGGCCGCTACGAGGACGGGCGCCTGCAGCACCGGCCCGTGTCGATCACGATGCGCACGCCCGGCGATGACTTCGAGCTTGCCGCGGGCTTCCTGTTCACGGAAGGCATCCTGCAATCGCGGCAGCAGGTGCAGGAAATCCATTACTGCGGCAGGGGCAAGGGCCTGACCAACACCCTGCGCGTCGACCTCGCCGCCGGCGTCACCGTCGACGTGCAGCGCCTAGAGCGCAATTTCTATACGACCTCGAGCTGCGGCGTGTGCGGCAAGACGTCGATCGAGGCGCTCGCGACAGGTGCAGTCCCCGTAGCGCCGACGGACGGATTCACCATCGACGCGCGCCTGATCGGCGAACTGCCGGCGCGGCTGCAGGCCCAGCAGGATGCTTTCCGCTCGACCGGTGGCCTGCACGCGTCCGCCCTTTTCGCGCGCGATGGCGAGCTGCTGGCGCTGCGCGAGGACGTGGGCCGGCACAACGCGCTCGACAAGCTGGTGGGCGCGCGCTTCCTCGCCGACGCACTACCTGCCAATGACGCGATCCTGTTCCTGAGCGGCCGCGCCAGCTTCGAACTGCTGCAGAAAGCCGTGATGGCGGGCATCCCTGTCGTCTGTGCCGTGGGTGCGCCCTCCAGCCTCGCCATCGCGGCGGCACGCGAATTTGGCGTAACGCTGCTCGGCTTCGTGCGCGACGATCGCTTCAACGTGTACGCGGGCGAACAACGTCTCGCCTGACGCAGCGGCCGCGGCCGCGACCTTGCAAGGTCGCACCACGACAATCTCGCGCTTGTAGGACTCACCTTACAGCGCGCAGCCGCGTACCACACCATGCTTGCAACATCGGCCTGACGGCACCGCGAACACCTGTTCGGCTATCGTTGTCCATGGCTGCCTGAGTGGAGCATTGACCGCACCGTGACCGCCAAAGCCGTCGAACAGTTTGACCCGGCCGATGCGGCATCCCTGCCCGGCGCAGGCGAGAAGCTGTCGGGACCGACACTCTCGGTCAGGTTCCTGCGCGCCCTGCCCGACGTGATGCGGCAACTTGGGCTCGACACCGCGCAGACCTTGCAGCATGCGGGTCTCGACCCGGATACGTTCGCCGATGCCGACCGCCGTCTCACCTTTGCCGAAGTCGAGCGGCTCCTTGCGGCCTGCGAACACCGCTCGCAGGCCGACCACGTGGGCTTGCTGCTGGGCCGACACCCGCGCCTGCACGACCTGGGCCTGGCGGCCAACGTTGCACTCTGCAGCGCGACCGTGGGCGACGGCCTGCGCAACCTCGTCGAACATTGCAACCTCTACGACACGCCCGCGACGGCGCGGTTGACCGTCCACGGCGACCGGGCGCGCTTCGCCTGGAGGCTCGACGAACACTGCCTGGTGGATGCGAGGCAATTCGACTTTGCCAGCCTCGCAATCTCGGCCAACCTGCTGCATGACCTGATGGCCCCGGGCTGGCAGCCGCGGGCCGTGCGATCTTCGAGCCGCCCGCCGGCAGCTGACGCGCTCTTCCGCTCGCAGTTCGGCATGCCCGTCGAGTTCAGTGCCGAACACAGCGAAATCGAGTTCGATGCAGTCGTGCTCGAAGAGCGGCTGCCGGCGCTGGGGCCGTCGGCACGCGCAGCCATCGCCGCCGAACTGCAGCAGGCTCGCATCGCGCTGCTTGCCGACCTGCCGGCCACGTTGCGCCGGATACTGCACAAGCGGCTGCTGGTCGGCGACTTCTCGATGGACGACGTGGCTGCGCAGCTCTCGATGCACCGTCGCACGCTGGACCGGCGGCTGCAGCGTTTCGCGACCACCTACGGCGAACTGCTCGAAGCCGTGCGCGACGACATCGCCCGCCAGCTCCTGCGCGAAACCCATTTTTCGATCCAGCGCATCGCCGAAGCGGTGCGCTTCTCGAGCGCGGCGAATTTCGCGACGGCGTTCCGTCGCCGCACGGGCATGACGCCGACGGAGTTTCGACGGGCCGGTTGAGGATGCCTTGTCAAGCAGCGAACTCGGGTGCACACTGGCTGCAAACGAGGGCGCCGGATCGTTCGCACGGCAGCCCCGGCGGCAACCAGGGGGAAACCAGCATGCGTCGATCGACCGGCATCGTCACGGCGTGTGCCCTGCTGCTCGCCATCGGCGCCGCTCCTGCAACGCCGGCTCAGGGTCCGGCGCCTGCGGCCAAGCCCGTCGACGTCCCGGCCTGGCTGCAGCCCCGGCTCGAAGGGCTGACCGCCGCGCAACGCGAATTCCTGCTCTCCGACGACGCCGTTCGCTTCACCGGCACCCGCGAGCGATTGCACCAGCGCCTGCAGGACAAGTCCACTGCCGAAATCGCGGCGTACGTCGACGGCATGATGGCCGTGATCAAGTCCGAAGCTTTCAACCCCGCCACTGACATGGCGTCGATCCCGCTCAATACGGCGTCGCCCGACTTCAACTCGTGGAAGGCGCGCCGGCCTGCCGTGCTCGAGCCCAAGCGCGAGCCCGGCCCGTTCTCGCTGAATTATTACGCCAGCGGGCGCGGCGGCATCCGGACCTTCGGTGGCGCCCGCGTCGCGATCTACCCGGAGGACCTGGTCGCCGGCAAGGTGGATGTCGCGATCGTCGGTGCGCCACTCGACATGGGTTCCTATTACCGCGGGCAGCGCTTCGGCCCGCTGGCAATGCGCAACGAGTACGGCGCTGCCGCAAACGACATGAATACCATGATCAACCCCGGCCGGGTCCTGAATATCGTCGATTACGGCGACATCGCCATCGACAACATGAGCACCGAGCGCAGCGTGCATCACGTGCGCGAGCGCGTCGCCGAGATCGCTCGCACCGGCGCCCTGCCCTTCATCGTGGGCGGCGATCACAGCCTGGAATACCCCAACATTGCCGCGCTGGCCGACGTGCACGGCAAAGGCAGCTTCGGCGTGGTGCACTTCGACGCGCACTTCGACGCCGGCCGCGACGGGCCGCACTTCATCACCCACGGCGCGCCGGTGTACCGGGCCGTCAAGGAAGGCCACATCCCGGGCCGCAACTTCATCCAGGTCGGCCTGCGGGGCGGCTGGCCGAGCGCCGATGGCTTCGAGTGGATGCGCGACAATGGCGTGCGCTACCACACGATGGCCGAGGTCGAGAAAAAGGGCTGGGACACGGTGATGAATCGCGCGTTGGCGGAGGCGCGCGAGGGTGGCCGCAAGCTCTACATCTCGTTCGACGTCGACGTGCTCGACCCGGCCTTCGTGCCTGGCACGGGCACGCCGGTTCCGGGCGGCCTGACGATGCGCGAGGCCATGCCGATCGTGCGACGCCTCTGTTCCGAGAACGACCTCGTCGGCTTCGAAATCGTCGAGCTCGACCCCCTGCTCGACGCGTCTTATCGCTCGGCGCTCAACGCAAACTACATCATGAACGCGTGCCTGACGGGGGTGGCCATGCGGCGTAAAGGCATCAAGGATCCAGGCTTCCTGTCCGAACTGACGACCGAGCACATGCAGCCGGAAGCCGGCATCAAGGCCGAGCGTGAGGGCCGCGTCGAGAAGGTGGATCCGCTCTGGGGCACCGGACGCAAGCCTGACTGACCGCCGCCGGGACCATGCGCGCCCGCTTCCTGCGTGAGCCACTGTTCGCGTTCCTGGTGGCAGGTCTCGTGCTGTTCCTGCTGTATTCGTGGCTGCGACAGCCGGACGCAGTCGTGCTGGACAAGGGTACTCGCGACGCGCTGCTCGCTGAGTTCGAGACGCTGACGGGCCGCAAGCCCGCACCTTCCGACATCGAGCGCATCGAACGGGAATACGTGGCGGACGAGCTGCTGTTTCGTGCGGCGCTGGACGCCGGGCTGCATCGGCAGAACACCACCGTGCGCCGTGCGCTGATCGAGGAGATGCGGCAGCGCGCCACCGGGGTGTTGCCCGACGCCACCGTCGAGGACCTGCTCGACTACTACTCCGATCATCTCGAGCGCTACCAATCGGAGCCGACGGCAAGCTTCGAACAGGTCTATTTCGTAGAGGCGCCGGTCGACGCGGGTGCGGTCCTCGCACAATTGAATCGCGGATCAATCATCGCGGGCGATGCCTTCCGCTACGGGCGGACGTTCGAGCACTACGGCCGCAGCATGCTCCGCGGCATGTTCGGCGAACCTTTCGTCGCCGCGGTCTGGGCCGCGGCGCCGCGGCAGTGGATCGGACCGCTCGAATCACCGCACGGCTGGCATTTCGTCCGCGTCAGCGGGCGGCAGACGGCCGCCTTGCGCCCGTTCCCCGACGTGAGCAACCAGGTCGAGAACGACTGGATTGCCGCACGGATCCAGTCAGCCGTCGACCGCAAGGTGGCTGAGCTGAGGCGCGATCAACGCATCAGCATCGAGCGCTGATCCCCATCGTACCGACGGCAGGTCGCGCGTGACGCGCGGGTAACAGTGCGTCACAATCTACCAAGGGGGCAAAAAAATATGGGTGACAAAGAATGATGCCTCCGCCGTTTCGATCAGCGCGAGTGGCGGCCGTCGCTGCCTGGGCGCTCAGCGTTGCAGCCGCGCTTCCGGCGGCATCCCAGGAGGCCACAAACTTTCCCGCCGCTTCCGCGCGGCCGAGGGTCGGTCTGGTCCTGGCGGGTGGCGGCGCCAAGGGCGGCGCTCACGTCGGCGTGCTCAAGGTGCTCGAGCAGATGCACGTCCCCATCGACTGCATCGCCGGCACCAGCATGGGTGCCCTGGTCGGTGGCGGATACGCCTCGGGTATCCCCGCGGACGCGCTCGAAACCTTCGTCACTGGCATCGACTGGAAGGCCGTCGTGGGCGGTGCGGGCCGGCGCGAACTCGAGCCCATCGAGCAGAAACGCGCCAGCGCCACCTATAGCAACGAGATCGAGTTCGGCGTGGCCGGCAAGCGCCTCGTCGTCCCGGCCGGCATCGTCAATACCAGCAACATCGAGAACCTGCTGCGAGCATACGTGGCCAGGTCGCGTTCGCAGTCGAACTTCGACAAGCTGCCGATTCCCTATCGCGCCGTCGCCACGGACATGGTCAGTGGCAAGATGGTCGTCCTCAAGGAAGGCGACCTCGCCACCGCCATGCGCGCGAGCATGGCGATTCCTGGCGCATTCGCCCCGGTGGTCACCGAGACTCAGATCCTCTCCGACGGCGGCATGGTCCGTAACATTCCCGTCGACGTCGCGCGCGAACTGTGCGCGGACGTGGTCATCGTCGTGAACCTGGTCGAGGAAGAAGTCAAACACGAGAAGCTGCAATCGGCCACCCAACTGCTCAGCCGCATGACCGACGTCATGATCGTGGCCAACGAAAACCTGCAACTCGACTCACTGACCGACCGCGATGTGCGCATCGACGTCGTCATGGGCGACATCACGACCGCCGACTTCGAGCGCGTGCCCGAGACCGTACCGCTCGGGGAGCAGGCCGCGCTCGGGATGGCCGAGAAGCTTGCTGCCCTGGCCATGCCGGCCCACCAGTATGCACAGTGGCGCAGCAGCGTGACTGCGGGCCAGAACATCGAGGCCCGGCTGGCGGACGTGAGGTACATGGGGCTGCAGCGCGTCAATCCGGACTACCTCGAGACGCGCGCCAAGGTGAAGGCCGGCGACACGGTCGACACGGCGAAGATCAGCGCCGAGGCCCAGCGCATCTCGGCGCTGCAGGATTTCGAGTCGGTCGAATACCGCCTGACCGGCGACCCGGAGAACCCCACGCTCGAGTGGTGGCCGCAGGAGAAGCGCTGGGGCCCGAATTACGTGGAGTTCGACCTCGGCCTGTACGGTTCCGAGGACGGCGACCTTGGCTTCGTCGTTTACGCCAAGCATTCGCGTACCTGGCTCAACTCGCTGGGTGGCGAATGGCGCAACGAGATCCAGTTGGGCTACTTCAATAACCTGTCAACGAGCCTGTACCAGCCGCTCGACGTCGCGCAGCGCTATTTCGTCGAGCCCAAGCTGTTCTATGCGCGCTCGTGGGAGGACGTTTTCTACGACAACGAGCGGCTGGCGCGGTATCGGTTCACGGACCTCGGTGGCAACTTAGACGTCGGCATGAATATCAACGACAATGCCCAGATCCGGGCAGGTTATCTGTACACGCGCCGCAACGCCCGCGTGGAGACGGGGGCCTCGATACTGCCGGAGGATGAGCGCAACGATGCAGGGTTGACGGTGGCGGCGACCTACGACAGCCGCAACACTGCCTTCAATCCGACGCGCGGCATCGCAGCCGCGCTCGAATACGCCTACGTCGACGAGTCGCTGGGTGCCGGCATCGACTGGGAACGGATCGAACTGGGACTGGGCGTGGCCTGGCCGGTGCGCAACGACGTGGTCTGGCTGACGCTTGCGGGCGGCTCGGACCTCGACAGCCAGATGCCCGTCGATCGCTACTTCATGCTCGGCGGCCCGGGCAGCTTCCCGGGCTACGAACTGGGCGAACTGCGCCTCACCGACTACTGGACCGCCAGCGGCAGTTACCTGTGGAAGATCAAGGATATCCTGACGATTCGTGGCCAGGCGCTCTACGCCGGCCTGCGTCTGGAAGCGGGCCAGATTTTCGGGCGACTCGAGTCGCGGGCTGCGGGCGACTTCGACACCGACCAGATGTTGTACGGCACCTCGGTGTACCTCACGGGCCGCACGCCCGCGGGACCGCTGACGCTGGGGCTCGGCTTTTCCAGTGACGACTCGTGGAGCCTGTGGCTGTCCGTGGGCCGGCCGATCGGCAACGGCACCATCCTCGAGCGCGGCATCTTCCGCTGACCGTCAGCGCGGAAAGAGCATCGTAAAGACGAAGCGCAGGCCCCAGTCCGGCCCCCCGTCGGGCTTGTCGAGGTACGCGCGCGCACCGAACTGGAAGCTGGTCAATTGCCCATGGATGGGCAACACCTGCGAAAAGCTTACATTGACCGGCACGGTCCACTGGCTGGCATTCCAGTCGTACGTCGACTCGGTGTTGAACGACACTGTGCGACCGCGCCCGATGTTGTTGGCGGCAAACGGTTGCAGGAAGGTCGCGTTCACGTCGTCGAGCCGGCCCGAATTCGAGAAGCCCCAGAGGTGGTTGAACAGGATGCCGTAGGTCCAGCCGCTTTCGGTCTGCTTCAACGCCACGCCCGTGGGCCCCGCGCCCCACTGGTCAACGGTGAAGTCGTCGGCGCCGGTCGGCAGCAGCAGCACCGGGCCGCCGCCGAGGATCCAACCGCCGGCCGTCGGCTTGCTCGGTGAGAAGAACACACTCTGCACGGTATCGCCGAGCCCGCTCTGCGAGCCGTCGCCCGGTACCACATCCTGCTGCCAGACCACGGGCAGGATCGTCCGCGAGATCAGGTTCCAGTCGTCGTTCAGCGTGAACGGGATGACGGGTTGGACATTCAGCGTCTCACGCTCGCCGTCGCCGCTCGCGCCAATCCCGGTGTCCCAGTTGAGCTGGAACGGCACGCTGGTGAGCGAGGCCACGGGATTGGCCAGCTGCTTCGCGAGTTCGTCCGCGCTGGGCGCCGCGCCCTCGCCGGAAGCCACCATGGGCAAGGCCAGCAGGGCCACCACAACCGTAAGGAGCTTCACTTGGTCACCGGACACGGTGCGCATCAGAACGAAAACACTACGCCGACCGCCGGACCGCTGATGGCCATGTCGTAAAGAAAGCGGCCGTTGCCTTTGCCGTCCTCGTAGTCCATGTCGATGTAACGATACGCACCGAGCATGCCGACCGTGGGGGTGACCTGCCAGCGCACCGTTGCCAGGCCCTGCCACGCGAAATCGGAACCGAAGCCGAAGCCTCCGATGTCGCCGCGCAGGCTCATCGACCAGGTGTCGTTGAACTTGTGGGTATAGACGGCACCAACGAGCGGATCAAGCCAGGACTTGCTGCCGCCCGCATTGCGCACGCCGAGCGGTCCCGAGACCTTCACGTCACTCGAAATGTCGTTGTAACGCAGGCCGCCGAAGACCGTGACCGCGTCGGTCAACGCATACCCAAAGTCGCCTTCGAGCGCCAGTTGCTCGAGGCCCACGTCGCCCTTCAGCACGCCGCCCGGCCCCTTCTCCGTGGCGCCCAGCGACATGTAGATCGTGTCGATGGTGATCGAGTACCTGTCCTTGGTGCCGCGGTATGCACCCATGAACCCCATGTCGAGGTTGGAAACGATGTCGCTGAAGCTCTGGCTGACGTCGGCCTCGATCGGGCCGACGCCGGCCGTGCCGTCCATGCCGGCGGCGAAGAGGTAAGGCGCGATTTCATGCTGCCAGTCGCCGGCGTGGGTGACGGGAGCAGTGGCGAGGAAAACGGCTGCCAGCGCGGCGCGAACGAACAGTTGCATAAATAGATCCTGCGGCATGGACGGCGCAGTTTACGCGAGTCACTGTCACGGCGCGAAGCTGGCAAGCCCGTGCCGGCCGCTGCCATCCCTCGAGCGACCGGGAACGCCGGGAAATCAACCGCAGGTGCACCCGTAAAGCATTGCGTGCACAATTCGCGCAGTGGCCGAAATAGAGGATTCACAATGACGGCAGTCATCCGCGTTCGCAACCACCCCGTTCGCCTCATCAAGGCGACCACTCTCGCGATCGCTCTTGCCACGGGCATCATACCGGCAGTGACGTATGCGGAGGACGCGCCCGACTTTCTCAACGATTCGTTCCACCTCGCGCTCGGCACCTACATCGTCAACACCGATACCGAGATTCAGCTCGACGGCGATGCCGCGACGGGCACACCGATCAACTGGGAGAACACCTTCGGCGGCGGCGACGTCACCCGTTTCCGCGTCGACGGCCAATGGCGCTTCGCGGACCGGCACAAGGCGCGCTTCATGGTCTTCAACACGTCGCGCTCGCAGAGCCGCACGCTCAGCGAGGACATCGACTTCAATGGCGAGACCTACCCGGTCAACGCCCGGGTCAGCGCCGATTTCAGCTTCGACATCTACGAACTCGCGTACGAGTACTCGTTCATGAAGCGCGAGGACTATGAGATCGCCGGCTCGTTCGGCGTGCACTACACGACCCTCTCGGCCGGCCTCAAGGCAAAGGCTTCGACGTCCAACGGCACGTTGACCGGCGATCTTAATGAGGAGGGCAGTGTCGACTTGCCGCTACCCGTCATCGGCTTGCGCGGCACCTGGGGTCTTCCGCACAACTTCTGGATCGACGCCGGCGCACAATTCTTCGCACTGTCAATCGACGAATACGACGGCAACCTGCAGGATTACCGCCTGATGCTGACGTGGCAGCCCCGCAAGTGGCTGGGCCTCGGACTGGGCTACAACGTCTTCCGTGTCGACGTCGATGTCGACAAGCAGAACTTCAAAGGCAGTCTCGACTGGCAGTACGACGGCCCGATGATCAGCTACAACGCGATGTTCTGAACCGCGGCTCGCAACTTTTAGTGAAGGGAGGACGATCGATGAAGCTATCCCGTTGGATGAGCGGACTGGCGCTTGGGCTTGCGCTGGCCGCTTTTGTGCCGGCGCATGCGGCGAACACGACCCTGCCCCAGACCCAGGATGGCCTGGAATTGCAGCCGCAGAAATCCAAGAACCGGGTCGTTTACCTGAAGCCGGGCGCGACCTTCACGCAATACAAGCGGGTCGCGATCCTCGACGCCCTGGTCGAGTTCGAGAAGGACTGGCAGAAGGACTACAACCGCAGCCGCGTCGGCGTCGCCGGCAAGGTGTCCGATGCCGATGTCGAGCGCATGAAGGCAGGCCTCGCAGCCGAGTTCAAGAAGATCTTCGTGGACGAGTTGCAGAACAAGGGCGGCTACGAGGTCGTGGACATCGCCGCACCCGACGTCCTGGTGCTGCGTCCGGCCCTGCTCAATGTCGAGGTCAGCGCGCCCGACCTGATGACACCCGGGATCAACGCCACCGTGGTGCGCTCCGCGGGCCAGATGACGTTGTTCCTGGAACTGTGGGATTCGACCACCAATACCCTGCTCGCCCGCGTGATGGACGCCGAGGCCGACAATGACGCCTTCGCGAAGCAGGCCAACCGCGTCACCAACGTGCAGGCCGCCGACCGGATCCTGCGCGACTGGGCGCACGAACTGCGCGAACGCCTCGACATGGTCCAGGGCAAGTCGGACAAGTGAGCCGGCCCCTCGTGGACAAGGCCACGGTCAAGGAAAAAGCCCGGCACGAGCTGCGCAACTACGCGTTCGTGTCGGGTTACCTGTTCGTCTGCTTCGCCGTACTGTGGTTCTACGAGACGACGTGGTCCGGCGACACCGAAGTAATGGCCAACCTGGCGGCCGTTGCGGTCAAGGCGCTGGTGCTGGGCAAGTTTATCCTGCTCGGCGAAGCGGTCGGCGTCGGCAACCGCTCGCAGGCGCCGCACCTGCTCGGCAGCATCGTCGGCAAGTCGCTGCAGTTCCTGGTCCTGCTGATCCTGCTGACGGTGGCGGAGGAAGTGCTGGTGGGCTGGTACCACGGCGTGTCGTTCAGCCAGACCTTGGCCGAGTTCGAGCAGCACACGGTGGTGCAGATGCTCGCAAAGTGCCTGCTGGCCCTGCTGATCCTGCTGCCGCTGATCGCGACGAAGGAATTCAGCCGCACCCTGGGTCCGGGCAAGCTGCGGGGCCTGCTGCTGGGCTCGAGGGCAGACCCCGGCTGAAAAGCAGTCCGGGCCGCCGTCCCGAGCTGCCGGCACGGGCCCTGCGCGTGCTACCTTTTGCGTCGCTTGCCTAATTAGACCGCAACGCAGAGGAGATCCAACCTGATGTCCGCCACGCCCCGCTACGACCAGTTCCAGGCAGTCATCAACCACTGGCGCCGCAAGGACGCCGAGGCGGTCCTCGCCGCGATGACTGACGACGTCGTTTCGCACGTGGCGGCGACCGCCAAACCACCCGTCGTCGGCAAGACCGTCGTGGCTCCGTATGTAGGCGTAATCGAATTCCGCGGCGACAAGATCTGCGGCTGGCGCGACTACGTCGACTACATAACGATCGAGAAGCAGCGGGCAGGCGAGGCCCCGCCCGCGCACGTCACCGAACTCGCGGGGCGCAAGGCGGCGGGCTGAAGGCAGCGCAGGTCGGCAAGGGAATCGCAGT
>Ga0114939_10002673_pt1 | contig 13043 bp, 11 predicted proteins | sample AshMeaCrysSpring_FD_87196 | JGI IMG/M metagenome (GOLD analysis project Ga0114939, IMG submission 87196) | Groundwater microbial communities from Big Spring, Nevada to study Microbial Dark Matter (Phase II) - Ash Meadows Crystal Spring | ecosystem: Environmental > Aquatic > Deep subsurface >... | reverse complement strand
ATTAGCAAACATCTGCTGCCACTCTTGCCAAATAGCGGTTAGTTCCCCAGTCCAGACCCGATCATAGATGACGTGACCGCCAGGGTAAGGAGCTTGGAAGACACAAATGGCGAAGTGGTCATTGCTGGTGGCGGACAGACGGGCAATCGCCAGGTTTAGGCAGGTCGTCATTAAACCAAAATGTAAAAATATGTCAATAAAAGCACAAATTTACCAGGCAAAAACTCTTCTTACCTGTTGAGATTATATTCAGGTATTTTACCTAGTCTATTTAGTCTCGGCTTCAGTACTGCTGTCCGCCACTGGGGGAGTTGGGGAACTTCCACTATTGGCTGCAGATGGAGGCAAGGGTTTAACAGTGATTACAGGACATAAACTAGTATCAGCTGGTTGCCAAATATTAGCTACCCTCGGCTGAATTGCCGACCATCTAACCCAGCCTTGCTGTCCTGGTTGTAGTGGTTCAATGTTATTTGTTGGCTGTTCTAGTAGTTGTGGCTGTCCCAGGTCACAGACTTTCACCTGTAGCCAATAATCTTCAGGTGAAATTCGCTGTTTGTTAATCACCAGGACGACACTATTTGTTGGGAGTATTCCTTGAATGCCGTTGTTGGTGACTCCCGGTGGCTGTGCTAGATTTGGGGGTACATCTTGCTCCCTTAAGGTGATTTCCCCTTGGCTGCGGATCAGATAACCAGGTTCTGGTTCAACAGCAACAGCGGCGGGTTGGGCTTCTCCTACTACTGGTGCAGCGGCTATATTGGGATTTAGCGGTTCCCTAGCGCTAGGAAGGCTGACGGTTTTGAAGGGTATCAATTCTGGCTTCCAAACATAAGTCCCTATCCCACCAGCCAAACCCAACAGCAACAGCAGTCCCAGCAGCAGGGGTAATTTCCGCCCTTTTGGCTTGGCAGGGAGAATTTGGGTCGAGCTTAGGGCTGATGGTGCTGATGATGTTTGGGAATCTTGATTTTTGACTGCCCGTGGTGCATGACTACTGGTAGTAGTTGGTTCCCACACAGCAATCGAGGCACTTAATGCGGTTGCTGGTTCTTGCGATTCAACTTGATAATGGATTAAGCCCACGGTGACATTATCGTGTCCGTTCAAGGTATTAGCAATTTCCACCAGTCGCTCCGTAGCAGTCGCTAGGTCTATATTGCCGGCAATAATCGGTAAGATTTCTGTTTCCCAATACTGCTCCACCCGGTCAAAGTCACTCAAGCCATCGGAGGTGAGCAGAATCACACAGCTTTCGTCGATGATTAATCGTCCGGATGTCGGATGTAAAGCATTGCTGGGATTCATTCCCAAGGCTTGGATCAAGGAGCCAGAAGAAATCTGTTGTACAGCATCCCGATACGTGCTATAACCTAGACGGACTTCACGGGACGCCAAATCGTCATCCAAGGTCAATTGATGACAACCGTGGCGGGTGATTAAGTAAGCTCGACTGTCGCCAACATGGGCGATATACATTTCATGGGCAATTGCCAATCCCATGACTACGGTTGTACCCATGCGCTGCCGCCCTTGCTTGTGGTCTTTGTCGTTGGCATTGCTAATATTGTCATTAGCAGCCGCTACTGCAGCTTCTAGATCAGCTAGGACAATGGCGGGTTCTAAATGCTCTGGTGGTAACTTTGTGAGGTCTTTAATCAGCCCCTGTATGGTTTGAATAGCCAGATTTGATGCTACATTACCCCCCTCATGGCCGCCAATTCCATCACAGACAATTACTAAAGCTTCCGATTGGGGTGGTTTGCTAATCTTGCTGCCACTGGGAGGATAACAGGCGTCTTCGTTACGCGATCGCACAGGTCCGATGTCACTTTTTGTGGCAATATTGATTTTGACTGTTTGTTGTCGTCCTAATTCTGTAGCAGCCCGATCCAACAGGCTAATTAGTTGCTCGCTAGAATGAATCTGTCCGCTGATTAACTGTTGACAAACCTGTTCCACAAAAGGTGCGATCGCTGGTTTGATCCACGGCAACCAATCCGACCACAGTTTACCTAAATCAGCTAGGGTTGGTGCTGGTTTTTGGTCTGGCTGAAGCTGCAACAACCGCACCGTCATTCCTTCTTGCCGCAACAGTTGCGGGTCTAATAAGCTAGAGACAACCCCTTCAGTTTGCAGTGGTTGCCACAAAGAAGCTATTTGCCACAACCAATTAATCTGACGTAGGGATGAAGCGCTATCTCCCACCTTTGTCAATTGTGGCATCAATTGCCCTTCCCTGTCGCTACCATCGCCGTAAATCGGTGCTTCCTCCAGTAGCAGGATTTCACCACTGGATTTCCCCATCCCTAAATTTACCACCCCATAGGCTTGTGGTAAGTGGAGCCGGTAGGGAATCAAACGCAGATAAGGTCTAATTAGCTGAGAAATCTCACCTACTGGATTTTCCGGCGGCACAGATGGTTTCGTATCTAAAACCAGAGCATCTCTAATGACTAAATAGCGATCGCCCAAGTATTCTCCTGGTTTCCCCAGCTTACACCCATCCGCCACCGCCCACAAATACCGCTTCCACAACCGCGTGCGACATTGCTGACAAAATTTATTGGTTATGGGGTTAGCTGCCTGACAAAGGTCATTGGGACAGTAGAGCATTGCCGCATCATTTTCCATAATTTTCGCACCGACCAGTACTTAAACCGTGCTTTTTTGTTTAAAATGCCACACTTAATTAATTGTTGATCTGGATCTTAACGTCTGACTCAAAGTACTTGCTTGCATTTAGGCTATCCGAGAAGCATTTGGTTGTTTACCTATCCCCAAACTAACTCATCATAGTCAAAACCCGATCAGTATGATTACTTGGGACTTAGACGCAGTTAGTAACTACTGACAACAGTCTTGTACAGGCTGTTAGTTACTGTTGTAAAATTAGCCTATCTGCCAAAATGATTTTTTTTTTGATTTTTATGTTATATTTATAATATTTACTTTAACTAGATATCAACCATCACTAAAAATAATAATAATTAACTACATAATCACAAATTAACATAAATTTCTCACCAGTTATTAGCTAATAAAAAAAATCCATCAAGTGAATTTATCAATATTTAATTAATATCCAAAGGTTTATCTAAGCGAATAGTAATAAATTCAGTATTGTCTGGTTGTCCTGGATTTCGCCCCACGGTAGAGGGGTAATTGTTATCATTAACTATTAGCAAAGTTCTAGCATCTATAGGCAACACGCTCTCAATAGTCACAAAGGGAAAGGTAAATCTACCATTGGTTGTGGCTTTACCACCAAGATTATTAGGGTCAGAAATATTTAGTAAATCCACTAGCAATTCTTTGGCAACAAAACCCTGACTATCAATTTGATTAATATTAATTTTATAAAGGCGTTTGAATTTAGCCGGGTGGCGAAAAGCAGGATTATTGGGGTCGCCTTGTTTATGATCGCGTTCAATCACAATAAATTCATTGTCATTAATTGCAGTTAATTCACCGATAGCATAATTAGGGTTTTGTAGCCGATAAGAGAAAATTTTACCTGTATATTTTTGAGTTGCTAAATCAAATTCATGAATTAACAAGCGATTGGCTATAGAATCGCCAATTATAGACCCTTCTAGCATGGCATAAAGCTTTGTGCCACTCTGATTCACAGCCAAACCTTCCAATCCCTGAGAACCACGAAGATTTGCTGCATTAGACATGTTAAGCAATCCCGGAGCATCAGGAGACTTAACAAAATTTAATTTCCCGATACCGAGAAAATTAGGCAATTCGATAGGTACTGACAGTAGTTGTCCATTGCTATCCACATGCAATAAAAAAGGACCAAACTCATCTCCTATCCAGAAGCTACCATCACTAACCCGACGACAAGATTCAGGATCAAAATCTCCCCCTGTCAGCAATCGTCCTATTTTGATTGCTGGATTAACAGGGATATTAGTCCCTGGATAGTTCGTTTGTTCGGCAACAATCGGAAAATAGACTTGAGAATTTTTGTCATTTAATTCCAAGAAACTGCGGCGATTAAAACTATTTAATCTCTCACCAGTCTTGATATCAACAGGAAACACCTTTGTGGTGCTAAAGTCCACTGCAACTGCATAAATTCGCAGTACATAGTCGGGAGAATTTGCTTTACCCCCAAAGCCGTTATCTGACAAGACTAAATAAGTCCCAGATACAGGACCTGGTAAAACCGTAGAAAAGCCCTGTACGGGGGTGGCACTCTTGAAGGGAACGCGGCGATGATTAATCGGGCTTTTGAGCAATTGTCCCGTAGTTAATCCTACCGCAAAAGTATCAGATGGTAATACAGCACGTCCTACTAGTTCCGTCACCGATACTTGTCTGCCGAAGGCTGGGGAGTAAACTAAGCTGATGATTAACAGCAGGCTAACAGCCCAAAGTCTAGAAAATCTAGAAAGCTTGAGCATGAAAAAATCCGGAGAATACAGGCTAAGTGTAAACTCTCCCGGATAAAGAGCCGTTAACTTAAGTTTAACTTCCGTTTATCCCCAAGATCAGCCGTGTTTATGAGTCAACCATGACTAATGACTCATGACCAATCAAACTTTCGCTTCATTCCCTTCGACCGCAACTTGGGGAAGTCCCATGCTGTAGTTGACAACTCGTGAGGAAAGATTATAGCTAATTTCGCCCCCTTGCAGCAGCGAGCGGATATAATGCTCTAAGTCTGACCCTATGCGGCGGAGGTTGTAGTCTGTTAAGTCCGAACCACTAGATGCTTCTACCAGTTCATCAAATTTCCGATAAACTTTTTGCAGGGAATCTTCATTCCAGTTGAATTCGTTATCGGGGTCAATATCTAGGGTTAAGACCTCATTGCTGGGCATCAGTTCGCCATCTTCATCAAGTTTAGCGGCAAAAATACGGATATGGCGGGTTGTGGACTTGAGCAGCATTGGGTTGTCCATAGCAGGAATGTAAAGCTTTCGTTACTTAAACTGGAATAATTGTAGACTGGATTTCAGCTACGTCAATCGCTAAAACTCGACCCTGCTGAGTAAACATTTGGCATCGCTAGAATTGTTTCCCCTATCCCAGGAAAATACCTTCATTCATTAGCATACATCCTGGGCATATAGGTTAATTGTATGAGTATGATACAGTTTATTTTTGCCTAGCTTATATTCTGCGTAGTTCCTGTGTAAGAGCATTAGTATTGACTTAGTTTTATAAAGATTTATGCAAGAAATTACTCAATTTTACGGAGCTATCGATAATTACTCGGACTATATGGTTTATTTTTGCTACAAAAATTCGGGTTTTGCTGAGTTTTTTCTCACTATTAAGAGTGTCTTAAGCACCCGGATATAAAACATTAGCCCAGCCCCCTCTAGCTTTTCTAGCTAAAGCAGAGGCTTAGCTGATTTTTTTCCCCAGTCATTACCCTGAAAATTCCCCGAATTACAATGCATGAATCATTTTCAGTAGGTTGGTACTAACCCCTACAGAGAATCTATGTATGGCAAAAATTTACCGAATTAGTATGTGTACGGAGGCACATTTTGTAGAATTCATGAAAAACTCAATACAACAGTTTTAAATCTTGCCAAAAACATGGTCATTCAGTTTATCATTGTCGAAATCCATCAGGGCTTCTTACGTGGTCTCCCTTCCGTGGCTTTGCTACTTAATTGATTCCTGCTAACAGTTAAATTAATCTGTAGCACTGCCGATGCGGAAAATTCAGACTTAAGATTTAGAAATTACTGCTTGACAGTTGCTTGATTTTAAGAGTACAAAGTGCATGACCCTTTTTGATTCAAACACAATTTTCTCTAGTGGCGATTATTAGGTAAGATGTTTTGATTTATGTGGGTGCAATGAAATTAACTGAGCAATCTGGTAAATATACTCAAAATATAATTATCCCGTTTCTCTGACTTGTCAGCTTGAGAGGTCACTAGGGTGAAATATTGATTTGTAAATAACTGAAGAGGTGTATATGTTTTTTCAAATCACAATTTGTCCATACCTAATTGGGTCATATATACAATCGCCAAAATTTTCCTGACAAAAACACTTACACGGTGTATTGACTGAAAAATTTGAGGAAATCACGGCGGTACAACCTATGGATTATCGCATCATCACAAAGTTATCTGGCATTTTTTTCTGTGTAATTACTAACCAGAATGTGTCATTTTTAGCTAATAACCTTAGTTGTGCCAAAAGTAGTCTCAGAAGTTTTAATCAGCGGACACAACTCCTTACAAAAACTTCATTGTACTGATGCGGAAAACCTGAATAATAGTAGTGTCGGTACCAATAGCATATTGTATAAACTCCTTACACCCCCCAAAGGAAGATTTTTTGTGCAAAATAATGGCAGAGACCAAAGGATTCGTAAATTAGACAGAGGTAGCGAGCAAAGGTAGTTAGTGCCCAAATCTAAAAATTTAGTTAAACTTCCCAGCCAAAGCCACAGCCAAAATTTTTCAGTCTCAACTATCTCAAACTGTAAATACACTAATCTCAAGGAAAGGTAAAAATTATGAAAGATGTCGCCAACCTAAACCAAGTCAACAAAGCACAAGTTAGCGTTTATGAGTGTGAAATTCACCTAAAATTTCGCTTGATTGAGGAAAAGAGTGTCTTGCGCGATCGCGAGCATCTTTTGGAGTTACTGTTGGATGCTTTCGCGGAAGGTCCAGATGAGTTTCTCGAAACCCTACAAGCACGGGTGAAAGCACACGAGGTATCGGAGTTAGAAGCTTCCCCACAAATGCGCCGTCAGCTGATGCGTCTGCGAAACTCTGCTGAGTACAATCAAGGCTGATTGCAAAGCAGAACAATATTTGTCCAATTTGTCCAAAATTTTTTTATCAGGGTGTTGACACAAACGGTGGATTTAGGTACATTAATAAAGGCTCAAGTCGAGCCCTCTGAAGCGCCCCCATCGTCTAGAGGCCTAGGACACCTCCCTTTCACGGAGGTAACGGGGATTCGAATTCCCCTGGGGGTATTAACAATGAATATCTACTGTAGTTTAGGGTAGCTAACTTCAACCAAACAAACAGTTATTATGATTATCAAAGCTTGATACTATTAAGCATCTGTTTAATCCTAACTGACATTAGCTAATTATCGGCGTTCATTTGTGTTGATCGGCGGTTAATTATTTTAACGAAAATCTACAGCTAGACACGCTATAAGGTGGAGCAGAGCTACAGCTATCCCCACCCCAACAGCTGGTCTGTAGAGTCTGGATATTTCCCTGGTTAATGTTTGCGTGACAACTCTCTGACGCGATCGCGGATTGCTAAGAGATTTAATTGCAGGTCGCTGGTCATGCGGCGCTCAATCATGGCTACTGGCATGGTAAGCTTAGGCCACACCTGGATAGTGTAGCACAGATGGGTTAGCGTACCTCCAGACAAGGAATCAGCCTCTAGCCGCCAACAACCAGAAAAAGCTTTGAAGTCTCCCTCCACCATCTGAAAGCGAATTTCCTGGGGAAAGTCTTCCTCCAGGTCGAGAACTACACGAGCGCAAAAGTTAAACCGCAATAAGCGACTAGAGCCTATTTGCTCCAAGCGAATACCACCTGTAGGATGCTCTAGAAGGCGACTTTTTGTCAGGTTAGGAATGAACTGACCTAAAGCTTCATAATCGGTGAGTACGTGCCATATTAGCTCCACTGGCTGGGGGATAGCAATTTTGGCAGTGATTTGTCGCTGTCGCTCACCGATAATCTCAGTTTTGACCTCCACATTAGTGGGGTCGCTAATAGATAAATTAGGTTGCTGGTTATCGTTTTCAGTCACTGGTGAAATAGAATCAGGTCCCATGCTCAAAATTCTGGGGTAAGGTAATCGTGAAGCAGATTTCACTCCAGTTGGAATCCTCAATTGGAGTGCTGTTCACTGCTACTTCACCTTGCAGGTGCTGCACTAAAGATTTTACCAGAGCTAATCCCAGACCCGTGCCTGCAATTGCTTCTTGGGTAACACCTTCACCCCGCCAGAATTTATCAAAGACGTGTTTAGCATCTTCTGGAGAGATACCACGTCCAATATTAGTTAAACTTAACTCTATTTGCTCAACTTGTTGAGTTTTTTGATTAAATTTCTCAGTTGCTTTTAATACAACATTTGTCTCCGGTGCTGAGTATTTACCCGCATTAGTTAATAGTTCTTGCAGAATCCGCTCCAGACTATCTGTATCAGTTTGGATTGATGGGGATAGTTCCGGCAAATCTAAAGAAATTTTTAAGTCTTTATCTTTCCAAGTTGAGCCAACAGAATTTACTACATCTTGGATTTTGGAGTTTAAATCTATTGTCTGTAATTTTAAAGGGGCTTGGTGGGATTCCAACAAGCTTTTAAAGGTGAGTAAATCACCCACTAATTTAGTTTCTCTAATACACTGTTGTTCGAGTATTTCTAAGTATTTTTGCCGATGTTCAGGTCCTTGGGTGGGTTGCCGTAACATCAAAATCGCCAACTTCATGATTGTCAAAGGAGTGTTTAATTCATGGCTGACAGCAGACATAAATTCCTCTTTGAGCTTGTTGAGTTGACGCAATTGGTCTAGGTCTTGCCGCCGTTGGTCCTCTAGTTTAGCCTGGACTTCTATGCTCACCTGTAGTTGGGTGGAACGCTCTGACAGAAGACTCTCTAGCTGCTGGATTTTTTGCTTGTCCACAATGACGCTAGTGACTATAGCATTGACCGTATCTAAGAGTTTAAGCTCCTCTGGCTGCCAATGACGGGCTATAGATTGCTGTAAAACTAAGAACCCTAAAACCTTGCCTTCATTTTCCAAAGCCATGACAAGTAAGCTTGACAAGGGAGTAATATTAAACAAGGGGGCAGTTGTACTAGTTTTTGCCGCAAATCCTGGTATTTCTTGGGGACGAGAGATAATTATTGGTTGGGTGGGGTTTGTAAAAGCCTGCTGACACAATGAACACTCGGATAACCAGAAAGATTGTGGTGCCGAGGAGAGTTGATTTTTGGGAGATTTTTTTGACTTCCTGGTATCACTGTCCTGGTCCCATTCAGCAACCAGGGTAGCTTTGGCTTTGGGAATTTCCTCTTGGGAGAGTGGATCGGCGTACTTTAACAGCAACAGCAAACCACGGTCAACCTGTAAGGTTTGAGCGATGGAGGTAATAGCTAAGCCGAGAAACTGATTTAAATCAGAGTTCTTGCGACTAGCCATCGTCAATTGCTTGATTAAGCTTTCCTGATGCTGGCAAGTCTGGATTTGTTGTTGTAGGGAAGTAATTAATTGTGTTTGCATTACGTAGGATATGGCGAGCGCTACTGTTGGTGCTACAGTTCGCAGGCATTCTTTTTCCGCTTCTTTCCAAGAATAACGTTGACTGCGGATGAGAGTAATTACCCCGTTATTTTTGCCCCCCAAGTGGGTGGGAATTGTTAATACAGCTTTTATTGGTATAGACAACTGCTGACAGCTAGTTAACAACGTGCTTTCAACTGCTTGTATATCCTCTAGAGTCAGAGCTTCTGAGGCAAATCTGACTACTTGTAAGTCCAATGGACTTCTTGAGACCATTTGCTGTCCAAGCAGGTGGGAATAGCGCTCAGCAGACCAATTTGCTGTAGTAACCGGCAGGGAATTCTCGTCTGAGAGTGCAAACACACAACAGGAATCTACTCGCAAAGCCTCTCCTAAAGCTTTGGCAACTTGAAACAACAGTGTTTGCGGCTCGGAATTATGCAAAACTATCTGGTTTATCTGTTGTGCCAACACAGAAGGTTTTGAGGAATGCTCCATCAGTTTGACCGGGAATTGCTGCGGTCGCTCTAGTTTATCTGAGCATTGTGACGACGATAAAGGTTCTGTCATTTTTGGCACGCTCTTGAATGATAACCGCATATATTTTGCATTAAACACCAGGGCGTTGTTTTGACCTTTGGTGTGACCGCCGGACTTTTAGGAGTGGCAAATGCTTTATTCACACGTTCCGTCACCTGTTACAGCCCCTTTCTAATTAGGATGCTTAAGTTTGTTGTATATCATCTCTACGACCGTCAGAAGCAACTAAGGGAATAACGAAAAATTAGAAACCCCCAGTATTATTTTCTGCCTTTGTAGGGATTGACTTAAACTTACTAATTTTTTCCTAGATTATCCTGTTTATAACTGTACAGTAACCGTAATTTCTCTATATTTTCCGCAAAGATTCCAGCAATACCCAGCATTCATACAGAGAAACTTTGGATATTGAGTATAATACTTATCACTCTTATTCTGGAACCTTTCTCACATTCCAGTGAGCGATCGCATTCAATCCACCAGCGGAAATTTTTGGGAGCTACTGTTTCGCAAAGTTGGCTGTTTTCTAAAGCAGGTTGCTTTAGTAGCTAGAATCTGAATCTTTCAGAACAGTTACTCTTGACCATGATGGTTAATAACTGTCTTTTAGCTGTAAACTTGCTAGCTTTTTTGCCTCGACGACTATAACTTTTGTGAGTATTTTACAAAAAATTATCCTTTTTAACAAAGATTATTTAAATGTTTTTTTGATAAACAGTAATATAGCAGCTAAAGTATAGCCCAGTCACGCCAGAAATAAAACTTAGAATCTAGGGCGTAACTGAGCAAGAGGATATTGCTGAAAATGCTAGCCAGGGAAGCTCTCAAGTTTGAGCGGCACCATATCACCAGTCTTAGTGAGTCCCAATAACATCGGCTCTTGCGGTCGAATCAGTTCACCTGTGAGTACACACCGTTCTTCTTGCTGCGCGGTAGCAGCTATGCTGGCTCGAATATCAGCACGGGAAAACATCGGTTTCCAATCACCAGATTTTTGCTGTACGTAATTCCAGAGAATATCGCGGATTAGTGCCTGGTATCCCTGATTTCCCGCTAGGTCTTTAAGTTTGTCTTTCAGTTCGCGCTCTAAACGGATGCTGGTAACTTCCATGTCGGTGGTGGGGGTACGAGAGATCGTATGCATGAATTTTTCTCCTTAAACTATGGACAGGTTAGTAATACAAGTGTAGTATGTTTAATGTAACGATCAAGATATTTCCTCACATAGGTGAAATTTTCTGTGAAACCCTTATCGCCCATCTCTACTGTTATGCGTTTTGCCAATTGTCTCGATGACCTTTGGGAATCCAGCGCATTGGCGGTGGAGTTTTTATTTATGGGCGCATTTATTAGCGGCTATGACCGCAAACAGGGAAATTTCACAGAAATTAATCATGATTGGGGATATGCCAGACATACTGGGCTGAATCAAGCCACACAACTAAATCCAGGAAGCGGGAGGTATCAGCAGGATGCCATACCAATACGGGACTAAAGAACTTTAAAGCGATTTAACAGCCCCCGCTTCCCCAAGACCAGGAGAAGCGGGGGTTTTTGTATGAGGAGTCAAACTGTGACAAGTGCCATACAAGTTTTAGAACAGTCTGTGGTGGTTTTTTCGCAAAATTACTTGCCACTGTGTCGCGTGAATATTAAGCGGGCGATCGTACTGTTGGTAACGAATAAAGCGGAACCCTTGGATATATCCGCAGAAATCGGTTGGCAAGTACATTCACCGAGTTTAGTAGTGGAAGTACCTAAGCACATTCGCCTGAAAATCGCAGGTTATGAGCGGATGTGGAAAGTTCCTCCAGTCAACCGTCGGGAAGTCCTGCGACGCGACCACCACAGTTGTCAATATTGCGGTAGCACTAAGTATTTGACTCTGGATCACGTGCTTCCCCGTTCCCGCAGTGGTCTACATACGTGGGATAACGTAGTTACAGCTTGCGATCGATGTAACTCCAAAAAAGGCGATCGCACCCCCCAAGAGGCTGGTATGTCTCTTCGTACTAAGCCAAAAGCGCCAGTCCACCCAGCTATATCTTTTGCGGAAATGTTCTGGCGCTTCCCAGCAAGCAAGCCTGGAATAACAGGAGAGCATAGGTAATGCTGAAATTGACTTACACCGAAACTAGCTTTCACTTAGAGCGTTTATCTCAGTCCCTAGAAGATTGGGTGCAGACGCGAGTCATTCTAGCACTGCGAGTTGGACAACCAATTTGCACTCAACCCAGCACCGCTTCGTTTTTGCTGCCTGTTAATTTGCCAGGGATTGAACAACTTTATGCGGAAGCTAAGCACGACAGTAGCGAAATTATCGCCGTCTCTGCTGGTGATGCTGAGTATATAGAAATTAGCTTGCGTGGTTCTTGGCTATCGATAGGTGCCCAAAGTGAAGAAGGTGTACTGGTGGTAGCAATGAGCGATCGCACGGAATTCTTCTTGGAAAAACTCTGGCAAGAGGCTCATAAAAGCGCCTCCATCGTAATCGAATAACTGACATCTTGCACGCCAGGTGCGGCAGCCCAAATTTCTCGTTCCTAGGTTCAACCTGGGAACAAGATCCGCTTTTGTTCTACCTCCCGTAGTGCAAGCTATGAGATAGCTTCAATTTTTGCTAATTGCTAATTGTTTTTTTATTCGCCATTAGCTATTGGTTAAATTCATCCTTTGGGGATGTACAACTGTGCATCCTCCTAGAGTCTTATTGTCTTAATAATCTCACAAAATTCCCTCTATATATATAAGGAAAATCTCCCAAAAAAATCTTCAAAAATTTCTTCCAAACCCCTTGACATAAATGTAGTGTTTTTGTAGTATATAAGTAATCAAAGATAAAACAAAGGTTTGATGCCCAAAGAAAGATGTTGTACATAGAGTTAATCCCCAAAGGAAAACCGCCCCCGCAATGGGAAAGAAAAGCCAGAGAAACTAATTATTTCAATAAGTTTGAATTAGATTTCAAACTCAATCTGCGGGTAAAAGCAAAAACAACTAAGTATATCAGTAATATTCAACAGGTTTATTACTTAGAGCGGCGGTTGTTTTTGTAGAAATTACAAATTTATTTCTGATTTTTTTTTCTGAACCTTGAAAACTGAATAACGAAATAATGGGCAAAGTAAATTCACCACACTTCAGTGCCTAATAACCTAAACAATTAGGTACTGATTATCAAGGGGGTATAGCTCAAATGGTCAGAGCAGTCGCCTGTCGAGCGAAAGGTTGCGGGTTCGAGTCCCGTT
>Ga0114939_10002668_pt1 | contig 13065 bp, 11 predicted proteins | sample AshMeaCrysSpring_FD_87196 | JGI IMG/M metagenome (GOLD analysis project Ga0114939, IMG submission 87196) | Groundwater microbial communities from Big Spring, Nevada to study Microbial Dark Matter (Phase II) - Ash Meadows Crystal Spring | ecosystem: Environmental > Aquatic > Deep subsurface >... | reverse complement strand
CTCTACAAGGGCAAGGCGAAGAACATCACTGCGACCTGCCGCAAGCTGGTCGACGAGTACGGCGGCACCGTGCCCGATGATCGCGAGTCGCTCGAGGCTCTGCCCGGCGTCGGCCGCAAGACCGCGAACGTGATCCTGAACACCGCGTTCGGCCAGCCGACGCTGGCGGTCGACACCCACGTGTTCCGTGTCGCGAACCGCACCGGACTCGCGCCGGGCAAGGACGTGCGCGCCGTCGAGGACGCGCTGGTGAAATCTATTCCAGCGGAATTCCTGCACGACGCCCACCACTGGCTGATCCTCCACGGGCGCTACGTCTGCAAGGCGGCGAAGCCGGACTGCCCGCGCTGCCCGATCGCCGACCTTTGCGAATACGGCGACAAGACGCAAGCCTGAACCATGCCGTTCTTCCACGACCAGGGTCGCGAGGCACTACGCCAGAGCTACCTCGACGCATGGCGCAAGCGCCGCGAGTCGCTGCCGTTGGAGCCGCTCGAGCACCAGCTGGCCACGGTCGTCGAGCAGCACCCGGAATATCACGCGTTCATCGAAGGCGACCCGGACGCCATCAACCGCGACTTCACGCCCGACGGCGGGCAGTCGAACCCCTTCCTGCACATGGGCCTTCACCTCGCGATCCGCGAGCAGGTCGCGACCGACCGGCCGGCCGGGATCGCGTCCGTGCACGCCGAATTGTGCCGTCGCCTCGGAGACGCACACGAAGCGGAGCACAGGATGATGGAGTGCCTGGGCCAGGCGTTGTGGCGCAGCCAGCGCAGCGGCCTCCCGCCCGACGAGCGCACCTACCTCGAAGCACTGCGCCGGCTCGCAGCCGGTCGCTGAACTCACCAGCCGAGCGACCGGCCGAGCAGCGCCTCGAGCCGCCGGTTGTGCGGCGCGAAGTAGTCGCGCAGCGACGCCGCCGTCGCGGGATCGAGCGGCGGGTAGCGCCGCGCGTTGCGGGCCTCGAGATCGACGCGGCTCGCAGCCGGCAATCCGAGGAAAGCGAGTACGCCGTTCAGCCGCACGAGCGGCTCCCTGACGAGGTCCTCGAAGCGCACCACGTGGAAGCGCTCGCGCGGATAGAGCGCGAACCAGCGCTCGAGCTGCTCGGCATAGCGGCCGCGCGCGAGGTAGCTGAAATGCTGGTGGTCGGCGCTGCGATCGAGCGATCCGTCCGCCAGCCGTGCCTCGGCGGATGCGACCCGCCCGGGCTCGGCGGCGATCGCATCGGCGAACTCGAGCTTCTCGCGTCCCTTGGCCCGCTCGTGCCAGTAGTGCGAGTACGCGCGGCGCACCGGATCGCGCAGCAGGACCACGAGCTTCGCGTCCGGCAGCAGCGCGTGCAGGCGCGCCGGGACTGCCGGGTGGAACAGGTAGTACGGGCTCGCGTCGAGGTTGAGACCGGCCTCCTCCGTGCGCCCGAAGTGCGCGCGGTACCACGCCTCGCCGCGCGGGTAGTTGAGGTCGAAGTAGTGGACCTCCTTGCGCAGCGGCGGGATCACGCCCGGGTGCTGCACGAGATAGCCGTGCAGCGAAGTGGTGCCGCATTTCTGCGCGCCGAGGATGACGGCGCCGGGCAGCGCGCGTGGCTGGCCCATGCGCAGCCGCAGTTCGACCCGGCGCCCGGTCTCGAGCAGGCCGACGAGCCGCAGCGCGCGTATCAGGCCTCTCTGCATCGGGAACGCCCGTCGTTCAGCGCGTCGCGGGCGCTTTCTTGCGCGGCAGGTAGAGGTCCGTGAGCGTCCCCTCGAACGCTTCAGCCGCCATCGCGATCGTCTCGGACAGCGTCGGGTGCGGGTGGATGGTGAGCCCGATGTCCGCGGCGTCCGCACCCATCTCGATCGCGAGCGCCACCTCGGCGATGAGGTCGCCGGCATTCGTGCCGACGATGCCGCCGCCGACGACCCGGTGCGACTCGGGATCGAACAGCAGCTTCGTGAAACCCTCGTCGCGGCCGAGCGCGAGCGAGCGGCCGCTCGCCGCCCATGGGAAGACCGCTTTTTCGTACCGCACGCCCCGCGCGCGGGCATCCGTCTCAGTGAGCCCGACCCACGCGACCTCGGGGTCGGTGTAGGCCACGCTGGGGATCACGGTGGCGTCGAAGTGACTCTTGAGTCCCGCGGCCGCCTCGGCGGCGACCTTGCCCTCGTGGGTCGCCTTGTGCGCCAGCATCGGCTGGCCGACCACGTCGCCGATCGCGAAGACGTGCGCGACGTTCGTGCGCATCTGCCGGTCGACGGGGATGAAGCCACGCTCGTCGACGGTCACCCCCGCCGTCGCAGCGTCGAGGAGCGCGCCATTCGGCTTGCGCCCGACCGCCACCAGGACCTTGCCGTAGACCTGCGGGGCCGGCGCGCCCGGGCCCTCGAACGTGACGCGGAGCCCCTCCGCGACGGTCTCGACGCGGCTCGCCTTCGTGCCCGTGAGGATGCGCTCGTAGCGCGAGACGACGTGCTTCTGCAGCGGCTTCACGAGGTCGCGGTCGCATCCGGGCATCAGTCCGTCGGTGAGTTCGACCACGCTCACCTTCACGCCGAGCGCGGCGTAGACCGTGGCCATCTCGAGGCCGATGATGCCGCCACCGACGACGAGCAGGCTCGCCGGCAGGTCGAGTTCGAGCGCACCCGTCGAGTCGATGACCCGGGGATCGTCAGGAAGGCCCGGAAGGCGCACCGATTCCGAGCCCGCGGCGATGATGCACTGGTGAAAGCTCACCACGCGCCCAACGCCGCCGTCTTCGATCCGGATCTCGTGTGGCGACACGAACCGGCCGTGGCCGTGCACGACCGTGACCTTGCGTTGCCGCGCAAGGCTGCCGAGCCCGCTCGTGAGCCGCCCGACGACCGAGTCCTTCCACTCCCTGAGCTTCGACGCGTCGATCTCAGGCGGGCCGAACCGCACGCCGTGCGACGCCATCGCCTGCGCTTCCTCGATCACGCGTGCCGCGTGCAGGAGCGCCTTCGACGGGATGCAGCCCACGTTGAGGCAGACGCCGCCGAGCGTCGGGGATCGCTCGATCAGGGCGACGCGCAGGCCGAGATCCGCGGCGCGGAAGGCCGCGGTGTAGCCACCCGGGCCTGCGCCGAGCACCGCGAGGTCGAAGTCGTAGGGGTGCCCGACGGATGGCTCAGCGGGTCCGGGCGACGTCGCTGGGGTCTTCTGCGGTGCCGCGGCCGTCATCGGCTGCATCGGCACCGTGTCGAGGTAGGGCTCGCCGCCGTACGGCTCCGGCGCGCGCAGCACGGCGCGCGGCTGCGTCTGGTCGGTCGATCCCGCGGCCTCGACCTCGAGCACGACGACCGCCGTCCCGGTGTTTACCCTGTCTCCCGGCCGCACCGCGACGCTCGCGACCCTTCCGGCCACCGGCGAGGGCACGTCCATCGTGGCCTTGTCGCTCTCGAGCGTGAGTAGCGGCGTCTCGACCGCGACCGTGTCGCCGGGCTTCACGAGTACGTCGATGACCGCGACGTCCTTGAACCCGCCGAGATCGGGAACCGTCACCGTCTGCTTCATGGAATCGCCCGCAGCAGTCCCTGTACGTCGCCCAACGCCTTCGCGAGGAAGCTCGTGAATCGGGCGGCGTCCGCTCCGTCGATGACGCGGTGGTCGTAGGACAGCGACAGCGGCAGAATGAGCCGCGGCACGAACGCCCCATTCGCGTACACCGCGCGCTGGCTGGCGCGCGAGACGCCGAGAATCGCGACCTCCGGCGCATTGATGATCGGCGTGAACGCGGTCCCGCCGATGCCACCGAGGCTCGAGATCGTGAAGCAGCCTCCCTGCATGTCCGCAGCTGCAAGCTTCCCGGCGCGCGCCCTCTCGCTCAGCGTGCCGAGCTCGCGCGCGAGCTCGAATACGTCCTTGCGGTCGGCGTCGCGCACGACGGGCACGACGAGCCCGCCCGGCGTGTCCGCCGCGAAGCCGAGGTGCAGGTACTTCTTGTAGACGAGCTCGCCCGCCGCCGAGTCGAGCGAGGCACCGAAGTGCGGGAACGCCTGCAGCGCCTGCGCGCACGCACGCATGATGAACGCGAGCGGCGTGAGCTTGAGGCCGCGAGCCGTGGCCTCGTCCTTGAGCCGCGCGCGCGTGGCTTCCATCTCGGTGATGTCCGCCTCGTCGAACTGCGTGACGTGCGGGATGTTGACCCAGCTCGCGTGCAGCCTCGGCCCGGAGATCTTCTGGATGCGAGTCAGGGGCCTGCGCTCGATTGGCCCGAAGGCCGCGAAGTCCACGTCCGGGACTTTCGGCAGCGCGCCGCCCGCCGCGCCTGCCCCGGTCAGCAGCCGCTTCACGTGCGACTTGACGTCCTGCTCGGTGATGCGCCCCTTGGTACCCGATCCCGCGACCCGCGCGAGGTCGACGCCGAGTTCGCGGGCGAAGCGGCGTATCGACGGGCTCGCGTGCGAGCGCGAGAACCCCGGCATCTCGATCGCCGTGTCGGCCACGGCCGGCTCGCGGGCCGCGGCGCGCGCAGCCGGCGCCGGCGCTGGTGCAGCCTCTGGCGCGGTCGGCCTCGCCGGAGCCGCCGCGGTCATGGTCGCCGGCTGGGCCGCCGGCACCGGAGCCACCGCGGGCTCCCCTTCCACGATCGCGACGAGGTCGCCCTGGGAGACGCGTCCGCCCTTGCGCACCTTGAGTTCACGCACGACGCCGGCCGCCGTCGACGGCACGTCCATCGTGGCCTTCTCGGTCTCGAGCGTGATGAGCGTCGCGTCGATCGCGACGGTGTCGCCCTCGCGGACGGCGAGGTCGATGATCTCGACGTCCTTGAAGTCGCCGATGTCTGGAACGCGGACCTCGATGAGCTGGGCCACGGTGTGCCGCCTAGACGACGACCGGGTTCGGCTTGTCGGGATCGATGCCGAAGCGCTCGATCGCCCCCATCACCGTGGCGACGTCGAGCTTGCCTTCGTCCGCCAGCGCCTTCAGCGCGGCGACGGCGATGTAGCGGCGATCGACCTCGAAGAAGCCGCGCAGCGCGGCACGCGAGTCGCTGCGACCGTAGCCATCCGTGCCGAGCACGTGGTATCGGCCAGGCACCCACTGTCGCACCTGGTCGGGCACGGTGCGCATGTAATCCGTGGCCGCGACGAACGGGCCCGGGTGCCCGGCGAGGCAACTGCGCACGTAGGGCTCGCGTGACGACTCGCCCGGGTGCAGGAGGTTCCAGCGCTCCGCGTCCAGCGCCTCGCGCCGGAGCTCCGAGAAGCTCGTCACGCTGAACACGTCCGCAGGGACGCCGAACTCCTTCTCGAGGATCGTGGCCGCCGCGAGCACTTCGCGGAGTATCGTCCCCGAGCCCATCAGGTTGACGCGCACCTTGCCGCGGCCGCCGATGTGCAGCAGGTACATCCCCTTCAGGATGCCCTCCTCCACGCCCTTCGGCATGGCCGGGTGCACGTAGTTCTCGTTCATGCAGGTGACGTAGTAGTAGACGCTCTCCTGCGCCTCGTACATGCGCCGCAGGCCGTCCTGAACGATCACCGCGAGCTCGTAGGCATAGGCCGGGTCGTAGGCGACGCAGTTCGGAATCGTCGTCGCGACGAGGTGGCTGTGGCCGTCCTGGTGCTGCAGGCCTTCGCCCGCGAGGGTCGTGCGCCCGGCCGTGCCGCCGATCAGGAAGCCGCGCGTGCGCATGTCGCCCGCGGCCCAGGCGAAGTCGCCGACGCGCTGGAAGCCGAACATCGAGTAGTAGATGTAGAAGGGCACCATGGCCACGCCGTGGTTCGCGTACGACGTCCCGGCGGCGATCCAGCTGCACATCGCGCCGCCCTCGTTGATGCCTTCCTCGAGGATCTGTCCCTTCTTGTCCTCGCGGTAGTAGAGCAGCTGGTCGGCGTCCTGCGGCGTGTAGAGCTGGCCCATCGACGAGTAGATGCCGATCTGGCGGAACATGCCCTCCATGCCGAAGGTGCGCGCCTCGTCCGGCACGATCGGCACGACGTGGGGACCGATGCCCTTGTCCTTCACGAGGATCGACAGGATGCGCACCAGCGCCATCGTCGTGGAGATCTCGCGGTCCCCGGAAGACTCGAGCAGCGGCGCGAATGCATCGAGCGCCGGCACCTTGAGCTTCGGCGCGCGCGTGCGCCGCTGCGGGAGGTAGCCGCCGAGTGCGCGACGGCGCTCCTGCAGGTACTGGAGCTCCTCGCTGCCCTCGGCCGGACGGTAGTACGGCACGTTCGCGATGTCCGCGTCCGACACCGGGATGTTGAAGCGGTCGCGGAAGGCCTTGAGTGCCTCGTCGTCGAGCTTCTTCTGCTGGTGGGTGATGTTCTGGCCCTCGCCGGCGCGGCCCATGCCGTAGCCCTTGACCGTCTTCGCGAGGATCACCGTCGGCTGGTCGCGATGCGCGATGGCGGCGGCGTAGGCGTTCCAGACCTTGCGCGCGTCGTGGCCGCCGCGATTGAGCCGCCAGATGTCGTCGTCCGACATGTTGGCGACCAGCTCGCGCAGTTCCTGGTACTTGCCGAAGAAGTGCTCACGCGTGTACGCGCCCCCCTTCGCCTTGAAGTTCTGGTACTCGCCGTCGACGCACTCCATCATCAGGCGCCTGAGCAGCCCGCGGCCGTCCTGGGCGAGCAGCGGGTCCCAGCGCGAGCCCCAGATCACCTTGATGACGTTCCAGCCGGCACCGAGGAACGCGGCCTCGAGTTCCTGGATGATCTTGCCGTTGCCGCGCACCGGCCCGTCGAGCCGCTGCAGGTTGCAGTTGATGACGAAGATCAGGTTGTCGAGCTTCTCGCGCACCGGCATGGTGATCGCGCCGAGCGACTCCGGCTCGTCCATCTCGCCGTCGCCGAGGAAGCACCACACGTGGCGGTCGCTCGGCGGCACGATGCCGCGGTGCTCCAGGTAGCGCTGGAAACGCGCCTGGTAGATCGCCATCATCGGCCCGAGGCCCATCGAGACCGTCGGGAACTGCCAGAACTCCGGCATCAGCCATGGGTGCGGATACGACGAGAGTCCGCCGCCCCCGACCTCCTCGCGGAACCGGCGCAGGTGCTCCTCCGTGAGACGTCCCTCGAGGTACGCCCGCGCGTAGATGCCCGGCGAGGAGTGGCCCTGCATGAACACCATGTCGCCGGCGTGGCCGTCGTCGGGAGCGCGCCAGAAATGATTGAAGCCCACCTCGTAGAGGGTCGCGGCCGAGGCGTAGCTCGCGATGTGGCCGCCGTACTCCGAGCTCTGGCGGTTGGCCTGCACGACCATCGCCATCGCATTCCAGCGGATGTAGGCCTCGATGCGCCGCTCGAGCGCACGGTCGCCGGGATACTCCTGCTCCTGCGCGACCGAAATCGTATTCACGTAAGCCGTGTTTGGCCGGAACGGAAGGTACGCGCCCGAGCGGCGCGTGTAGTCGATAACCCGCTCGAGCAGGTAGTGCGCACGCTCGGCGCCGTGCATGCGCAGCACGGAATCGATGGACTCGAGCCATTCGCGGGTCTCGGCCGGATCGGAATCTTCGATCTTCGAGGCTTCGAACATGTTGCGCGCCCGCGGTAATGATTTGCGCGGCACGCCCTGCTAGCATGCCGACGCGCAATGATCAGCGCTGGTCCCCGCACGGTCAAGGCAACCTAAGTGTCACGCCTGCTTCCTCCGGATCTCAAGGTCGACGTTCGCGCCCGCAGCGGCCACCCGACGCCCGCCGGACTCGGGCGCGCGGACGCGATCGTCATCGTGCTCGACGGATCCGACCCGGATCACGCACTCGCCCGACTCCCCGAGGCGGAACTCTGGCGGAAACTCTACCGCGCCGGCCGTCGCGCGACGCCGCACCCGCTCCTCGTTGCGCGGCTTCCGACGGCCCGCCACACGCTTGCCGTCGTCTCGTTCGCGAAAGCGGGCCACACCGGATTCGAACGTCTCGAGGCGGCGCGCAAGGCCATCGCCGAGGCGCTGAAGCCGGGCGTGGCGTTGCTGCAGGTTTACGTCGAAGGCCTGGCCGCCGGGGACGCTCTGGGGTGGCGGGAAGCGCTCGTGAGCGCCGCCCTCGCGGCCGCCGCGCCCATGCCGCAGCGCAAGGCGAAGGCCACGCCGGCCTGCGACCTGCGAGCAGTCGAGGTCTTCGGTGCCCGGCGTGGCGAATTTTCGGCGAGTATCGCTGCCGCCGCCGGAAATCACCTCGCGCGCTGGCTCACCGCCCTGCCGCCGAACGAACTCGACTGCGTGAATTACGGGCGCACGCTCCGCGAACTCGCGCGACGCGAGGGCTGGTCGTTCCGCTTCTACGACGAGCGGGCGCTTTCGCGACTCGGCGCCGGCGCGTTCCTCGCAGTCGCGCGCGCGAACGCTCACCGCGGCGCCGGCATCGTCCGCCTGCGCTACCGCGCGACGGGCCGCGGCGCACGCCCGAGGATCGGGCTCGTCGGCAAGGGGATCTGCTTCGACACGGGCGGCATCAATCTCAAGGCGCACAAGAGCATGTACATGATGCACGGCGACATGCAGGGCAGCGCCGTTGCCGTGGGAACGCTGCTGGCCCTGGCGAGAGGCGCAGTCCGCGTCGACGTCGACTGCTGGGTCGCACTCACCGAGAACGAGATCGGTCCGCGCGCATACCGGCCGCAGGAGGTCGTGCGCGCCTCGAACGGCGTCACGATCCAGGTCGTCCACAGCGACGCGGAGGGACGCATGGTGCTCGCCGACACGCTGGCGCTCGCCTCGCGCGAGAAACCGCGCGTGCTGCTCGACTTCGCGACGCTCACGGGCGCCTGCGTGAACGCGCTCACCGACCGTTACAGCGGCGCGTTCACCAACCGGGCCCGGCTGCACGAGCGCCTGCAGGAGGTTGGCCGCGAGTGCGGCGAGCGCGTCTGGTGCTTCCCGATGGACGAGGATTTCGACGCCGAGCTCGAGAGCCCGATTGCCGACGTCATGCAGTGCACCATGGACTCCAAGGGCGATCACATCCTGGCCGCGCGCTTCCTCTCGCGCTTCGTCGCGAAGGACGTGCCGTGGGTGCACCTGGACCTTTCCGCCGCCGAGCACAAGGGCGGCCTCGCACACGTGCCGACCGAGTTCACCGGTTTCGGCGTCCGCTATGCGCAGCGTCTCCTCGCGGACGAAGCGTTTCAGTCTCAGCTCGAGGAGCCGGCTTGAACACGCTCACGCTGCGGCGTCCGGACGACTGGCATCTCCATCTTCGCGACGGCGCGCACATGGCCGCCGTGCTGCCTTTCACGGCCGCGCGCTTCGCGCGTGCGCTCGTGATGCCGAACCTGAAGCCGCCGATGACCACGATGGAGGGGCTCGCCGATTACCGCGCGCGGATCCTGGCCACGCGGCCGGCGGGAGTGCGCTTCGAGCCCGTGATGACGCTGTATCTCACCGACCTCACGCCACCGGAGGAGATCCGCCGCGCGCGGGAGAGCGGGTTCGTCGCGGGCGCGAAGCTCTACCCGGCGGGCGCGACGACGCACTCCGACGCGGGCGTCACCTCCGTCGACCGGATCTGGCCGACGCTCGAGGCCATGGCCGAGCAGGGGCTCGTGCTGCAGGTCCACGGGGAAGTCACCGACGGCTCCGTCGACGTGTTCGACCGCGAGCACGCCTTCATCGACCGCGTCCTCTCGAAGGTGGTCGAGCGGGTCCCCGGCCTCAAGGTCGTCTTCGAGCACGTCACGACGGCCGCGGCGGTCGAGTTCGTCACCTCGGCCCGGCCCGGCGTCGCGGCCACGATCACGCCGCAGCACCTGCTCATGAACCGCAACGCGATCTTCGAGGGCGGCCTGCGCCCGCACAACTACTGCCTGCCGGTGCTGAAGCGGGAACGCGACCGCGAGGCACTGCTCGCAGCGGCGACGGGCGGGAGCGACCGGTTCTTCCTCGGCACCGACAGCGCCCCGCACGCGCGCCACACGAAGGAGGCGGCGTGCGGCTGCGCGGGCATGTTCTCGGCGCACGCGGCGATCGAGCTCTACGCCGAGGCGTTCGAGCAGGCAGGGCGTCTCGACCGGCTCGAGGCATTCGCCTCCGAGCGCGGCGCCGATTTCTATGGCGTACCCCGCAACGAGGAGCGCGTGACGCTGCACCGCGAGCCCTGGATCGTGCCCGGCGCATACCCTTTCGGCGACGACGAGATCGTGCCGATGCGTGCCGGCGGGCAGGTCGCGTGGCGACTGGTGAGCGCGTGAGCGACGAGCAGGAGCCACTCGGCATCGCCGACCGGTTCCGCGGATTCCTGCCGGTCGTCGTGGACGTCGAGACGGGCGGGTTCAACGCCGCGACCGATGCCCTCCTCGAGATCGCCGCGGTGGTCATCGAGATGACGCCGTTCGGCGAGCTCCGACCGGGGCCGAATTTCCGCTACCACGTCCAGCCGTTCCATGGCTCGCGCATCGACCCGGCGTCGCTCGCGGTCAACGGCATCGACCCGCACCACCCGTTGCGGCCGGCGATGCCCGAGCGGGAGGCGCTCACCCAGCTCTTCCGGGAGATCCGCAAGGCCGTGCGCGACACGGGCTGCACGCGCGCCGTGCTCGTCGGACACAACGCGTCGTTCGACCTCGGGTTCGTCAACGCGGCGGTCGCCCGCGCCGACATCAAGCGCAACCCGTTCCACCCGTTTTCGAGCTTCGACACGGCGACGCTCGGCGGCGTGGCACTCGGGCAGACGGTGCTGTCGCGAGCCGTGACCGCCGCGGGCCTCGCCTGGGACCCGGGCGCGGCGCACTCGGCGATCTACGATGCCGAACGCACCGCGTCGCTCTTCTGCACGATCTGCAACCGCTTCCGGTTCATGTACGAGGACGCGCTCGAACGCGCGCCGGAACTCGCCGCTCGCGAGCCCGCAGAGGCGGCCGCGGACCCGGCGGACTGAATCAGCCCTTCTTGACGGCGCCCGCCTCGGCGAGCGCCTGCTGCAATTCGCCCTTCTGGTACATCTCCGTGATGATGTCCGAGCCGCCGAGCAGTTCGCCGCTCACGTAGAGCTGCGGATAGGTTGGCCAGTTCGAGTAGCGCTTCAGCGCCTCGCGCAGCTCCGGGTCCTCGAAGATGTTCACGTAGGCGAAGCTCGCGCCGCACGCCTCGAGCGTGCGCACTGCCGAGGCGGAAAACCCGCACTGCGGGAAGTCGGGCGTGCCCTTCATGTACAGCACGACCGGGTTCGACTTGAGCTGTTCCTGGATTCGCTGAGTCACGTCCACGGCATTCACCTCGCGGCCGCTCTCGCCACGGCCGGCACTGTCTGCGCCTCTTCGGCGCGCAATCGATCGAGCCGCGCGATCACGGCCCACTGTTCCGCCGCGCTCATTCGGCCCCAGCGCGCGATCTCATCGAGTGTTCGCCGGCAGCCACTGCAGGCACGGTGCTCGTCGAGCACACACACGTTCATGCAGGGGGATGCGGGAAACGATGCGATCATGGGGAGCCTGTGCGGAGGGCGTTGAATTATGGGGACCCGTCGCCTATTCTTCAAACCCTTCGAGGCCGGCCGCAGACGACGCTAAGTACCCGCCGGCAAAGCAGAATTCAGAACTGGAGGACAGTTTCATGAACCCATTGAACACGGTTCGCGGCGCACTCACGACCGGATTCGTCGTGGCGCTGGCGCTCACCTTCCTGATCGCCCCGACGGGATTTCTCGAACTCGGGCTCGCCCGCTGGCTGCACATCCTCTCCGGCGTGATGTGGATCGGGCTCCTCTGGTACTTCAACGTCGTGCAGGTCCCGGCACTCGCCGCGGCCGCGTCCGACAAGGGCGGTCCGGGCGGAGCCGGCATCTCCAAGTACGTCGCGCCACGCGCGCTGCTCTGGTTCCGCTGGGCCGCGGTGGCGACCTGGTTCACGGGCGCCTGGTACCTGGCCCGGTCGGGCAACTTTCTCGGCGCCTTCACCCTGGGCATGGGCAGCGACCCGATGAACTACTACCAGCTCATCATCGGGCTGGGCGCCTGGATGGGCACGATCATGCTGTTCAACGTCTGGGTCTTCATCTGGCCGAACCAGAAGAAGGTCCTCGGCCTCGTGCCGGCCACGGACGAGGAGAAGGCTGCGGCTCGCAAGACGGCGCTCTATGCGTCGAGGACGAACTTCGTGCTGTCGATCCCGATGCTCCTGTGCATGGGTGCCGCGACGCACGGGTTGCCCTTCTGACGCTTCGATGACGTTCGCGCCGCCGCCGGACCTCGACGAACAGGTCGCCCGGGCACTGGCCGAGGACGTCGGCGGCGGCGACCTGACGGCCGCCCTCGTCCCGGCCGGACGCGCCGGACGCGCGACGGTGATCACGCGCGAGGCCGCGGTCGTATGTGGCCAGCCGTGGGTCGAGGCCGTCTTCCGGCAACTCGACCCCTCGGTGCGCGTGGACTGGCGGGTGGCGGAAGGCGCTTCCGTGGCGCCCGACCAGTTGCTGCTGCGCCTGGCCGGTCCGGCGCGTTCACTGCTCACCGGCGAGCGCACGGCGCTCAACTTCCTGCAGACGCTGTCCGGAACCGCGACGGTGACGCGCCGTTACGTCGACGTCGTCGCCGGCCTGCCCTGCCGCATCCTCGACACGCGCAAGACCCTGCCCGGGCTACGCCACGCGCAGAAATACGCGGTGCGCTGCGGCGGCGGCAGCAACCACCGCATGGGCCTGTACGACGGCATCCTCGTCAAGGAGAACCACATCGTGGCCGCAGGCTCGATTGCCGCGGCCGTCGAGGCGGCTCGGGCCCAGGGCGCGAAGGTTACGGTGGAGGTCGAGGTCGAGACGCTGGACGAACTCGGGCAGGCACTGGACGCCGGCGCCGACATGGCGCTGCTGGACGAATTCAGCCTCGCGGACCTGCGAACCGCCGTCGCGATGAATCGCGCCCATCCGCGCGGCCCCATCAAGCTCGAGGCCTCGGGCAGCGTGACCTTCGAGACCCTGCGCGCCATCGCCGAAACCGGCGTCGACTTCGTGTCGATCGGCTCGCTCACGAAGCACGTGCGGGCGGTGGACCTGTCGATGCGATTCGAGTTCGGGACGTAACGTTCGGGGTATAGCCGTTCGGTGCGACGCAGCTTTCCTGCGCCACGCCGTGAATACGTCCGTGTAGGCTCGCGCGCCGCGTCCCTGCGGCGCGACGG
>Ga0114939_10002667_pt1 | contig 13065 bp, 11 predicted proteins | sample AshMeaCrysSpring_FD_87196 | JGI IMG/M metagenome (GOLD analysis project Ga0114939, IMG submission 87196) | Groundwater microbial communities from Big Spring, Nevada to study Microbial Dark Matter (Phase II) - Ash Meadows Crystal Spring | ecosystem: Environmental > Aquatic > Deep subsurface >... | reverse complement strand
TTGTTCTTGGCGTCCTTGGCATCTAAAACCCTTCGGGTTTCGCCTATGCGCTAAGAGCGTACGCTCCGCGAACGCTATGGCGGTTTAACTTCTAAACAACCTAGTATACAGCGTCTCATGTCTCATACTGGCTAACGACAAACCCCAACTGCAACAACTCAAGTCATCATCATCTAACCCTATCACTTCCTCTACCGTAGCAGTCAGATTTGCTTGTAAATCTAACAATAACTTTTGTCCAGCAGTTTGACCAAGGGGAATCAATTTTATCCCAGCGGTAATTAAATTTGTTGTCCAACTATGAAGATATCCTAACAAAGCTATATAAATATTTATTTGCCAACTTGCAGATGCAATTCCCCAGGCGATCGCATAATTACAAGGATTACCGATACTATTAATAATAGGCATGATTTGTGGTTGTAATTCTCCTAGCAACCGCATCAGAGAACGTCCCATTTGCCAACTAGAATTGCGTAATTCTTCCGTTTCTCTGGCTGCTGATAACCAAGCATTCCAATAACTCAAAGCTGGTAAATCATCCCCAACTACCGCACGATAAGCGCGTACCATCACCGCTGCTTCCAGACGGATAGCACCATAGCGCAACTCTGCTTCTAACCAATGCTTCAGACTCCCTTCGCTATTAATCGTACCACTATCAACGAGCGTTTCCAAACCTTCTGAATAACTATAGGCTCCCACAGGTAAAGCTGGACTAGCAAGTTGTAACAAACATAGATACTGAATTTGTTCCATAAACTGTAATTAATTACGAATTATTCATGGTGTCTATAGGCGCCGAGTTCTGGATGAAATGGTACAATTTCTTCTGTAATTTCTAGTCCCAGTTGTAACAACATTGAGCGTAAAACGGAGTCAGGAGCAAGGCGCAAATAGCTAGGGGTAATTTCTAATGGTACATGGCGGTTGCCCAAATGGTATGCACCTCTTAATAAATCTAAGGAAGTTTTCCCAGTCACCGTTAAAACAGGTTCAGGTTTAGCGATTATTTTGACACCGATACTGTTAGTTTCATCTGCAAGAATATCGCCATCCTGTAGGATTGTTCCCCTAGGTAAGCGCAAAAATACTGCTTTTCCTTCCAGCGTCTCAAAACGATATCGACTACGAGTGCGTTCTTCTGCTGTGAGGGTAAGAGTGAAGCTGACTTGGGTATTGGTGTGAGATGGTTGACGGTGGGTTAATCTGATTAGGAGTTCAGCAGACATGTGTCTTCCAATTGCTGAGTGCTGATTATCAACTTGATTTCATCTGTTCCCAGTTTACAGGAACTTCTAGCGGATTTTGGCAAATCACAGGTAGCCAAGTTACACAGGGATAAATATCCTCCAAACCTCGCAATTTTTCCCGTGCTTCCCGTACTGACTGGTAGAGGGGTTTATCACTAGCAAAAGCCGTCAAAAAGTTATTCAAAAACTCCTGTGCTACGATTTCCGGTAATGGTTCACGCATGACAATTATCTGGGGACAATGCAATGTTGACAAATTAGCTGCTAGTTCTAAACCGTCGATACAATTGAATATTGCTAAGCGCAAACCGTGAGCGATCGCAGTTCGCAAGTTGTGTTTTAATTGCTTAATTGTTAAGCCTTCTATTTGATTGATATAAATCTTCCCTGATCCTGTATCTCCACAACGGTAACTATGGCTGCCAAAAAACACAATATCCCAATTTTTTTCCCAAAGATTATCATTTAATTCCCACAACTGCGGTTCCACCATAAAAGTCACTTGAGCATCTGGAATTTCTGACAGCATTGCTTGGTATTTTTTTACATTTATATCCCGTTCATTTCCGATGATTACCAAAACTTTTACTTTGGTTTTATTGGGAAAAAAATTGTAATTTTTTTGATATTTAGAACTACTCAAACCTATTTCTGATTGCGGATATTGCTCAAATAAATCCCAAATATTCCAAGGTAAGCGCTGCAATTGCTCATTTTCAGTTTCGATAATTATCCGTAGGAATTCCCTAGGATTTACATTTTCTATTATCCGTTCCTTTATAGACAATAAATCTGGTGATTTTAGCCAATTATTAAAACAAATTTTCCATGTTTCTGCCGCAGCTATGCATTCATCAAAAAACTCAGTTCTTATGACATTTGTTATTTTAGTATCCGGGATGGTTAGTCTAAAATTTGCTTCAATACTCCGCTGATAGGATGTTCGCCATTGTTTATAAAACTGGATAACTTGCTCAGAATATGGTAAATTACCCCTAGATATTATAGCTGGCAAGCTACCATCTTCACCTATTTGTAGCGTCACAGTAAATCCGGTTTTATCATCTCCGTTTCCTAGCTTTATAACTACTAATTTCTCCGGAGAAGAACCAGTGGTATTTTTATCTAAATTCTCAGCAAAATCTGACCATTTTTCCAATTTGCTATTTTGATTTCTGATGTTCTCTTGGTATTTATCGTCTAACGTTTGCAGTGCTAATTTATAATTTTGCAGCACTACATTATGAATTTTTTCCTTATTCACATCCACAGGAACATGCACGCGCACCAGAACCACTCCATCCCCAATATTTTCAATACTGCGGATAGATAGTTCTCCAGCTTTATACTCAATATTTAATTTGTGAAATGAAGACATTAAAGCTTCTAAATTAATCCCCTTACGAAAGATTAAATCTACCGTATGTAAAACAGGTTGAAATATTTTGGTGAAATCACCTACGGCAAAATTACCACTACTGGGACGACGTTCTCTGTGATTATTGAGCAGATAAACAAAGTCACAGATAACTCCTTCAAGATTGGTTGTACTGTCAATATTCCAAGCTTCTAAACAAGCACCAGTCAATCTAGCTTGATAAAAGTTAGTTTTCCCGACTTGGGTTCTAGTTAAATTACATCCCTCTAACCAAGCTCCCTCTAAAGTAGCTTCCCAAAGATTTGCTGCTGTTAAATTAGCAGCATTTAAATCCGCTCCGGCTAAATTTGCACCTTGGAGATTACATCCAACAAAAGATTTATTTGCACCTCTTTTGCTAACGACTAAATCCCGTACTTTGTTATCGATTAAAATTGTGCCATTAACGTTGGTAAAGTCTAAATTTTTGCTGTTATGAAAGTTTATCCGGGTGATTGTAGCGTTGCGAAAATCTGTATACTTCAGCTTAGCAAAGCTAAAATCAGCATCAGTTAAATCAGCACCGCAAAATTTTGTACCTTTAATAGTTGACAAGCCGACAATTATGTTTTTGATTCCGATAAATTGACGACTATTAACTAAGGCTTGCCAAGTAATATAACTGATTAGAGCTACCCCAGCAATTGCAGTAATTACGATAGCTATTAATGTTCCCCTAGCCACTATCCAACCAGCAAATCCCAAGATTAGTGCTATAAACAGAGGTATAATTATTAAGGCAATTTTCCAGCGAAATTGCAGCCCCCCTTGGACATGGCTAAAGTTAGCATTCTGAAGAATGGCATTGCTGAAATCTACACCACTAACATCAGCATAGCTAAAATCAGCACCAGTGAGGTTCTTTCCTCGAAAAGACAAACCTCGGAGATTTTTACCTGAAAAATTCAGGGACATAGGTTACGTTGTTTATTTTCAGAGTGCTTAACAGGCTTAGATACATCAGGCTGGAAGGATGAGTGTCGTAGGGGAAATAAATCCTACAGTCCTAGCCTCTGTCCTCTTTATCCTGACTATTCTTAATTCCTCAGATTTCACCCTGATTCCGAAAGCTTTTATTTCACAAATTACAATGGAATATGTATTAAGTATAACATTAGCAAATATAAAAATAATACTTGACTAGTAAATAAAAATCCTCTGACAATAGATGATGTGGTAAATACTTAAAGAAATTTAAAGAATTGCTAAAGAAAATTAAAGGTTAACTTTGAAACTAATCAGCACTAGTAATCATCAACGAAGAAAATATCATCGGGATGAATTATAGTCCTGGGAACTCCTGTTAATCGGGATTAGCATTGTAAATTTGCAGCGTCAAACCCTCAGTAAATCCAACTATCAACGCCGGGAAGCCAGAAGCCCCTACACACAATAAAGCCCTGATTTGGTAAATCTTTTCCAATAACAAACCTACTTTGGCTCCTCCAGTCACACTTAGGGTAGGTGTGTAAGTAAAAACATGTGCCGCTGTATTTATAGTCGCCTTACCTAACTCGACCGCGACCCCAAGACCCAAGGGGTGGGCGAAAAATTCAACTTGAATACACATCTCTAGGGGCACTAGAGCGATCGCACCTGCACCAGAGAAATCAACCCTCACAGCCGCCGAAAACGGCTCATCTTGCTGCAAAATAGTATGTGGTTGAACAGTATCTGGGTCATCTGTGAAAACCCTCAGATCTCCAAGACTGCAAGTAAAAGCGGCGATATTAATTTGAGTATTCACACCAGTAATTGCAATCTTATTTATTGGAGTATCCTCAATAGTACAGGTTGTTAATTGGTTGTGGCAGTGAGTCAGTAATCAATACTTGGCTGCACTGCCTTTCTTAAGCCTGTACCTAGGAGTGATTAATTCTGGAATCAGCACCATTAAATCCGCTGCGCCACCAGCAACATCCATCTTTTATCTTCTGGATGGACGCGCAGAGAGAGAACCATATATCCATGCTCATCAATCACCTGTTGCACCGCTTCTAGGTTGCGAACTCGCACCCACTCCTCTACCATTTCTGGTCGTTTATAGCGCAATAGTCCAGCTAAACAACCTGCTTCCCAGCCATCCATGAAATGATTATCTCTAGCAACGGCTTGAATGAACTTCGGGTTAGTCCCAGCAGATGTTTTCTTAGCTGTCATCAACACCTTATCTGGTTCCGAAGGATGACTACCTATCCCAACAATACTGTAGTTATACTTTTGCAGCACTCCTTTGAAATCCTTCAGTTTCTGTAGGGGCATCCATTTTTTGATTTGAGGAGGTTCAGTATGTTTTAGTTGACCTGTGAGTTCACCCACAGCAAAACCATCTAAAAAACTTTGGACTTGGGTTCCCTCAACCATAATTGTGCCTCTCCTACTCTAATTAAGTTTTGTAATGCGATCCATAAGATTTTAACTTGTGTAGGGTCTGGAGAGGAGTAAGTCTCCCCACTGATTTTACTAGTCAAGGGGCAGAGTCTTAGCGATATCGTTCAGAACAGATTCCAGCCCAAAGTTCGTAACAAAAATTAACTTTAAACTATCTTTAAACTATATGTATTTTAAATTACTTTTGATTTAAATATTAATTTTTGATTTTACAGTAAACTATATTACTAATTTAATCCTGGAATTAAGTAATTTTTCCAACTTTTTCCTGATTCAGTCTCTTTAAGTTGTAATTTAAATTACCTCAAAATTTACAATTTGATTTCGCGGCTGTCTAAAAAAAGTATAGATATTGACTAATAATCACCCATTTAACCAGTATTCTCTTCCTCTAATTCCAAGGTTTACTGACCTGTAGTCGAGTGTAGTGCGGATGTAAGGCAATGGCATCTGGAATATAGGAATACAGACTTGTATAAAGATTTAGTTAACCACAAAGCGCTAAAGCTCAAGACCGCGCAAGGGTAGTACATTTAGGGTCGCATGTAACAGATGGGACAAAAGCTCTGATTGCATTAGTAGAAGCGCTCTACGACACAAAAGCAAATCTACCCAGACAATTATCTAGTCAAATCAGGATGCATAGTTCAACTCCAATGGAACTACTCAAGAAACAGCATTTTGAAGATTATAAGCACCTAAAATGAAAACCCTCACAAAAACTCCGGAAAAATCCTCGATTTCAACACAACAATTAGATGGCTTTTATTTTGATAGTTGGCAAAAACCAGATTTCTTGCAAGAAGTGCTGGAAGGCTTGCTAGATGGTATCTTAATTTTGACTGAGACAGGAGAATTAGTTCATGCTAATGCGTCTGCTTCTCGGATTTGCTGTCAATTGAATGAAGGTATACACTGTTCTCAATTGATTCCCCCAGCAATTTGGAAGACTTGCCAATCTCTGATTGACAGTCGGAGCTTGTTTCCTAATCAAAACATCATTCTCTTTGATGGAATAGCCTTAAATAAAGCCTGTATTTTCCGGATTCGGGTGAGATGGCTAGAATTAGAAAAGTTCGACCATCCTTGTTTGTTAGTGACAATTGAAGACCGATATGAATCGTTAAGAAACGTAGCTCTTACCGAATCAAAAAAATACAGCATGACTCACCGAGAGGCAGAAATTTGGTCACTCTACCGCGCTAACTACAGTTACAAAGAAATTGCCGCCCAACTTTACATTTCTCTGAATACGGTGAAAAAGCATATGAAAAATATTCACGCCAAACGACAAATAATTTTGGCAACTAATCAGGAGTAGCTCCAAAGGTGATTGATAAGTCCTGAGTCAGTAGGGGTAAAATCTTGCCCCTACTGAGTGCTGAGTTTTTAATTATTTACCGTTTTGTTCTTAACACTCATAACTAAAAAATCATAACTCTTACTCAGTAAAGGCGCAAGGCCTTGTGTCCCTAGGGACTCAGGACTAATATCATAGGCATTTGTATGATGAACATCAATTGAATTTATTTGGAGATTTTAGGGAGAACCAGCAGCATTCTGTACCCGTAGTAATTCATTAGAAATCCGCCTTTTTAGATTATCGTCTTTTTGCAATTGTTGAGTTATTTCATTAAATCGAGAAATAGTCAATCCATTACTTTCAACTATTTCTTTGGAGCGCTTGCAGTAATTGGCAGCAATATTTCTAGCATTACTGGGAAGTGCGTTGAAGCTGTCTGGTTTGTTACAAACAATTGCTGGAGGTTCTTTATTTATAATCCTTTTAATTTCGTCGTAGGCTTGTTGACGAGTCGGTTCCATTCCTAGCACCGCTAAAGCGTAGTTTCTAATTTCCTTGCTATCAACTTGTTGTTGTGCTGCGGCAACGGAACTAAATATTAAACTACTGTTGTGGGCAGTGATATCAGGAATAACTCCAGTCATCAATCCCACAGTTGCTAGAGTACCAACAATTAGGGTTTGTGACATTATTCCGTGTAAGTAATCTCGAAACAAGGAATGGCTAAATTCTCTGAGCATGGCTTATGACAAAAAATTCCTACTATACTGTGGCATTAGTTACTTTGAATTATTTTAGGAGTCAGATGTTCCAGAAAACAGGTGACAAATCAGGCTTTTATTTGATATTTAAGTTTGCTGCACATAGTTGACAAAGTTCTATGACTTTTATCTGGAGCGCTGATAACTCCGTAGATCCTTGTTTCAGACTCACTTCTAATTCCAAGAGTATCGGTAAGGTAGCAAGCAGTTGTTGTAGCGATAGGATTTTTACCTCTTGTTGCAAAAAATAAATCCGCTTGGGATTCCCTACCTCCGCAGCTTCAGCAATACCCTGTGGATCGCGTTCCCCAGCTTCTACCATTAACTTTACCCACAACCAGGTACGAAATTGCCCGATTAATGTCGCCACTATTCGCAACCCTGGTTCGCCAGCGTTGATTAAATCGCTAACTAATAGTAAAGCCTTCGCTGTATCTCCAGTTCTAATTGCAGCTGCTAACTGTAAGCTATTTTGTGTACTATTACGTATTAATTTGGCAATGCTATCTACATCTATAGATCTGTTAATATCAGCGTTATACAGCTTGAGTTTTTCTAGTTCATTGTAAAGTTGTCGCGTATCGTTACCTACAGCTTCTGCCAAGATTTGGGCACTTTTGGCAGTTAGTCTCACCCCGATGCTTTGAGCAGCTTGATTGACGGCTTGCACTAGCAATTCTGTCTTCCAAGGAGGTATCAAGGAAAATTCTGTGACTTTAGCATATTCTTTCAATAATTGACTGGACTTGAGTCGCCCATCCGGCTTTTTACTACTCGTGAGCAATAACACTGCGTTTTCAGGAATAGCTGGTAAAGTTCTTTTTAGTTCGGCTAATACCTGTTCGGAACACTGCTGACAAAGGTTGGTATCCACCAGCCAAACCAACCGTCCCCCAGCACCAAAGGGTGGGGTCATTACTTGATTTAATCCTTGAATTACTCCATCGGATTGATCGGGTGGGATAGCGCTATAGTTAAAACTCGCCCACATCGGATCGATCACGCGCGAGCGTAAACTATTAACTGCTTTTTCTATGGCAAAATCATCTTCACCCCAATACATCTCAACAGGCATAGGGAACTCCTTAGTTAGGTCTTGCGTAATGGGTAATAGGTCTTGGGGAATAGGTAATCAGTAATTTGACTATTGACTAAAAGTTAAATACTTTTGACCTGCACGGTCAATTAGAGTAATTTTGCCTACAATCAATCAAGTGAGAATACGAGGGCATCAAAAGTGGACGATAACTATCAGACTTACCTAAATCGACTAGCACGAATGATGTTACCGGAAGCTTATAGCTCCCAAGCACAGCACATTCATGAATCTTATAAGTTTAAGCTAGCACCTGAAGGCGCGAGAAAACCGGCTTTCTTTCCCGGATATACCATAATTACCCCACCGGCTGTAGAAGATTCCCAAAATGTAACGTTTTACAGTTACTTACTCTCGTGTCAAGAGCAACTTTTGCAATTGTCTGGTGATAGTGGTTTGATTGTACCTTTACCAAGCAGCAGCTTTCATTTCACTTTGGCAGATTTAATCTGGGAAAGCGCTTACCTCGATGCCTGTGAAAAACATACCGACTACGAAGCCAAGTTACGCTCCTGTATCGCTAATATTTTCGGGCAGTGGCAGAAATTAATCGCACACCAAACAGAACCTATTCGCTGGCAAATGCTAGGAATGATAGTCATGCCCAGAGCTATCGGCGTTACTTTAGTACCAAAAGATCAACAATCTTACGAGCGAATTGTGCAATTACGCCGCGCCCTATATCAAACTCCGCAGTTAATTGCCTTGGGTATTGAACAACATTATCACCTCACGGCTCACGTTACATTGGGATATTTTGGTAATGTTGCCCCGGATTTAGACCGAGAACGCCTAGGCAATATGTTCTCGGAATTAAATCACCAATGGCTGGAAAATTCCCCAGAATTCATAGTACACCGTGCCGACCTGCGAAAGTTTGACGACATGACAAGATACTATCGTGAACCTGACTGGCCGACCTTGGAATTTAGTCATTAATTATTAGTCATGAGTCAATGGTCAAGGGTCAAGGGTGATTATCCTCTCCTTCCCCTTGACCAGAAACACGGTTTATAAACCGCAAAACTCTTTTATGTGTTCCTGTAATAAAAGCCTAGAAATTATAACACAAATAACACCATATTAATTAATGCTAGGCTCTTATACCTCTCACTACTTTACGTTACTTCACATTTAATCTGTAAATTTTTGTATAACTAGATTTTTAAGCACTCAGTAAAGAGAATAGTAGTAAAAAAGACAACTTAATTTTAGATACAAAAGTCACAAATGGAGATTATTTAGAATTTAGTAATACGCCGCCGAGATTATGAATATTTTACAAATCCTTGAAAGTATTGTCAACTCGTATTTTAATGACTCTATTCTCAAAAACGAGAAAAACTTTACAATTTTGGTGAAGATTTGTAATTACCAACTTTTCATCTAAATATTGAAATGTATTGAGGATGCTTATATAGTATTTGTTCGTAGTAGCACTGTCTTCGCTACCATTAACAACTTAGTATCTAGCGTAGGATAGGTGCAGGTAACATAACCCAACATCAAACTTTCGGTTGAACGATAATATTTGCATTTGGGTTACGCCACAAAATATATGACTCGTCTGGATCAAAGTTTATATCTTCCGATCCAAACGAATCGCTTGCTCCAATGCTGCTTTTTCCCTAGCTCTGCGAGCATAGGGCTGCAATCTAGTCTCATCCCAACCTGTCAAAATACACATATCTTCTATATTCATTCCCCGCATCAACATTTCCACGCACCAAGTCTGTTGTGCTTGCTCAATAGTAGGTGGTCGTCCTGGCGGGGTGAGTAATTCGCTCGTTAATTCTTGCCATTGTTGTTTTAGCTCCGTTTCTGTCAGTGGTTGCCCGTTTTTATGGACAAACAAAGCTGATTGACTATCTTTTCGGCTTTTAAGCCATTGAGTTAACGGATTACGTGTATAAGTGCCATAACGCTTACCCATAATCCATTGATTGAGGGGAACCTGTCGCACTAATCCTTGGGTAACTTGTAATAATTGCTGTGTCGAATCGCTAATGTGGTGCGATCGCTCTAAACAGATAATTTCTAGCGGATTTAGCCCTGAACCAAACAAAACATACATTAAAGCGTACTCTTGCAGTCCCTGTTTTTTTGCTCGTTGCAAGATTAAATTAACTAAATTTGTTGGTAAATCGCCTACTTTTTCGGTTACTGTTTCGGTGGTAACTGGCGTTTGTCTAACTAAACCCAGAGCATCTGCGGTTGTTTCTGGTAAAGCAGAGACAGCGCCGTGCAAAAATAGTGTAATCAAATTCTCTAAAAAGTCATGCCTATCTTGCCAAAGTTCGTGAAATTCACTCGTAAATTCAATCACGGCATAGCCTAGCAACATCCCATTTAGCAAACTCGCCAGTTTTTCTGCACTTAGATGGGTGTGCAACTGTCCACGGTCGATAACCGTCTGAAAGTATTCAGCAACATAACGATTTGCCTGGGTAAACCCCCGACCTAGTGCTTCCCGATTTTCTGAGGGATACTGTCCGGCTTCGCCGACTACCGATCGTACCACTTGCGGAACACCCTCTAGCGCCTGTAAGCAAGCTGTAGCGTACTCTTTCAGCGCCTGGTAAATACTGCTGGTGTTGTTTGCCTGCTGAACTAAGGTTTGACCCAAATTGGTAAATACGGCAGCTTCTTGCATCACCGCTAAGAGCAAACCATGTTTATTACCAAAATGACGGAATAGGGTTACTTCATTAACGGACGCTAGCTCAGCAATTTGTTTGGTTGTGGTTTCGGTTACACCTTGAGATGCAAATAATTCAAGGGCTGCGTTGATTAATCTCTGTCTGGTGGGATTGCTTTGTGAAGACATAAGTAAAATGCAAGTAATACTTGCATAATTTTCCATAAATTGCTAGGCTTATTTTGTAAGTAACACTTGCATATTCTGCTCCTACTGTAACGGTTTTATGGACGCAAGCGTTAGTTTTACCAATTTATCCCAGTAGGAGTGTACAGCTAGCTGTGCTGTATTTTTTAGCACAGCTTGATTTCTGCGTGTAAAAAGGATTTTCATGACTTCCAATTCAATTGAAACTGCTCCACAAACAGAGCAATCCCTAAAACTGAGATGGATAAATGTGGTATTTTTCAGCACGATTCACCTTTTAGCGTGTTTAGCTCCCTGGTTTTTTTCTTGGTCGGCTTTAGGAGTGACAATATTTCTCCATTGGTTGTTTGGTAGTATTGGTATTTGCTTGGGATATCACCGACTGTTAACTCACCGCAGCCTTCAGGTACCTAAGGCGTTGGAATATGCGATCGCCTTTATTGGTGCTTTAGCTTTGCAAGGTGGACCTATTTTTTGGGTTGCTGGGCATCGAATGCACCACTTACATACAGAAGATAACGACCTAGACCCCTACTCTGCACGTCGCGGTTTTTGGTGGAGTCATATGCTGTGGATACTTTATCCCCGTGCAGAGTTTTATGATTACGAAAATTACAGAAAATTTGCCCCTGACCTAGACAAAGACGGATTTTACCGTTGGTTAGACCGTTACTTTCTCCTGCTGCAATTTCCTTTAGGGGTTTTGCTGTATTTGCTGGGAGGTTGGTCTTTTGTCATCTACGGGATATTCTTACGGGCCGTTTTACTATGGCATAGCACATGGTTAATCAATTCTGCTACCCATATGAGAGGCTACCGTACCTTCGACTGCCAAGATAATTCCCGTAATCTCTGGTGGGCTGCAATTCTCACCTACGGAGAAGGCTGGCATAACAACCACCACGCTTACCCAAATGTAGCAAAAGCTGGATGGAAATGGTGGGAAATTGATATGACTTGGTGGGTCATTAGTATCCTGAAGATGCTAGGTTTAGCCAAGCGAGTAGTCCTACCACCAACAGCTTAATAGACTTATTTGTCTCCATTCAGATGGGGACGTGAAGCGCCAACCACAGATAAACACGAGTAACAACAGATAATATATCTGTGTTTATCTGTGTTTATCTGTGTTTATCTGTGTTTATCTGTGTTTATCTGTGTTTATCTGTGGTTTATTTTTCCTACCCTTGAGTAGTTCTTGGCGCTGGGGACTAAAAATACCGCAACAACATCCACAAAATTAGCCCAGTCAGCAGCAAACAAGTAATACCCGCAGCACCAGCTAGCGGTTTGTTGTTCAGACCTGTGACCCACTCTGGTGTTTTACCAGTGTAGCTAATTAGCTGTACCGTATCAATGGCAGCGATCGCCCACACCCATCCAGCGTGCAGTCCCCAAGCTATACCCAAATTACCACCATCGACAAACCTTGCTAGCACTAAAACCATACCCATCAGCCACAGTCCTGGTAATTGGGGTATGGTTTCTTTTTGCTCCCAAATTAAATGTAATAGAGCAAAAATGACACTGGAAATTGCAGCAGCAGCAATCACGGGATAATCTTGTCCCAATTTGGTAAATAAAAAACCTCGGAATATTAATTCTTCTATGGCACTCACGAATAATGCCACCAAAAAAATTGCCCCTACAGCGCCGATAAATTGCTTTTCTATATCATTTGACCATTGCCAGGTACACCAACCCAAGATTAATTGCATCGCAAAAATTAGGACTAGGCTCAGCACTCCTAAGCCAAAACCTAGTCCCAAGGAAGGTAAGAGCGAAAAATGAATCGGGAAGCCGTAGTCGGAAAATGTAGCTGAACTCAGCCTGGTAAATATCCCACAAATCAGGGGAGCAATTAGGTAAAGAGACACCAGCAATGGCAGTTTTTGTTCTACCAGCAAGGATGGTGAAGGTTGCCATTTTAAAGTTAGGCTTAACATCACCACCAGTGGTATCCAGGCTATTACCCAAACTATGAAAAAAGCCCCTACTT
>Ga0114939_10002666_pt1 | contig 13067 bp, 12 predicted proteins | sample AshMeaCrysSpring_FD_87196 | JGI IMG/M metagenome (GOLD analysis project Ga0114939, IMG submission 87196) | Groundwater microbial communities from Big Spring, Nevada to study Microbial Dark Matter (Phase II) - Ash Meadows Crystal Spring | ecosystem: Environmental > Aquatic > Deep subsurface >... | reverse complement strand
TCGAGCCGGCGCTGGATCGCCAGCGCCTCGCCGTGGCGGCCGAGCAGGCGCAGGCAGCGCCCGATCGAATACTCGGCGAAGCGCACCTGCGCCGGCCGGCCGCGGTCGCGCCACGCGGCGAGCGACTCCTCGAACAGCGGCAGCGCCTCGCCGTGGCGGCCCATGTCGGAGAGATCCCAGGCAGTGTTGTTCAGCATCGCCGGGATCAGCCCGCGTGCCTTGGCATCCGTCGACGGGCGCGCCAGCGCCAGCCCGCGCTGGTTCCACTCGATGGCCTCCGGCTTGCCGGACCAGGTGATGGCGACCATGTGCGCGGCGTCGACCGCCAGCCCTTCGAGCCGCGCTTCGCTGGCCAGCGCGAAGGCACGCTCGAACAGCGGTCGCGCCCGCGCCGGCTCGCCGGCCGAGTTGTAGATACGGCCGCGCTCGAGCAGGTAGCGCACGCGCGGCGCCGGGCCCGCGGTGGCAAGCTGCGGCTCGACCTCGTCGAGCAGCGCGTGTGCCCGGGCGAAGTCGCGGCGCAGGCTCCAGGTGCGGGCGATCTGCGTCTGCAGTTCGAGGCGCGGGTCGCCCTGCGCCTGCCCGAGCAGCGCGCGGAACTTCGCCTCGCTGGCGGCGGGATTCGAGTATTCCCAATGGGCGTCGATGTCGATCGCGCCGGCGCCGCGCGCTGCCAGCGCAAGTGCGATCAAGGTGACGGCAGCAACGAGCTGCGCGCCGCGCCCACGCATGGTCACCGCGCGCGGTGGTTCAGGTCGACGAGCCGCCGTCGGCCGGCGCCCGCGGCGAGCGTTTCTGCTGCGCCGGTCCCTCGTCGATGTCGAACTTGAACTCGCGGATCAGCTGGCCGTCGATGTACACGCGCATCGCGTGGGCGCCGATCGGGTCGCCCGGCGCATAGCGCCATTCGTTGGCGACGAAGCCCAGGCGCGTCGGGATCACGCGCTCGGTGACGGCGGTCTTGCGGTCCGGCGAGATGGTGTAAATGCCCATCGCCTCGCCCGGGCCCCAGGTGGGCGGCACGGCCGGCAGTTCGAACTCCTCGCGCCAGACCACGGTGGGCTTGTCGGTCTTGAAGACAATGAACCAGCCGAAAGGCGCCGAGACGACCGCCGGAAAGCGCGCGGTCTCGAGCAGGATGCGGCGGCCGCTGGAATCGGCGCCAAAGACGCCGAACTGCGCCGAAACGACTTCAATCTGCGCCGGCGCAGGGGCGCGGCTGGCCACCGCCGGCGACGGCGCGACAACCTGCACCGACGGCGTCGAGCTTTGCGCTGCGCAGCCGGCGAGCGCGAGCACGGCGCCGATGGGCGCGAGACTGGCAAGCGGGAACTGGCGCACGGTCGGACTCCCCAAGGTTGGTGCTGGATCGGACGCATCCAGTCGATGCGCCTTGTTAGCACATTTCGACAGCGGGCGCATCGCGACGTTCGGCGGCGCCCGTTCGTGCGATTCGCTCAGCGGGCCTGTCGAGGGGCGCGGCCCTGGCCGCGGTCGGCAGCGTTGTCGTCGCCGCGCTCGGGGTTCGCCTGCGGATTGCGCGGCGGCGAACGCGTGGATTCGCGTGGGGGTGCCGGCGCGGGCTGGATCTGCACCGGCGGCGCGGCCTCGGGCTGTGGGGCGATTGGCCGCGTCTGCCGCTGCGCGTCGCGTGGGCCGGGGCTTCCTTCGCCGCGCCCTCGATGAGACGGTGCCTCGACGGCGGGCGGCGGCACGACGACGGATGCCGCCTCGTGCGAACGTGCCCGCTCAGGCGCCACCGGCCGCTGTGGCTGCGCCGCCGGCAACGGCGACCGCGGCGAATAACGGCGATCGGCGCGATCGGCATTCGGCGCGTCGCCGTTCTCGCGTGGCTCAGTGCGCATCCGCGGTGGCGCGACCGGCTGGGCGCGCGGCGGCTCGGCTCGCTGCGGTTCGACCGCGGGCGGAACGGCCGCCGGCGGGCGCACCATCGGTGCGGTGTCGGTCGGGACGCGGCCGGCGGACATCGGCGCGGCCAAGGGCTCGGCGGCCTGTCGCCGCTTGGTGTTCGGCACGTTGGCCGGCGGCTGCGGGCGCGCGATGTACTGCCGCCATTCCGAAGGCGGCGGCCGGTGTCCACGATGCACAGGATCCGGCTGGCCGAAGCGGTCGCCGGGCAGCCACGTCGACCGGTCGGCGTGGTGATGCACATACTTCGGCGTCTGCACGATCGTGATCTGGTTGACGTTGGTCACGTGGTTGACGTTGACCACGCGCAGGTAGCGCGGCGAGTGGCGGTACGCGGGCACGTAGACCTCCCGCGGTCCGAGCGGAAACCAGCCGACCGGCGCGCCGATGCCGACGGCGAAACCCGGCCGGCTGTACCAGGCGACCAGCGCCGGCGCGTAGATCGGGCGCGGCACGATGATGCCGGGAATCCATCCCCACACGCCGCCGATGACGATCCAGCGCCCGTAGTGGAAAGGCGCGAACCCCCAGGGCGCCTCGTCGATCCAGGACCAGCCCCAGGGCTCCACCCAGCCCCAGCGCCCGTAGCGATACGGGGCCCACCCGACCGGGACCGTGCGCGGGAACCAGACCTGGCCGTACTCCTCGACCGGACGCCAGTCGCCGTATTCGTCGAGCGTTTCGATGCCGGTGGTCTCGCGCGAGACATAGGCGGTGCTGCGGACCGCGTCGTCGCGCGCGTCGCGCGCGGCGACCCAGTCGTCGAACCGATCGGCGATCGCCGCCGTCAACTGGAAGCGGAGCATGGGCGCCGTGCTCACCTCGCCGCGCTGGCCGGCGGGAACGACGAACGTGCTGCCGCTGGCATCGATGCGCGCGCGGCCGGCGAACGCGGAAACGACCGTCTGCCCCGGCGAGAGGTCGACGTCGATCCGGTAGCGGCCCACGTCGTCGAAGACGACGCGCTCGCGTTGCGTCAGCACTTCGAGCTCGCTGAGGATCTCGCGGTTGCGTACGCGCAGCGACACGCTGCCGCCGAGCACGGCGATCTGCATGAAGTGGTCATCGAGGCGGGCGAAGTCGACCGTGGCGTCGCCGTTCATTCGCAATGCGGTCGATCCGATCCGCACTTCGGCCTGGCCGCCGCGTGTGGTTTCCAGCCGCCAGCCGGCCGTCACCGGCCAGTTGAGCACCGCGTTCTGGCGGCTGCCCGTCTGCAGGTCGACGAGGCTCGCCGGGCCGGCGAGCAGGGTGATGCTGCCGACCCGACCGGGCGGATCGACCACATCGGCCTCGGCGCCCTGCGCGCGCGCCGCGCCGCAAGAAAACGCGACGGCCAGCAGCAAGGCAAAGGCGTAAAGCGTCGCGCGGGGCATGCGCGCCAGGACAGGCAGCGGAGCGGCGAGAACCTGTGTCATCCGCATGGTTCGCTCATCGGCAGTCTGAGGCGGTCAACGGCCGGCGGCCTCGCTACGCTGACAGCCGATACATCTGGTTGCAGGCCACTGCCGCCTTCCGGCAGGCTCGGCCGACTCTAGAATGCGCCGATCCCGACAGGACATGCAGACGATGAACGTTCGTCCCACCCAATCCGGTGCCTGGCGCGCCCTGGCGGTCGGCGCGCTGCTGCTCGCCGGGCTGGCCGCCGATGCCTGGGCCTCGGTGGTTGTCGTTCTCAATTCCGGCGACGCCACCGTCTCGCTGCTGGACCTGGACAGCCGCAGGGAGTTGCGCCGCTTCGATGTCGGCAAGGAGCCGCACCACCTGATGGCGACTCCCGACGGCAAGACGCTGATCGTCGCCAACGCGGCGAGCAACGAGCTGCACTTCCTCGACCCCGTCACCGGCGAGGTCCGCAAGCGGGTGCGCAATATCCCGGACCCGTACCAGATCGGCTTCTCGCCCGATCACAAGTGGTTCGTCGCCAACGCGCTGCGCCTTGACCGCGTCGACATCTACGAGGCCAACGGCGACGAGCTGCGCCCGGTCAAGCGCGTCCCGCTGGCGCGCACGCCGAGCCACATGGCCTTCACGTCCGATAGCCAGTTCGTCTTCGTCACCCTGCAGGAGAGCGACGAAGTGGCGGCGATCCGCCTGGCCGACCAGTCCGTGCAGTGGAAGCTCAAGGTCGGCCGGCAGCCGGCCGGCGTCTGGATGACGCCGGACGAGAAGCACCTGCTGGTCGGCATCATGGGCGAGGACCACGTCGAGGTGATCGACTGGCGCGCGCGCCGCTCGGTCAAGCGCATCGCCACCGGCAAGGGCGCGCACAACTTCCGGCCGCTCGGCGACGGCCGCCACGTCTTCGTCGGCAACCGCGTCGCCGGCACCGTGAGCCTGATCGACCAGGCGACCCTGGAGAAGAAGTACGACATCGCGGTGCCCAACGGCCCCGACTGCATGGAGGTCAGCGCCGACCGCAGGTGGCTGTGGATCACGCAGCGCTTCGGCAAGACGGTGGCGGTGGTCGACATCGATGCGCGCAGGATCGCGCACACGATCCCGGTCGGCCGCTCGCCGCACGGCGTGTTCTTCGTCAACTCCGCGCCCTGGCGCTGAATCCCGTGCCGACGATGCGGCATCTGCTCGCCTGCGTCAGCGGCGCGCCGGTTCGGGCGGCGCTGGCCGCCGTCGCCGCCGTCTTCGTCACGGCTGCCGGCGCGCAGCCGTGCCGCGGCGTCGTCTACCTGACCCTCGACACCGGCAACATGCGGCACGCCGAGGAGATTGCCGCCATCCTGCGCAAGCAGGACGTCAGGGCGACCTTCTTCCTCGCCAACGAGAAGACGCCGCGCGGCGACCATGCGCTCGACCCCTCGTGGGCGGCGTACTGGAAAGCGCGCGCCGACGAGGGCCACGCCTTCGGCAGCCACACCTGGCGGCACGGTCGCCTGATGGCCGACGAGGCGGGCGGTGTGCGCTACCGGCCGCAGTTCGGCGACGATGCCGGCCGGACCATCCTGTTGTCGCCGCAGGCGCTGTGCGAGGAGCTGCGGCGCGTCGACACCGCGTTCGGCGCCCATACCGGCCGCGGGCTCGACGCCGTCTGGCGCGCGCCTGGCGGCCAGACGACGCCGAAGGCGCTGGCCGCCGCCCGCGATTGCGGCTTCGCGCATGTCGGCTGGGCGCCCGCCGGCTTCCTTGGCGACGAGCTGCCGTCGGAGCAGCATTCGAACCAGGCCCTGCTCGCCCGCGCGCTGCGCGCGATCCGCGACGGCGACGTGCTGATGGCGCACCTGGGCATCTGGTCGCGCAAGGATCCCTACGCGCCGACGCTGGAACCGCTGATCGCCGGGCTGAAGGGCCGCGGGCTGTGCTTCCGCACCCTGCGCGAGCATCCGGACTATGGCGCGCAGCCGGTGCCGGTGCAGCTGGCAGCCGCGCGTACACGCTGAGCGCCGATGTTCGAGCCGCTTCAGCGCGCCTTCGACGCCGTGCACTCGTGGCTGTTCGCGTCGGCGGTGCAGCCGGTTATGTTCGCCGCCGGCGCCTCGCACTGGATGGAGGACGCCTATCCGGCGACCGAGTGGTTCCTGCTCGGCGTGGTCCAGGTGCTGCTGCTGGCGGCCGTGCTACGGCCGCTGGAGGCGCGGTTTCCGGCCGAGCCCTGGACCGACCGCCGCGGCACCGGGGTCGACATCGTCTACACGCTGCTGCACCGGCTCGGCGCCTTTCCGCTGCTGGTGTTCCTGCTGCTGACGCCGGTCGCCGATGCGGCCGCGGCGTGGTTGCGCCTGCGCGAGTTCACGCCGATGAACCTCGACGCGATTCTTCCCGGCGTGACCGACGTGCCGGTCGTGAGCTTCCTGCTGTATCTGGTCGCGCTCGACTCCGTCGACTACTGGCTGCACCGGGCGCAGCACCGGCTGCGCTGGTGGTGGGCGCTGCACGCGCTGCACCACTCGCAGCGCAAGATGTCGTTCTGGACCGACGACCGCAACCATCTGCTCGACGGCCTGATCATCGATGCGGTCAAGGCGGCGGTGGCGCTCGCCATCGGCGTCGAGCCGGCACAGTTCGTCGGGCTGACCATCGCGGCGCGGGTGCTGGAAAGCGTGCAGCACGCCAATGTGCCGTGGACCTACGGGCCGCTCGGCTACCTGCTGGTGAGCCCGGTGTTCCACCGCGTGCACCACGCGATCGGCGTCGGCCACGAGGGGCGCCGCCAGGGTTGCAACTTTGCCGTGCTGTTTCCGGTCTGGGACCTATTGTTCGGAACGGCCGACTACCGGCGCGCGGTCGAGCCGACCGGCATCCGCGACCAGCTGCCGCCGCCGCAGGGTGACGGCCACGACTACGGCGACGGCTTCTGGCGGCAACAGTGGCTGGGCCTGAAGCGGATGCTCGATCCGGCCGCCTGAACGCCTGCCGACCGCTGCGGCGATACCATCGCGGCTGTCAAAGCGAGCGAGAAAGCGATGCCGCGGTTCGGCCTGATCATCGTCGGCGATGAAATCCTGTCCGGAAAGCGCGCCGACAAGCACCTGGCCAGAGTGATCGGGATCCTCGGCGCGCGCGGGCTGCGCCTGTCCTGGGCGCATTACGTCGGCGACGACCGCGATGCGATCACCGCGCTGCTGCGCCGGACGTTCGCCGGCGACGACGTCGTGTTCTGCTGCGGCGGCATCGGCGCCACGCCCGACGACCACACCCGGCAGGCGGCAGCAGCAGCACTCGGCGTCGATGTCGAACTGCACCCCGAAGCCGCTGAATTGATCACGCAGCGCTGCGTCGAGATGGCGGCGGAAGGGCGAGGCACGGCCGACATGACGACCCCTGAAAACAGGCAGCGCCTGAAGATGGGCGAGTTGCCGCGCCCGGCGAGGATCGTTCCCAATCCGTTCAACCGCATTCCGGGTTTCGCCGTCGGGCGGCACTACTTCCTGCCCGGCTTCCCGGCGATGGCCTGGCCGATGATCGAGGCGGTGCTAGATGAGGGCTATCGAGAGCACTTCCATCGCGAGCAGGTGGCCGAACGTTCGATGGTCGTGTTCGACACCGCCGAGAGTCTGGTGACGCCGATCATGGAGGAGGTCGAGGCCCGTTTTCCCGCCGTCAGGGCCTTCAGCCTGCCGTCGGTGGGCGACGGCCGCGACGGCCGGGTGCATCGGCGTCACATCGAACTCGGCGTCAAGGGCAACCCGGGATCGATCGATGCCGCGTTTGCGGCGATGCGGGCCGGCATCGAGGCGCTCGGCGCGCCGCACGAAGTGCCTTAGGCAAGAAAAAAGCCCGGTTCAGTGAACCGGGCTTGAAAGCACCACCAAAGGAGGAGACAGAGGATCCGGACTGGCGTCCGGAAAGTGGTGCCAAGGAGACAATCGTTACGGATCGTGCGTGGTATTCGTTCCCCGGTCAGACAGTGAAGGCGCGATGTGACGCTCTGATGACCGGAACGCTGAGCGGGTGTTCACGCTCGCGCCCGGCCTTGACACGTGTTCACTGTAGCAACGGCGATCGGCCGTGTGCATCCTCCAGTTGAATTAAGCCGCCTTGCGAGCCTTCGGCTTGACGGCGTCGTTGGCGGCCTTGACGGTCGCCTCGGTGGCGGCGCTGAAGTTCGACTCGGCCATGTCGACGGCCTGCTTGGTCGCCTTGGCGAACGTGTCGTAGGCGGTGTTGGCGGCGGCCATCGCGTTCTTGAACAACGACACCGCGGGCTCGGCACCGGTCGGAGCGCTCTTCGAGGCGAACTCGATCATCTCGGCGACCTGCTTGTTGCCCTGGGACATCCGGGTCTCGAAGATCTTCGAGACATCGGCGCTGGCGTTGGAGGCGATGCCGTAGGCGTTGCGGTTGTAGCTGACGAACTTCTCGAGCGCGGGCTGGGCGAAGCTGGTGCCGACGGCGAGCAGTTCCTGCACGTCCTTGACGCTCAGCATGATCTGGGCCTTCTCGGCCGACTCTTCGAGCAGGGCCTTGGCGGCGGCGAGGTTCAGGTCGACCAGTTTCTCGGTCGCATCGAACATGGTGTGCGACAGCGCGTACAGCGTGTCGAACTGGCTTTTCTGGAATTCGGCGACTTGGGCGGGGGTGGTCAGCATCGTTAGCTCCTGGGGGGTCGGGTGGATCAAACTTCGGTCTGCTTTGCGCGGCCCACGATTTGTGCGGCGCACAAACGAATTGTTGGCGAAAGCGGCAGTGCTGTCAAGAAAAATTGCTGCATCGCCACAAATTTGCGATCCTCCTAAATATATTACAAATAATCAAAAAGTTGCATTTCAATTCTCGATCCTCTGCGATATGATTTTTGGGCCGAATTGCCGCGTTGCGCAACGGCAAGGGATCGATCCCTGGTCGTTAGAATCGCCGCTCGAATCCGGAGCGGGAATTGAAAGCGTTTCATACCGACCGATTCCCGCTGCCGCTGCCGCCGGGGCATCGCTTCCCGCTGGCCAAGTACGCGGCTTTGCGCGAACGCGTGGCCGCCGAGTTACCGGAGGTCGACCTGCGCGAGCCGCCTGCGGCGTCCGACGCCCAACTCGGTCTCGTTCACGAGCGCGACTTTCTGCGCCGGGTCGTCGCGGGCGAGTTGACGGCGGCGGAGCAGCGCGCGATCGGGCTGCCCTGGTCCGAGCAGATGGTCGAGCGCTCGCGGCGCTCGGTGGGCGCGACGATCGCCGCGTTCTCGGCGGCCATGGCCGAAGGCATATCGGTCAGCCTCGCCGGCGGCACGCACCACGCGCATCGTGATCGTGGCCTTGGCTACTGCGTGTTCAATGACGTCGCCGTCGCTGCCGCGCTGTTATTGAGAGACGACGAGCGCGCAAGGGTGGCAATCGTCGACCTCGATGTACACCAGGGCGATGGCACCGCCGCGATCTTCGCCGGCAGCCGCATGGTCTTCACGCTCTCGCTGCACGGCGAGAAGAACTACCCGACACGCAAGGTCGGCGGCCACCTCGACGTCGGCCTGCCCGACGGGACCGACGACGCGCGCTATCTCGACGCGCTCGACGCAGCGCTGGCGACGATGCAGGCGCGTTTCGAGCCCACGTTCATCGCCTATCTCGCCGGCGCCGACCCGCACGAGGCCGACCGCCTCGGCCGGCTGCGCCTGACTTTCGATGGCCTGCGCGCGCGCGATGCGCGGGTGCTCGAACTGGCGCGGCGGCTGCGGGCGCCGGTCGCAGTGACGATGGCGGGCGGCTACGGCCATGACATCGGCACCACCGTGCAGGTGCACCTGAACACGGTCGCTGCCGCGCTCCGTCACTGGCAGCGCGGCCGTGCGTGGCAGCACGTCGAGGACGGACGTGACTGAACGGACGCCCTCCGGCGCGGGTATGTTGCCGACCGCGCTGATGCCTTTCGTCTTCGTGCTGCTGTGGAGCACCGGTTTCATCGTCGCCAAGTTCGCCGCGCCTCATGCGGCGCCGCTGACGTTCCTGCTCTGGCGCTTCGGTGCTGTGGTGCTGGTACTGCTGCCGATCATCGCCATGACCGCCGCGCCCTGGCCGCGCAGCTTCGCGACCTGGCTGCACGTGGTCGCGGTCGGCGTGCTGATGCAGGCGACCTACCTCGGCGGTGTCTGGTGGGCGATTGCCGAGGGCATGCCGGCCGGGGCGTCGGCGCTGATCGTCGGGCTGCAGCCGCTGCTGACGGCGTTTTTCGCCGGCGCGGTCGGCGAGCGGGCGACCGCCCGGCAATGGCTTGGCCTGCTGCTCGGCTTCGGTGGCGTCGCGCTGGTGTTGTCGGACCGCCTCACCCTGCAGGGAGCGGGCGTGGCGCCGGTGGCGGCGAACCTGCTGGCGCTGGCCGGCATCACCGCCGGTACGCTGTACCAGAAGCGTTTCGGCGCCGCCGTCGACCTGCGCACCGGCAGCGCGATCCAGTTCGGCGCCTCGTTCCTCGTGCTGCTGCCCTTCGTCGTGGCCAGCGGCCGGCAGGCAGTCCACTTCGGCGGCGAGTTCTGGTTTGCGCTGGCCTGGTCCGTGCTCGTGCTGTCGCTGGTGGCGATGGCGCTGCTGCTGACTATGATCCGGCGCGGGCGCGCGACCGAAGTCGCCAGCCTGATGTACCTGACGCCGCCGGCAACCGCCGTGATGGCCTGGCTGCTGTTCGGCGAGGTGCTCGGCGCGGCAGCCTGGGCGGGCGTGCTGGTCGCCATGGGCGGGGTCGCGCTGGTCATGCACAGGAAGCGAGGGGAAGCACGTTGAACGACCGGCCCACCGCCCACCGGCGCGAACAGTACCGGCACTTCCTGCCGATCCAGACCCGCTGGAGCGACAACGACGCCTACGGGCACGTCAACAACGTCGTCTACTACAGCTGGTTCGACACGGTCGTCAACGAGTACCTGATCGCGGCGGGCGCCCTCGACATCCAGTCGAGCCCTGTGGTCGGGCTGGTCGTGGAGACGCAGTGCAACTACTTCAGCGAGCTGGCGTTCCCGCAGCCGGTCGATGCCGGGCTTCGCGTGGCTCGCGCCGGGACCTCCAGCGTCCGCTACGAGATCGCGCTGTTCGGCGCGCTGGCGGAGCTCGCCAGCGCGCAGGGGCACTTCGTGCATGTCTATGTCGACCGCGCCAGCCGGCGTCCGGTGGCGCTGCCGCCGGCGCTGCGCGCGACGGTCGAGCGGCTGCGGATCTGAAGCCTCGATCCGGACGAGCAACAGGGAGGGTCAAATGGCCAAGCAACGCATCGCGGTGATTCCGGGCGACGGCATCGGCAAGGAAACGGTGCCGGAGGGCATGCGCGTGCTCGACGCGGCAGCGCGCAGGTTTGGGCTCGACCTGCACTACGACCATTTCGACTTTGCCTCCTGCGACTACTACGCCAAGCATGGCGCGATGATGCCGGCCGACTGGAAGGACCGGATCGGCGGCCACGACGCGATCTTCTACGGCGCCGTCGGCTGGCCCGCCTCCGTGCCGGACCACGTCTCGCTTTGGGGTTCGCTGCTGAAGTTCCGGCGCGAGTTCGACCAGTACATCAACCTGCGCCCGTGCAAGCTGATGCCGGGCATCCGCTCGCCGCTGGTGCACGCCGACGGCTCGCCGCGCGCCCCGGGCGAGATCGACTTCGTCGTCGTTCGCGAGAACACCGAGGGCGAGTATTCGTCGATCGGCGGCCGCATGTTCGAAGGCACCGAGCGCGAGTTCGCGATCCAGGAAACCGTGATGACGCGCATCGGCGTCGACCGCGTGGTGCGCTTCGCCTTCGAACTGGCATCGCGACGGCCGCGCCGGCACCTGACCTCGGCGACCAAGTCCAACGGCATCTCGATCACGATGCCTTACTGGGACGAGCGGGTCGAGGCGATCGCCGTGAACTATCCGCAGGTGAGCCACGACAAGTTCCACATCGACATCCTGACGGCGCATTTCGTGCGCTTTCCCGAGCGCTTCGACGTGGTGGTGGCCTCGAACCTGTTCGGCGACATCCTGTCCGACCTCGGCCCCGCCTGCACGGGGACGATCGCGGTCGCGCCATCGGCCAACCTGAATCCGGAGCGCAGTTTCCCGTCGCTGTTCGAACCGGTGCACGGCTCGGCGCCGGACATCGCGGGGCAGGGCATCGCCAACCCGATCGGCCAGATCTGGTGCGCCTCGATGATGCTGGACTGGCTCGGCCACGGCGAAGCCGCGGCCGCCGTGCTGAAGGCCATCGAGTCGGTCCTCGCCGCCGGGCCGGCGCACGCGCCTTTGACAGGCGACATCGGCGGAACTGCAGGGACCGAGGACCTGGGCCGCGCGATCGCTTCCGCCCTCTGAACGACCGGGTCTTTACACGCGCGCGTCGGCGCAATTAGACTCGCGCAGAATCAAGTGCTTGCAGAACGATCTTAAGAAACAAGGAGACGTTTTCCTCGATGTCGCACGCTCGGCCCGCGCCGGAGTTGGCTTCGTTCGTCCAGGTCGAGACGCATCGCCGCTACGCAAGCGTCACGGCCAGGTTCGTGGCTGCCGGGTGTCGTGCTGACCTCGGAACCCGACCGCACGCGATGTCTTTGTCATTAATGAATCGGTCCTCTGGCGCGGGCCGTTTCCTTTCAATAAGTTCCGACTGTCGCAGGCGGCGCGGCGAGCGCGCCCATCGGCATCGATCCCGGGGGGAATATCGAGTGCGTCACCTTCTTGCTGCCCTGGTCGCGGTCGCGGTCGGCATGACGTCGCCGGCGATCGTTGCCGCCCAGACCGCCGGCCCGGTCGCCAGGTCGAATGCCGCGAAGGCCCCGGTCCGCACGACCGCCAATGCGGCGAAGCCTGCCACCGCGGTGCGAGCAAGACAGCGGCAGCCGCTGCGGCCGAGCGAAGGCCAGTTGGCCGGCCTGCATCACACCGGCGACGCGCTCGACCTGAAGTCGTCGGTCGCGCTGGTGGTCAACCAGGACACCAACGAAGTCCTGTACCAGAAGAATCCGAACGCCATCCTGCCGATCGCCTCGATCACCAAGCTGATGACGGCGCTGATCACGGTCGAGGCGGAACTCGACATGGACGAAGTGATCGAGGTCGAGCGTTCGGACCGGACCATCGACCGCATGCGTTCGTGGCTGAACCCGGGCGTGAAGCTGACCCGGGGCCAGGCCATGCATTTGGCGCTGATGTCCTCGGAGAACCATGCCGCGCAACTGCTGGGCCGCACCTATCCCGGCGGCCTGGGCGCGGCGGTCGCGGCGATGAACGCCAAGGCGCAGCTGCTCGGCATGCACGACACCCACTTCGAGGATCCCACGGGCCTGTCGCCGGAGAACCGCTCCTCGCCCGGCGACCTGGTGCGTCTGGTGAGCGCCGCCTACGAGCATCCAATGATCCGCGAGTACTCGACCAGCAGCGAAATGACGCTGCCGGTCGGCAAGCGGGTCGTCCGCTACGGCAACACCAACCGCCTCACCGGCAGTCCCGACTGGGAAATCGGCCTGCAGAAGACCGGCTACATCTCGGCCGCCGGGCGCTGTCTCGTGATGCAGGCGGTGATCGAGGGCCAGCGGGTCGTGATGGTGCTGCTCGACTCGGTGGGCAAGTATTCGCGGCTCGGCGATGCGCAGCGCATCCGCCAGTGGCTCGAAGCCACGAGATCCGCAAGCGCCTCGAGCACGCCGCGAGTCTGAGTCCGGCCTAGTTTTTCCGGCGAGCGCCGGCCGGGGCGGCGCCTTCGGCGCCGGCCACAAAGCCCAGCTGCTGCGAGATCTG
>Ga0114939_10002665_pt1 | contig 13070 bp, 14 predicted proteins | sample AshMeaCrysSpring_FD_87196 | JGI IMG/M metagenome (GOLD analysis project Ga0114939, IMG submission 87196) | Groundwater microbial communities from Big Spring, Nevada to study Microbial Dark Matter (Phase II) - Ash Meadows Crystal Spring | ecosystem: Environmental > Aquatic > Deep subsurface >... | reverse complement strand
GGCCGATGCCGCCGATGCGGCCCGCCTCGGCGGGCTGGCGTTCCTGCAGGCGATGATCGAGGGCCGTGTGCCCGATCCGCCGATCGCGCGCACGCTCGATTTCTACCTGCTCGAGGTAGAGCGCGGCCGCGCGGTGTTCCAGGGCGAGCCTTCCTTCGCGCACTACAACCCGATCGGCACCATCCATGGCGGCTGGCACGCCACGCTGCTCGACTCGGCGATGGCCTGCGCCGTGCACACGCTGGTCGAGCCGGGCTCGGCCTACACGACGCTCGAGTTCAAGGTCCACTGCGTGCGGCCGCTGACGGAGAAGACCGGCCCGGTCCGCGCCATCGGGCTGATCGTGGCCTCGGGCCCCCGCACCGCCACCGCCGAGGGCCGGCTGATCGATGTCGAGGGCCGCGTGCACTCGCACGGCACGACCACCTGCCTGTTCGTCGAGGCCGCCGCCTAGGCGGGACGGAATGGCCGTCACGTCGCCGCCGCAGAGCGCCCTGCGCAGCAGCGAGGCCATCGCCGACTTCTGGGCCGAGTACTGCCTCGCCGCGGGCGTGCCCGAGGCCACTCCGTTCCAGGCCTGGCCGTTCGGCGACTCGAACGAACTGGCGCACGAACTCGCCGAACTGGTGCTGCACGGGCCCAAGCGTGCCACCGCCGGCCTGCAGGCGTGGAACACGCTGCGCCCCGAGGACGCGCCGGTGGCCGACGGCTACAGCATCCTCACCGAATTCGACGGCCGGCCGCGCGGTGTGGTCCGCACCACCTGGCTCGACCAGCGGCCGCTGCGCGAGGTCGATGCGGCCTTCGCCTGGGACGAGGGCGAGGGCGACCGCACGCTCGCCGACTGGATGGACGGCCACCGCCGCTACTTCGGCCGCGTCTGCGCCTCGCTCGGCATCCCCTTGACCGACGACCTGCCGGTGGTGCTGGAGCGCTTCGAGCTGCTGTATCCGTTCGACGCCGCGCTCAATCCGGTCGACTGCGGCCCGCGCATCGTGCCCGGCTGGCTGCCGGGCGCCATCGGCGCGATCGCCGCCATGCACGCCGCCTACTACTCGCGCGAGCACGGCTTCGGCGTGCGCTTCGAGGCGAAGGTCGCCGCCGAGTGCGCGGCGTTCTGCGCCCGCGTCGACCCGGCGCGCGACGGCCTTTGGCTGCTGGTCGACGGTGGCCGGATCGCGGGCTCGATCGCCATCGACGGCAGCGACGCGCAGGGCGCGCACCTGCGCTGGTTCATCGTCGGCGACGCACTGCGCGGCCGCGGTTTCGGCGCGCGGCTGCTGGAGTCGGCGCTGGGCTTCTGCCGCCGCGCCGGCCACCGCAGCATCCACCTGGCCACCTTCGCCGGGCTCGACGCGGCGCGGGCGCTGTACGAGCGCAGCGGTTTCCGCCTGGCGCACGAAGCGGACGGCGAAACCTGGGGCAGGCCGGTGCGCGAGCAGCGGTTCGAGGCACGGGCATGAACTTCTTCGGCCTCGGCATCGAAAGGCTGTGGCTGTTCGCCCTGGCGGTGATGCTGCTGGCCCTGACCCCCGGGCCGGTCTGGGTCTACCTGCTGTCGCGCACGCTGACGCAGGGCCGCCGCGCCGGCTACTTCTCGCTGCTCGGCGTGGCCGCCGGCGTGGCCGTGCACGTGCTGCTCGCCGCGCTCGGCATCACGGTGGTGCTGCTGGCGATCCCGTTCGCCTTCGACGCGATCAAGCTCGCCGGCGCCGCCTACCTGCTGTGGCTGGCCGTCAACACGCTGCGCGGCGGCGGCCTCTCGTTCACCCCGCAGCCGCTCGACCCGGTGCCCGACCGGGTGCTGTTTCGCCAGGCGACGATCGCCGCGCTGCTGAACCCGAAGGTGGCGGTGTTCTACCTGTCGCTGTTCCCGCAGTTCGTCGCGCCGGCCGCCGGCCCGGTGTTCGCGCAGAGCCTGCTGCTCGGCATCGTGCACCTGGCGGTGTCCACCGTGGTCGACGGCCTGCTGGTCACCATTGCCGGCGCGCTGGCTGCCTGGTTCGCCGCCCGGCCGCTGTGGCTCAGAATGCAGCGCTGGCTGCTCGGCACCGCCTTCGGCGCGCTGGCCTTGTGGCTGGCCGCCACACCGCGACACGCCCCGACATGACATGAACGAACCCGTCCTGCCCCGCTCCGAGCCGGCCACGCCGGCCGGCCGCTTCGACCATTCGATGCCGCAGCCGGCGGCGATCGCCCGCGCGATCCTCGACGGCTTCGACCGCCACTACCGGCTGTTCCGCTACGTCGCCCAGCAGGCCAAGGGCCAGTACGAAAGCGGCGCCTGGCGGCGGATGCAGGAGTCCGCGCGCAGCCGGATCGACTTCTACGACCAGCGCGTGAACGAGGCTGTGGCGCGCGTGCGCGCCGACTTCGACCTCGACTCGCTGGCCAACGAGGAGCGCGACGCGCTGTGGGCCGCGACCAAGAGCGCCTACGTCGCGCTGCTGGCCGAGCACCGCCAGCCCGAGTGCGCGGAGACCTTCTTCAACTCGGTCTCCACCAAGCTGCTGGCGCGCGACTATTTCCACAACGAGTTCCTGTTCGTGCGCCCCGGCGTGGCCACCGACTACATGGACTCCGACCCGCCGAGCTACCGCAGCTACTACCCGGGCAGCGGCGAGGGCAAGACCCGCCTGCGCGCGACGCTGCGCCGGATCATCATCGACTTCGGCCTGGCCTGCCCGTTCGTCGACGTCGAGCGCGACATCCGCCGCGTGATCCGCGCCGTGTGCGAGGCGCACCGCAGCCGCGAGGCCTTCGCCCGGCCCTGGCACGCGGAGCCGGACTGCCAGGTCCAGGTGCTCTCCAGCCTGTTCTTCCGCAACAAGGGCGCCTACATCGTCGGCCGCATGATCAACGGCACGCGGCTGACGCCGTTCGCGGCGCCGCTGCTGCGCGACGAGCGCGGCCGGCTGTACATCGACACGGTGATCCTGACCACCGACCTGCTGGCCACCCTGTTCTCGTTCACCCGCGCCTACTTCCTGGTCGACATGGAGGCGCCGAGCGCCTACGTCGACTTCCTGCGCACGCTGCTGCCGCACAAGCCGCCGTCGGAGCTGTACACGATGGTCGGCCTGCAGAAGCAGGGCAAGACGCTGTTCTTCCGCGACTTCCTGCACCACCTGCGGCACTCGTCGGACAAGTTCGTGATCGCGCCGGGCATCAAGGGGCTGGTGATGTCGGTCTTCACGCTGCCCTCCTACCCGTACGTGTTCAAGATGATCAAGGACGTGATCCCGTATCCGAAGGAGACGGACCGCGAGACGATCAAGGCCAAGTACCAGCTGGTCAAGCTGCACGACCGCGTCGGACGCATGGCCGACACCTGGGAGTACTCGCAGGTGGCGCTGCCGCGCGCGCGCTTCCACCCCGATCTGCTGCGCGAGCTGCTGCAGATGTGCCCGAGCCTGCTCGAGCTCGACGAGCGCACGGTGGTGCTCAAGCACGTCTACATCGAGCGGCGGATGACGCCGCTGAACATCTACCTGCAGCACGCCACCGACGCCGAGCTGGACCAGGCCATCCGCGGCTACGGGCAGGCGATCAAGGACCTCGCCGCCGCCAACATCTTCCCCGGCGACATGATGTACAAGAACTTCGGCGTGACCCGGCTCGGCCGGATCGTCTTCTACGACTACGACGAGATCGAGTACATGACCGAGTGCAACTTCCGCCGCATCCCGCCGGCGCCGGACGAGGAGGCCGAGCTGTCCGGCGAGACCTGGTACCGGGTCGAGAAGAACGACGTGTTCCCGGAGAACTGGGTGCCGTTCCTGCTCGGCGACCCGCGCATCCGCGTCGCGCTGCTGAAGCACCATGCGGATCTCTTCACCGCCGAGTTCTGGCAGGCGCTTAAGGAGCGCATCCAGCGCGGCCGGCTCGAGGACGTGTTTCCCTACCCGCCGGAGCGGCGGTTCGGCCACCGCTACGGCGAAGGCGCCTGATCGGCGTCAAACCCCTTTGCGCCGGCACCGGCAGCGCCGGCGAGGCGGCGGATAATTGCGTTGCGTTTCGCGCGCCGCGGCGCGCGCGTGGGGTTGTTCGCCGATGGGCTGTGCGTCATGACCCGTGTCCACCCGATCCCGGCTTCCGCTTGCGCCGCCCCGCGGGGTCGGCGGGCCGCGGCCGCCCTCGCCTGGGCCGCCCTGACCTCGATTGCCGCGGCGCAGACGCCGCAGGTGCTCGACATCCCGACCCGCCCCGGCGTCACCAACCGGCTTCTCGTCCTCGCGCCCGGGAAGCCGCGCGCGGTGGCGCTGCTGTATGCCGGCGGCCATGGCGGGCTGCAGCTCTCACCCGAGGGCGCGTTTGGCTGGGGCGAGGGCAACTTCGTGGTCCGCACCCGGCAACTGTTCGCCGAGCAGGCACTGGTGGCGGTGGTGGTCGATGCGCCGTCGGACCGGCAGCAGCCGCCGCACCTGAACCGGTTCAGGCAGACGGCCGAGCACGCGCAGGACGCCGCGGCGATCATCGCCGAGATGCGCAGGCGCTACGGCCTGCCGGTGTGGCTCGTCGGCACGAGCCGCGGCACGCAGTCGGTGGCCGCCATCGCGACCGCGCTGCCCGAGCCGCCGGCCGGGCCTGACGGCATCGTGCTGACCTCTTCGATCCTCACCGACCCGGCCGGCAGGCCGCTGCCTGCGATGCCGCTGCAGACGCTGCGGCTGCCGGCGCTGGTCGTGCACCACGAGCAGGACGGCTGCGCGCACTGCCGCTACGCCGACCTGCCGCTGCTGACCGACAGGCTGCAGATGCCACGCAAGCAGGTGCTGACGTTCACCGGCGGCAGGAGCGTCGGCGACCCCTGCGAGGCGCGCGCCTTCCACGGTTTCAACGGCCTGGAATCGCAGGTCGTATCGGCCATCGCCCGCTGGATGCTGGGCGGGTAGTCCAGGCCAACTTTCCACCTTGCACAGGAGAACCGTCATGCCCGATCCCATCGTCATCGTTTCCGCCGCCCGCACCCCCATCGGCGGCATGCTGGGCGACTTTTCGTCGCTGCAGGCCTGGCAGCTCGGCGCCGTGGCCGTCAAGGCCGCGGTCGAGCGCGCCGGCGTCAAGGGCGACGCCGTCGACGAAGTGCTGCTGGGCTGCTGCCTGATGGCCGGCCAGGGCCAGGCGCCGGCGCGGCAGGCGGTGCTCGCCGCCGGGTTGCCGCAGTCGGCCGGCGCGGTGACGCTGTCGAAGATGTGTGGCTCCGGCATGCGCACGATGATGTTCGCCCACGACATGCTGGTCGCCGGCTCGGCCGACGTGCTGGTGGCCGGCGGCATGGAGAACATGACCAACGCGCCGCACCTGCTGCTGAATGCGCGCAAGGGCTATCGCTACGGCGCGGCGATGATGTACGACCACATGGCCCTCGACGGCCTGGAAGACGCCTACGAGCGCGGCAAGGCGATGGGCGTATTCGCCGAGCAGTGCGTGGCCAAGTACGCCTTCACCCGCGAGGCGCAGGACAAATTCGCCATCGCCTCGACCGAGCGTTCGCTGAAGGCCAACACCGACGGCAGCTTCGCCTGGGAGATCGCGCCGGTCGCGGTCCCCGGCAAGGGCGGCGAGGTGAAGATCGACAAGGACGAGCAGCCGTTCAAGGCCAAGCTCGACAAGATCCCGGGCCTGAAGCCGGCGTTCAAGAAGGACGGCACGATCACCGCCGCCAATGCGTCGTCGATCTCCGACGGCGCCGCCGCCCTGGTGCTGATGCGCGAGTCGACCGCCGCGAAGATGGGCTGCAAGCCGATCGCCCGCATCCTCGCGCACGCCGTGCACGCGCAGGCGCCGGAATGGTTCACCACCGCGCCGGTCGGCGCCATCGACAAGGTGCTGAAGAAAACCGGCTGGAAGGCCGAGATGGTCGATCTGTGGGAGGTCAACGAGGCGTTCGCCGCGGTGACGATGGCGGCGATGGCCGAGCACAAGCTGCCGCACGAGAAGGTCAACATCCACGGCGGCGCCTGCGCGCTCGGCCACCCGATCGGCGCTTCGGGCGCGCGGATCGTCGTCACCCTGCTCGGCGCGCTGCGCAAGACCGGCGGCACGCGCGGCATCGCGGCGCTGTGCATCGGCGGCGGCGAGGCGACCGCGATGGCGGTCGAGATGATCCGTTGAGGCAGAACAGGGCCGTGCCGCGATGACGGCGCCGACGGTCCTCGTGGTCGGCGCCAGCCGCGGCATCGGCCTTGAACTGGTCCGCCAGTACGCGGAATCCGGCGCGCGGGTGATCGGCACCCACCGCGCGCCGGCCGACGGCCAGCGACTGCGCGCGCTCGGCGCCGAAGCGGTCGCGCTCGACGTGCTCGACGAGGCGGCGCCGGCGCTGCTGCAGCAGCGGCTGGCGGGCGGACGGCTCGACCTCGCGATCCTGAACGCCGGCCTCTATGGCCCGCGCACGGGCGGGCTGCAGGCGCCGTCGGCCGCCGACTTCGGCGCGGTGATGCGCACCAACGTGCTGGCGCCGATGCGGCTGATCCCCGTGCTGGCGCCGGCGCTGCGCCCGGGCGGCGTGCTCGCCGTGCTGTCCAGCCGCATGGGCTCGATGTCACAGATGCAGTCGGCGGCGGGGTGGCTGTACCGGGCCAGCAAGGCGGCGCTCAATGCGGTGCTGAAGGCGGCGAGCCTCGAACTCGGCGCACAGGGCGTCGTCTGCCTGGCGCTGCATCCGGGGGGCTGGGTGCGCACCGACATGGGCGGCGCCGGCGCGGAAACCGACGTGGCCGACAGCGTGGCCGGGCTGCGGCGCGTGCTGGCCGCGGCCGACGCGTCGGCCAACGGCCGCTTCTACAGCCACGACGGCACCGAGATCTCCTGGTAGCGGCCACGATGGCAAGGACACGGATCAGTTCCGGCTCGACGTTCGAGGCAGTGGGCGGCTACAGCCGCGCCGTGGTCGACGGCGACACGGTCTACGTCGCCGGCACCACCGGCTTCGACTACGCGACGATGACGATCGCCGAGGACGCCGTCGCCCAGTGCCACCAGTGTTTCCGTAACATGGCGGCGGCGCTGGCCGAGGCCGGCTGCACGCTCGACGACGTGGTGCGGGTGCGCTACTACCTCACCGACGTGCGCGGGTTCGAAGCCCTGGCGCCGGTCTTCGGCCAGTATTTCGCCCGCGCGCGGCCGGCGGCCACGGCGATCGTCTGCGGCCTGGTCGACCCGAGGATGAAGATCGAGATCGAAGTCACCGCCCGCAAGGCCTGAGCAACGAGCGACGGAGCCGGCTTACCAATGAAGCAGCACCTGTCGATCCCGATGCTGGCGGCGCTGCTGTTCGGCGTCTTCGGCGCGCTGGCCGCCGCCTCGACGCAACTGCTGATATCGCGCTTCGCGCGCGAGGCCGGCGTCAGCGACTGGATCTTCATCACCGTGCCGGCGCTGTTCGCGACCATGTTCGCGCTGATCGTCTACCAGGGCGCCGGCAGGCACGTGAAGACGATCAACCAGTCGCTGTCGCGCGGGCTTCTGGTGGCGATCCTGACCTGGATCGCGTTTTCCGCGCTGGCCACCTGGGCCTGGTGCCTGCCCGAGCACTACGACGAATGCTTCTCGCGGGCGCTGCTCGTCTCCGGCGCGCTCGGCGGCGGGCAGATGCTGCTGGCGGCGCTGATCGCCGCCGCGATCATCGGCTACGTGATCCGCGGCCGCGCTCTGGATTCCTGGAAAGCCAAGGACTGAGAACCTGTGAATACCTCTACTGCGCGTGCCGGATCGAGTGTCGGGCGGTGCTCGCGATCCTCACGTAGGTTCCGATACGTTCCGGTCGCTGCGCTCCGGCCGCCACCCGCTGCGGCCCGCTCGCAGCGATTTCTTCACAGGTTCTGAGGCCGATGCTGCGCGAGGAACACCGACTGCTGCGCGAGTCGCTGCGCGAGTTCGCCGCCGCCCGGCTGGCGCCGAACGCCGCGGCCTGGGACCGCGAGCACACCTTCCCCAGGGAGGCGCTGACTGAACTGGCGGCGATGGGCACCTTCGGCATCGCCGTGCCGGAGGAATACGGCGGCGCCGGCATGGACTACACGGCGCTGGCCGTGGCGCTCGAAGAGATCGCCGCTGGCGACGGTGGCGTGTCCACCATCATCAGCGTCAACAACTGCCCGGTGTGCGCGATCCTGATGGGCTTCGCGTCCGAAGAACAGAAACGGCGCTTTCTCGTGCCGCTGGCCTCCGGCGCCGCGCTCGGCGCCTTCTGCCTGACCGAGCCGCACGTCGGCAGCAACGCGGCGGCGCTGCGCACCACGGCCCGCCGCGACGGCGACGGCTACGTGCTCAACGGCGTGAAGCAGTTCATCACCAGCGGCAAGCACGCCGACTACGCGATGGTGATCGCGGTGACCGACAAGGATTCCGGCAAGCGCGGCATGAGCATGTTCGTCGTGCCGACGGATTCCCCCGGCTACGTGGTGGCGCGCATCGAGGAAAAGATGGGCCAGCACTCGTCGGACACGGCGCAGATCGTGTTCGAGGACTGCCGCGTGCCGGAAGTCAACCGCATCGGCGGCGAGGGCGACGGTTACCGCATCGCCCTGTCTGCGCTGGAGGGCGGGCGCATCGGCATCGCCGCGCAGTCGGTCGGCATGGCACGGGCCGCCTTCGAGGCGGCGCTGAAATACGCCAGGGAGCGCGAGAGCTTCGGCACGCCGATCTTCAACCACCAGGCGGTGAACTTCCGGCTCGCCGACATGGCCACCCAGGTCGAGGCGGCGCGGCAACTGGTGCTGCACGCGGCGGGCCTGCGCGACGCTGGCGCGCCGTGCCTGAAGGAGGCGGCGATGGCCAAGCTGTTCGCCTCCGAGATGGCCGAGCGCGTCTGCTCGGACGCCATCCAGATCCACGGCGGCTACGGCTACGTGACCGACTTCCCGGTCGAGCGCATCTACCGCGACGTGCGCGTGTGCCAGATCTACGAGGGCACCAGCGACATCCAGCGGCTGCTGATCGGCCGCGCGCTGGCCTGACCGGGCGCCGCGCGCCGGCCCGGTAGCATCGTCGGCGCCGCCCCCGGCAGCTTCGCCATTTTTTCCAGGACTGCCATGAACATCACGAGCCTCGATCACTTCGTGCTCACCGTGCGCGACCTGCAGGCGACGATCGACTTCTACACGCGCGCGCTCGGCATGCAGGAAGTCGCCTTCGCCGGCGGCCGCAGGGCGCTCGCCTTCGGCAGCCAGAAGATCAACCTGCACCTCGCCGGCCGCGAGTTCGAGCCGAAGGCCGAGCGGCCGGTGCCGGGCTCGGCCGACTTCTGCCTGCTCACCGACACGCCGGTCGAGCAGTGGATCGCCCACCTGGCCGCGCTCGGCATCGCGGTGATCGAGGGGCCGGTGCCGAAGACCGGCGCCACGGGGCCGCTGTGGTCGATCTACGTGCGCGACCCCGACGCGAACCTGGTCGAGATCGCCAACCCGAAGCTCGCCCATGGCTGAGCCGCGGCGCGCGATCGTTGCCGGCGCGCGCCGCCCGCGCGACCAGGAGACGACGTGAGCGGGTTCAATTCGACCGAGCGCTTCTCCGACCGCGCCGACGTCTACGTGCGCGGGCGGCCAACCTATCCGGCGGCCGTCGTCGCCCATCTCGAACGGGCCGGCGCCCTGCCCGGCGGCGCGACGGTCGTCGACCTCGGCGTCGGCACCGGGCTGTCGGCCGAGCCCTTCCTGCGCGCCGGCTACGCGGTGCTGGGCGTGGAGCCCAACGACGCCATGCGCGAGGCGGGCGACCGCTTCCTCGCCGCCTACCCGCGCTACCGCAGCGTCAAGGGCACGGCGGAGGCCACCGGACTGCCGGCAGCCTGCGCGCAGCTGGCCGTCGCCGGCCAGGCCTTCCACTGGTTCGATGCGTCGCGGGCGCGCGCCGAGACGCTGCGCGTGCTCACGGCCGGCGGCTGGGCGGCGCTGATGTGGAACGACCGCGTGGTCGAAGGCGATCCCTTTGCCGAAGGCTACGAGCGGCTGTGTCATCGCTTCGGCCACGACTACGGGAAGATCCGCACCCGCCATGTCGACCCCGGGGCGCTGGCCGGCTTCTTCGGCCGCGTGCCGGCGATGATCGAGTTCACGCACACGCGCGCGATGGACTTCGACAGCGTGGTCGCGCTGGCGGCGTCGGCGTCGTACCTGCCGGCCGCCGGCACGCCACGGCACGCGCCGCTCGTGGCGGCGCTGCGCGAACTGTTCGACGCCTGCGGCCGCGATGGCATGATCGCCCTGCGCTACCGGCTGCGCGTGCACGCCGCGCCGCTGGCCTGATTCCGGAGAAGACACCGATGCCCAATCCGATCGAGTTCTGGTTCGACTTCTCCTCGCCCTACTCGTACCTCGCCAGCGAGCAGATCGAGCCGATCGCCGCGCGCTGCGGCCGCAGGGTCGAATACAAGCCGACGCTGCTCGGCGTGATCTTCCGCACCACCGGCGCCGTGCCGCTGACCGAGCTGGTGCCGCCGAAGTCGCGCTACTTCGCGCACGACTTCGAGCGCAGCGCGCGCTTCGCCGGCGTGCCCTACCGCAAGCCGAGCGTGTTCCCGATCCCGACCGTCAACGCCGCCCGGGCGCTGCTGTGGCTGCAGGCGCAGGACGAGGCGGTGGCGCTGCGCTTCCTGCACGCGGCCTTCCGCGCCTACTTCGCGCAGGACCGCAACCTCGCCGACGCCGCGGTGCTCGAGGCGGTGGCGCGCGAGGCCGGCGCCGACCCGGCGCGGCTGCAACAGGGGATGCAGGAGCCGGCGATCAAGGAACGGCTGAAGGCGCTGGTCGACGAGTCGATCGCCCGCGGCGTGTTCGGCGCGCCGACGCTGTTCGTCGACGGCGAGATGTTCTGGGGCAACGACCGGCTGCCGCAGGTCGAGCGCTGGCTGGCGAGCGGGCCGTTCTGAAGCCGGGCCGGGCCGGGCACCCGGCCCGGCCGCGGGTGGGCGCGGCGGACCGCGCCGGCCACCCGCCGACCACGCATCCGACCGCAGGGCCGCATCGATGTCGTATCTGTATCTCGCCATCGCCATCGTCGCCGAGGTGATCGGCACCTCGGCGCTGAAGGCGGCCGAAGGCTTCACCCGGCCCGGGCCGTCGCTGGTCGTGATCGTCGGCTACGGCGCGGCCTTCTACTTCCTGTCGCTGGCGCTGAAGACGATCCCGGTGGGCATCGCCTACGCGATCTGGTCGGGCGTCGGCGTCGCGCTGATCACGCTGATCGGCTGGGTGGTGTTCCGCCAGCGTCTCGACGCCCCGGCGCTGGCCGGCCTGGCGCTGATCGTCGCCGGCGTGGCGGTGATCCAGGTCTTCTCCGGCGCGGAGGCGCGTTGAGCGACCGACCGACGCCGGGTTCTCCGCCCGGCCAGGCGCGTGAACTGTTCCGCGTCGAGCCCGGCGTGCACGAGCCGCTGGCCGACCTGGCCGCCGCCGCCGGCGCTGGGTGGCGTACGTGTACCTGTCGATCGCCATCGTCGCCGGAGTCACGGGCACCTCGGCGCTGTCCATCTCCGGCGGCCTGACGCGGCCCGGCCCGGCGATCGTCGTCGCGCTCGCGTACTTCGCCTCGTTCCTCGCGCTGACGCGCGCGCTGCGCGTGATCCCGATCGGCGTCGCCTACGCGATCTGGTCGGGCGTCGGCATGGCGCTGATCACGCTGGTGGGCTGGCGCCTGTTCGGCCAGACGCTGGAGGCGGGCGAGATCGCCGGCATCCTGCTGATCCTGGCCGGCGTGGTGGTGATCGACCTGTTCTCCAGGGGGCGGTGAGAAGCCGCGGCCCCGATCCGGCCGCGCGGGCCCGGCGCGGGCTCTGCCGCGCGCAGCCCGGCGTCGGCGCGATGCCGTCGCCCGCAGCGGCGCCAGCCGCCACGGCAGCGCCAACGGCACTACCATCTGCGCAGCAAAGCCTCGATGGCGCGCGGTCAGCGCCTGCCCATACACGATGATCCTGCAAAGCCGACTGAACCCGCGCACCGACGAGTTCCGCGCCGCGACCGAGAACATGCGCCGGCTCGTGGCCGACCTGAAGGCGCAGGTGGCGCGGATGAGCGAAGGCGGCGGCGAATCGGCGCGTGCCAGGCACACCGCGCGCGGCAAGCTGCTGCCGCGCGACCGCGTGCAGATGCTGCTCGATCCCGGCACCCCGTTTCTCGAGCTTTCGCAGCTGGCGGCCTGGGGCATGTACAACGACGAGGCGCCGTGTGCCGGCGTCATCACCGGCGTGGGGCGCGTGGCCGGGCGCGAGTGCGTGATCGTGTGCAACGACGCCACCGTCAAGGGCGGCACCTACTTCCCGATGACGGTGAAGAAGCACCTGCGGGCGCAGGAGATCGCGCGCGAGAACCGGCTGCCGTGCATCTATCTGGTCGACTCCGGCGGCGCCAACCTGCCCAACCAGGACGAGGTGTTCCCCGACCGCGAGCACTTCGGCCGCATCTTCTACAACCAGGCCACGCTCTCCGCGCTGGGCATCCCGCAGATCGCGGTGGTGATGGGCTCGTGCACCGCCGGCGGCGCCTACGTGCCGGCGATGTCGGACGAGTCGATCATCGTGCGCGAGCAGGGCACGATCTTCCTCGGCGGCCCGCCGCTGGTGAAGGCCGCCACCGGCGAGGTGGTCAGCGCCGAGGAACTCGGCGGCGGCGACGTGCACACGAGACTCTCCGGCGTGGCCGACCACCTGGCCGTGAACGACGCGCACGCGCTGGCGCTGGCCCGGCGGATCCTCGCCACCACCAACTACGTCAAGCCGCAGCCGCAGCAGTGGCGCGAGCCGCGCCCGCCGGCGTGCAATCCGGAGGAGCTGTACGGCGTGATCCCCACCGACACCCGCAAGCCCTACGACGTGCGCGAGGTGATCGCCCGCATCGTCGACGCTTCCGAATTCGACGAGTGGAAGGCGCGCTACGGCACCACGCTGGTCACCGGCTTCGCCTGGATCGAGGGCATGCCGGTGGGGATCGTCGCCAACAACGGCATCCTGTTCTCGGAAAGCGCGGGCAAGGGCGCGCACTTCATCGAGCTGTGCTGCCAGAGGAAGGTGCCGCTCATCTTCCTGCAGAACATCACCGGCTTCATGGTGGGCAGGAAGTACGAGAACGAGG
>Ga0114939_10002664_pt1 | contig 13075 bp, 12 predicted proteins | sample AshMeaCrysSpring_FD_87196 | JGI IMG/M metagenome (GOLD analysis project Ga0114939, IMG submission 87196) | Groundwater microbial communities from Big Spring, Nevada to study Microbial Dark Matter (Phase II) - Ash Meadows Crystal Spring | ecosystem: Environmental > Aquatic > Deep subsurface >... | reverse complement strand
TTGATTTTGTTATAATTTAGGTATTAATCGCTCATCAGAATGTTGTGTTCAGTCATAAAGCTCAAAACCCTTATTAAACAAGCTTTTTTAGACTGGCAGCACGTGACACAAAAACTGCATGAACTTTTTTCTAAGGCTTATACACAAAGTAAACACCCTACCTTCCACCTTCCAACACCCCTACACCATTAGTTATAGAAAGATAAATTGAGGAAATTGTGAGGAAAATACCAAGAATCCCACAGAGGAATTTTTAAGAAAAATCTTGTCTTATGGGGGTTGATATCTCCTAGAAATACTTATCAGTCCTTTCAAAGAGTTTTATGCAACGCGAGTACAACTTGAGACCTATTTATTTAAGTTATTTGAGAGCTATTTTAATGAACTTATGTAAATCAAGGTAAACAAGTATTACATCTGTTCATAATACGCAAGATTCCTCACAAGTTCCTCACATTTAATGAATATTGTTTAAAGCAAGGTAGTCACAAACTTATCTGAGGGGGTGTAGTCACACCTCCCCCTTATTCCATGATTGTAAAATTGGTTTTTAAATTGGCTTTTCAGTTAACTTTCCCACACTATTTTTTTGAAAGAAACTTATCTATTTAAGGATTGTAAAATAATATGAATTATTGTCCCTGTTGTTCTGATGTTTTGTTAAAGCATGTAAATAGTCACGAAACTTACTGGTTTTGCCGTCAGTGTTGGCAAGAAATGCCTGTATTTGATTTAAATACCTACGCTAATATTCATGCCACCAAATTAAACGCCGTTTCTAACTATCACAGTATTGGTTCTCATAGTAAAAAAAGCCTCCTTTCTAAGCTATAGTCATTGACTTGTCTTTAAAATCACAACCCTGTGATAGTTCTATATTGCTTTCAGTTTAAATCCACCTACAAATCTGATTTTGATGTAGCAATCGAGGTTTTATATCGTTTCTCGTAGTTTATAACCGAAAAATCAAGATTGATGAGGAAATAAACCCGTAAAGTTCTGAAAAAGTCCTCTATTTTGATAGTTTTCAGCTATGAATTATCTAAATTATCTGCCAGAGAATTAAGACAATTTGGCCTTGCTGGATAAGAGTCTAAATTCGCCTCCTAAATCGCAAGTTTGGTGTAAATTAACGTTGCAAAGTCTCCATTATTAGGGAAATTCAAGCGATAATCAAGATGCGAATAACAGTGATTCACACCCAGCAATGCCTATAATTTGTATCTGTTTATTTTTAATAAAAAAATACACAGATACAATATTAAAAATAAATATAAATCCTGATAGGATTAGAATCTTTAATATATACCCTACAGCGGCATAAACTGTGGGAAGTAATGTTGATGACAGTATGAACTATATTCAGATTTATTGAATAATTATTAAAAAAATAATCGTTATCTTTATAATATTTAATCCCAGTAATTAAACTTTGAGAATTGTAAAAATTATCGAAAATGTTAAATATTTTCTTATAAAATATGACTTACGCTCATAGTCACATGTCCAAAATGGTGTGTAACCCCATAAGTTCCATTATTATCTGGACTTACCCAACGGTTATATTTTTCTTGTAGGGTGGGGTGAGGCTAGGAAGAAATTTAAACGTTGCAATAGGGCTGGTAGCGTCACCTACCGCCTTTGATGTGTGACAATAATCTAAGTCCTAATTATGTTTAAAATTATTACGTTTGATTTTTTGCAGGGATAGCCGCAACTGGCACTGCGGCTCATGTTCGCGCGTTGGGCTGTCTTCCCTCCAAAAATATGGGCCCGCTTGCGCCCAACTACAAACAAAAACAATGTGACAATAATGACGCGCTCCGAAGACCGTAAGTCCTGTTTTTAGTCTTATCCCAAACTCTAAAATTTTTAGATGTAAAGCAAACAAATACAGGACTGACGCAAAACAACAAATTTTTTTGCATTCTAATTTATCATTCTGACTTGTCATTTTTAACGCAGTATCGAGGAAAGCTAAGAAACAGTAGAGAAGAATTTTAAACTATACTTGTCTAAGCTAAGTGTCACGCTTATAAGACTGTCAATACTAATACGTAAGTCTTAAAATATTTAATTAAATTCAATTTAAATTAATACTTTTATAGTAAATTAAGATGAACTAAACTCTAGGGATTTCTAGATTTACTTCTATCAATTAAGGGGGAGTGTGGTCATGAAAATACTAATTGTAGAAGATAATAGTTTTGTTGCAGAAGCTCTTTCTGAAGTATTAGCGAGTCAAAATTATGTCAGTGAAATTGCCTATGATGGCCAAGAGGGTTGGAATTTAATAGAAAATTTTGATTATGATTTGGTCGTGCTAGATATCATGCTGCCAAAGTTAGATGGTATTAGTCTGTGTCGTCAGATACGGGGTAAGGGATTATTAATGCCAATCTTACTTTTGACTGGTAGAAATAGCAGTCATGATAAAGCTGTGGGGTTAGATGCCGGTGCCGACGATTATGTTGTTAAACCTTTTGATAATGAAGAATTTATAGCTCGTGTCAGGGCACTTTTACGTAGAGGCGGGGCAACATCACAACCCATTTTAAATTGGGGCGAGTTAAGTCTTGACCCCATTAGTTATGAGGTTTTATATAAGGATGAGTTATTATCATTAACTCCAAAGGAATATGGTTTATTAGAACTTTTTTTAAGAAATAATCGCAGGGTATTTAGTTGTGGGATGATTTTGGAGCATTTATGGTGCTACGAAGATACTCCCGGTGAAGAAGCAGTAAGAACTCATATTAAGGGTTTAAGGCATAAATTAAAATCTGCTGGTGCCCCCCATGATTTAATTGAGACTGTTTATGGTATCGGTTATCGTTTAAAAACTCAAGATATTTCAGGGCAAGGTAGTAATAATATTGAAGGGTTTGTTAATTCAAATCAACAGCTTCCCAATCAAAACCCAGATAAACAAACTTTAGATAAACAAGCTTTAGATAAACAAGCTTTAGATAAACAAGCTTTAGATAAACAAGCTTTAGATAAACAAACTTTAGATAAACAAACTTTAGATAAGATTGCTGGACTTTGGGAGAAATACAAGGGTCGAGTTAGAGACCAATTAGATATTGTCAACCAAGCAGCGATCGCTCTGTTAGGGAATGCATTAAATGATGAATTATTACAACAAGCCCAACAGCAGGCCCATACCTTAGCTGGGTCTCTAGGTACCTTTGGTTTTTCAAATGCATCAAATATATCCCGTAATTTAGAAACCCTTTTTAAAACAGAAGCTGTTATAGAAAAAAGCCTCAATCAAAATCAAAGTCAATATACTCACCAAAATCTGACTGAAAATAATCAAGCTGATAATATCACTGAAAATATCGGTCAAAATATCGGTCAAAATATCTATAATTTAGTCCAACTTTTATATATCGAACTTAAATTTAAGGAAGATACCCAAACTTCTTACCAAACAACTGACCAGATTAGTATTGAGAGTCAACAAGATTGTTCACGACAAGATTGTTTACGACAGGATTCTTCACAGCAAGATTCTTTAACAGATAATTCTTTAACAGAGATAGCAGATAGCGATACTAATCGCCCCACAGTCAATATTTTAGCTGTTGATGATGACGAGACAATTTTAGCATTATTAAAAACATTACTAACTCCTTGGGGCTTAAGAGTTAATACCCTTGAAAACCCTAGAAAACTATGGGAAACCTTAGAATCAGTAAATCCAGATTTATTAATTTTAGATGTGGAAATGCCCCAGGGAAATGGTATAGATATTTGCCAAGAAATACGCAATCATCAAACTTGGAGTGAATTACCAGTTATATTTTTAACAGTCCATAGCAATCCGGAAATCGTAAACCAAGTATTTAGCGTTGGTGCTGATGACTTTATTAATAAACCAATTGTGGGACCAGAATTAGTAACGCGGATTATCAACCGGATAGAAAGATTGAAATTAGGACGATGGATAAGAAAAGAAAAAAATACCCAACTAAATACTCAACTAAATACCCAGCTAAATAACCAACTAAATACTCAACAGCCAGTTTCTAATTCTTCCTTGATTTCTTCTTCCCTTGATATTCGTTTACAACAACAAGCAACGGTTGCTTTGTTAGGTCAATTAGCCCTTTGCGGTCATGACCTTTCTGCTTTAATGAATGAAGCAGTAGAATTAGTCGCCAAAAATCTTAATGTTGAATATTCTAAAATACTAGAAATCTTACCAGAGGGGAATGTTTTATTACTAAAAGCTGGTATAGGTTGGCATCCAGGACTTGTTGGTGTTGCTTTACTACCCCTGAATGAATCTCAAGCTGGTTATACTTTACTTGTTAAAGAAGCAGTAATAGTTGAAGATTTATCTACAGATAATCGCTTTCATAGTCCATTTCTTTTAGAACAACATCAGGTCGTTAGTGGTTTAAGCGTCCCGATTATAGGGTCGAATGGTGCCTATGGTGTTTTAGGAGGACATACTCAAAAAAAACAAATTTTTACTCAGTATGATATTAATTTTTTGCAAGCAGTAGCAAATGTCTTAGCTGGTGCCATAGAAAAAAAACATACAGAAGAATCATTGCAACGGGCGAAGTATAATTTAGAGCTAAGAGTAGCCGAACGCACTGCTGAGTTAATAACTGTCAATCAGAAATTACAATTAGAATTAACTGAGAGAGTGCGAACACAATCAGCCTTACATAATTCCCAAGCCTTATTTTCTGGAATCGTAGAAATTGCTGACGATGCGATTATTTCTATAGATAGAAATCAAACTATTACTTTATTTAATCAAGGTGCAGAAAGGATATTTGGTTATAGGGCTGATGAAGTCATTGGCCAGCCCTTAGATTTATTGATACCGTCACGATATATTGAAAATCATCACGATTATATTATCAGCTTTAGTCAATCAGATAATACTAGACGACGAATGGGCGATCGCCGAGAAATATACGGCTGTCGCAAAGAAGGTAGTGAATTTCCAGCAGAAGCTTCTATCTCGAAATTAACAATGGGAGATGAAATCGTTTACACAGTCTATTTGCAAGATGTCAGTCGTCGCAGGCAAGTAGAAAAAATGAAAGATGAATTTGTTTCTGTTGTCAGTCATGAGTTACGCACACCCCTAACTTCAATTTATGGGTCATTAGGAATGTTAAGTTGTGGTTTAATTAGACCAGAATCAGACCAAGGAAAACGTTTATTAGAAATCGCCACCGAAAGTACAGAAAGATTAGTGCGTTTAATAAATGACATCCTCGATATCGAAAGAATTGAGTCAGGTAAGGTAAAAATGGAAAAACAAATCTGTTATCTTACTGACTTAATCTCAGAAGCTGTAAATATAATACAACCTCTAGCTGATAAAGCTGATGTCACATTATCTGTAAATAATTTATCTATAAATGTATTTTTTGATCCTGATAGGATAATTCAATCTTTAACTAACTTACTTAGTAACGCCATTAAGTTTTCCAAACCAGGTGATACTGTTTGGCTTTCTGTTCAAGAAGATAATAGTACTCAAAGTAATACACGAAATAATATCGGAAATAATATCGGAAATAATATCGGAAATAGTACAGGAAATAGTAAAATTCTATTTACAATCAAAGATACTGGTAGAGGTATACCAGCAGATAAACTAGATACTGTATTTGAACGCTTTCAACAGGTTGATTCTTCAGACTCTCGCAATCATGATGGTACCGGTTTAGGTTTAGCAATTTGTAAAAGTATAATCCAGCAACATGGTGGAGAAATTTGGGTAGAAAGTATTCTTGGTGAAGGTAGCACATTTTATTTTACCCTTCCCCTAAATCTTCCCCTTTACCAAAAAGATAACCCACCAGATAATTTCTATATTCCCTACTCTCCCTTAATTATGATTTGTGATGATGAATCCCAAACAAGAGGAGAGTTAAAAGCTTTATTAGAACAAAAAAATTATCAAGTCATCACAGCAGCTTCAGGGGAGGAAGCGATAACTTTAGCATTATCCGAACATCCAGATGCTATTTTATTAGACTTAGCCATGCCGGGATTAGATGGTTGGCAGGTGATGGCGGTATTAAAAGAACATCCAGAAACTCATAAAATACCGATAATTATTTGTAGCATCTTTACTCCTGAGGATGTATCTCAACCTCCCGGAGAATTTGACGATTGGGTATGCAAACCAGTAGAAGAAACATCTCTATTTGAATCCTTAAGACAAGTATTAGCTAACGCCTCTAAAAAACTTAGAGTTTTAGTAGTAGAAGATGATGTGGAATTAGCAGAACTTTTAGTTACATTACTTAAAACTCATCATATAGAAACATGGATAGCGAAAACAGGAAGAGAAGCTATTCAGCTGAGTCAAGAGTTAAAACCAGATTTATTAATTCTCGACTTAATCTTACCAGAGGGGGATGGTTTTAGAGTTGTAGACTGGTTACAACAGCATAACCAGCTTTATAATATTCCTCTTGTTGTTTATTCTGCCAAGGATTTAGACGAGCCAGAAAGAAATAGATTAAAATTAGGTGATACAGAGTTTTTAAGCAAAGGACGGGTAACAGTCCAGGAATTTGAGCAAAAAGTAATGACACTACTTCAACAAATCACCAATAAGCAGCAGGACCACTGACGATGTTACATAAACGAATTCTAGTAGTTGATAACGAAGAATATATTCAAGAAGTTACTAAAATTTGTTTAGAAACTGTCAGCGGTTGGGAAGTTGAGACTGCAGGTTCTGGGATTGATTGTATTAAAAAAGCTGAGGAATATAAGCCAGATGCTATTTTATTAGATGTGATGATGCCTGATATGGATGGTATTGCTACCTTTGAGCATTTACAAGCTAATCCAGCAACTAAGGATATTCCCGTAATTTTATTGACCGCAAAAATACAAACCACTGACAGGATTCGTTATGCGGAGAAAGGTTTGGCATCAGCGATCGCTAAACCTTTTAGTCCAATGGAATTAGCTAATCAAGTTGCTACCGCTTTAGGTTGGTCTTAATTTGAACTCTCTTCGCGCCCTAAAGCCAGGGACTGGAAGTCCCTGTCTAATAGCGCGCATTCCTCTTTTAGAGGACTAAAAAATCAGGCTTTTAGTGTAATATTTATCACGTATTTCTATTCTTCTAAGTTTTTTTGCGTTAAGGTGCAAGATGTAAACGACCTCCCAGACCCTTCCCTTCCACTCTTGACGCGCTTAAGAGGGAACGCTCGCCTCCCCACCTCCTTACCCTCACAACTTCCTCAAATTATTGTTCTAAGTTAAAGGTAGGCTAAATAACAAAAATAATAGCCAATATTAGAAACCCGACATTTGCAACGAAGGAGAAATTTATGTCTAGCTTCGGTGTTATAGGTAGAATTTCCAAATCAATTACAAACTTGATTCAAAAAATAGTTAACTATCTATCTGGCGGTACAACTCGAATATTTACTCCTACCGATGACAACTATCCCGCAACAGGAGTACAGCCCTTTGAAGGGGATATTAATCGTTAATGACTATGGCTAATTGCTGATTGCTAATGGCTGATTGCTAATGGCTGATTGCTGATTGCTGATTGCTAATTGCTGATTGCTAATTGGTAATTGCTAATTAGCCATTAGCCATTAGCCATTAACCATTAGCCATTAACCATTAGCCATTAGCCATTAGCCATTAGCCATTAGCCATTAGCCATTAGCCATTAGCCATTAGCCATTAGCCATTAGCCATTAGCCATTAGCCATTAGCCATTAACCATTAACCACTAAATTTATGAGGTGGGTGGGATGGATACAGTCAAAAAAATTAATGAAGAATTAGCCATCGCTGGACAAATAACCCTAGAAGATTTACAACTACTTGCCCTTGAGGGATATCAATCTGTAGTTAACCTGCGATCGCCCGATGAAGACGGTTACGATGCAACTGAAGAAATATCTACTCAACTGATAGGTTTAGTTTACTATAATTTGCCCACAAAGCTAATTGATATTAATACTTCTGTGATATTACAACTTTGTCAAAAAATTTCTGAATTACCTAAACCAGCCTTGATTCATTGCGATAATGCAATACGCTCTATAGCAGTCGTACTTGTATATATTGCAACTCAACAAGGTATTAGCTTAGAGAGAGCATTTCAAGAAGCCAAAAAATTAGGGTTATTACAATCTTAATAGTTAAGTTCCTATAGTAAAAGAGTAACAAACATGACTCGCACCATTGTAAATTTAACATTACCACTTATCACTCACGTGATTGACCAAGTATTACAAACCTATCCCCATCATCCCCACCAAAAAGCATTTGCTAATTATGATAGGAAAGAATCTTTAATTGCTTATGTAATGACCAGAGTTTCTAGTTGTTATATCTCTGTAGAGGAACAAGAAAAACAGCAAATAATGAATTCTAATCCTCTCCAGCACTGTCAAGGTGAATTAACGGATATTGAACTGATCATACACCAAGGTATTGGAAAAATAATGAATGAATATTCCAAACCTTTATCAGAAGAAGTAATGGAAGAAGTAATGGAAGAAATTTCTACTTCATTATCTCCATCTCATTGGTTTGGATAATTAATCACAGATGCTAACTCTATGATAGGCGCAAAAAATATGAAGAGGTTTCTCCGTTTTTGCGCCTATCATATATGATGGATGGGTTTTAGTAATTAACCAAAAGCTTCTTTTTCAATTCTATCTAAAGCTCTTTTGGCTTTTAAAATAGCTATTAAATGAGCCTTTTTGCTTGTCCAACCAGAGCGAGGTAATACAGTTTCTTCTTCGTAATAATCATAATAATCTTGACTGTCTTGATTATCTTGATTATCTTGATTCTCTTGATTATCTGGAGTATTAATATTGTTAGAATCAGTCATTTTTCGATGTTGTTCGTAGGTTTTGATCAATCAAATAGCTCTAGTTATAGCACTCTGTCACCCTAACTATGATGATATATAAAGTATTTGTGGAACAGGCAGGAAAGCCTGTTTATTATTGTGCTAAAACAGGCTTTCCTGCCTGTTCCACAAATATTGTTGTTGTCACAGATTATGAGTTTAATTTACTAGACTTTAGCTATTACACAGGGGCGGGTAAAACAGGCTTTCCTGCCTGTTTCACAAAAAATTATAGTTAGTTAATTAATTAAAGAAACTAGTTCTTTTTCTTGCTGCCAATTAGCAGGCCATTGAATTTTATCAGTTCTAAAATGGAGCGGGTCATTTTCTGGAAGTGGTGCATTAATTGGCTCTTCAACTAAAGTAAACTCCCCATTATCAAAGGGATTTCCATCTGCTGGACGGCTGAGGAAAAATCTTTCTCTAAGACCTTTTTTGGCTTGAGTCAGAGCGCGGTGATGACAGTATGGATTATTACCTCGCTTATCAAAGAAAACATGGGCTGTCCAACTACAACCACCACGACAAAGTTGTGCAAATTCACATGTTTTGCAGAAACCCCATAAATGTTCAGTCCCTTTAGAAGTTCCGGCGCCTAAGTTAAAGCGCAGTTCTTCTGTTTCTTCAATAATTGTTTTCAAGGAGTGGTCGCGGATATTACCCCCTGTGTAAGCTGATGTGGGTAGAGATGGACAGCCTTTAATTGCTCCATCTGCTTCTATTCCAAGGGTAGAAAGTCCTGCCCCACATCCTTGCCAAAAAGATAAGCTGGTATCTTCTTTACCCCGACCTCTTAGGAGTCTTTCGTAGGGGCCGAAGTAACCAATATTATTGCCTCCCTGTACTTGTACTTTTCCTTCTTGATTGGCTTTTTCTGTGACGCGAGCAATCATGGGATATAAATCAATGAGTTCATAGGGCTGCATGAGAATATGGCTATTATCCGCAGCATTCCCCATTGGAACTGTTAATTGTATTTGCCAAGCGAACGCCCCTGCATCACGAATGCGCTCGTATATTTGGGGGAATTCAGGTGCGGAAAGACGATTAATTTGAGTATTGCAGCCAAAGGAAATACCAGCTTCTTTCAGATGGCTCATTGTTTTAAATGCCCATTGCCACGAACCTGGTTTGCCTCGCAGTCTATCATGGGTCGCTTCTAAGCCATCGACAGATACAGAGACGACCTTAATTCCAGCTTCTTTCATTTTTTTAGCTGTGTCTAAGGTAATACCAAAACCGCCTGTTGTCATACCACATATCATCCCTGCTTCTGTGATGGCTTTGGCTATTTCTAACCAATCAGGACGTAAAAAAGCTTCCCCTCCAATTAGGGTAACTTCTGTAATTCCAACATTTGCTAATTGTTTAACTAAATTTAGAGCTTCTTCTGTAGAAAGTTCTTCTGTCCTTGCATGACCTGCACGAGAACCACAGTGCTGACAAGCTAGATTACATTTTAATGTAATTTCCCAAACTGCGTAACTAATTCTGCGATATGCCATTGAAGCTTCTTCCTCTCTCTGATTTTATAGGGCTTTGGAGTCTAAGTAGCAAGTAATATCATGTCCATTTAATTACCCAATTAGTGAGTATTTGTTGGCAAATTTTCTAAGTTGAGAAAGTAATAATATATGGGTTATTTTAGGGACATTTTAGAACTATAAACCTAGTTTGTTGAAGATTAAAAAAGGAGGAAAAAGAGTAAATAAATACCAAGATATACTCTTTTCCCTCGCACCAAGAGCTAAAAGATTGGCGTTGCTGAATAGAAATATGAATAGCTATTTTTGAGAAAAATAAACGGCGTTGCTGAATAGGAGTATGAATTAAAATTTTTGATAAAAATAAGCAACGAAACTTTGCGCCTTTGCGCCGAGAGCGTGACGCTAAAAAAAATCATCATTCATACTTGAATTCAGCAATGCCAAATAAACAGCGATACTTTGCGTCTTTGCGCCTTTGCGCTCTGCACAAAAATTATAATTCATACTTTAATTCAGCAACGCTAAAAGATTTGGCAAATCAAAAGTTGATTTTACGGTAACAGGAGTCAATCGGAATGTGTAAATCCTGGTCTTATTTCGTTTACTTGGGTGGGGCGATACACGGGCGTCTAGCTAGCAGTTCACCCTCCAGGTGAATGCTAATTGCTGTAATATCCTTTAGAACTCTTAACCCTAATGTAGGTAAATTGGGAATGGATGGGGGCGAGGACGAGGAAAAGGTTTAGGGTATGGTAGGGGAATTGGCTGTGGATGGGGGTTATGGTTATCAGGGGGGAGGTGGTCATCAAGGGGAGGACGAACTACACCATAGGAAGTTTGCCCAATTATCTCGCCTTTGTCATTAAATATACTACCACCACCAATTAGAGCTTGTAATTGCTCTTCATCTAAATCTTCTAGTTCCTTATCTTCAATATTCAAGTTTTCTTCTAAACACATAATTGCCAATGTCTCCGTTGATTTATTAACTTCATGTTGGGCGTAATTTTTCCGTCAACCCTATGGAAGATGTCTTGGGAATGGATGGGGATAGGGGCGAGGGCGAGGACGAGGTAAAGGTCGAGGATGTGGTAAAGGAATTGGCTGTGGATGGGGGTTATGGTTATCAGGGGGTATGTGCCAATCATCTATAACAACACCATAGACAGCTTGCGGAGGAAATAAATCTCCTTTTGCGATCGCTGAAACATCTGAACCGCCAATTAGACCCTGTAATTGCTCTTCGTTTAAATCTTCTAGTTGGCTATCTTCAAGGTTCATGTTTTCTTCTAAACACATAATTACTAATGTCTCCGTTGATTTATTAAGTTCATGTTGGGCATAATTTTCCCCTCAACGCTAATCTAGAATAGAAGCAGATAAAATTAGGTTTTTAAGCCTCTCCTCATCCACTGAGAGAGGCTTAATAGAGAGATAGAGAGGGATTCTTTACATTTAAATTGGGTTCTTGAAAACCTGTCCAAATTAATCCAATTAATCAAATAATTAATCAAATTAGTTATGCCTAAATCGAAATCCTTTATAGAGACAACTGTTGGGGTTGTTTCTCCAAAATATTTGCTTTGCTTTGGACAGGTTGTCGTTAATCAGAGTGAAAAATCTGATTTTATTTCTAACACAAACACGGCTTATTCCTGACTACAAAGCAGGAAAAAGTAGCCAGACACCTACAAATAACTGAGGTATTCTATATTGATTGTGCGTCATCTCTGACAATCCCATACAATGGCTGAGGACCGGGATGAGGACGAGGACGAGGAATGGGACGGGGATGAGGAATGGGACGGGGGTAGTGGTCGTCTATTGGAAGTGGGAAGTGGTCATCTATAATAACCCCATATAATGCTTGTACTGGTGGGTCAATATACTTTAAACCACCAAATACCCCAGATAATTCATCTTCATCGATATCATCAAATTCACTATCTGTTGCATTAGCTTCTAGAACTTGGAGTGTATAATCCTCTAGTTCTTCTTGAGTAAAATCATAGCCGGCGCTTTGGACTATTTCGCTGCACTCGGATTTATTTTGAACGCTTTGAATCCTGGTGCGGAAATCCTCATCTGTCGCCAGTCTTTCATAAAAAGATTTGACATGTTCTAAGGACATAAGCTTCTTGCCTTGAGTTTTGGCTTTCATTTACATTCTTAAAAATTTCTATTCATCTTTGTTGCCAATTTGGCAAAAAAATCGCAAAAAAAATATTTTCTTTTATCAAGTTGTAATTATTACAAATATATAATTATGTCCTATTCTTGATTATTTTAGAAAAATGATGAGAGAATAAATCTCAGCTTTAATACAATATTAAATATTTATAAAGACCACAAAAATCTCAGAATCCAAGTTTTTTTATAGTTATTTACTCTAATTTAGACCTTACATGAGTTGAAATATATCGAGCAATACTCAATTATTTTTAAAATATAGCTAGAGTAAATACTGCTAGTAAAATAGTAATATTAAGAACAATCGCCTATTAGAAAATACATTAATTCTGTACTATATTATCTATCATAGGATATATGTTTGATTAGATAGTAAAAATTTATCTCTATAGAAAGATAATTATTGACTTTAGAACCAATATGTATAGTACAGGACTTACGATATTGTCACAATTTTTTATTGGTGAATGAGGCTGAAAAGCCTATTAATCCGTTTTATTTTGTTCCAAGT
>Ga0114939_10002663_pt1 | contig 13076 bp, 13 predicted proteins | sample AshMeaCrysSpring_FD_87196 | JGI IMG/M metagenome (GOLD analysis project Ga0114939, IMG submission 87196) | Groundwater microbial communities from Big Spring, Nevada to study Microbial Dark Matter (Phase II) - Ash Meadows Crystal Spring | ecosystem: Environmental > Aquatic > Deep subsurface >... | reverse complement strand
CCAAGGTGCAGCGGGGCCTCGAGCCGCTCCTGCGCGGCGACAGCCTCCAGCTCGAGCTCGCCTTCCGCGGCGAGGCTTGCGAACAGGACCACGAACTCGTCGCCGCCAATACGGGCGGGCAGGGCCTCTGCGGGCAGGCCTTCCTTGAGGCGCCCGGCGATCGCCTTCAGCAGCGCATCGCCGACGGCATGACCGAGGGTGTCGTTGACGGCCTTGAACGAATCCACATCGAAGTACAGCACGCCCAGGCGCGCACCGACCTGGCGTTCGCCGCCCGTGAGCGCGAGCAGTCTCGCCTCGAGCATGGCCCGATTCGCCAGGCCGGTCAGGCGGTCGCTCGTCGCCAGTCGTTTCAGGACGGCGTGCGTGCGCTTGAGGTCGGCTTCGCGTCGCTTCAGCTGGTCGAGCAGCGCATGAAAGTCCGCGCGCAGTCGGTCGATCTCGACGATCTCGCAAGGCGCGGCCCGGCCTGACAGATCCTCGAGCGCGCGGGCACGCGCGATGACGGACTGGAGATCGGTCAAGGGCGCGGTGAGGTGGCGCGCAAGGCGGCGCGCGACCATGAACACCGCGATCGAGATCAGCACCACGGCCCCCAGGAGCCCGGTGAAAAGCTCGATCAGACGCCGTGCAAGCGGCGCCCCTCCGTACTGCAGCACCACCGTCCCGACCGGCTGTCCGTCGACCACGATCGGCCGCGCGACGCTCTCCCGCATCAGGTGGGCGAACGCCGACATCGGCCAGGGCTCGCGGTCTTCGTGGACGGCCGCCACCTTCGCGCCGGCGGGCCCAAGGAGCACGGCATCGCTGATGCCCTCCTCGGGCGGGATCGAGCGGAGCACCTGCTCGGCTGCCGCAGCGTCGTTGAAGAGCAGGGGCGCCTGGCTCTGCGCGGCGGTGAGCGTGGCCAGGGCCTGCATGTGCAGGCGGGTTTGTCCGAGCAGCACGTCGTAGGCAACCGCCACGGCGACGAGCGTCCCGGTGAGCAGCGCGAGCAGCGAAGCCCCGAGCAGCCATTGCCGCATGTGCTCGGCCATCGTGCGCAACGCTTGCGGCCTCGCTTTCACCGCGCGGCCTCCGGTTCGGCCCGCCGGCGTCCCAGCATCAGGAGCTGTGCGCTGATCTTGAGCCCGGCCTGCTGCGCCGCCGACAGGTTGATCTCGAAGCCGCCGGCGGCGCCGTTCGCACGCATGCAGGCGACGCCGCCGGCGCTGCAGAACGACTCGCCGCTGCCGATCGTCAGGACCGGGCGGGTGCGCGCGGCTTCGAGATAGCGCGTTGCCTCCTGCAACGGCAGGCCGGTGAGGTCGAGCACCTCGCACGCCGCGACCTGGTCCCGGCTTGCGATCGGCACGCGCGTGACCGCCTTGCCTCTTGCCGCCTTCGGTCCCGGCACCGGTTCGGGCGCGGACCACTGTGCCGCCCGGCACACCCGCCATTCGGTGCGCTGCTCTTCGAGGGGCCAGCGCACGAACTGGATGAAGCCGAACACGGCTTCATCCGTGCCCATGGTGCTGCTCTCCGCGGTGCCGACCGGCTGTGCCCCGCAAAGGCTCGTGCCCATGCCGAGCAACGTGGCGATGCACGCGAGCAAGCCCCGCCCGACGGGGCGGCGGCAAAGATGGAATACCGCCTTCATGAGCTTTCGTCTGGACGGTAGGGCGTGCGTTCGGACCGGTGCCGGCTAGCCTCGCACCGGTGTCGCGATCCGCCCTCATCAAGTGCAAGCCGGAGGTGAACGGCGTCACGGCCTCGCGGTTGTGGGCATGCGCCGGTCAGCGGACCCGCGAGGCGAAAAGGAAATCCGGCACGTGCCGGAAGGACTCGCCGCCCCGCGACGAGAGCATCACCGTCGCGACGCCTTCGAGCGTTCGCGACGCCGCGATCACCCCGGCGGCTTGCGGCGCTTGGTCGGCGCACGCGCGAACGCGCGCTCGAAGAGCGGCGCCGGCAGGTGCTGCAGCATCCGCACGACCATGGCCATCTGCCACGGCACGACCACGGTCCTGCGCCCCGAGTCGATCGCGCGCAGGATGCGCCGACCGGCCTCGTCGGCAGCGAGCAGGAACGGCATCGGGTAGGGGTTGCCGCGCGTCATCGGCGTGTCGATGTAGCCCGGGCAGATCGTGACGGCGCGCACGCCGCTGCCGTGCAGCTCGACGCGCATGCTTTCCATGTACGCGATCACCGCGGCCTTCGACGCCGAGTAGGCGCCGGCGCCGGGCAAGCCGCGGAAGCCGGCGACGCTCGCGATCGCGGCGAGCACGCCGCTGCCGCGCTCGGTCATCGCCGGCACGAACGGCTGCAGCGTGGCGGCGACGCCGACGACGTTGACTGCGAGCACCCGCGCGAGCGGCGCGACGTCCTCGGGCTTGCGGACCTTGGTGCCGATGGAGATGCCGGCGTTCGCCACCACGACGTCGGGCGTGCCGTGGCGTGCGGTGAAGTCGCGCGCCACTCGCGCCATCGCGTCGATGTCGGCGACGTCGGCGAGATGGACCGAGTAGCGGATGCCGAGCCGCTCGCCGAGTGCCCTCAGCTCGGCCTCACGCCGGCCATGCAGGCCGAGCGTCGCGCCCTCGCGTGCATAGGCGGCTGCGATTGCCGCGCCGATGCCGCTCGACGCGCCGGTGACGAAGACGGTGCGGGGCATCGGGGGATGATGTCATGGCCCCTTGGAGTCGGCGCGACCTTACGGCGAGTCCGGGGCGGAGTGTGCATCCACCCACGACAGTGCGTGACGGGTCGCTTGCCGTCAGTTCTTGCCGAACCCCCGTCCCGGCCTATCCCCTGGGAGGGGGAAGGCGAGGTACATCCCCTTTTCAGGGGGAGGCTCGGGTAGGGTGCGGACAGCGCGGGAAGCAGGGTGGATCAGAGCGCGATCGCCCGACCTCCGACCTTCTTCCTTGGAAGCGGGAAAGAGACGCTATTTGAGCTACTTCCGCGACTGCGCGATCAGGTAGTCGGTGATGTCGAGCATGCGCTTCTGCCCGCCGGACTGGCTCGCGCTCACGAGGTACTTGCCGTTCACGGCGATCGTCGGCACCGCGTCGAGGTTGTAGCCCGCGAGCATCTGCTTGGCCTTGTTGATCTTGGCGTCGACGCCGAACGACTTGTACGCCGCGTTGTACTTCGCCATGTCGACGTTGTTCCTGGCGAGAACCTCGGCGATCGCCTTCTCGTCGTTCGGCTTCACGCCGTCGCGGTGGATGGCGTTGAAGACGATCGGCGTCACGCGGTCGGCCTCGCCCATCGACTCCAGCGCATAGTAGACCCGCGCGCCGATCTCCCACTGCTTGTTGAAGGGCGCCGGCACGCGCTTGAAGGCCACGTCCTTCGGCAGCTTGCTCGCCCACTGCTCGATCGCCGGCTCGAGCGTGTAGCAATGCGGGCAGCCGTACCAGAAGAACTCGAGCACCTCGACCTTGCCGGGGCTCTCGGTGGGCTGCCGGTCCTTGAGCTCGAAGTAGTCGACGCCCGCCTGCGGCCCCTGCGCCAGCGCGGCGGGCGCGAACGCGACGAAGGCGAGGGCCGCGACGGCGGCCAGAAGGCGCTTGATCATGCGATGTCTCCGGACTTGCGGATCGGTGAAGTGGGCAGGACGGACATGCTACGGCCACGACCGGCGGTGCGCGCCGTCTCGCGTGCCGCGCATCGCCTAGTTCTGCCGCGTCGGCTCCTTGAGCTTGACGAGCTGCGCGTCGACGCCGCCGCCGGCGAGCTGCTGGCGCACGCGGTTGATCTCGTCGAGGCGGTCGTAGGGCCCGAGGCGCACGCGATACCAGGTGCCCTGGTCCTTGAGCGTGGTCGGTTCGATGTTGGCCTCCAGGCCCATCATCGCGAGCTTTGCCTTGAGGTTGTCCGCGTCGGCGGGATTCTGGAACGCGCCCGCCTGGATGACGTAGTTTTCCTTCGGCGCGCCGGGCTTCTCCGCCGCCTTCGCCGCCTCGCGCACCTGCTTCTCGGTGACGGGCTCCTCTTTGCCGGGGAGGATCTTGTAGAAGTCGAAGCGCGGCTTGTCGGCTGCGGCGAGCTTCTCCTCGGGCTTTGCGGCCTGCGCCTGCTTCGACTTCGCCGCCTCGACCGCGGGCGACGGCTTCTCCGGCGGGCGCTGCTTGTTCACGAACGGCAGCGGCGCGTTCGACATGTAGATGGCGATCCCGGCGGCGAGAGCGAGGCCGAGCAGCAGGCCGATGAAGATCCCGAGAACGGTGCTGCCCCCCTTCTTCGCCTTCGGCCGGGGCTTGTAGTCCTTCATGCGGCGGGCTCTTCTCGGGACATCTTCTCGGGCGCGCTCACGCCGAGCAGCGCGAGGCCGTTGGCGAGCACCTGCCGGACGGCGCAGGCGAGCGCGAGGCGGGCGAGGCGCTGGGGCGCCTCGTGGACCAGGAAACGCTCGGCATTATAGTAGCCGTGGAGCTCCCCGGCGAGGTCGCGCAGGTAGAACGCGACGAGATGCGGGGCATGTTCCGCAGCCGCCTGGTCGAGTACGTCCGGGAATTCGCCGAGGCGGTTGAGCAACGCCGTCTCGCGCGCGCCTTCGAGCGGCGCGAGGTCGGCGTCGGCGAGCTGCGCCGGGTCGTTGCCGAGCTCGCCCGGATGCGCCGCCTTCCACTGCTCCAGGACCGAGCAAACCCGCGCGTGCGCGTACTGCACGTAGTAGACCGGGTTCTCCTCCGACTGCGAGCGCGCGAGGTCGATGTCGAACGTGAACTCGGCCTCGGCCTTGCGTGAGACGAGGAAGAAGCGCACCGCGTCGCGCCCGACCTCGTCGATGAGGTCGCGCAACGTCACGTAGCTGCCGGCGCGCTTGGAGATCTTCACCTCCTCGCCGCCGCGCATCACCCTCACCATCTTGTGCAGAACGTAGCCCGGGTACCCCCTCGGGATGCCGAGGCCGAGCGCCTGCAGGCCGGCGCGCACGCGCGCCACGGTGCCGTGGTGGTCCGAGCCCTGCACGTTCACCACCCTCGCGAAGCCGCGCTCCCATTTCGTCACGTGATAGGCGACGTCGGGCACGAAGTAGGTGTACGAGCCGTCGGACTTGCGCATGACGCGGTCCTTGTCGTCGCCGTAGCCCGTGGTCGCGAGCCACAGCGCGCCGTCCTTCTCGTAGGTCTTGCCGGCGGCCATGAGGGCGGCGACCGTGCGCTCGACGCGACCGTCCGCGTAGAGCGAGCTTTCGAGGTAGTACTCGTCGAAGCGCACGCCGAATGCCTGCAGGTCGCGGTCCTGCTCGGCACGCAGCGCCGCGACGGCGAAGCGGCGCACGCGGTCGAGGTCGTCGAGCGCGTCACGCGCGCGCTCCAGCGCGTGCGAGTCGTCGCCCGCGATGCCCTCGGCATCGAGGAAGGCGGTCGCGAGCTCGATGACGTACTCGCCGCGGTAACCGTCCTCGGGCAGCGGCATGTCGAGGCCGAGCCGCTCGTAGGCACGGGCGCGTACCGACCTGGCGAGGTTCTCGATCTGCGCGCCGGCATCGTTGTAATAGAACTCGCGGTGCACCGAGGCGCCTTGCGCCTCGAGCAGCGCTGCGAGCGCGTCGCCGAGCGCCGCCTGCCGGCCGTGGCCGACGTGCAGCGGCCCGGTCGGATTCGCCGAGACGTACTCGACCATCACGCGCTGGCCCTGGAAACTGCGGCCGCGGCCGTAGCGCTCGCCGACGTTCAGCACCGCGCGCACCGCCGCCTGCTGCGCGGCGGGCGTCAGGCGCAGGTTGATGAAGCCCGGACCGGCGATCTCCGCCTTCGCCAGCCAGGACGAGGCCGGCAGCGCGTCGATCAGCGCCTGCGCGATCTCGCGCGGCGGCATGCCGAGAGGCCGCGCGAGCTGCAGCGCGACGTTGGTGGCGTAGTCGCCGTGGCTCGCGTTCTTCGGCCGGTCGAACGAGACGATGGCCGACGTCTCGCGCGGCGCAACGCGGGCGAGCGCGGTGGTGAAGAGCTGGGCAAGGTGGGAGCGAATGGCCGCGGACATGCAACCGCGCGTCGCGAGGGAAACCCGAAATTATACGGGAGCGTCCTTGCGCGGCCCGATGCCGCCCCGCGGGTTTCGCGCGCCGGGCCTTCCGCACCTCAGGCTGCCGCGCCGGCGACCCCGTGCGGCTCGCCGTTCTCGAAGGCACGCGCGCGGCGCTGCTATCCTCGACCGCATGCGTGTCCGCCCGTTGCGCGCGGCGGCGCTCGCGGTCCTCGCGGCGCTCCTGCTCGCGCTTCCCTTCGTCGCCCATCGTGCCGCCCACGTCGCTGCTGGCATCAAGGCAAAGTCGATCTGCTCCGGGGTGTTCCTTTCCGGCCGCGACCCGGCTGCTCTGCAGCGCGAGGACCTCGCCCCTTACGGTTCGTCGCCGCTCGATGCCGTCTCCGTCCAGGTGGACCGCGAGCGGCGGCGGGTCTCGGCGTCGATGTTCGGCCTCGGCGAGAACGTCGCGATCTATCGTGACGGGCTCGGCTGCACGCTGACCGCCGGGGCCGCGCCCGAAGCGCTCGCGGAGCGGGTGCGCGGCCTCGATCTCGCGCCGCGTCCGGCGCGCCCGCTGCCGGTCGCACCGCCCGATCCCGGACGCGACGCGCGGCTCGCGCGGGTCTTCGATGCGGCGTTCGCCGACCGGCCTGACACGCCGCCGCGGCGGACCCGCGCCGTGGTCGTGCTCCACAACGGGCAGATCGTCGCCGAGCGGTATGCGCCGGGCTACGCGGCGGACATGCGCCTGCAGGGCTGGTCGATGGCGAAGAGCGTCACGGCCGCACTCGTCGGCCTGCGTGCAGGCGAGGGCAGGCTCGCGCTCGACGGGCCGGCGCCGGTCCCCGAATGGCGCGAACGGAAGGACGATCCGCGCGCGGCGATCACGCTCCGCCAGCTCCTGCAGATGTCGAGCGGTCTCGCGTTCGCCGAGCGCTACGGCGACCCCTTCGCCGACGTCATGCGCATGCTGTTCACCGAACCGTCGGCGGGCGCGTTCGCCGCCAGCCGGCCGCTCGATGCGCCGCCCGGCACGCGCTGGGAGTACGCGAGCGGCACGACGAACATCGTGGCGCGTGTCCTCGCACAGTCGTTCGCATCGCCGCAGGCGGCGCTCGCTTACGCGCGCCGCGCGCTCTTCGACCGCATCGGCATGGCGAGCGCGGTGATCGAGCCCGACGCCTCCGGCGCCTTCGTCGGCTCGTCGTTCATGCACGCCACCGCGCGCGACTGGGCACGTTTCGGCTTGCTGCACGCGCAGGACGGCGTGTGGGACGGCGAGCGGGTACTGCCGGTGGGCTGGGTCGCCTTCGTGCGCAGCGCGGCGCCCGCCGCGCCGAAGGCGAGCTACGGCGCGCACTGGTGGCTCGAGCTCGGGACGCCGAGCGGCAGCGAGGCGCGTCTGCCGCCGAACGCCTTTCACGTAGCCGGTCACGGCGGGCAGTTCGTCACGGTCGTGCCGTCGCGCGGCGTCGTGGTCGTGCGGCTCGGCTTGGCCCTCGCAGAAGGCGCGTGGGACCAGCCGGCGTTCGTCGCCGGCGTGCTCGACGCGCTCGCACCGGCAGACTGAGCATGGCCGACCCGATCCTGCAGCGCTATGCATGGCTCTCGATCGCCGCCGCGATCGCGACGATCTCGCTCAAGCTCGTCGCATGGCGGCTCACCGGCTCGGTCGGACTGCTCTCCGACGCGATCGAGTCGTTGGTGAACCTCGTCGCCGCGATCGTGGCACTGTGGATGCTGATGCTCGCCGCGCGCCCGCCCGACGAGCAGCACGAGTACGGCTACTCGAAAGCCGAATACTTCTCGAGCGGCTTCGAGGGCGTGCTGATCTTCGTCGCCGCGCTGGCGATCGGCGTGACGGCAGTGCAGCGGCTGCTCGCGCCGCAGCCCCTCGAGCAGGTCGGTATCGGACTCGCGGTGAGTGCGCTTGCATCCGCGATCAACTTCGGCGTCGCGCGCACGCTCTTCGCTGCCGGCAAGCGCTACCGCTCGATCGCGCTCGAGGCGGATGCGAAGCACCTCATGACCGACGTGTGGACCTCGGCCGGCGTCATCGTCGGCGTGCTCGCCGTGCACGTCACCGGCTGGCTGCGACTCGATCCGATCATCGCCCTGGCAGTGGCGGCGAACATCGTCCTCTCCGGGTTCGGCCTCGTGCGCCGGTCCGCGATGGGGCTGCTCGACCGGGCGGTCCCCGCGGAGGATCGGGCGGCGATCGATGCCGTGCTCGAGCGCTACGGCAAGCAGGGCATCGAATTCCACGCCGTGCGCACGCGCCAGGCGGCCGGCCGGGCGTTCGTCTCGATGCACGTGCTCGTCCCCGGGGAATGGTCGGTTGCGCACGCCCACGACGTCGTCGAGGCGATCGAAGCGGAGATGCGCACAGCGCTCCACCGCGCAAGCATCATCACCCACCTCGAGCCCAAGGGCGTCGCGGCCTCCTACGAGGACATTCCCCTCGACCGGACCTGACCCGGCGCGACGAGACGCAGCCGCATCGGGCCGCGCGCAGCCGTCGCCGCGGCGAGAACGCGGCCCCGCTGCGTGATCTCGATCGCGCCCTGCGCGCGCAGACGGTCGGCGGCGGCCCGCACGACCGGCATCAGCCTGCGCCATTCGCCGTCCCCTTCGCCGGCGGCGCACCGCGCCGCCTCTGATGGACAGATCGAGCGCCCCGGCCCGCGCGCGGCGAGGAGCGCGAGAATCGCGGCTTCGCAGAGGGCATCTCGGGTCGGGGGCATTGACGCGGGCGGGATGAACGGTAGCGGTCGTTCCGGTCGGCGCGGAGCGCGGAGCGAGCGGCGCGGAGCGAGCGGCAGATGTGGACGTCCGGCCCCGGTTTGCGCACCATACGTGCCGGCTCACAAGGAGAACCAGAAATGCGCCTGCCCGCCCTCCCTTCCCTCGTCGTGGTCGCCTGCCTTGCGGCCGGGTGTGCCGGGATATCGCCACCGCCCGGGCTCAGCAAGCAGCAGCTCGAGAACGCGAAGTATCGCCTCGCCTACAACGGCGGCGAACCGTTCGTGCTCAAGGACGGCCGCAACGACAAGGTGCCCACCCGCTCGGCGGACACGACGCTGAGCGTCGTGATGGCCGAGAACGTGGCCGTCGGCGACCTGAACGGCGACGGACTGCAGGACGCGGTGGTCGTGCTGGCGTCGAACCTCGGCGGCACGGGCACGTACATGACGCTCGCGGCGGTCGAGAACGACAACGGCCAGCCCTATCACACCGCCAATGCCGACCTCGGCGACCGTACCCAGGTGAAGGCGCTGCGTGTCGAGGGCAACCTCGTGACCGTCGATGTGGTGCGGACCGGGCCGAACGATCCGGCCTGCTGCCCGACGGAGAAGGCGACGCTGCGCTTCAGGTACGAGCAGCCCGGCGGCAAGGGCACCGACTGGTACCTCGTGCCGCAAAAGTGACCGCTTAGACCGCGGCGGCGGTGCGCCGCGTCGCGGTCGGTGTCACCGCCCCGGCTTCGACCGAGCATCTCCTCGCAGTCACGCCTCGGTTTTCCCGCTCGTGCGCCACGTCGGCTCCGGGCCTGCGCGCGCAACCCGTTCTCGGCGCGCCCGGTCGCTCCGCGCAAAGCGGTCGGCTCGCGTATCCTCGACTGCGGAGGGAGGCAAGCACCTCGGGAGCATGACGCCATGCAGCGCTTCTTCATCATCGCCGGGATCGTCCTGCTCGCCCTCGGCCTACTCTGGCCGCTGGTGACGAAGCTCGGGCTCGGGCGCCTGCCCGGGGACATTAGCGTCGAGCGCGATGGCTTCAGCTTCTACGCGCCGATCACGACGAGCATCATCGTCTCGATCGTGCTGTCGCTGCTCTTCTGGATCTTCCGCAAATGAGCTTCGAGGCGCGCCTGCGCGAGCTCGGGCTCGTCCTGCCGGCGCCGACGCAACCGCCGCCGGGCGTCGTGCTGCCCTTCGTCTGGGTGCGCGTCGTCGAGCGCCGCGTGCTCGTGTCGGGCCACGGGCCGACCGACGAGGGCGGCAGGATCTGCGGCCCGTTCGGCAAGGTAGGCCGTGAAGTTTCGGTCGAGCAGGGCTACGCGGCGGCGAAGCGCGTCGCGCTCGCGATCCTCGCGAGCCTGCGCGCGGAGCTCGGCGACCTCGAACGCATCGACCGCTGGGTGCGCGCCTTCGGCATGGTGAGCTCGGCCCCCGGGTTCAACCGACAGCCGGCGGTGATCAACGGCTTCTCCGACCTGATCCTCGACCTGTTCGGGCAGGAGCGCGGCCAGCACGCGCGAAGCGCCGTCGGCCTGGCCGAGCTGCCGTTCGACATCCCGGTGGAGATCGAGGCGGAGCTCGCGCTCCGCGCCTGATCCCTCGCAGGGGATCAGCCTTCGCGGAGCCGCCGCATCTCGACCACGTCGGTCACCCAGACGATGCCGTCGCCCTTCTGGCCGGTGTAGGTGGCGCCGCGGATGGCCGCGACGATCGGTGCGACCAGTTCGTCGGGGCACACCACCTCCACCCGCACTTTCGGGGAGTAGTCGGTGAGCTCCGATCGGATCGTCTCCCGCGAGGCGCCGCTCTCGATCGCGCTGCAGCCCTCCGCGCTCGTCACCGTCATCCCGGGAAACCCCGGGACGTGCCGCACGGCCTCGCGCACCCGCACGAGCCGTCCGGGCTGAATCACTGCCTTAACTTCCTTCATGGTGGGCTCCTTGTCGTGTGCCGCTTGGACCTTCGCGGCGCGCGGTCTTTCCCCCGGCGTTGCACGTTGGTCGTGATTCCAGCGTGCGGATTGGCATCTCCGCGTTCCCGCGACCGGCGGGGATCTCCCGGCGCAAAGCCCGTTCGCGGCATGAAACATCGGCAAACCCGGAACGCCGCGGGGCGACATCGGTCTGAGCAAGCGTATCGGGGAGTAGCTTCGTCGCGGCGGCCGTCATCACGAACCGCAAGGTTCCGGCACCGCGGCCGGCCGGCAGCAGTACCGCCCGTCGCAGCCAGACCGAACGCCGTGAGGGCGTCGGTCTGCCGATTCGGCTCGGGTCGACGCGCCACGTGAACCGCGATCGTCGCGTCGAAGGAGCCGCCATGCGCACCGTTTCCCCGGCCTTTCTGGCCACAGCATTACTCGTTCCCCAGTCCGCCGGCGCGGGCGAAATACTCAAGCTGGAAGACCGGCATGGCCGCGTCGTCTATTCGGACCGCCGACTGCCGCAGACTCGGGAAGTGGAGCGCCTGCCGCTCACGGCACGGCAGGACGCCGTCCAACGCCCCAACCTCGCCCTGCGAGAACAGGCGTTCGACGTGCGCGAACGGGGGCGCGACCGTTCCGCGGCCCTCGACCAGGCGTGGCGCGAGATCCGCACGGCAGGCGCCGCGCTCGAAGTGGCGACGCAGCGCCTCGAGGCCGGGCGCGAGCCGCACCCCGGCGAACGCATCGGCAACGTCGGCCCCACCTCGCGGCTGACCCCGGCTTACTTCGCGCGCATCGCCGCGCTGGAATCCGAGGTGGCGGCCGCGCGCAACCGCGTCGACCGCGCCTGGACGTCGCTGCACGGGGCGCGCGAATGACGCGGTCATCGTATCGAGCCATCGCGTCTGCAGAAGGCTGCGTGCCCCGGGGCGCGTACGCGAGGATGGCGCCGCGAAGCGTGCGCCACACCGCGCTCGCCGTTGCCGTTGCCGCGGCGCTTGCCGGTTGCGCCACCGCGCCCCTGTACTCTCCCACCGTTACCTTCGGGAGCGGCGGCACGGGCGTCGTCGTCGGCAGCACCGCCGTAGGCGGTGCCGCGCGCGCAAACGCGTCTTGGGGGGGCGGCGGCTACTCCGGCGGGGATCCCTTGGGGGGAACGGGCGGGGGTGGCGGGGGGACGGGTTGGGGCGGCTGGGGGCCCAACTGGGGCTCCGCCTCGTTCTGGGGTTGGGGTCCGAGCTGGGGCTGGGGGTGGGGCGGCGCCGGCTTCTGGGGCCCCGGATGGGGCGCGGCGCCGATCTTGGTCGCGCCCACCGCCATCGCCACGGCAACCGCGGCGGGCAGCGAGGGTGCCGGGACCCCGCCGGCGACGCCCGCAGAGGCGGTACCGCCTGCCGGCGATGCCGCGCAGGGCGGAGCAGACGTCGCGCAGACCGCCAGCGGCGCCCCGGTGGACTTCGTCGCCGATCCCGGCGTTGCAGGAACCGCAGCCCAGGGGTCGGTCGGCGCCATCGCGCTGCAGGACGCCGTCGCCAGCGGTGTGGCCGATGCTGGTCTCCCGGGCGCGACCGCAGCGCAGTCCCTTGCCATCGAAATTGGCGCGATGGGCGTGCGCCCGGCGGCCGAAATCGATCCGTCATCCGGCTTCGCCACTGGCACGGCCGCTGCCGACTTCGGCATGGCCGACGCGATCACCGTCGACCCGGGTGCATTGACCTACGGGAGCATCGACGCAGGCAGCGCGATGGACCTAGGCGCTGCGATGGACATGGGGGGAGCCACGGACTTCGGCGGCGAGATGGACTTCGGGGGCGGAATGGACTTCGGGGGCGGAATGGACTTCGGGGGCGACGGCTGATCCTCGCCGCCGTCGTCCGCGCATAAGAGGCTGCGACGCGGACCGACGTCTGCGTCAGAGCGGGTGAATCGATCTACTGCGCTCCCGATGGCCCCATTACCGCGATACTCGCTCCGCGCCTGACTATCATGACAGGCCTCCTCGCTGCGTGCCGCGTGCCTTGCGCTCGAGTGGCTCGCGACGACTTGTTCACGAGCTCTCAGCCGTTTGCGTCGTCATCACGTACCTGCCGACGGCGCTTTCGGCGGGCGACGACGGGCAAAGCGTTCACGCCGGCTGCGGTACCGCCTCCGGCGCGCGCTCTTGAGCGCGCCCTTCCACAAGCTTGAACAGCGCCGGCACGAAGAGCATGGTGAGGAAGGTCGCGGTGACGACGCCGTACACCACCACCGTCGCGAGGGGGCGCTGCACCTCGGATCCGATGCCAGTCGCCAGGAGCATCGGCACCAGGCCGATGTTGGTGAGCGCGGCGGTCATCAGCACCGGCCGCAGGCGGTGCTGGCAGCCCTCGTAGAGCGCCTCGTCGAGCGGCTTGCCCTCGCGCAGCAGATCGAGGAAGTGCGCGACCAGCACGACGCCGTTGATGACCGAGATG
>Ga0114939_10002662_pt1 | contig 13078 bp, 14 predicted proteins | sample AshMeaCrysSpring_FD_87196 | JGI IMG/M metagenome (GOLD analysis project Ga0114939, IMG submission 87196) | Groundwater microbial communities from Big Spring, Nevada to study Microbial Dark Matter (Phase II) - Ash Meadows Crystal Spring | ecosystem: Environmental > Aquatic > Deep subsurface >... | reverse complement strand
TGCCGCGACTGGACGGCATCGAGGTCTGCAAGCGGCTGCGCGCCGAGGCGCGTAAGTCGACGCCGGTGCTCATGCTCACCGCGCGCGACACGCTCGACGAGAAGCTCACCGGGCTATCATCCGGGGCCGACGATTACCTGACCAAGCCGTTCGCGATCCAGGAGCTGGAAGCCCGCCTGCGCGCGCTCATCCGCCGCGAGCGCCGCCAGGTCGGATCGGAAGTGCTGAAGGTGGCCGACCTGGTCCTGGATCCGGCCTTGCTGCGCGCGACGCGCGGCGGCAGCGAATTGCAGCTGTCGCCGATCGGCCTGCGCCTGCTGACCATCCTGATGCGCGAATCGCCGCGCGTGGTCAGCCGGCAGGAAATCGAGCGCGAGATCTGGGGCAACACCCTGCCGGACTCGGACACCTTGCGTAGCCACCTCTACAACCTGCGCAAGGTCATCGACAAGCCATTCTCGCATTCGCTGCTGCATACCGTGCAAAGCGCCGGCTACCGCATCGCCGACATCAGCGGACAGCCGGGATGACCCCCGCGGCAAGCTTGCCGCCGCCAGCGATGGCGGGATGCTGAAGTGAAGTCCACCTGGCGCAATGTCCGGGTCGCGTTCCTGTTGCAGGTGGCCATCATCTGCCTGCTGGTGGTACTCGGCATGCTCGCCCTGGACGCCCCGGCCGGCCGGGCGGTACGGCCGGTCACGGTGGTCGCGATCGGGATCGCGCTGGTCGCCATCGCGTCGGTGACCTGGCTGACCTACCGGACCGCCCGGCGCATGCTGGCGCCCGCGGAGTGGCTGCTGGGCCAGGTGGCACGCTGGGATCCTCGGCGTCCCGACACCCAGGCGCTGGCGCCGGATCGCCTGCCACGGCAGGTGCAAGGCGAGACCCGCAGGATGGCCGGCGCGCTGCACGAACTGGGCGAACGCATGAATGCCTACGCCGCGCGCGAGCGCGATTTCACCCGCGATGCGAGCCATGAGCTGCGCACCCCGCTCACCGTGATCCGGGTCGCGGCGGACCTGATTTCGCACGATGCGGGTCTGTCAGAACGATCGCGCCGCTCGCTCAGCCGTATCCAGGGCGCCAACGCCGAGATGGAATCGCTGATGGATGCGCTGCTGCTGCTGGCGCGCGACGAGGGCATCGCCCTGCCGACCGAGGACGTCGGCTTGCGCGAGATCGTGGAGCACGAACTCGAGCGGATCCGGCCGCTGGCCGATGCCAAGGGCCTGGCCCTCGACTGGCAGGTGGACGCCGAACCGCATCTCCATGCGCCGCCGCGGGTGCTGGGCGTCATGCTGGGCAACCTGCTGAGCAATGCGGTGCGTTTCACCGACACCGGGCGCATCGGCGTGCGCCTGGCTGCGGACCGGGTGGAAGTGACCGACACCGGCATCGGCATGGACGCGGCCGCGCTGGCGCGCGCGACCGAGCCGTTCTACCGGGCCAACCTCGATCAACCGACGGGGGCGGGACTGGGCCTGTCGATCGTGCACCGCCTGGGGCAGCGTTGCCGTTGGCCACTGTTGCTGGAGAGCACGCCCGGCGAAGGCACCCATGCGACGATCGTCTTCGGTGGCGGCATCCCCCAGAATTGAGCCCGGCGCGCGCCGCCGGGTCAGCTTGTCAACGATCCGCGCGCAGGCGCGTTCCTCCCCCTTTGCCGAAGACCCGTCCCCCGCATGAGCCAGCCCCGTCGTCGTTCGTCGTTCCCGTTGCGCAGCATCCTCATCGCCGTCGTGGTGGTCGCCCTGCTGGGGCTGGGCTGGTACGGCTGGGGCAAGCGGAAAGCCGCCGATGCCGAGGGCGGGTACCGTACCGAGACCGTGCAGCGCGGCGACATCCGGGTGGCGATCTCCGCCACCGGCACCCTCAGCGCGATTTCCACGGTCACCGTGGGAAGCCAGGTCTCGGGCCAGATCACCGATGTGCTGGTCGACTTCAACGACCGGGTGCAGAAGGGGCAGGTGCTGGCGACCATCGATGCCTCCACCTTCCAGGCGCAGATCGAGCAGGGCGCGGCGCAGATCGCCAGCGCCCGGGCCTCGCTGCGGCAGGCGCAGGCGAGCCTGCGCAACGCACAGCTGGACTACGCCCGCAAGGCCGACCTCGGCCGCCAGCAGCTGGTCAGCAAGAGCGAGGTGGACCTCGCACGCGCCTCGCTGGAACAGGCGCAGGCGCAGGTCAACTCCGCGCAGGCGCAGATCCGCCAGCAGACCGCATCCACCCAGACCACCCGGGTCAACCTGCAGCGCACGGTGATCCGCTCGCCGGTGGATGGCGTGGTCCTCACCCGCACGATCGAGCGCGGCCAGACCGTGGCTGCCAGCCTGTCGGCGCCGGAGCTGTTCACCATCGCCGAGGATCTGGCGAAGATGAAGATCGAGCTGGCGGTGGATGAATCCGATATCGGCCAGGTCAAGGTCGGGCAGGCGGTGAACTTCAGCGTTGACGCCTTTCCCGACCGCCAGTTCAAGGGCGTGGTCGACCAGGTGCGGCTGGCGGCCACCACCACCAGCAACGTGGTGACCTATCCGGTGGTGGTCACCGTCGACAACAGCGATGGCACCTTGCTGCCGGGCCTGACCGTCAACGCGGAGATCGAAGTCAGCAAGCGTGCCGGCGTACTCAAGGTTGCCAACGCGGTCCTGCGCTACAAGCCGCCGGCGGAGAACGGGGCCAGTGGCCAGCAGGCGCCGCAGGGCATGCGCGGTGGCGCCAGCATGGGCGACGACCTGCAGCGCAGCGCACAGGCACTGAACCTCAACGCCACCCAGCAGGCGGCCCTGCGGCAGGCGCTGGACGAGATGCGCGAACGCCAGGCCGCGCGCGAGGCCTCCGCGCAGAACGGCCAGCAGGGTGGCAGCCGCCTGTTCGGCGGCGGTCCGGGCGGCGGTCCGGGCGGCGGCCAGCGGATGGTGGTCATGGGTGGTGGTGGCGGCAACAGTGGCATGCAGGCGCAGATCCGCCAGCGCATGCGCGACCGCATGCAGCAGCAGTTCGCCGGCTTCCGCGCAAGCCTGGACGACACCCAGCGCGCGCAATGGGATGCGGCGGTCGACGGCCTGCTCAACGCGCGCCGCGCGCCGGTGTACAAGCTGGTGGACGGCAAGCCGGAGATGACGGTGGTCCGTATCGGCGCCAGCGACGGCACCACCACCGAAGTCTCCGGCAACATCAAGGAAGGCGATGCGCTCATCGCCGGCGAACGCGCGGCGGACAGCAAGTGAGCCCGGCGGCAGGCGGCGCTGCCACGGCGGCGGTCCCGGTGATCCTGACCCGGGCGCTGGGCAAGGTCTATTCGGCGGGCAGCGAGGCCGAGGTGGTCGCGCTGAAGGGCGTCGACGTGCGGATCATGCCGGGCGAATTCGTGGCGATCATGGGGCCGTCCGGCTCCGGCAAATCAACCCTGATGAACCTGGTCGGCTGCCTCGACACGCCGACCTCCGGCCAGTACCTGTGCGATGGCGTCGACGTGGCGACCCTGGATGCCGAAGAACTGGCGGTGTTGCGCCGGGACAAGATCGGCTTCGTGTTCCAGGGCTTCAACCTGCTGCCGCGGATGAGCGCGCTGGAGAACGTGGCGATGCCGATGGGTTACGCCAACATCCGCCGCGCCGAACGCCTGCGGCGCGCGTCCGAGGCGATGGCAGCGGTGGGCCTGCAGAAGCGCGAAGGCCACCTGCCCAGCGAACTGTCCGGCGGCCAGCAGCAGCGCGTGGCGATCGCGCGCGCGCTGATCAACCGCCCGCCGCTGCTGCTGGCGGACGAGCCCACCGGGGCGCTCGACAGCAAGACCGGCGAGGAGATCCTGGCCCTGTTCCAGCGCCTGCGCGACGAGGGCCACACGGTGGTCCTGATCACCCACGATGCCGACGTGGCCGCACATTGCGACCGCGTGCTGGTGATGAAGGATGGCGAGCTGCACGAGGGCACGTTCCAGGAAGGCCTGCATCCGCAGCAGGGAGTCCGTGCATGAATGTCCTGGAGATCCTGCGCACCGCGATCTTCGCCCTGCGCGGCAACTGGATGCGTAGCGCGCTGACCTCCCTGGGCGTGATCATCGGCATCGCCGCGGTGATCGTGATGGTCTCGGTGGGACAGGGCACCCAGGCCGAGATCGACAAGATGGTGTCCGGGCTGGGTTCGCAGCGGCTGGACATCTCCGCGGGCAGCGGCCGCGGGCCTGGCGGTGGCGCCCGCATGAGCGCCGGCAGCTTCTTCACCCTGACCGAGGACGATGTCGAGGCGATCCGCAGCGACGTGCAGAACGTGCAGTACGTAGCCGGCGCGTTGCGTGGCAACACCCAGGTGGTGTTCGCCGAAAACAATGCGTCCACCAGCTGGCAGGGCGTGCAACCGGAATTCTTCGACATCAACAACTGGGAGCTGGTGCAGGGCGACGGCTTCGATGCGCAGGACTACAGCAGCGCCGGCAAGGTGGTCATCCTGGGCGACACCGTGCGCCGCACCCTGTTCGGCGACGATTCCGGCATCGGCCAGACCATCCGCCTCGGGCGGGTGCCGTTCACCGTGGCCGGCACCCTGAAGCCGAAGGGCCAGGGCGGCTTCGGCCAGGACCAGGACGACGTGGTGATGGTGCCGCTGGAAACCGGGCGCCGCCGCCTGCTGGGCAGCATGGGCCTGCCGCCCGGCACGGTGATGCAGATCGCACTGACCGTGACCGATGCCAAGGACCTGGATTTCGTGCAGGGCGAAGTGGAAGCGCTGCTGCGCCAGCGCCACAAGATCCAGCCGGGCGAGGAGGACGACTTCAACGTCCGCAACATCAGCCAGATCGTCGCCACCCGCACCGCCACCACCAACCTGATGTCCAAGCTGCTGGGCGCGGTCGCCGGCATCTGCCTGATCATCGGCGGCATCGGCATCATGAACATCATGCTGGTCTCGGTGACCGAGCGGATCCGCGAGATCGGCCTGCGCATGGCGGTGGGTGCCGGGCCGCGCGACGTGCGCCGGCAGTTCCTGGCCGAAGCCATGCTGATTTCGCTGATCGGCGGCGTGATCGGCATCGCGATCGGCATCGGCGGCGCCCTGCTGGTGGGCAAGTTCAGCGAATTGCCGGTCGAGCTGAATGCGAAGGTGGTGGGCCTCGCCGCGGCGTTCGCGATCGCCACCGGGCTGTTCTTCGGCTATTACCCGGCGCGCAAGGCCTCCTTGCTGGACCCGATCGAGGCGCTGCGCCAGCAGTAGACGCGCCGGCCTGCGCTTGACCGTTGCCGCCGTGCCGCAGGCCGGAACGAGCGCCAGACGGGCCCTTGTGGCAAAATCGCGGGCGATTCCGCAGCCGCGTCACGCCATGTCCGCCCAATCCGGAGTGTTCCTGCATGGCTGACAGCTACGGCCACCTCCCGCGCGGTCCGGCGGGAGTGATGAAGGCCGCCATCTGGTCGATCAAGGGCCTGCGCTCGGCGTGGCTGCATGAATCCAGTTTCCGCCTCGAGGTCTACCTGTTCGTCGTCCTTGGCCCGCTGGGCTGGCTGCTTGGCGCCAATGGCGTCGAGCGCGCGCTGCTGATCGGCAGTTGCCTGCTGGTGATGGCGATGGAACTGATGAACTCCTCGATGGAGGCGGTGATCGAACGCTACGGCGCGGAACACCACGAACTTGCCGGCCGCGCCAAGGACATGGGCTCGGCGGCGGTGTTCGTGCTGATGATGAACGTGATCCTGGTGTGGGCGCTGATCCTCGGCCCGCGCCTGCTGCAAGGCTGACGAGACCCTGGTGCCGATGATTGAATTGCTGACCGATCCGCAGGCGTGGATCACCCTGATCACCCTGAGCGCGATCGAGATCGTGCTGGGCATCGACAACCTGGTGTTCATTTCGATCGCGGTGAGCAGGCTGCCGCACGACCAGCGGGAGCGCGCGCGCAAGTTCGGCATCGCGGTCGCCTGCATCACGCGCATCGCGCTGCTGTTGACCCTGGCCTGGCTTGCCGGGCTGACCCACGACCTGTTCGTGCTGTTCGGCCAGGGCATCTCGGTGCGCGACCTGGTGCTGATCCTGGGCGGCGCGTTCCTGCTGGTGAAGGGCACCATGGAAATCCGCGACCTGGTGGTCGGGGAAGCCATCGAGGAAGACATCGATACCAAGCCGATGAACTCATTCTGGCTGGTGATCGCGCAGATCGCGGTGATCGACATCGTGTTCTCGCTGGATTCGGTGATCGCCGCGGTGGGCATGGCCAACCAGACCTGGATCATGGTCTGCGCCATCCTGCTGGCGGTGGGGGTGATGCTGATGGCGGCAGGCCCGTTGGGCCGCTTCATCGATCGCAACCCGACCATCAAGATGCTGGCGCTGGCGTTCATCGTGCTGGTCGGTGCCTACCTGGTGCTGGAAGGCTTCGAGATGCACATCCCGAAGGGCTACATCTACGGCGCGATGGGTTTTTCCGCATTGGTCGAGTGGCTGAACCTGTGGAGCCGGCGCAACGCGAGGCGCAACGGGTTGCCGGACTGATCCACCGCCCTGCATGGCGCCTTGACGCGATAAGTGCTGGAATGCGTCATCCAACTCGAGGAGTGGTGCCATGCGCGTGATCCTGTTGCTGGTGCTGGCCATGCTGTTGTCCGGCTGCGGCTACAACCAGATCCAGTCCAAGGACGAGGCGGTCAAGGCCGGCTGGTCCGAGGTACTCAACCAGTACAAGCGCCGCGCGGACCTGATCCCGAACCTGGTCAGCACGGTCAAGGGCTATGCCGCGCACGAGCAGCAGGTGCTGACCGCGGTGACCGAGGCGCGCGCCAAGGTCAGCCAGATCACCGTCAATGCGGATGACGCCGCCTCGCTCGCGCAGTACCAGGCGGCGCAGGGCGAACTCAGCCGGGCGCTGGGCCGGCTGATGATGGTCACCGAGAACTATCCGACCCTGAAGGCCGACGCCTCCTTCCTCAACCTGCAGACGCAGCTGGAGGGCACCGAGAACCGCATCACGGTGGCGCGCGGCCGCTACATCCAGCTGGTGCAGGACTACAACACCTACATCCGCCAGTTCCCGGTCAACCTGACCGCGATGGTGTTCGGCTACAAGACCAAGCCGAATTTCACCGTCGAGAACGAGGCGCAGGTCCAGCAGGCGCCGAACGTGGACTTCGCCCCGCCGCCCCCGCCGCCCGCAGCAGCGCCCGCGGTGGAGCCCGCGACGCCCATCGTCAATCCGCCGCAGCCGACCGCGCCGCCCGTGCAGGGCGGCAACGCACCGCAGCCCGCGCCCACCGAGTGACGCCGGCGTCCTGCCACGCACTGGCCGGACCCGCCTGAGGACATGGACAGGTTTCGCGCACTCGGTTGGCGCATCGTCCTGGCATGCCTGCTGGGCTGCGTGTCGCTGGCGTGCATCGCGCAGTCGACGGCCGCCATCCCGGCCTTCGATTCGCCGGTGGTGGATACCACCGGCACCTTGGATGCCGCGACCCGCCAGCAGCTCGAGCAGCAAGCGCTGGCCCTGCAGCAGCGCAAGGGCAGCCAGTTGCAGGTGCTGGTGATCCCCAGCACCGCGCCCGAGACCATCGAGCAATACGCGGTGCGCGCGTTCGAGTCGTTCAAGCTCGGCCGCAAGGGCGTCGATGACGGCCTGCTGCTGGTCGTGGCCAAGGACGACCGCAAGGTGCGCATCGAGGTCGGTTATGGGCTGGAAGGCGCGATCCCCGACATCACCGCCGGCCGGGTGATCCAGGAATACATGGTGCCGAAGTTCCGCCAGGGCGATTACGCCGGCGGGATCGCGGATGCCACTGGGCAGCTGGTGAAGCTGGTCGATGGCGAGCCGCTCCCCGAGCCCGTCGCCAGCCATCCCAGCGGGCCGGACAGCGGTGGCGATTTCGGCGCGGCGCTGGCGGTCGCCTTGGTGGTCGCGATGTTCGTGCGCGGCTTCTTCGGCAGGCGCACGTCGGCGGGCGTGCGCGGCCTGCTGACGGGTGCCGCCGCTGGTGGCGCCGCCTGGTTCGTGTCCGCGGTGCTGCCAGCGGCGCTGTTCGGCGGCTTCCTGGGCCTGGTGATCGGACTCATGGCCGCCCCGGTGGGGCGCTACGCCCGGCATGGCGGCTGGGGTGGATGGAGCGGCGGTTCCTCCGGCGGTGGCAGCTGGGGCGGCGGATCGTCCGGCGGTGGCTGGTCGGGTGGCGGCGGCATGTCCGGGGGCGGTGGCGCCTCGGGAGGCTGGTGATGGCCGGGACCGCCAAGCGCCTGTTCACCCATCTGTTCACGCCCGACGCGCAGGGCCGGTTCCCGGCAACGGCGATGCAGCGCATCACCGCGGCGATCGCCGATGGCGAGACCCTTCATCGCGGCGAGGTCTGCTTCGCCGTGGAAGGCGCGCTCGACTGGCGGGACGTCCTGCGCGGCGTGCAGGCCCGCGACCGCGCGATCGATGCATTCGCGCGCCTGCGCGTGTGGGATACCGCCGCCAACAACGGCGTGCTGGTCTACGTGCTGCTGGCCGACCACCGCATCGAGATCGTTGCGGATCGTGGCCTGGCCGGCGTGGTGAGCGAGGAACAATGGCGCGGTGTCTGCGTGTTGATGGAGGAGCGCCTGCGCGCCGGCGAATACGCCGATGCGGTGGTCGATGGCATCGCCGCGGCGAGCGACCTGCTGGCCGTGCATTTTCCGCAGTCGCCTGGTGGCGTGGACGAGGACGAGCTGCCGAACGCGCCCGTGCTTCTTTGACGGTGTGGGTGGCTGGAGATTGCATCGCGCCGGCGAGACCGTCGGGTGTTCGCGTAGCGGCATTTCGAGCCGCGTAGCGGACACCCGACGGTCTCGCCGGCGCAGCGACGCGCCCCACTGCGGCACAATATGCACATGCCTTACCTCCACCAGATCGACCCCATCGCCCTCGACCTCGGGACCTGGAACCTGCCGCTGCTGGGCAGCGTGCATCCGCAGGTCCACTGGTACGGCCTGATGTACCTGCTCGGCTTCCTGGTGGCGTGGTGGCTGGGCCGGCGCCGTATTCGCGCAGGGCGCCTGCCGGGCGTGGACGAAAACGGCTTCGGCGACCTGATGTTCTACGCCATGCTCGGCGTGGTCCTGGGCGGGCGCTTCGGCTACGTCCTGTTCTACGGATTCGCGGATTTCGTGAAGGATCCGCTGATGCTGTTCAAGGTCTGGGAAGGCGGCATGAGCTTCCATGGCGGCCTGCTCGGCGTGCTGGTCGCGGTGCTGTGGTGGTCGCGCCGGCAACGCCTGCACTTCTTCGATGTGGTCGATTTCGTCGCGCCGCTGGTCCCGGCCGGGCTTGGCTTCGGCCGGCTCGGCAACTGGATCGGCGGCGAACTGTGGGGCAAGCCCACCCAGGGCACCGCGTTCGACGGCTGGGGCGTGGTGTTCCCGCGCGCGCTGCCGGAACCGTTCGCCTCGATGGATGCCGCGACGCTGCGCATGCAGTTCGAGAGCGGCATCGTCGACAGCTTCGCCCGCCATCCGTCGCAGCTCTACCAGGCCACGCTGGAGGGGTTGGTGATGTTCTGCGTGCTGGTCTGGTACTCGCGCAGGCCACGCCCGCGTTACGCCGTGACCGGGCTGTTCGCGTTGCTGTACGGGACGTTCCGCTTCCTGGTCGAATTCGTACGCGAACCCGATGCGCAACTCGGCTACCTGGCCTTCGGCTGGCTGACCATGGGCCAGGTGCTGAGCATCCCGCTGATCCTGCTCGGCTTGTTCTGGTGCTGGAAGTCGCATTCTTCGCCGACGCTGATGCCGGGCAAGCCCGAGGCAGTGCGATGAGGCAATACCTCGACCTGCTGCGCCATGTGCTCGAACACGGCACCGAAAAATCGGACCGCACCGGCACCGGCACGCGCAGCGTGTTCGGCTGGCAGATGCGGTTCGACCTGGCGCAGGGCTTCCCGCTGGTCACCACCAAGAAGCTGCACCTGCGCTCGATCATCCACGAGCTGCTGTGGTTCCTGCAGGGCGAAACCAACATCGCCTACCTCAAGGACAACAAGGTCAGCATCTGGGACGAATGGGCCGATGAACACGGCGAGCTCGGCCCGGTCTACGGCAAGCAGTGGCGTAGCTGGGAGGGCGCGGACGGCAAGACCGTCGACCAGATTGCCTGGCTGATCGAGGAGATCAGGCGCAACCCGGATTCGCGCCGGCTGATCGTCAGTGCCTGGAACGTGGCGGAGCTGCCGAAGATGGCGTTGATGCCCTGCCACTCGCTGTTCCAGTTCTACGTGGCCGACGGCAAGCTCAGCTGCCAGCTCTACCAGCGCAGCGGCGACATCTTCCTGGGCGTGCCATTCAACATCGCCAGCTATGCGCTGCTGACCCACATGGTGGCGCAGGTGTGCGGTCTGAAGGTGGGCGATTTCGTCCACAGCCTGGGCGACGCGCACCTGTACTCGAACCATTTCGGGCAGGCCCGCGAACAGCTCGCGCGCCCGCCGCGCGCGCTACCCACGGCGAAGCTCAATCCCGACGTGCGCGACATCTTCGGGTTCCGCTTCGAGGACATCGCCATCGAAGGCTACGATCCATGGCCGGCGATCAAGGCCCCGGTCGCAGTCTGATGCCGATCCGCTCGATGCGCGTGTCGCTGATCGCGGCGCTGGACCGGAACTTCGCCATCGGCAAGGGCAACGCGCTGCCGTGGCACCTGCCGGACGACCTCAGGCGCTTCAAGGCGCTGACCCTGGGCAAGCCGATCCTGATGGGCCGCAAGACCGCGGTGTCGCTCGGTCGCGCGTTGCCGGACCGGCGCAACCTGGTGCTGACCCGCAGTGGGCACGCGCCATTCGAGGGCATGCAGGCGGTGGCGTCGCTGGAGGAGGCGGTGGACATCGCCGCGCGCGAGGGCGACGAGCTTTGCGTCATCGGTGGCGGCGAGGTGTATGCGATCGCGCTGGTGCGGGCGACGCGCATGCACCTGACCCACGTGGATGGGGTGGTGGAGCATGCCGATGCGTTCTTCCCCACGTTCGACATGGACCAGTGGCGCATTGCGGCACGCGCGTCGCATCCAGCCGATGCGGCGCATGCGTTCGGCTTCGAATTCGTGGAGTATGCGCGCATCTGAAGGATCCGGACCATCACGGCCGCGATGTGGAAAATTGTCTGTTTACCGCGGTGGGCTGCGCACCACGATTGGCCATGCCGCCAGGGCCGGCAGCAGCTGGCCCAGGGCAGTGCATCGACGGGACGTCGATGCCTGCCCTTTTTCATGGGTACCTGACTAGCCGCGCGCAGGCAGCGGTTTGACGATGAGCGTCCGCCGTTGCGTATCGCGCGCGATGTAGCCCTCGCGCCGCAGCCGCTGCATGACGTGGTTCACCATCTCGCGGGTCGCGCCGATGCGTTTGGCGATTTCCTGCTGGGTCAGGTGGGCCGGTACGCGCCGGGCATCGCCTTCGCAGCGCGCGCTTTCCTCCAGCAGGGAGGTCACGCGTTCGAACACGCCCTCCAGCGCCAGGCTGTGGATGGTGCGCGTCGCATGCCGGAGGCGGGCGATCAGCTGCAGCATCAGGCGCTCGGCGAGTTCCGGATGGCTGCGGATCAGGCTGCGCAGCGCGTCGCCCTTGATCATCAGGCATTCGGATTCGGTGACCGCCTGCACCGAGGCGGAACGGGTGCCACCATCGAGCAGCAGCTCGCCGAGGGTGTCGCCCGGCTCCAGCACGTTGTAGACCACCTCGCGCCCGTTCGCGTTGCCCGAATAGACGCGCAGGCGCCCGGACAGCAGCACGTACAGGGCGTCGGAAGCGTCGCCCTGGTGGAACAGGATGTCACCCACGGCATAGCGACGACAGTCGCCTGCGGCGAGCAATTCCTTCAGCAAGTGTTGCGGGATGCGCGTGTCGGGATCCATCCGCTGCCAAGTGCGCGGGGCCGTCGTGGCCTCCGGGTCGGGACATGATGGCGGCGATGGTTGGGTCATGTGATGTGAAAAATTCACCTGTTGCGCCTCAGGTGCCAGGCATCAGCGGACAGCTTGATCCCGGTCACGTCGCGGGCGGTCAGGGTGGCCCTGCGGCTTCGGCCTGGGCGGCCTGGCTTTCGGCATCGGTGCGGGCACGTCGCGGCCGGGCACCTGCACCACGCGCAGGTCCTCGCTGTCCAGCTGGATCGCGGTGAGCTTGCCGCTCCACACCGCGCCGGTGTCGATGGCATGCACGCCGTGGCCGACGAACAGGCCCAGCGTGCTCCAGTGCCCGCACACGATCTTCAGGTCGCGCGGCGCGTGGCCGGGAACCGAGTACCACGGGTACAAGCCGGGTGGCTGGCTGCCCGGTTCGCCCTTGTGCTCGAAGGCGATGCGCCCACGCGGGCTGCAATAGCGCATGCGGGTGAAGATATTGATGATCGCGCGGTCGCGCTCGGCACCGTTGAGCCGCGGCGACCATTCCGGGCCGTCGCCGTACATGTTCTTCAGCAGCTTGCGGTAGTTGTCGCCGCGCAGCTTGGACTCGATCTCGCGCGCATGCTTCTCGGCCAGCTGGGTGGTCCACTTCGGCGCCAGCCCGGCATGCACCATCATCCAGCCGAGGCCGCGGTCGACATGCGCCAGCTCCTGCGTGCGCAGCCAGTCGAGCAGGTCGCGCGCGTCGTCCGCGAACAGCACGCCCTGCAGGTCCGGGTTGACCTTGCGCTGTTCGTCCGGCGTGCGTTCGCCGATGGCGAGCAGCGACAGGTCGTGGTTGCCCAGCACCACATGCGAGACCTCGCGCAGCGAGTGCACCAGGCGCAGGGTCTCGATCGACTGCCCGCCCCGGTTGACCAGGTCGCCGCAGAACCACAGCCGATCCACCGCGGGGTCGAAACGCAGCTTCTCCAGCAGGCGCTGGGTGACGTCGTAGCAACCCTGCAGGTCGCCGATGGCCCATGTGCTCACGACCGGCGTCCTGCGTTCAGTGCAGCGTGCGCGGGATGGAAAGGGTGAACGCGGGGATCGGCGCGGCAAAACGTGTCCCATCGTCGGCCAGCATGTCGTAGCTGCCACGCATGGTGCCGATGTCGGTCTCCAGCACCGCGCCGGAGGTGTACTCGAAGCCCTCGCCCGGGCGCAGCCAGGGTTGCTCGCCGACCACACCTTCGCCCACCACTTCCT
>Ga0114939_10002661_pt1 | contig 13082 bp, 15 predicted proteins | sample AshMeaCrysSpring_FD_87196 | JGI IMG/M metagenome (GOLD analysis project Ga0114939, IMG submission 87196) | Groundwater microbial communities from Big Spring, Nevada to study Microbial Dark Matter (Phase II) - Ash Meadows Crystal Spring | ecosystem: Environmental > Aquatic > Deep subsurface >... | reverse complement strand
CTGCCGCATCGAAGCCGCCGCCGAACTCGGGGGCCAGCCCGGCTCGGGCGGCCAGCAGGAACTCGGCGGGGTCCAGGCCGCCCGCGCCGACCCGCAGGGCCCCCGAGAGCGGCCGGGCGGCCAGCGTCTCAAGGTCGCGGATGTTGCAGCGGCAGGCGAGGTCGGGGTCGTCCGGCCACGATCCGAGCACGACCCCGGCCAGCCGCAGCCCTCGGTGAGCGAGCGCCTCGAGGGTGAGCGCCGTGTGGTTGAGGGTCCCAAGCGCCGGGTCGGCGACGACCACGACCTCGGCGTCGACGGCGCGCGCCAGGTGGGCCAGCGTGCGACCGTCCTGGTCGAAACGGACGAGCACGCCCCCCGCCCCCTCGACCACGACGAGGTCGCGGGACGCGGCGAGCGCCCGGATCCGGGCGGCCGCGTCGTCGAGGTCGAGGTCGGGCCGGCCCGCCACCCGGGCCGCGGCGGCCGGCGCGAGCGGGTCGGGGTAGCGCGCGTACTCGTGCAGGTCGCCGACCCCCGCGAGGCGGCGCACGTCGTCGAGGTCGCCGGGCTCGGCCGCGGTGACCCCGGTCTGCGCGGGCTTGACGACGGCCACCGAGGCGCCCCGGGCCGCGGCCAGGCTGGCCAAGGCGGCCGTGACGATGGTCTTGCCGACGCCCGTGCCCGTGCCGGATACCGCCAGGACGGTCATCGCTGGCCCGCCAGGTCGCGGACGGCCGCGAGGGCGGCCACGGCCAGGCCTAGGTCATCGGCCGTCAGGTCGGCCCGGCCGGTCAGCCGTAGCCGCGAGACGCCGTCGGGCACCGAGGGCGGGCGGAAGCAGCCCACCCGCACGCCCATCGCGGCGCACCGGTCGGCGGCGGCGACCGCGGCCTCGGGCGATCCGATGAGCACCGCGGCGACCGCTGCCGCGGGCTCCGGCGACCGCAGGCCCAGTGACCGGGCCGCATCGGACAGCGCGGCCGCGTGGGCGCGGGCCCGGATTGCGCGGTCGGGCTCGGCGGCGAGCACCCGCAGCGCCTCGTACGCAGCGCCGACGGCCGCCGGCGCCAGGCCGGTGTCGAAGATGAACGGCCTGGCTGCGTCAATGAGGTGGGCCACCACCTCGGCGTCGCCGAGCACGCCGCCGCCTTGCGCGCCCAGGGCCTTGGACAAGGTGGCCGTGATCACGACCTCGGGCCGCCCGGCCAGGCCGGCCGCGTGCACCGCGCCGCGCCCGCCGTCGCCCACCACCCCCAGGCTGTGGGCCTCGTCCACCAGCAGCAGGGCGCCGTGCGCGTGTGCGGCGGCATGCAGGTCGGCCAGCGGGGCCAGGTCTCCGTCCACGCTGAAGACGGCGTCGGTGACGACGAGGGCGTCCGGCTCCGATCGCTCGGCGAGGGCCGACGCGACGGCGGCGGTCTCCCGGTGCGGCACCACGACCACGCGGGACCGGGACAGCCGGCAGGCGTCCACGATCGAGGCGTGGTTGAGGGCGTCGGACACGACGAGCACGTCCGGCCCGCCGAGTGCGGCGACGGCCCCGAGATTGGCCAGGTAGCCGCTGGAGAAGACCAGTCCGGCGGCAGCCCCGAGGTGGGCCGCCAGCGCCCCTTCGAGCTCCTTGTGGAGGGTGGTCGTCCCGGTGACGAGCCGCGAGCCGGTCGAGCCTGCTCCCCACCGCCGGGCAGCCGCCACGGCGCCGGCGACGACCCGCGGGTCGCGGGCCAGCCCGAGGTAGTCGTTGGAGGCGAGGTCGACCAGGCCGCCGCCGTCGGCCGGGCGAGGCCGCACGGAGCGACGCAACCCGGCCTCCCGGCGGGCGGCCGCGCGCCGGCGGAGCCGCTCCAGCGGGTCGCTCATCCCACGACCTCGGCGATGCATTCGATGACCGTGCCGGCCAGCAGCTCGAGGTCGCCGTCGCCGATCGCCAGGGGCGGCATCAGGACGACGACATCGCCGAGCGGGCGGATGGCCACGCCGCGGCGGCGGGCCAGGCGGCAGACCTCGAAGCCGGTGCGCTCGTGGATCGGCTCGACCTCGATCCCGGTCATCGTGCCGATCCGGCGGATCTCGCGCACCCCGTCGGAGGAGTCCAGCGGCGCGAGCAGGGCGCCCAGCCGGTCGCCGACGCGGGCGGCGTGGGCGACCGTCCCGCGCTCGGCCATCAGGTCGAGGTTGGCGATGGCGGCGGCGCAGCACAGCGGGTTGGCGGTGTAGGAGTGGCCGTGGAAGAAGGTCCGACCCGAGGCCGGCGAGCCGAGGAACGCGTCGTAGACCGCCTCGGTGGCCAGCACGGCCGACAGGGGCAGGTATCCGCCGGTCACCCCCTTGCCGCAGGTGAGCAGGTCGGGCGCGACGCCGGCGTGCTCGACCGCCCACATCCGCCCGGTGCGGCCGATCCCGGTCGCCACCTCATCGGCGATCATGAGCGCCCCGAACTCGTCGCAGAGCGCCCGCACCCCCCGCAGAAACGCCGCATCGTGGGTGAGCATCCCGCCGGCCGCCTGGACCATCGGCTCGACGACGACGGCGCAGACCTGGCCGCCCTGGCGCTCCAGCAGCGCCCGCAGCTCGGCCACGACCTCGGCGGAGCGCCCGGCCCTGGTCTGGCCCGGCTGGAGCACGCCGGGGGACGACACCTGGGCGGTCTCCAGCAGGATCGGGCGGTACGTGTGGTGGAACAGATCGATGCCGCCGACGCTGACGGCGCCGAGGGTGTCGCCGTGGTAGCCCTCGGCCACGTGGGCGTACAGCGGCCGCTGCTCGCCGCGCTGGGCGGCCGACTGGAAGGCCATCTTCAGCGCGGCCTCGACCGCCGAGGCCCCGTCGCCGGCGTAGAAGACCCGGGTGAGCCCCGCGGGCGCCGTGGCCAGCAGCCGCTCGGCCAGGGCGATGCCGGGCTCGTGGGTCAGCCCGAGGTACGTCGTGTGGGCGAGCCGGTCGAGCTGGGCCCGCACCGCCTGGTCGATCTCCGGGACCCGGTGGCCGTGCACGGTGACCCACAGCGAGGAGAAGCCGTCGAGGTAGCGGCGGCCCTCGGTGTCGTAGAGGTACATCCCCTCGGCGCGGTCGATGACCAGCGGCTCGTCCTCGGGCCACTGCGCGTGCTGGGTGAAGGGGTGCCACACCTGGGCGTAGTCGCGGGCCAGCAGGTCGCGGGTGCGCGGGCTGAGGTCGTGCGCGGGGAGGTCGAGGGGGCCGGGCATCCGGCGATTGTCCCAGGGCGAAGACGGGCCGCCGTACCCTGGGCGCGTGCTCAGCCTCGCCGAGATCGCCGCCCGGCACACCGAGCTCGGCGAGCCCGACCTGGCGCACCTGCGCGCGCTGCGCGCTGACTGGCAGCTGCTCGCCGACCTGTCGTTCAGCGATCTCGTGCTGTGGCTGCCGACGTGGAGCGGCTCGGGGTGGGTCGCCGGCGGGCAGATCCGCCCCACCACGGGGCCCACGGTCTTCGCCGACGACGTAATCGGCGCCTTCCAGCCGCGCGGGCGGCGGCCGCTCCTCGACACCGCGCTGCGGCAGGGCCGGGTGGAGGGCGGACCGCCCCAGCACGCGCTGGCGCCCGCGCAAGCGGTGCCGGTCCGCCGCGAAGACCGGGTGATCGCGGTCATCGCCCGGCACGCCGATCCGGCCTTCGCCCGGACCGGCCGCCTGGAGCGCGCCTACCTGGAGGCCTATTCGGCGCTCGCCCAGATGGTGGCCGACGGGGTGTTCCCGGCGACCGGGCCCGCGTCGCGGGTCGGCGCCGGCTCGCCGCGCGTGGGTGACGGCCTGCTCATCCTGGATGTCGACGGGGTCGTCGACTTCGCCAGCCCGAACGCGCTGTCTGCGTACCGGCGGCTGGGGCTGGCGGCCGACCTGGTGGGCGCGCGGCTGGCGTCGCTGACCGCGTCGCTGGCCCCCGCGCGCGGGCCGGTGGACGAGGATCTGTCGGTCGTGGCCAGCGGGCGCGCCGCACGGACCACCGAGGTGGCGGACCGCCACGCCCACGTCTTGCTGCGGTCGATCCCGCTGGTGGCGGCGGGCGAGCGGACCGGGGCGCTCGTGCTCGTCCGCGATGTGACCGAGGTGCGCCGTCGTGAGCGTGAGCTGGTCAGCAAGGACGCCACGATCCGGGAGATCCACCACCGGGTGAAGAACAATCTGCAGACGGTGGCCGCGCTGCTTCGCCTGCAGGCCCGCCGGATCCCCAGCCCGGAGGCCAGGGCCGCCCTCGAGGAGGCCGTCCAGCGGGTGGGCTCGATCGCGATCGTCCACGAGGCGCTATCAATGTCTCCGGACGAGGCCGTGGACTTCGACGCGGTGGCCGACCGGGTGTGCGCGATGGTCGCGGAGCTGACCCCCGCCGATGCCCGGGTCGTGCCCCGCCGCACCGGCTCCTTCGGCGCGTTGGCCGCCGAGACCGCCACACCGCTGGCCATGGCGCTGACCGAACTGCTGCAGAACGCCGTCGAGCACGGGCTGGGCGGGCGGTCGCGCGGCGAGGCCTCGCTGGAGATCGCGGCTCGTCGATCACCGGGCCGGCTGGCCGTCGAGGTCCGCGACACCGGGGTGGGGCTCCCGGCAGGCTTCGACCCTGGCGACTCGGGTCGGTTGGGTTTGCAGATCGTCCGGACGCTGGTGGTGGGCGAGCTCGGCGGCTCGCTGGAGTTCGCCGCCCGCGAGGGCGGTGGCACCGCGGTCGCGCTGGAGATCCCGCTCCCCACGGAGCAGGAGGCGCGGCCCCGCTAGCCCAAGCGGGCCCGGTTGCGGGCGTTGCGGCGCTTGAGCGCGCGGCGCTCGTCCTCGGACAGCCCGCCCCAGACGCCGGCGTCCTGACCGGACTCCAGGGCCCACGCCAGGCAGGTGTCCATCACCGGGCAGCGCCGGCAGACCGCGCGGGCTTCCTCGATCTGCAGCAGGGCCGGGCCGGTGTTTCCGATCGGGAAGAACAGCTCGGGGTCCTCGTCACGGCAGGCGGCCTCGTGGCGCCAGTCCATGCGATCTCTCCTTGAGCGTGAAGCCGGCGGCCCGGGGGCGCCGACGGAGGGTACAAGTCAGGTGGTGCTTGTGAACGCGTTCACGAAACCCCCTCCGGGCGCGGCACAAGACGCTTGGTCCGGAGCGAGGGAATCCGCCGACGCGACCCGGCGAACGGGCTCGCGGCGCGAGGAACACCCAAACCCTCGCACGCCGAAACGTCAGACACAAGGGCTTCGCCCGCTTGGGGGCCGATTTGGAGGTGTCGCCTACATCACACCCGGGCCGAGCCGCAGTCCGCCCCCGGCCCGTTTCGAGCCCGCCTCGCGCCCCGCGCCAGGCGCGTCACATCATGATGCGCAGGGCCTGCGGGTGGTCCCGGCAGGTGATGCTGGTGCGCTGGCCGAGGTGGTCGCCGTCGAGCTGGAAGGCGACCGGGCGGCGGGCGAACAGGGTGAACTCGGCGGTGTCGTGCAGGGCCACCACGTCGCGCCCGCGCGGGGGAGTGCCGTTGGGGGTGAGGATCTGCCGGACGTGTCGCAGCGTCGAGGCGACGCCCAGCGAGCGCAGGGCGACAAGGTCGAGGGCGGTGTCGAAGGAGGCCTGGGGGCACGGGTTGACGGGCAGCCCGCCGAGGTAGGTCCACGGGGACGTGCTCTGGATGATGGCCAGGAAGATCTCGTGGACGGGGTCGTGCCCCGGCCGCTCCAGGGTGAGCAGCGGGTCGTCGCGGTCGGTGGAGCGGAAGAACTCGCGGATCGCCGACCGCACGTACAACGCGGGGGTCGCCCGAACCCCCCGCGCGCGCGCCCGCTCGACGGCGGCGATGACCTCCGCGTCCAGCCCCAGGCCGGCGCAGAACGTGAACCAGCGGTCGTCGGCGGTGCCCAGCCCGATCGCCCGGGTGCGCTCCTCGGCGATGGCCTCCAGCAGCTGGCCGGTCGCCTCGACCGGGTCGTGCGGCAGGCCGAGGGCCCGGGCCAGCACGTTGGCCGAGCCGCCGGGGACGAGGGCGAGAGCGGGCACCTCGGGTCCGGGGCCCTCCTCCAGCAACCCGTTGACGACCTCGTTGATGGTGCCGTCACCGCCGAGGGTCACCACCACGTCCAGGCGGTCGCGTCGGGCCTGCCGGGCCAGCTCCAGTGCGTGACCGCGGTGCTGCGTGGCGACCAGGTCGAGCTTGAGATCGCTGGACAGGGCGTGGACGAGGACATCGCGGGTGCGCTCGGTGGTGGAGGTCGCCTTGGGATTGACGACGAGGAGGGCGCGCACGGACCCACGCTACCCGCCGCCCACCGCTTCCCCGCTAGCCTCGGCGGATGCCCGCAGATCCACTGGCTGCGCCCTCGTGGGCGCACCGTGTCGGAGCCGGCGTGGTGACCGCCGAGGCGGCGGCCCTGATCGGCTACAGCCTCTGGCTGGAGTTCGCGCGCCGTACGGAGCAGGCCAGCAGCGCGCAGGTGGCGCTCGGAGCCGAGCTCTTCCTGCTGTGCGTGGGGCTGCTCGTGGGCCTCCTCGCGTGGCAGCTGTGGCGACGGCGGTCGTGGGCGATCGGGGGCGGGGTGTTCTGCCAGCTGATCGCCCTGCCGATGGCCTGGTACATGGTCGAGGCGGGCTTCTGGCCGGGGGCCCTGGTGCTGGGGTCGGCGGCGCTGGCCGCCCTGGTGGCGCTGCTGTCTGTGTCGCGGGCGGCCGCCGGACCCTAGGAGTCGGCGAACTCGCCGCGCATCGAGGCCAGCGCCCGGGCCAGCAGCCGTGAGACGTGCATCTGCGAGATGCCGAGCTCCTCGCCGATCTGCGACTGGGTGCGGTTGCCGTAGAAGCGCAGCAGTACGATCTGCCGCTCGCGCTCGGGGAGCCGTTCCAGGGCCGGGCGCAGGCTCTCGCGCTGCTCGACCGCCTCCAGCGACTCGTCGAGCCCCCCCAGGCGCGCGCCCAAGGCGGGCAGCGCGTCGTCGTCGCCGTGGCCGGCGTCGAACGACAGCGTCGAGTACGCGTCGGCGGCCTCAAGGGCCTCGAGCACGTCCTCCTCGGTCAGGCCCAGGCGGGCGGCGAGCTCGGCCACCGTGGGCGAGCGGCCGAGCTCCTGCTGCAGCGGGGGGGTCGCAGCCGAGACGGCCATCCGGTGCTCCTGCAGCCGCCGAGGGACCCGGATGGCCCAGCCGCGGTCACGGAAGTGCCGCTTGATCTCCCCGATCACCGTGGGCGTGGCGTACGAGGCGAAGTCGACGCCCCGCTCGGGGTCGAAGCGGTCCACCGCCTTGATCAGGCCCTCGGTGCCGACCTGAACCAGGTCCTCGTACGGCTCGCCGCGGTCGCGGAACCGCCCCGCCAGCGATCGGGCGAGGGGCAGGTGGGACTCGATGAGCGCGCTGCGGGCCTGCTGGTGGGCGGGCGAGCCGGGTGCGGCGGCGGCCATCTGCTGGAACAGGGCCAGGGCCCGGGCCGAGCGCTCGGCCGAGGCGGCGCTGCGGGGCGCCGGGATGCCGGCCGCCGAGGTCACACGGTCTCCCGCTGCGCGCCCAGCGCCAAGGCCACCCGGCGGCCGTCGCGCCGGACGGCGACCTCTCCGGCCAGCTCGCGTAGGACGAGCCAGGCGAAGTCGTCGGCGGGCGGCTCGGCGGCGCCGGGCTCGGCCTCCACGCTGAAGCGCATCGACAGGGCGCCGCCGGCGCCGGGCTCGTCCACGGTGAACACGCACTCAAGCTCGGCGTCCGGCCCCGCCATGGCGATGAGCAGGGCGCACGCCTCCCCGGCCGCGAGCCGCAGGTCCTCGACCTCATCGAGGGTGCGGTCGGCGCGCGCGGCGAGGGCCGCGACGGCGGTGCGCGCCAGGACGACGTACGCCGGCTGGGCGGGGAATCGAAGGGTGACGTCGGCCGACACGGACCCGACGCTACCGCCCACGATCTCGGACGGGGGTCGCGGCGGCTGACTGAATCCGCCCGTGGCCGACCCGATTGCGCAGCAGACACCCGCACCGAGCGCCGAGGTTCCGCGCGGCCTGAGCATCGTGGCCGCCTGGTCGTGGCGGATCCTCGTGGTGCTGGCGCTCGCGGCCGCCTGCGTCGCCGTGGTCGCGCGGCTGCAGGTGCTGTTCATCGCCCTCTTCGTCGCCTTGCTCGTGACCGCCTTGCTGCAGCCCGGGATGGACCTGCTCCGCCGCGTCGGCCTGCCGCGGGCGGTGGCCGCGGCCGTCACGCTGCTGGTGGCCCTGGCGGTGGTCGGGGTGGTCTTCTTCCTGGCCGGCAGCGCCCTGGCCGGGCAGGCGGGCGAGCTCGCCTCCGCGGTCTCCGACGGCTGGGTCGAGCTCAAACTGTGGCTCGAAGACGTCTTCGGGATCAGCGCCGAGCAGCTCGGGGAGTACACCACCCGGATCTGGGAGAGCCTGCGTGAGAACGCCGGGTCGATCGGCTCCGGCGTCTTCGGCGCCGCGTCGACAGCCGCCGAGTTCCTCGCCGGGGCGGGTGTCGCGCTCTTCGCGACGATCTTCTTCCTCTACGACGGGCCGGGCATCTGGCGCTGGGTGGGCTCGCTGTTCCCCGCCGGCGCCAGGGCCCACGTCGATGAGGCCGGCGCGCTGTCGTGGCAGGCGCTGTCGGGTTACGCCCGAGGAACCGTGCTCATCGCCGCGATCGACGCGATCGGCATCGGTCTGGGGGTCTGGCTGCTGGGCGTCCCGCTGGCCGGTCCGATCGCGGTGCTCGTCTTCTTCGGCTCGTTCATCCCGATCGTCGGGGCGACGCTGTCCGGCCTGGTGGCCGTGCTGGTGGCGTTGGCCACCGAGGGCGCCACCACCGCCCTGCTGACCGCCGGCGTCGTGCTGCTCGTCCAGCAGGTCGAGGGCCATGTGCTCCAGCCGCTGATCCAGGGCCGCTTCGTCGCCATCCACCCGCTGGCCGTGGTGCTCGCCGTGGCTGCAGGCTCGGTCATCGCGGGGCTGGTCGGGGCGGTGATCGCGGTTCCGATCGTCGCCACCGCCAACGTCCTCGTCCGGTACACGGCGAGCGTCGCGCGCGGCGACGAGGAGCCGACCGAATCAAGCCTGGAGGCCGCCCCCGAGGTCAGCCAGGGCTGATCCGGTCAGCCGGTACACCGTCCACTCGTCCATCGGCAGGGCCCCGATCGAGCGGTAGAAGCCGAGCGCCGGCTCGTTCCAGTCGAGCACCCACCACTCCAGGCGGGTGTAGCCGCGCTCGACGCACAGCCGGGCCAGCTCGGCGAGCAGCGCCTTGCCGTACCCGCCACCCCGGTGCTGCGGGCGCACGTAGAGGTCCTCAAGGTAGATCCCGTGACGCCCGGTCCAGGTCGAGTAGTTGACGAACCACAGGGCGAACCCGGCCACGGAGCCGTCGTCCAGCGCGGCGACGTGCGCGTACGCCGCCGGGCTCGGGCCGAACAGGGCGCGCGTGAGGTCGTCCTCCGTGGACTGGACGTGCTCCAGGGCGCGCTCGTACTCGGCGAGCTCGCGGATCATCGCGAGGATCTCGGGTACGTCCTCGGGTCGGGCGGTCCGGATCACCGTCGGGCCTGGCGCGGCTCGGCTGCCGGGTCAGGCCGCCTTGGTCGCCCAGAAGATCTCGGCGATCTCGTCGATCTTGGCGAGCAGCTCGTCGGCAACCGCGACGTCGACCGTGCCCTTGGTGCCCCCGGCGCCGGCCAGCTTGGTCGCGCTGTTGAACAGCTCGTTCAGCTGCGGGTACTTCTCGAAGTGGGGGGCCTTGAAGTAGTCGGTCCACAGCACCCAGAGGTGCTCCTTGACGAGGTGCGAGCGCTCCTCCTTGATGGCGACGGCGCGGGCCTTGAACTCGGGGTCGTCGCTCGCGTGGTACTTCTCCATGCAGGCCTTGACCGACTGGGCCTCGAGCCGGGCCTGGGCGGGGTCGTACACGCCGCAGGGCAGATCGCAGTGGGCGTACGCGGTGGTGCGCGGCGCCAGCAGGCGGGTGATCAGGCGGGCGGGCATGGGTCCTCCAGGAGGGGGGCGTGGTCGGTGTCGGCTTCTGCCGCGACACTACAACCGTGTGCGGCGTCCAGGCATCCGGGCCGGTTGCGGCATCCGGGCTGCCCCGATGAGCCGCCGCCGTGGGTACGGCCGGGTGGCCGTCGCGGGCGACTCGATGCGGCCCGGGCTGGTCGACGGCGACTGGCTCATCGTCCGCTGGGGCGCCTCGCCGCGTCCCGGGGACATCGTCGTGGCCGAGCGGCCGGACCGCCCCGGCCTGCTGGTCGTCAAGCGGGCCACCCGGCTGGCGGCCGACGGCTGGTGGCTGGAGGGCGACAACCCGGCGGCCAGCCACGACTCCTGGCTGTTCGGCCCCGTGGCCGCCGACGCGGTCGCCGGCGTCGCGGTGGCCCGGTACTGGCCGCGCCCACGGCGGGTGGGACGATCGAAAGGTCCCCTCGCCCCCTGACCGAGACGGGCTGACCGCATGCCGCTCCCGCACGAAGACGACCCCGCGTTCCCGCTGCACAAGGGCGGCAAGATCGAGATCCGCCCCACGGTCCGCATCCGCGACCGCGAGGGCCTCGCGCTGGCCTACACGCCGGGGGTCGGCCGGGTCTCCGCCGCCCTGGCGCTGGATCCGGGCTTGGCCGACGAGTACACCTGGCGGTCCAACCTCGTTGCCGTGGTCACCGACGGCTCGGCGGTGCTCGGACTCGGCGACCTGGGGCCGACCGCGGCGCTGCCGGTGATGGAGGGAAAGGCGCTGCTGTTCAAGGAGTTCGGCGGCGTCGACGCGGTGCCGATCTGCCTGGACTGCCGCGAGGTCGACGACCTCGTCGAGACGATCGTCCGGATGGCCCCGTCGTTCGGTGGGATCAACCTTGAGGACATCAGCGCGCCGCGCTGCTTCGAGGTCGAGCGCCGACTGATCGAGCGGCTGAACATCCCGGTCTTCCACGATGACCAGCACGGCACCGCGGTCGTTGTCCTCGCCGCGCTCCAGAACGCCGCGCTGGTGACCGGGCGCTCCCTGGGCGACCTTCGGGTGGTGGTGAGCGGCGCCGGGGCGGCCGGTGTCGCGGTGTCGAACATGCTGCTCAACGCGGGCATCGGGGACCTCGCGGTCGTTGACAGCAAGGGGGTGGTCGAGGCCGGCCGCGGCGACCTCACCGACGTCAAGGTCGACCTGGCGTCGCGCACCAACAAGGCCCGGCTGAGCGGCTCGATCGCCGACGCGATGCGCGGCGCGGACGTCTTCGTCGGCGTCTCGGCGGGCCGGGTGCCCGATGAGGTCGTCGCCTCGATGGCGCCTCGGTCGATTGTGTTCGCGCTGGCCAACCCCGAGCCCGAGGTGCATCCGGAGGTCGCGCGCCGGCACGCCGCGGTGGTCGCTACGGGGCGCAGCGACTTCCCCAACCAGATCAACAACGTGCTCGCCTTCCCCGGCATCTTCCGCGGCGCCTTGGCGGTGCGGGCCACGGCGATCACCGAGGGGATGAAGCTGGCCGCAGCCCAGGCGCTCGCCGGCTGCGTCGGCCAGTCGCTGGAGCCCGACCACGTGATCCCGAGCGTCTTCGACCCCTGGGTCGCCATCTCGGTCGCCCAGGAGGTCGCCCGGGCCGCGGTCGCCGAGGGCGTCGCCCGACGCCCGCTGCCGCTGCCCTAGCGCGCGGACCTAGGCTCGGAGCCGTGTTCGCCGTCACCGCCCAGGGCATCGACCCGGCCGATCCGCTCGCCCACCTCGGTCTGGGGGAGCACCCGGACCCGGTCCCGGCCGAGGGCTGGGCGCGGGTTCACGTGCGCGCCGCCTCGCTGAACCACCACGACCTGTGGACCCTCAAGGGGGTGGGCATCCGGCGCGAGCGCCTACCGATCGTGCTGGGCTGCGACGCGGCCGGCCTCGATGACGACGGCAACGAGGTGGTCGTCCACTCGGTCATCGGCGACCCCGAGGCCGGCGGCGGCGACGAGACGTTCGACCCGCGCCGCTCGCTGCTGTCGGAGGTGCACGACGGCACGCTGGCCGAGCAGGTGGTGGTCCCGCGGCGCAACCTGCTCCCCAAGCCGGCTGGGCTGTCCTTCGCTGAGGCCGCCTGCCTGCCCACGGCCTGGCTGACGGCCTACCGGATGCTGTTCACCCGCTCCGGGCTGCGTCCCGGCGACACCGTGCTGGTGCAGGGCGCGGGCGGAGGCGTCGCGACGGCGTTGATCGCCCTGGCCCGGGCGGGCGGCTTCCGGGTATGGGCTACCAGCCGCGACGGCGACAAGCGCGACCGCGCGGTCGCCCTGGGGGCGCACGCCGCCTACGAGTCCGGCGCGCGGCTGCCCGAGCGCGTCGACGCGGTCATGGAGACGGTGGGCGCGGCCACCTGGGACCACTCGCTGAAGTCGCTGAGGCCGGGCGGGCGCATCGTCATCTCCGGCGCCACGACCGGCTCGAACCCGCCGGCAGATCTGTCGCGGGTGTTCTTCCTGCAGCTTTCGGTGGTCGGCTCGACGATGGGGACGCGTGAGGAGCTGCGGCGGCTCATCGCGTTGTGCGACGCCACCGGCCTGCGCCCGCTCATCGACGCGACCTACGATCTGCGCGATGCGCGCTCGGCCTTCGAGCGGCTCGCCGAGGGAGACGTCTTCGGCAAGCTGGTGCTGACCCGCGAGCCCTGATGCGGCGCGCCCTCAGTCCTCGTCGTCGAGCCGGGCCAGCCAGGTGGCCAGCCGCTCGATGGCCGCCTCGAACTCGGGGTTGAGGTCGACGAACTCCTGCAGCCGCTCGGCCAGCCAGGCCAGCGTGACGTCCTCGTCGCCGCGCCGGGCGAGCAGCTCCTCGATCCCGCGATCGGTGAAGTACATCCCCGCCCCGCTATGCGAAGGCCTGCTCGACCAGCGCCCGCTGCTCGGCGTCGTGCCGCTGGTGCGAGCCGACCGCCGGCGACGACGACGCCGGCCGCGTGACCGGCACGATCGAGCGGCCGATGACCTGCGGCACGTTCATCGAGATGAACGACCAGGCGCCCTGGTTGGCCGGCTCCTCCTGCACCCAGCGGATCTCGGCCTGCGGGTAGGGCGCGACCGCCTCCGGCAGGGTGCCCGGGTAGAAACCCGCGCCCAGGTAGCCGGGCGCCGCCGTGCCGCGCGCCAGCAGCCGCTCCACCACGCGCGCCACCGTGGCTCGGGGCAGGACCGCGCCGCGCGG
>Ga0114939_10002659_pt1 | contig 13086 bp, 9 predicted proteins | sample AshMeaCrysSpring_FD_87196 | JGI IMG/M metagenome (GOLD analysis project Ga0114939, IMG submission 87196) | Groundwater microbial communities from Big Spring, Nevada to study Microbial Dark Matter (Phase II) - Ash Meadows Crystal Spring | ecosystem: Environmental > Aquatic > Deep subsurface >... | reverse complement strand
GGCGCTCCAGGGTGATCAGCGACCCGGCCGCCAGTCCGCCCACATTGCCGCTGCCGCTCACGCGCTCCTGCTGGGCTGCGAGCTCCTCCATGAATACCCGCGAGTAGTGATCGCCGTCACCGCTCTCGGTGTACTTTCCCGGATAGTCGTAGACCTCATAGGTACCGTTGGCGTAGTCCCAACCGGCGGGCGTCGTGCTCTCGAGGGTCTTGGTCGGTACCTCGAAGTCGAAGGCGTTCAGGGCGACTTTGCCGGTCTGGACCGCCTGGCCCACGATAAGCTCCGAGACGCACTCCCCTTGGAAGCCCCGGCCCTCGCCCGGAGCGATATAAACGGCAGTCGCGTAGCCGGGGAAGGTCTTGTGGGAGCTGTAATCGTCCGACAGCACAAGGGTATGGTTACCGTCCTCGTGGGTGAAATAGTAGTAGATACCTTCCAGCTCCATCAGGCGGCTCACGAAGTCGAAAGCCGTCTCGCGGTACTGAACGCAGTAGTCCCAGGTCTTGTAGGTCCCGCTCAAGGATTCCTTGAAGGCGCTACTGAAACCGGAATCCCGGAAGACCTTCTTGATGATGTCCGGGACGCTCATCTCCTGGAAGATGCGGCAGTCCGCGGTGCGGGTCAGGAACCAGAGCCAGGGGCGGAGCGTCACCGAGAAGACAGAATAACGTCCGCGCACGCCAAGATATCGCAGATCGGTCACAAACCCATTGAAATAGCGGGTGCTCTGGTCTGGTAGCTGGACACGGACCGTCATGGGTTTGCCGAGCAGGTCCTTAAACGCGATCGAGGTCCGCTCAGAGAGCAGCTCCAGGTGCAGCTCAAACAGGCGGCCGAGCTCCTCGTGGGCCTGCATGCGCCGAAACAGCAGGACATCCTCGCCGAGCGGAGAGCTGACCGCGGTTTCTCGGTGGGCTTGCGATGCTTTGGCCACTTGCTTTCCTCCGGGCACAGGAGCGCTGGCTGGATCTTAGTGGATTCGGGCCGTGCGGCACAGCCCAAGCCCCATGATGTGCGAAGCGAGGGGTGGGGGCATGCTCGCCCATGCAGGCAAGCGCCGAGCCTGCCATCGCTCCACAAGGCGCCGGACGACGCCTGGCACTTGGGACCATGTGCCTGCCGGTATTGTCATGCGCTCGGTATCGTCCTCCCCAGGGCCTGGCCTATGCTCCCGACGCGAGCCCCCATGGGCACAAACAACTTGGCCGAGGGCCCGCCATACCGTTCGCCGCTGGAATTGGGGATAGGATCGCCCGGGAGACGCCGCACTGCCATGCCCCCATCCCTCCCCCGGGACCTTGTCGCCGCAGCATCGCGGTTGCTGGGATCGGGTGCGTGTCTTATTCTGGCCGCCCCGAATGATTGGTCGGCGGCGGCCACGCCGACGGAGTGCTGGACCGGGCGGCGCTCGCAACGGGGACCCTGTAGAGGGGATGCTGAGTCGCTCTTGCCTACCCTGGTCACGCCCAACGGACATCCCCAGCCCGTCGCCGGGCCCGACGCCCTTGGACTATGGGGAGGTGTTTCCCAGGGTCCGGCTGCCTGCGCGCAGCCGTGGAGACGATCTCAACCATGTCCCGGCCTTGCGTGCCGACTGGGGCGAGGTTCGCGGGCTTCGCGCCGAGCGGCGGTCGGGCCTCCGACCCGAGCGGTGTCCTATTGAATCGTTGCATCCCACGTAGAGGACCTATCAAAGGTGGAGCCAGATGAGCTAGACATCGACCTCAGCCAGCCCCTGTCCATCCCAGATGCCCTGCGGCTGGCGACCGCTCTGCATCGGGCCGGCCATGGGGACGAGGCCCAGGTCCTTTACCAGCGGGTGCTCGACCTGGTCCCGGAGCACCCTGATGCGCTTCACTTCATGGGCATGCTGGCGCACGACCAGGGGCGACGGGAGGATGCGCTGGCGCTTATCTCCAGATCGGTGGAGTTGGCCCCCGAGCACGCCGGATTCCGCAGCAACCTCGGCAACCTACTGCTCGATTTCGAGCGGTTCGAGGACGCCGAGCGGGAGTATCGCGAGGCACTCGCGCTCGACCCAGACCGCCCCGATGCACTGAACAACTATGGGGTGCTCTGCAAGGCGCTGCGTCGCTACGAGGATGGCGAGCGCAGTCTGCGGCGGGCCATCGACCTGGCACCGGACTTCATCGACGCCAGGAACAATCTCGCCCACCTCTACATTCGGATGGGGCGACCCAGGGAGGCCTTGGAACAGTCCGCCGAGGCCCTGAGCCGCAAGCCACGCGACGCCCGCACCCGCGAAATGCTGGGATACGCCTATTCCCGTCTGGGGCGCCTTGAAGAGGCCGGACAGGTCTACCGGGAGTGGCTCGCGGATGACCCGGACAATCCCAAGGCGATCCATCACCTCGCCGCCTGTACCGGCGAGGCGATCCCGGCCCGGGCGTCGGATGCCTATGTGCAGACCGTCTTCGACGTGTTTTCCCGGAGTTTCGAGTCGCGCCTGGCCTCGCTGGAGTACCGCGCCCCCGCGTTGGTGGGTGAGGCCATCGCCCGCTGCCTGGGCCCCGCGGCCGCGGACCGGGAGGTGCTGGATGCCGGCTGCGGTACCGGGTTGTGCGGCCCATTGCTCAAGCCATTCGCGAGCCGGCTGACCGGGGTCGACCTGTCGGGCGGCATGCTCCAGAAGGCCCGCGGGCGGGAGATCTACGACGCCCTGCACCAGGCCGAGCTCACCGCCTTCATGGCCGAGCGGCCGAGCACCTTCGATGTCGTCGCTTCGGCGGATACACTCGTGTACTTTGGCGAGCTCGGGGAGGCGCTCGCCGCCGCTGCCCAAGCCCTGAGGCCCAGCGGTTGGCTGTGCTTCACCGTGGAGGCCCTGGGGGATGATGGGCTGGGCTATCGCCTGCAGCATCATGGCCGTTACGCCCATTCGAGGGAGTATCTGGAAATGGTCCTTGGGCAAGCGGGCTTTGCTGCCCCGGCAATCGATCGGGTGGTGCTGCGGCTGGAGGGCGGTGAGCCGGTGGCGGGCTGGCTGGCGGTGGCGCAGCGCCCCGAGTCCTCTGCGGCGGTCTCCCTGTCCGGTGTCGGCGTCGGGGAGTTCTGCGATGGCTAAGCAAGGGTCCGGCTCATGGCTCGCAGGTACCGCGGGTCTTGCCCTGTTCCCGGCGACTTGAGCGCCGGCCGGGGATACCTGGAAAACCACCTGGCTGGCGCAGTATTATGGCAGCGGGATGCGGGCACTGGGACGGTGCGCACCTGGCAAGCGCTGGGGCCTGGCCTGGTTCGACGCAGCGAAATCTGGTGCGGTGCGCGAGGTGCTCAGACGTGCCGTCGCACCGGGGCCACGGGAGGCGGTGCCCCGGTGGCTGCCGGAGGTGTTGCAGGGCAATCGGGTGCTCGACGGGCGCAGAATGTTGGCGCGCCATTTCGACCCTGACCCTGGCTTGGGATCTGGCTCTGTCTTTCCTTGACTGGGGCTAGCGGAGCAATGACCTTGATGGCCCAGCGACCTGGAGGACGAACGATGAAGATCTCTGCGAGACGATTCCTGCATTCCGCAATTGTGAGCCTGTCCCTGGCATTTAGCGCCGCCGCCTCGGCCCAAGACCCGCAGGGCGCCGAATCCCCCGTTGGCGGCGCCCCGGCAATTGGCAAGGGCTGGCAGACCTTCGAGTCCTGCCCATTCGGCGAGCGGCCCTGCGGGCCAATCTGCATGCCGGAGTCTTTCAGTTGCTGCGACAAGGCCACGGCCAGTATTTGCCCACCGGGCCAGACTTGCTGCGGTATCCGCTGCGGTTGCGACCGCTGCCAGTCGTGTGTCAACGGGGCGTGCGTAACCGACGAGGAGTGTCTGAAGAAGCAGAGCAACTCCACCGCATCGGGTACAGGGGCGGCCCAAGGCGCCGGATTGTTCGCTACAGATGCGTCCCTGGTGGTCCCTGGCATACTGCTTGGCATCGGGGTGGCCGGCGCGGTGGCCCCGACGGGGAGCGACTCGCCCCGACCAATCAGTCCCTGACCCCAGACCTTCAGGGTCGAAAGCGCAGGGTGATGGCGCGCTCGCCCCTCGGCGATCGCCCGCGCGCGTGACGCTAGAATCGGGTCCCCGATACGACGCCGACCATGTTGTCGATCTCATCCAGCTCCTTTTGGATGCCCTGAGATTTGGCCTTCAGGTCCGTCACGGCCTGCTCGTTCGGTCGGACAGACCCGAGCTCCCCCTTGGTGCTGGCCAGTTTCGCCTGGGCCAGGTCGAGTCGGCGCAGACTGGCCTGAGTGGCAGAGGGGTTCTGCCCCTGGGCCTTGATACGGGCGCGCTCCGCGGCAATGCGGCGCTCCTGGCTTGCCAGGCGGGTGCGGGCGCGTGCGAGATCGCCCTGCACCTGGGTCCGCTCTTGCTCAAGGGTCCGGGCCTGCGCCTTGAGCCGCGCCTGAGCGTCCAGCTCGCCTTGGTGCGTGTTCTCGCGCTCGTCAATGCGCCGTTGATAGCCGCCACCGGCTAGGCCCGCCACACCACTGACGAAGCCCCCCTCGTGGGGATCGGCACTGGTCGCGCACCCACCGATCCAAATGGCGAGGCATGCCCACAGGACAGGCCAGCCGCAACGGCGCCTGGCGCGGACGTCCCAACACCAACGGCGACCCAGACCAGTACCGCGATCAAGCTGCTTCATCGCCGGGCCCCCTATGCCGCCGAGATGGTGTTGGCGAGTCCGTCCAAGGTCTGGATCTGCTGGTTATAGGCGTCTAGCTCGCCTTGCAGGCGGGCGGTGTCAGTGCCGGGATTGCGCTGCCGATACTCTCGCTGCGCGCCATCGAACATGGCGTGTTTTTCCCGTGCCCCCTTGGTCGCCTGCGCAACCACGGCCTTGTTCGCAGTGATCCGCTGGCGCGTGCTGGCGAGCTCCGCCTCGGTGATCTGCCCCGCCTGAAAGCGCTTCTGCGCGGAGGCGAGGCGCCGCTTGTCCTCGGCAATGACCTCCCGTACGCTGACAATCAGCTCCTCGGTCTGCCTGTTGGACTCACGCACGTCGGCGATCATCGAATCGAGCTGATCCTCCTTGCTCGCGTACTGACTCTGCTTGTGGGCGACGTAGGTCCCTGCCAGTCCCCCTACTGCCCCGCCGATGAGGGCCTTCTTCAGGATGTCTTTGGTATCGTCGCCCCGGATTACCCCCCAGACGGCCCCCGCGCTGGCGCCGAGTAACGCCCCCTCCCAGACCGTTTTTTGGAAGGCACGACTCTGCTGCCGCATGCGCTGCTCGGCAGGGGTGAGATTGGCATCCTGTGGTTCGTACTGCCCAGCGGTGGCGCCGCCTGACGTCGCGCTTTGCACCCAGTTCGAGGCCGAGGCGACAGACCCCGAGATGGTGTCCCCCGGTGTCACACAACCCGTACCGAGGAGCGCGCTCAGGATCATCACTGCCCCGCCCGCTGCAAGCCCTGTGGTTCGCATGTCAGTTTTCTCCTCGTGTGATTGTCAGCCGACCCACCCTCAGCGGGTCTCGATCCTGTCCAGGTCTTCCAGCCAGACGTCTTTGTCGGCTTGCCCGTCGCCCCGGTAGGCGGCCGTATGTGCCACGAACCGCCCAACATAGGGTATCAGGTACGCGTTCTGTTTCAGGCGAAACTCATCGTTCACCACCTCGATCCCCGCCCCGACTTCCTGCTCGGCGAAATCCCGGGCCACGCCAATGACCGTATCACCGTAATAGGACAGGCTGTTGGCAAGGCTCTCGCGGATTTCGGCGAGCTGACTCTCCCACTTTGCCACCTTGTCCCGCAGTGACGCGCGGGCCTCATCGACCGCCGCCTCTGAGCCCTTCTTGCCGGAGACCTCCGCAGAGAAACGTTCGAAGCGGCGCTCGGCCAGCGTCATGAGCTGCTCGATGGCCCGGGCCCGCTGTTGATCGGTGACCACCCGCTTGCCGAGAAAGGCGCCCAGGCGCAGCAGGGCGCGCATGATGCGGCCGCGGGCCTCGTTGACGGCGGCCTGGCTCCGTTCCATGTCCCGCTGAATCAGCTCCAGGCGGCTGCGCAGCGCGACGTCCTGGGAATGCTCGGCCAGTTTCTTGAGGTCTGCAAGGGCCTGGGCCGCGTCGTCGCCGGCATCCCCGGTCAGGGTGGGCAGCACCGACCAGGCCTGCTTGATGGCATCGAGCCGCTGCGAGGAGACGATCACCGGCGCCATCAACACCAGACGAAAGCCCAAGCTATCCAGGGTCTTGGCACGCCCGGTGGCCTGGTTGAAATAGTTGTGCTCCTGGCGCACGGCGCTGCCGATCTGGCTTTCGGGCGTGAAGGCATCGCCACCGCGGCTGACAAACCCGCCGGCCTGACCATGGGGACGACCCCGTCGATCCAGATGGAAGGGGGCCAGGGTCATCTCGGCGGCATTGCCGAGGACGTCGTACAGGCCCAGGGGATTGGGCCTCAGCAGCCCCACCGGGTGGAGCTCACCCTCGGCGGAACGGGTGCTCTCGAACCAGGCATAGCGTGCCAGGTCACCCTCGGGCATGGGGAAGACGGGGGAGAGGAAGTCCGTCTCGTCGACCTTGAGCCCCCCGCGCGCGGCGAACTCCCATTCCTCTTCCGTCGGCAGGCGCAGGAAACCCGGCTCCCGGTCTTCCCGCGGCAGGGCATCTGGTGCGTGGGCAAGCAACCACTCCGTATAGCGACGGGACAGATCCACCGCATCGAACCAACTGACGTCCGTCATCGGCAGACGGCCGCGCATGGATGGCGTCGGGCAGTCCTGGGCGGTCAGGGCAGCATATTGGTCCCGGGTCGTTTCGTACTTGGCAATGTAGTACCGGCGTGCTGCCGATGCCTGGTCCGAGAATGCCCCGGCCAGGTGACTGAGGCGTCGACCTTCCTTGTAACCGCGGTCCGCGTCGCTATGGCCCAGCTCGACCTGGCGATCGTCGAGGAGGTTGCCCGATGGGATCTCGACGGGGCGAAAGGCCATGGCCCCGCCGCAGGCCAGCGGCAACACCAGGTCGTCTGGGGCCGGGGTCGGGTTGAAGTATTTCTCTGGCCACGAGACGGGCTCGGCCGTCTGACCCTGGGCAACCGGGCCGCAGCCCAGCGCCAGGACGAGGGCGACCAGCCTCCTGGCACGCAGCACATCAGACATCTCTCAGACCCTCCGCGGGCTCGATGCGGGCCGCCCGCCAGCCCGCCCAGGCGGCAGAGCTCGCGGCGCCCATCAGGGTCGCGGCGAGCGCGAGCATGACATGGACGGGCAGTAGCCGACAGATGGACTCCCCCGACTGGAGGCTTTCGGAAAACCAGCCGTTCAGGGCGATGGCGACCGGCAGGTACAGGGCCATGGCCGCGCAGGCCCCCAACATTGCAACCAGGACCGCCTGGGTCACCGGGAACAGGACCAGGCTGACAGTGGGAAAGCCGATCAGTCGCACGATGGACAGCTCGCGGCGTTTGCGCTCCACATTGGCCAGCAGGTTGGCGGCAAGCGAGGCCAGGAAACCCAGGGTACCGACCAGGGCAATCAGCCAGAAGACCCGCGTCAGGTTTTTGTCGAGCGACTGCACGGCAGCGATCTCGGCCACCTGGGTACGCACCTCGATGCCCTCGGCGGCGAGGTCCGAGGCCAACGCGGCGACCGTGTAGATGCTGGTCGCATAGAGCCGGAAGCGGGCATAGTCCCGCGGACCCACGGGGGGTTCGGCCCCCTCCCAGCCCAGCCCAGGCACCGCGACCCCGTCGCGATAGTCCTCGGTTGCGACCAAGAGCGCCAGCGGCACCAGGGCCGCCTCCTCGGGCAGGACCTCCGGCGCCAAGACCCCGGCGACGGTCAGCTCCCACACGACACCCTCGTCCCTCCCATGGCGGTGGCGGTCGATGCGCGCCACCAGCCGGTCGCCCGGCCCGGCCATCAGCTTGAGCGCCGCGGCCGCCGACAGGACCAGCTCCGCGGTGCCGCTGGGGGCGGCGGTCGAGCCCCCCAACAGGGGGTCCCCTGGTGCGGTGGGGATCATCTGTAGGGCGCGCAGATCGGTCCCCTTGGTCGGATGCATGAGCCGGCTCAGGCTCGCGGCGATGCGGCGGGTATTGGGCACCACGAAGGCGACGTCGGAACGGGCCGAGATGCGAGCAAACCATGCCTCGTCGAAGCGGCGGCTGCCCACCGCCAGGATCTCCCGATTGCTGGGCGACTCCACCAGGCGTCTGGCAAGGGTATCGACCAGACCAAACTTTAGTCCGAACAGGATCAGGAGCGGCGCCAACACCGCCATGAGGGCCAAAACGAAGCACAGCGAGATTCGCCCCTCGTGAGCGAAGTCCCGGTACGCCAGACGAAGGATCTCCCGGTTGGGGCGCATACGATGATCAGTTCCAGAACAGGGATCGGGTGGTCTCCCCGTCCCGCTCGATGCGGTGCCCAAGCACCTGGACCCCGGCGCCCGCCTCAGGTTGCCAGTCGTGGCTTGCAATCACCGCCGTGACCCCGGCCTGCTGCACCAACTCCAAGAGCAAGTCCAGGATGGCGGCCGCATTGACCGGATCCACCGAGGCAGTGGGCTCGTCCGCCAGCAACACGCTCGGCCGGTGGGCCAGGGCGCGGGCAATGGCGACACGCTGGCGCTCCCCGACCGAAAGCTGACCAGGGCGTTTGTCCAGCTGAGGACTTATGTCCAGCCGCTCGGCGAGGCGTTCTACCAGCCCCGCCGGATCTCTCCCCAACAGACGGCAAGACAGGGCGATGTTCTCCCGTGCGGTAAGGAAGGACAAGAGCCCGCCGGTCTGGAGGACATAACCGATATGGGTACCCCGCAGCTGCCCCAAGCCGTCCAGGTCGCGCTGCCCCCAGAGCCGGAGCAGGTCCGTGGGTGCGCGATGCTCCGGCCGGAAACTGAAGGTCTCGGCGCCATCCGGCTTGAGCGCGAGGGCGAGCAGATCGAGCAGGGTGCTCTTGCCGCAACCGCTCTGACCGCGCAGCATCACCACCTCGCCCGGTCGAATGCGCAGCGTCGGCACCGCGAGCTCGAAGCGGTTGGACCCGGCCTGCCGGCGTTTCACCAATGCCCGGCAAAGATAGACCGGCGGCGAGGGGGCCATCAAGGCAGGGCATCCAGAGGGATGGTGGTGACCGATTCGCCCTTGGAGGCGCGTCCGCTCAAATCGACCCAGCGGTCCGTGTCGTCATGGATACGACGATACAGTTGGATCTTCTCGTCAATGGCATCCAACACCTCCTGCTGCTCCGCGTAGGAGCGCGCGAGCCAGCGGGCCTCAGTCAGGTTCATGATCTGGCTGGTGTAGGGGAGGTCGTCCAGCCATTCGCCCACCAGGCCCACGTCTGCCAGACGCTTGACCTGCACAGTGCTAACCTTGTCGGGGTCGCGCGCCAGGGCCGCCGCGGCGCCGCGCAACTGGCCGAAGAAGTCCTTGGCGCTCATGGTGGTACGCTCACCTGCTGCGACAATCGCCTCGAGGGTCTCCTGCAGGTTGCTCAACTGATTCTTGCCGATGAGGACCCGCACCTCCAATGCCTTCTGGGTCGGGTCGACGAGGTCGCGGTCGCTGACCGAGGCATTGATCAGGCGCGGCGCCCGACTGCCCGTCTCGCGCCCCAGATAGGCAAGCTGCATGGCGCGCCCCACCAAGGCCGTCTTGCGCTCCACCTCCGTCGCCTGTGGCCCTTCCGGCACCTCGATGAGATGGCCCGAGCGGATGCCTTCGAGCTGCTTCACCAGGGCGTCGGCAAGTGCATCGACCTGGGAGCCAAAGGCCTCCACTGATCCGCCCTTTACTGGAAAATACAGTTCCCCCGCGTCACCCCAGCGCGTCAGGGCGCGATACTGGTTCGCGGCGAGCTGGTGGGTCTGGCGGCCCTCGGGGGTGAGCAGGTGCAGCGCGGCGAGGGCGATCTTGCCGCCGCCAGAGGTCTGGTCCTTCTCCTGGGCCAGGAGACGGAGGCGCTCTGCCCCCAGGTGGGTGTGCGACAGCGGGTCATTGGCCTCGCGGGCCCCCGCGTCGGTGATCAGGATGACGAAGCGTGCCGCGTAGCCACGCCAATTGATGGTCTCGATGGCATCGTATATGCCGGCGAAGGCATCCTCATTGAAACCCCGGCTGGCGACCCCGCTCGCCTCCACCCGGTTCACCTTGGCAAAGAACCCCGCGGGGTCCCTCCCGTCCTCCAGTGTGGCGGCGACCCAGCTCACATACTCCAGGCCCGGAGCGGCTTCGGTATTGTCGCGAAAGGCCACCAGCCCGAAGCTCAGGGCATCCCCCATGGCCGAGCCCTTGAGACGGTCATAGATGCGGTGGATGGCGGCGCGGGTTCGGTCGATGTACGGGCCCATGGAGGTCGTGCTGTCGACCACGAAGACCACCCCGGCGCGATAGCCCGCCGGCTTCCCGACCGCGGTCGCCGCTTTCTGGGCCTCCGCACCGCCAGCCCCGGCACCATCGGCGAGCAGGTCGGGATCACCCTTCTGGAGGGTGACCGCCGCAACGTCCAGGAGCGTGGCACGCAGTCCGCTCTCCAGATCGACCTGCTCATGGGCCAGGATCGGCAGCAGATAGAACTGGCGGTTCGGATCCACATAGGTCTCCGGCTCCTTGGCGATGACCGGAAAACCCTCCGGGATCTTGCCCTCGCTGATCGCCGCCCGCAGGCGATCGGTCTCGGGTACCAGGCGCTCGGACTCGAGCAGCCCCAGCAGCCCCTGCCGGTCGCGGAAAAACAGGGCCGGTTGCCTATCGGCATTGCGGGTGAAGGCCACCGTGAGGGTCTGGCGCCAGTCGATGGCCTCGGCCCCCGGGAGCCAGCCCACGGCGGCATCCGCGGCCGCGGTTCCGAGCTCCAGCCAATCCGAGCCCTCGACCTTCTGCCGGCCATAGACGTAAAAGACGCTCAGCGGCGGTATCTCTGAGCCCCGACTGCTCCCATTTGGGGTATCTCGCAGGACGGCGCCGGGACGGGTCAGTACCCGTTGGTAGAGGCTGGTCTTGCCCGGCATGGGCAGGGCCTGTCGTTGATCCGTCGCGGCCACCGCGATCAGGGGGGCAAACCCGGCAACGATCAGGAACGCCGCCAAGACGGCGAACCTGGGCCAGCGGTTATCTGACATGCTCACGGCGAGCCCCCCTCTGTTGCCTCCAGCGCCTTGAGCCGGGTCTGGGCCTCTGCCACCCCCGCCTCGCCGGCGCGTCGGTACCAATCGCGCGCCTTCGCGGCATTGGGTTTGGAAAAGGGCGATCGTGTCTCAGACCAATTCGCAGGATCATACATCTCGGCCAAGGCGAGGGCGGCCGGGCCGTGTCCCCCGTTGGCCAGCTCCCGGATCAGGGCGAAGGCTTGATCGAGCCGTCCGGCTGCGAGCAGCCCTTTGGCCAGTGCCCAGGCGTCCTCGACCGGCGGAGGCTGCCCGGCGCTCAGCCGGCGTTGCACGACGCCGAATGCCTCTTCCAGTCGACCGGCCTGGATCAGTCGACCAAGGTCCTCTGGCTCCTGCCTGTCGGCCTTGGGTGGCCCCGGAGGCTCTTCGACAACAGCGGGCGGGCCGGGCAGGACCTGGCCTTCAGGGGCCTGCGGGCGCTCAACCACCGGCAGCGGGCGCAGCAACCAGTAAAGGCCGCCCGCGATGCCGGCGACCAAGACGAGCCCGATCGCCCACCATGGCGCGCCTCGGCCGATGTGCCTGGACTTCTGTTCACCCCCTTTGGTCGCAGGCCCCGTCGCTCGGCCTGATCCATCGCCAGCCCCGGCAGGCCAGCGCGCCAGCAGCGCCTCCATGCTGGCCGGACGTCGACCTGGGTCGGGCTGCAGCATGGCCGAGAGCCAGTCGCGCAGCCCTGCCGGAACCCCGCTCAAGTCGGGCACGCTCTGGCGGCCCCGCAGCGCCCCCTCGATGGTGTCGCCCATGGCCAGGGGGCGTCCCTGGGCGGCCGCGGCAAGGATCAGGCCCAGGCTATAGATATCCGAGCGGGCGTCCACACCACCACCGAAGAGACCCAGCTGCTCGGGCGACGCATAGCGGTACTTGCCGGCGAAGGAGGAGCCGATAATGGTCTCCTGGGTCGGGTCCGTCAGTTTGCACACCCCAAAGTCGATGAGCTTGGCGGCCTCGATCCGGTCTTCGGGAAGGATGACATTGTCCGGGGAGATGTCGCGGTGCACGGCGCCCCGCCGGTGGGCCTCCGCGAGTCCGGCGGCGAGTCGATCGCGCAGGGTGAGCACCTCACCGGGCTTGAGGGGCCCGCGCCGCAGCCGATCCGCCAGGGAGGGGCCTTCCACGTACTCCATGACCAGGTAGTCCCGCCCGAGGTCGTCCCGCACGAAACCGTCGTAGCTCACCACGGCATCGTGGCGCACCCCGCGCAGGACCCGGGCCTCGCGGTAGAAGAGGTCCATCACCTGGCGGTCCATGGCCATGGCGGGCCGGATCACCTTGATGGCATGGGCGGTCCCCAGCCCGGCGTGACGGGCCAGATAGACCTCCCCCATGCCGCCGCCGCCCAACAGGCGCTCGACCCGGTAGGTGTTGACCAACAGCGTACCGGCGGCGATGCCATGGGGCATGGCTGAATCGAGGCGAACAACCGTGGCCCCCCCGTCATCGGCGGCGGGTGTGGGTACGGCCCTGGTCTCATCTGGTGGTGTCATCTGGGCTCATCGGTCGGCTCTGTCCCTGTCGGTGGTTCAACGCCGCCTGAGCCGGCGCGTCGCATCGGTCCTGGCTCCCCAGTGTAATCGACTGCCGGCGATCCTGGGTGCCCGTTGCGGCCCGAGTCGGGCGAAGAGCCGACCACGTCAAGCGCGATGTCGCCCAGGTCGAGATGCGGCCGCAATGCGGTTGCCTGGTGAAGATCTAGCGGGGCTTTGTCTCGAACCGCAGGGCACAAGGCCCTTGCCGAAGACTAGCCTGTTCGAGGGGCGCGAGTTGGTGCGCCGCCCGCGGCGCGACTGGCTGAGACGACACACAGGCCGGCGCGCTCCAGTCGCGGCGGGGACTCCGGGGATCTTGGAGGTAGTCCCAGGGCCGCTCCCCGCGCCCCTGGGATACTGGCCATCCTTGGCCAAGAGCCGCGTCTGGAACAGCGGCCGAGGGCGCCGCTCGCACCCCGTGCCTGCGCCAGACT
>Ga0114939_10002658_pt1 | contig 13089 bp, 11 predicted proteins | sample AshMeaCrysSpring_FD_87196 | JGI IMG/M metagenome (GOLD analysis project Ga0114939, IMG submission 87196) | Groundwater microbial communities from Big Spring, Nevada to study Microbial Dark Matter (Phase II) - Ash Meadows Crystal Spring | ecosystem: Environmental > Aquatic > Deep subsurface >... | reverse complement strand
GGGTGATCGCGTCGGCGCTGCGCCCGACCCACGACGCCTCGGGCGCGTAGCCGGCGCAGCCGGCCAGCACGACGAGCGTGCCTGCCACCTGCGTGAACCGCAGCGCCCGCGCCAGGACGCCAACCCCGAGGGTCCTGTCGACGATGCGGTGAAGACGCGCTATCACCCGCCAATCGTGCACCTTTTTGCACGTGGTCGTCCAACGGGCAGGCATGCCCACGCAGACGACGTGTTACCGCTTCGCGCTCCAACGACCGTTGCGAGGAGTCGGGCGGTTTTTGGCCCGCTAATCCGGCTCAAGTTACAGGCCGTCACGGGCACCATGGTCGAAGCCCCGAGTCCCCGCATCGACCCGCACTTCCAACCATGGCCGCCCAGGACGCCCAGGACCGCAACCTACCCGCATCCGCGCGCAAGCTGCGCAAGGCGCGCGAGGACGGTCAGGTTGCACGCTCGCGCGACCTGGGCCACTTCGCCACCCTCGGCGCGGGCGGTGCGGTGCTGGTCGCCTTGGCGCCGCAGATCGTGGCATGGACGCGGCAGATGCTGCGCGACGGCCTGAGCTTCGACGCGCGCAAGCTCGACCAGCCCGATGCCATGACGCTGCACCTGGTCGACGCCGTGGGGCCGATGCTGGCCATCGTGCTGCCCCTGGGCCTGGCCCTGATCGCGATGGCGTTCGTCGTCGCGGCCATCGGCGGCGGATGGGTGTGGACGGCCAAGCCTCTGCAGCCGCAGTTGTCGCGCATCGACCCCATCGCGGGCCTGGGCCGCGTGTTCTCCAAACGCCAGGCCGGCGACGCGCTGAAGGCCAGCGGCCTGGCGCTGGTGCTCGGCACGGTGGGTGCGCTGTATCTGCGGTCGCATATCGCCGAATTCGGTGCGATCCTGGCATTGCCGTTGCCTGCCGCCGCCGCCCACGTCGGCGGCACGCTGGTGGCCGGTCTTTCGCTGGTCTTGCTGGCGCTGGCCGTGTTCGCCGCCGTCGACGTGCCGCTGCAGCGCCACCTGCACCGCTCGCGCCTGAAGATGAGCCACCAGGAGCACAAGCAGGAGATCAGGGAAGTCGAGGGCAACCTCGAAGTCAAGGGCCGCATCAAGGCGCGCATGCGCGAGATCGCCAAGCGCCGCATGCTCGCAGCCGTTCCCACGGCCGACCTGGTGGTGATGAACCCGACTCACTACGCGGTCGCGTTGCGCTACGACGAGGCCACCATGGGCGCACCACGCGTCGTGGCCAAGGGCGCGGATCTGCTGGCGCTGCGCATCCGCGACCTCGCCCGCGACGCCAAGGTCCCGGTGCTGCAGGCCCCGCCGCTCGCGCGCGCCCTGTACGCGCACGCCGAGGTCGACCAGGAGGTGCCGCCCGCGCTGTTTGCCGCCGTGGCGCAGGTGCTGGCCTACGTGTACCAGCTGCGCGCCGCGTGGCAGGGCCAAGCCCCGCAGCCGGGCGAGGTGCCCGATGTCCAGCTGCCGCCGGGGCTGGACCCGCATGAACGGACGTTGGCCGGAGGCCGTGCATGAGCGCGCCGGGCCACTCCCCGGCGCGAATCCCGCAGCGCGCAGCGCGGAGGGTCGTCCCGTGAACACCCGCTGGCTCTCCGCGCTGCAGGACGTGCTGGGCGGGCGCGCCAGCGCGGCCCAGGCGCTGCTGGCGCCGGTCTTCGTCATCCTCGTGCTGGCGATGATGGTGCTGCCGCTGCCGCCGTTCGTGCTGGACGTGTTCTTCACCTTCAACATCGCCATGGCGCTGATGGTGATGATGGTGGCGGCGCAGATGGTGCGGCCGCTGGACTTCGCCGCCTTCCCGGCGGTGCTGCTGGTCACCACGCTGCTGCGGCTGTCGCTGAACGTCGCCTCCACGCGCGTGGTGCTGATGGACGGCCACACCGGCCCGGGCGCTGCCGGCGCGGTGATCGAGGCCTTCGGCCACTTCCTGATCGGCGGCAACTTCGCCGTCGGCCTGATCGTGTTCGCGGTGCTGGTGGTGATCAACTTCATCGTCGTCACCAAGGGCGCCGAGCGCATCGCCGAGGTCGGCGCGCGCTTCACCCTCGATGCGATGCCCGGCAAGCAGATGGCCATCGACGCCGACCTCAGCGCCGGCTTGATCGACGAGAACGAGGCCAAGCGCCGCCGCGCCGAGGTGGGCGAGGAGGCCGAGTTCTTCGGCTCGATGGACGGCGCCAGCAAGTACGTGCGAGGCGACGCCATGGCCGGCATGCTGATCCTGGTCATCAACCTGTTGGGCGGCTTCGTCATCGGCATGGCCCAGCACGGGTTGTCGGCCTCGCAGGCGGCCGACTCGTACATCCTGCTGGCCGTGGGCGATGCGCTGGTGGCGCAGGTCCCGGCCCTGCTGATCTCGGTGGCTGCGGCGATGGTGGTGTCGCGCGTGGGCAAGGAGCACGACGTCGGCAGCCAGATCTCGCGCCAGGTGTTCAACTCGCCACGCGCGATCGGCGTGACCGCCGGCGTGGTGGGTCTGCTCGGGCTCGTTCCGGGCATGCCGCACCTGCTGTTCCTGTCCATCGCGGCCGCGATGGGCTGGGGCGCGTGGTGGCTGCACGAGCGTGCGCGTCGCGCTGCGCTGTCGCCCCCGCCGCCACCGGCAGCCGCGCCCGAGGCCAACGCCGAAGCCAGCTGGGACGACCTGACGCCGGTGGACACGCTCGGCCTGGAAGTGGGCTACCGGCTCATCACGCTCGTCGACAAGAGCCGCGGCGCCGACCTGCTGGCCCGCATCAAGGGCGTGCGCCGCAAGTTCGCGCAGGACGTGGGCTTCCTGCCGCCGTCGGTGCACATCCGCGACAACCTCGAGCTCAAGCCCAGCGTGTACCGCCTGACGCTGCGCGGCGCCGTCGTCGGCGAAGGCGAAGCCTTCCCCGGCCTGTGGCTGGCGATCAACCCCGGCCACGTGACGCAGAAGGTCTCGGGCACGGCCACGGTCGACCCGGCCTTCGGGCTGCCCGCGGTGTGGATCGAGGAGCGCCAGCGCGAGGCCGCCCAAATGGCCGGCTATACGGTGGTTGATTGTTCGACCGTCATCGCCACCCACCTCTCACACTTGATGCAGGTGCATGCCGCGCGCCTGCTCGGCCGTGTCGAGACGCAACAACTCGTCGAGCACGTCACCAAGCTGGCACCCAAGCTGATCGAAGACGTGATCCCGAAGATGGTGCCCATCCCCGTGATGCAAAAGGTGCTGCAGCTGCTGCTCGAGGAGGGCGTGCACATCCGCGACATGCGCAGCATCGTCGAAAGCCTGGCCGAGCACGCCAGCCAGACCACCGACGCGCACGAACTGGCCCGGCGCATCCGCATCCACATGGCGCCGGCGATCGTGCAGCAGATCTACGGCCAGGTGGCCGAGCTCGATGTGATTGCGCTGGAGCCCGAGCTCGAGCGACTCGTCACGCAGGCGCTCAACTCGCCGCACGGCGCGGCGCTCGACCCGGGCGTGGCCGACACGCTGTCACGCGAAGCCGCGGCCACGGCCAAACGCCAGGAAGATCTGGGCCACCCCGCCTGCCTGCTGGTGCCCGACGCGATCCGCGGCGCCATGGCCCGACTGCTCAAGCGCAGTGCCCCGCGCCTGCGCGTGCTGGGCCACAGCGAGATTCCGGACACCCACTCCATCCGCATCGGCGCCGTGATCGGCCAGCCGATGGGGCTTCCCGCCTGAGGACCGCCATGCCCCTGCCCACCCCGACCCCATCCGCCCTGCGCCTTGAAGCCGGCGCACGCGCGTTCAACGCGGCTTCGTGGAGATCGGCATGAACGTGCGACGTTTTTCCGCGCGCACCACGCGCGAAGCCCTGGCCCAGGTGCGGCAATCGCTCGGCAACGACGCCGTCGTGCTGTCGACGCGGCCGTCAGCCGACGGCGTCGAGGTACTGGCCATGGCCGGCGACAGCCTGGGTGCGATCGAGCAACTCGGCGCACCGGCGCCCGCGGTCGAGCCCGAGGTGCCCCCTGCCGAGCCAACCACCGTGCAGCAGGACACGCAGCGCCTGTCGATGAGCACCCTCTCGTTCCAGGACTACGTGCGCGAACGACTGCTGCGCCGCCGGGCTGCGTCGATGCGCAAACCTGCCGCCGACGCGGATCCCAAACTTGCCGTGCCGCCCAAGGCGACACCGACCGCGACCGCCGCGGCGGCGGCCGCCCTGCTCGAGATCCCCGCCACCGACGGGGCCGACCTCGGGGCGGCGCCCGCGGCGGCGATACCAAGCGTGGACCCCAGCGCGCCGCGTCAGTCCCCCCCTACCTTGCGCGAGGCCCTGGGCCAGGCCGTCGCACAGCGCGACCCGCTGCGCAGCGACGCACGCGCCAGCCTCGACGGGCGGCCAGCGATGCCGAGCACGGCGGTACCGATGCTGGCCGACGAAGCGCACGACCCCGGTTGGCGCAGCCCCGCCGCGCCGGCCTGGGCGGCGCGCCGTGACACCGAGATGCTGGAGGAACTGCGCTCCGTGAAGGGCCTGATCGAGGCGCGCTTCGGCGCCCTGGCCTTCATGGACAGGCTGCAGCGCCAACCCGGGCAGGCGCGCCTGGCGCAGCGCCTGCTGGAGTGCGGCTTCTCGCCGGCGCTGATCCGCAAACTGTCCGACGGTCTGCCGGGCGACTGTGGCGACGAGGCGGCGTGGGCCGCGGCCGTGCTCGAACGCAACCTCGACGCGGCATGCACATCCGCGCCCCTGGAAGAACAAGGCGGCGTCTATGCGCTCGTCGGCTCCACCGGCGTCGGCAAGACGACGACGACGGCCAAGATCGCCGCAGCGTTCGCTGCCCGACACGGTGCGGCCAACCTGGGCCTGATCACGCTCGATGCCTACCGCGTCGCCGCGCACGAGCAGCTGCGCGCCTACGGCCGCATCCTGGGCGTGCCGGTGCACACGGCGCACGACCGCGCCTCGCTCGAAGACCTGCTCGAGCTGCTGGCCGGCAAGCGCATGGTGCTGATCGACACCGCCGGCGTCGCCCAGCGCGACGCGCGCGCGCGCGAGCTGCTGGACATGCTCTCGCACCGATCGATCCGCCGGCTGGTCGTCGTCAACGCAGCCTCGCAGGGCGAGACGATCGAGGACGTGCTGCTGTCGTGGGGCGCCGCGCAGTCCCACGGCGTGGTGTTGTCGAAGATCGACGAGGCCGTCAAGCTCGCGCCGGCGGTCGATGCGGTGATCCGCCACCGCTTGCAAGTGGTGGGCGTGGCCAACGGCCAGCGCGTGCCCGAGGACTGGCATCGCCTGTCGGCGCACGCGCTGGTCTATCGCGCCACCACGCCGCCGACGGGCGCCACCTGGCGCCTGGAAGCCACCGACGTGAGCCTGGTCTTTGCCGGGCTGCCGACGCCGACCACCTGCGCTGCATCGGGCGCGGTGCACGCCGCGCACGCATGACCGAGTCCCGCACGATGTTGGCGCCGTCGACGCTTGGCTCAGCTCCGACCGACCAGGCCGCGGGGCTGCGGCGTCTGTTCGGCCGGCGGGCGACCTGCTTCGTGCCGCTGGTGAGCAATCCGCACGTCGGCTTCGGCGGGGTGCTGATCGACCGGCTCGTCGCCGCCTTCGCCGAAGCCGGCCATGCCACGCTGGTGGTCGATGCCGCCGAGCGCTCGCCCGCCGCCGCCGAGCTCACGGCCATCGACCTGGGCCAGGGCATCGAGCGGCTGGGGCCGCACCTGTCGTACCTGGCTGCCCGTGGCCTGCCGTCGCGTTACGTCGACGCGCAAGGCGGCACCGCCAGCTTTCTCGACGCCCTGGCCGATGCGGCACCCCAGGCCCAGGTGATGCTGGTGCACGCCACCGCACGCGACCTGGCGCGCCTGTTCGCACGACGACCGGTGCGTCCGATCGTGCTGGCGTGCGACCACCCGGCGGCCGTCACGCACGCCTACGCCGGCATCAAACTGCTGACACAACGCGCCGGCTTGCTGGCCCATGCCCTGCTGCTCGGTGCGGCAAGCCACTCGCCCCGCATCGGGCGCATCGCGCAGCACGTTGCCAGTTGCGCCGACCTCTACCTCGGCGCCGTGCTCAGCGACTGGGCCGTCGTCGACCCGGCCGCCGATGTGGCCGAACCCCCCGACGCAGCCCTGCGACGTCTGGCCCGTGCCGCGCTGGCGGGAGTGCCAGCGGCTGATGCCCACGACGTGCCCGCTGCCTCGGCCGCGAGCGCGCAGGCCCTGCGGGCGCCGTACGCCACCGTGAACTGAAGTCCCTTCGAAAGCCTGTCATGTACACCGCCAAAGGCCAACTCGACGTCAACGCGATGCTCAAGCAGTACAGCCCGCTGGTGCGCCGGCTGGCGCATCAGATGATCGCCAAGCTGCCGGCCAACATCGAGCTCGACGACCTCGTGCAGGTCGGCATGATCGGGCTGACCGATGCGCTGTCACGCTTCGACACCGCCCAGGGCGTGCAGTTCGAGACCTTCGCGACCCAGCGCATCCGCGGCGCCATGCTCGACGAGCTGCGCGGCAGCGACCACCTCAGCCGCGGCGTGCGACGGCAGCAGCGCGAGATCGAGGGCGCCGTGCACAGGCTCGAGCAGCGCCTCGGGCGTGCGCCCAGCGAAAGCGAGATCGCCCGCGAAATGAACCTGGACCTTGCCGAGTATCAGGATCTGCTCGGCAAAGTACGCGGCACGCAGCTCGTCTACCTCGAGGACATGACGGGCGACGAGGGCGACGACGATTACCTGGACCGCCACGTCGCCGACGAGGCCGGCAATCCACTGGCGCAACTGCAGGACCGCCGCATGCGCGAGGCGCTGGTCGAGGCGATCAAGAACCTTCCCGAGCGCGAGCAGCACGTGATGAGCATGTACTACGAACACGACATGAACCTCAAGGAGATCGCAGCCGTGCTGGGGGTCACCGAAAGCCGCGTGTGTCAGCTGCACAGCCAGTGCATCGCCCGGCTTCGAGCCCGGCTGCGCGAATGGTGAACCCCCGCCGATCGACGGCCTGACGGAGCCTGCACTCCCATGTTCCTGTACCGCAAGAAGCCTACGGTCGCGCAGATCGAGTCCCGCGTCGCGGTAGCCGCAGCGCCCGCCGCACCGCCGTCCCTGGACATCACCTCCGTCGTCGCCGGCATCGGGCGGCAGGCCAGCGCGCTGGGCAAGTGCGCCGCCGAGGCCCGCGGCACGATCGAGGACACGACCCTGGTCGCCCTGCGGCAGGCCGAGGTGGTGGCCGCGCAGGCACGCCAGGTGCAGGACATCACCCACGCACAGACCACCATCGAGACGAGAAGCCGCGAAAGCCTCGACGCGGTGGGCCGGGCCCGTACAGCCGTCGAGGGCATCGGTCAGGAAGTCGCCGCCGTCGTCGACACGCTGCAGCAGGTGGCGCAGGCCGCCAGCCAGATCAGCCAGATCGCGCTGCAGACCCGGCTCGTGGCTTTCAACGCCTCGGTCGAGGCCAAGCGTGCCGGCGAGGCCGGACGCGGATTCGGCGTCGTGGCCGATGCCGTAAAGGACCTGGCCGCGCGTGTCGAAGCGTCGTCGCGCAACATCATGAGTACCGTGAGCGACCTGGACGCCCGCATCGGCACGCTGGCCGGGGAAATCCGCGCCCGACCTTCGACCGAGCCTGAGGGACGCTTCCACAGCGCCCTGCGCGAAGTGGAGGGCGGCGTGGAGCGCATCGCGGAGTCGGCCACGCAAAGCCGAGGCATCTGCGCCGCACTGAACGCGCGCATGGCCGAGGTCGAAGGCGAGATGCAAGCCACCGGGCGCGCACTGGACACGGCGCTTGCGCGCAGCGAGTCGCTGCTGAAGATCTCCGAGACGCTGATCGAGACCGTGGCCGAGTGCGGGGTCGAGAACGAGGACACGCCCTACATCCGGGCCGCGCAGCAGGCAGCCGGTCAGATCGCGCGGCTGCTGGAGGATGCGCTGCGCACTGGCACCATCAGCCGCGCCGACCTGTTCGACACGCAATACCGGCCCATCGCGGGAACCAACCCGCCGCAACACCTGACCCGGTTCGTGCCGCTGGCCGACCGCCTGTTTCCCCAGGTGCAGGAACGTCTGCTGGGCTTGAACGACAAGGTCGTCTTCTGCATCGCCGTGGATCGTAACGGTTACGTGGCCACGCACAACGCGAAGTACTGCCACCCGCAGCGCGGCGATCTGGTCTGGGATACGGCGAACAGCCGCTACCGCCGCATCTTCAACGACCGCACCGGTCTCGCGTCCGCGCGCAACCTACGGCCGTTCCTGCTGCAGACCTACCGCCGCGACATGGGCGGCGGCCGCTTCGTGCTGCTCAAAGAGGTGGCCGCCCCGATCACCGTCGGCGGCGAGCACTGGGGTGGACTGCGCCTGGCCTTCCAGTTTTGACTGCTGCAGCGCTGCACGGCTAGCGCCGCGCGCTGCTCAGTCGAGCGAAAACAGGCGGCGCTTCTTCTGCGTCTGGTCGATGTAGCGCTGCAAGGCGCGTTCGGCAGCAGGCGGCAGGGATACCATCGAACAGCCCAGCCGCACACCGGCGACCCCCGTCGTCATCGAGGTGACGTGGTGCAGGTGCAGGGCCGTGGCGAAGCGCGTGTCGGCATCGAGGTCGATGGTGACGTCGTTGACCTGCACACCCGGCGTCACCGCGGGCACGTCGTCGGGGAGCAGCAGCGCGCAGCCGCCCAGGCTGACGTCGAGAATGCGCAGCGCCAGCGTCATGTCGGGAATGGCCGGGTGTCGCAGGTGCGCGAGCGGCGTGGTGCGGCCTACCGGCCGCACGCGGTAGCTGCCGCGCCGTTGGAAGCGGTACATCACCCGCGGCATCGCCGCGCGCAGCACGCTGCCGGCGGGGCCGTGGACCAGCACCGTGCCCTCCAGGTCGAATTGCAGCTTGACGCTTTCGAGGTAACCCACCACCACGAGTTCGTCGGCCTCGGCCAGGCGCTGCATGCGCGGATCGGCAGCGTCGATGGCAAAGCCGAGCTGGGCGGCGTCACGGTCGACGGTCCACAGTGTCGTCGTGTACGCCGTGCCGTCCGGTGCGTTGAGACTGACCATCACGTTGCCGTCGGCCAGGCGACGCAGCAGACGATGGATCTCGGCGCTCGAGTCGACCCGGAACTCCGCCAAGTCGCCCGATGCGCTGCCGATGTCCAGTGGAGTCGGCTGAGTGTCGAGGCTCATGGTCGAAAAGCAAGCGTCGGCTCAGGGCTTGATCGCGCGGCGGTCAGTGCAACGTGCGAGGCTTGCCGGCCAGCATATGGCCCAGGTCGTCCAGCCACGGCTCGGCCAAATGCCGGATCTCCGCATCGTTGAGCAGGATGCGCTGCATGATGCGCGACTTCAGCTGCGCCTCCTCCGGGCCCAGCGGGCGTTGCGTGCCGGCGTGCTTGAGCTGGGAGATCAGCAGCACGCAGGCGCCTTCGAGCTTGACCACTTCCTCCCAGTTGCCGTGGCGGGCGGCGTCGAGCATGTCGGCGCTGGCACGTTCAATGGCTTCGTAATAGCTCAGCAGGTCGTTGCCAAGGCCCAAGCCCTTGTCACAGGTGCTCATCGCGCCCCCGCGTCCACTTGCGGCGCAATCGAAGCCCAGGCCTCGCGCACCGGTTCGACCAGCCTCTGACACTCGGCCAGCAATTGGTCGTCATTGCGCAGATTCGCTTGCGTCAGGCGCAGCGTCAGGTAGTCGTACAGCTCGGCGAGGTCGCGCGACAGCGTGCCGCCGCCCTCGTGATCGAGCGCAGCCTTCAGGCCCTCGTCGACGATACGCACCGCCTTGGTGATGGCGCGGCCCTTCTTCTCGACCTCGCCGGCACCGAGCGCGGCGCGAGCCTGCGCAATGGCTTCGAGCAGGCCGTCAAAGAGCATGGCGACCAGACGGTGGGGGCTGGCGGCATCGACCGAGGTCTCCACACCGACCTGGCGGTACAAGGCCGATGCGCCAGCCTGGCGGGGGGATGCCGAGAAGGGCATGGCGGGGGCGTACATCGTTGCGGTCATTTCTTAGGTATGCCTTGTATTTCGGCTGACCGAGGACCAACTTGAGCGAGCGGCGGCACCCGCGTGAGGCGACGCGCCTCACTCCTTCCTGGTGTTGCTCAGTGCCGCGAGCTGCCGTGTCATGTAGGTCGAGAGGCTGTTGAGCTTGGCCATCTGCGCATCCAGCGCCGTGTACTGGGACCGCATGCGCCGCTCGACCAGTGTCATCCGATCCTCCAGCTGCGCTTCACGATCCTCGTTGCGTGCGATCCGCGAGCGCAGGCTTTCCTGCTTCGTCGTCAACGATCCCTCGGCGCCGAGCAGTTCGTCGGCGAAGTCGCGTAACACGGTGGCGAAGCCGTTCTTGGATACGTCAGCAACATCGACGTTGGCGAAGAACTTCTTCAGTTCGCGCACGTTGGCCACGGCGCCATCGAGCTTGCTGCCGCGCACGGCCAGCGTGCCGTCAGACTGAGGATCGAGCCCGATGTCGGCCATGCGTTTGAACACGTCGGACGCGCCCGTCACCCCGCCCAGCAGCGAGCGCAGCTGCTGCTGCAGCCCAACGGCCGCGCGGTCGCCTTGCAGCGGGCCACCGGTCTTGCTGCCTTCGTTGAACTTGATCTGATCGCGGACCTGCTTGACGAGCTCGTTATGGGCGTTGGCGAACTCGGTGACCGCCTTTTTGATGGCCTCGCTGTCCTGCGTCACGGCGACGTCGACATCGCTGGTCGTCACTTTGCCCAGCCGTACTGTCAGACCGTCGATCACGTTCTCTAGGGTGTTGGTGTTCGACTCGATCGCCACGCCGTTGATCATGGCCAGAGCATTGCTGCCCACCTGCGTGCGCGACATCGACGCGCCTCCACCGCCCGGGTCGTAGGCCAGGGCAGACAGGCCGACCGCGTCACCGGCATTGCCATCGACGTCGGTAACCGCGACGCGGAAGCCGTAGTCTTGGCCACTGGTGGTCGAGCGCAGCGTCAGGCGCGCGCCGTTGGCGTCGTTGACGATGGAAGCCACCACACCGGCGTCGCTACCGTTGATCTTGTCGCGCACGACTTCGAGCGTATCGCCCGCATCGACGGTGATATTCACCGCCGTGCTGCCGGCGCGTGGTGTCAATACGGTGCCCGCCCAGCTGCCGACGTCGATGGTCAGTGTGCCAGCGCCCACCACGGCCTCGTCGCTGGCAAAGGTACCGCTGGCCAGGGTTTGAGCCTTGGCCAATTGGGAGACGCTGATGGCGTAGCTGCCCGGCACGGAGCCGTTGCCCGTCGAGACGCCCACGGCCGCCTCGTCAGCGGAACTGGCTATGGTCGGCGACCAGGCGTCGGCCCCGGCGAGCGCGCGCGCCTTGTCGCGAAAGGTGGAAAGCGCGCTCTGCAGCTTGCCGAAAGCCGACAACTGCGTCTCGATCTTCTTGGTCTGTTCCTGCAGCAGGGTGATCGGACGACGCTCGATCGCCATCAACTGGGTGACGATGGACTCGACGTCGAGCCCGCTGCCCACGCCTGCCGAGCTGATGGTCGCCATGCGCTGTGCTCCTTCGGTTTGCGGCTTCGTGCCCGTGGGCACGACCCGCCTGCGCGCCTGTGTCTTCGGGTTGCCGGGTCCACCCTGCCGCCGTGAGGACGCGCCTGCCCTGTGACGTACGGACGGGACCCCAGTCCCTTATCGACGCAGCGCTGCCGAACTTGAGCCCGAAGAGGCCGGTTCGAACCGGCCCAACCTGGCTGTCAGCCCTGCAGCAGCCGCAGAACCTGCTGCGGCAACTGGTTGGCCTGGGCAACCATGGCCGTGCCGGCCTGCTGCAGGATCTGGGCGCGCGAAAGGTTCGCGGTCTCCGCCGCGTAGTCGGCGTCCATGATGCGACTGCGGGCAGCGGCCTGGTTCTCCACCGATACCTGCAGATTGGCGATGATCGCCTCGAAGCGTGATTGGGTCGCACCGAACGTCGCTCGGGTGTTGTTCACCATGTCGAGCGCGGCGTCGATGTTTCCGATGACCGAGGCAATCGCTGTAATGCCTGCGGTGCTGTCGATCACCGCCGTGGAAGCGGTAATGGCGGAGATCGCCGTGGTTGTTGCCAGGTTCTGGGTGGTGACCGTCAGCACGTCATCGGACGTGACGTTGGCGCCGATCTGGAAGGTCAGGGACGCAGCCTCGGAGCCGATGATGTGCTTGCCGTTGAAGGTGGTGCCTCCGATGACTCGAGCGATCTCGGCCTTGAGCTCGGTGAACTCCTTGTTCAGCGAGTCCTTGTCGCTGCCACTGTTGCTGGCATTTCGTCCCTGCAAGGCCAGTTCCCGCATGCGCTGCAATGCCTCGCCGACCTTCGACAGCGCGCCTTCGGCCGTCTGAGCCAGCGAGATGCCGTCGTTGGCGTTGCGGATCGCCACGTTCATGCCGCGCACCTGCGCGTTCATGCGCTCGGCGATCGCCAGGCCGGCGGCGTCGTCCTTGGCGCTGTTCACCCGCAGGCCGGATGACAGGCGCTGCATCGAGATCGACAGCGACGACTGCGACGCGTCCAGGTTGCGCTGCGCGTTCATCGACGTGATGTTGGTATTGATGGTCTGCGGCATGAGTGGCACTCCTTCAAGAATCCGGTGACTCCCGGCGGATGCGCCGGCGCATCAGGCCTTGGGCACTGCACCCCGGGCCCGCTCGAGACCAGATTCTGGAAAACTGAAGCCGCCCTGATGGCCCGATAAGCCCCGCCTTTGGCGGCCAGTTGAGCCGCATCGAACGCACATAAGCACCCTGCCTCGCGGCAGGGTGCCTCTCGAAGGGGATCGTACGCGGCGGCGCGTGGCCGCCGGAATCGATTACCGCAGCAGGCTGAGCACTTGCTGCGGCAGCTGGTTGGCCTGCGCCACCATCGCGCTGCCGGCCTGCTGCAGGATCTGGGCCCGCGACAGGTTGGCCGTCTCGACCGCGAAGTCGGCGTCCATGATGCGGCTGCGCGCGGCGGTCTGGTTCTCGACCGAGACCTGCAAGTTGGAGATGATCGCCTCGAAGCGGGCCTGCGTGGCGCCGAAGGTGGCGCGCTTGTCGTTGATGGTGTTGATCGCCGTGTCGAGGTTGGTGATCACGGAGGCGATGGCCGACGCATCCACCCCGCTGCCGCCGATCGCTGCC
>Ga0114939_10002657_pt1 | contig 13096 bp, 13 predicted proteins | sample AshMeaCrysSpring_FD_87196 | JGI IMG/M metagenome (GOLD analysis project Ga0114939, IMG submission 87196) | Groundwater microbial communities from Big Spring, Nevada to study Microbial Dark Matter (Phase II) - Ash Meadows Crystal Spring | ecosystem: Environmental > Aquatic > Deep subsurface >... | reverse complement strand
GAGAAGAAGGTGCAGTACTGACCTCCTCGTGACCGCGCCCTTCCCCGCCCCTTCCCGCGGCCGATGATCGAGCGCCGCCCCGCCCTCGACCTCGTTGCCCATCTCGTCCTCGCCCTCGGCGTGGTCGCGGTGGCCCTGCCCGTGTACGTCACGTTCGTCGCATCGACGCAGACGCTGGAGCAGATCCTCTCCGTGCCGATGTCACTCCTCCCCGGCGATCAGCTCGTCAGCAACTACTCGACTGCGCTCGGGAGCGGCTCGTCCCGCGGTTCGGGCGCCCCGGTCGCGCGCATGATGTGGGTGAGCCTCGCAAGTGCGCTCGCGATCGCGCTCGGCAAGATCGCGATCTCGCTGCTGTCGGCGTTCGCCATCGTCTACTTCCGCTTCCCGGGCCGGATGTTCTTCTTCTGGATGATCTTCATCACGCTGATGCTGCCCGTCGAGGTGCGCATCCTGCCGACCTACGAGGTGGTCTCCGACCTGCGCCTGCTCAACACCTTTTCCGGCCTCACCGTGCCGCTGATCGCCTCGGCCACGGCGACGTTCCTCTTCCGGCAGTTCTTCATGACCATCCCCGACGAGCTCGCGGAGGCCGCGCGCATCGACGGCGCCGGCCCGATGCGGTTCTTCCGCGACGTGGTCGTCCCGCTCTCCGGAACGAACATCGCCGCCCTGTTCGTCATCCTCTTCATCTACGGCTGGAACCAGTACCTCTGGCCGCTGCTCGTCACCACCGAGGAGTCGATGTACACGGTGGTCATCGGCATCCGGCGCATGATCACCGGCGGCGACGCCGCCACGGAGTGGAACATCGTCATGGCGACCGCGATGCTCGCCATGCTGCCGCCGGCGCTGGTCGTGATCGTGATGCAGCGGTGGTTCGTGAAGGGGATCGTGGAGACGGAGAAGTGAGTCCAGAGACCGCAGGGGAGCTCGCGTGGCCGAGGTGAGCCTGTGCGGCGTGCGCAAGTCCTTCGGCAAACTGGAGGTCGTGCACGGCGTCGACCTCGAGGTCGCCGACGGCGAGTTCGTCGTCATCGTCGGCCCGTCGGGCTGCGGCAAGTCGACGCTGCTACGGATGGTCGCGGGGCTCGAGGAGATCACGGCGGGCGAGATCCGCATCGCGGGCCGAGTCGTGAACGACGTCGAGCCGAAGGACCGGAACATCGCCATGGTGTTCCAGAACTACGCGCTCTATCCGCACATGAACGTGCGCGACAACATGGCCTACGGGCTCAAGATCCGCGGCATGGCCCGCGCCGACATCGAGGCGCGCGTCGCGCGTGCGGCGCGGGTCCTCGAGCTCGGCGACCTCCTCGACCGCAAGCCGCGGCAGCTCTCCGGCGGCCAGCGGCAGCGCGTGGCGATGGGGCGCGCCATAGTCCGCGAGCCCGCGGCGTTCCTCTTCGACGAGCCGCTCTCGAACCTCGACGCGAAACTGCGCGTGCAGATGCGGCTCGAGATCCAGAAGCTCTCGCGCTCGCTCGGCGTGACGAGCTTGTACGTCACGCACGACCAAGTCGAGGCGATGACGCTCGCGCACCGCATGCTGGTGATGAACGCCGGCCGCGTGGAGCAGATCGGCACGCCGATCGAGGTGTACCGGCGGCCGGCGACGACCTTCGTCGCCGGGTTCATCGGCCTGCCGCCCATGAACCTGCTGCCGGGCCGGATCGAGGATGGCGCGTTCTTCTCCGGTGCCACGCGCATTCGTCTGCCGGCCGGGGCGGCGCGGCCGGCCAACGGCGCGGAAGCGGTCCTCGGGCTGCGCGCCGAGCAGCTCGCGTCCTGCACGGCGGCCGAGGCAGCGCTGGTCGTGCCGGTGGAAACCGTCGAGCAGCTCGGTGCGGACACGCTCGTCCATGGACGCGTCGGCGACCACTGGGTCGTGGTGCGACTGCCGGGCGAGGACCGCCCGGAGGCCATGACCCCGCTCCCGTTGGCGATCGACGGCAGCGAGCTGCACTGGTTCGATGCTAAGAAGGGTGCGAGGATCGAGGTGTCTTGAGTGCCCGGGGGCGCGAGGACGCGGATCAAGTGAACCCGAAGCTGTTGCAGCGAGGCATGAACTTGTGGCCGCCTTTCTTGGGGTGCGGGAGGAGCGCGCGCGCAGGGCGGAGCAGGGGCCCCGCATCAGCGGGGATGCGACCCCGGAGTCGCGCGAGGACGCGGATCAAGTGAACCCGAAGCTGTTGCAGCGAGGCATGAACATGTGGCCACCCTTCTTGGGGTGCGGGATCCGCGTCGCCCACATCGCCGAGGACTGGCGCGAGGTGCGCGTCGAGCTCCGCCTGCGGCTCATCAACCGCAATTTCGAGGGCGGTCACTTCGGGGGCTCGCTATTCGCGATGACCGACCCTTTCTTCATGATCATGCTCCGCCACCTCCTCGGGAGGGACTACTTCGTCTCCCATGCCGGCGGCGCGATCGAGTACGTGGCGCAGGCCCGTGGCACCGTGCACGCGACCTTCAGGGTCGACGACGCAACGCTCGAGTCGATCCGCGCGCACACGGCGAAGGGTGAAAAGCACCATCCGGAGTTCACGGTCAACGTGCTCGACGCGTCGAGCCACGTGGTGGCCCGTGCACGCCACACGCTCTACGTGCAGCGGCGACGCAAGCCGGCCGACACAGTCGTGACGGCCCGGCCGACGCGCGGGTCGGGCGCGAGGGGGCAGGAACCGTCGACCCGGGCGCCGCGCCGCAACGCGCCGGCCGCGTAGCCGCGCCTCCCGGCCTCTCCCGAGGAGGTCGGGCGGACCCGCCGCGAGCGGGGCTCGCCGGAAGCCGCGTCCAACGGTTAGAAGGGGATCGTCGCGTCCGGCTTCGCGGCCAGCAGGACGCGGCGGAACTCACCCTGGATGCGCGCGAGCGCGGCAGCATCGTCGGCCTCGAAGCGGAGCACGATCACCGGCGTCGTGTTCGACGCTCGCGCGAGTCCGAAGCCATCGGGATACTCGACGCGCACACCGTCGAGCTTGATCACCGCGTCCGCACCGGGGAACTGCGCGTTCGCCTGCAGCTCGGCGACGATCTTGTGCGGCTCGCCTTCGGCGCACTTCAGGTTCAGCTCCGGCGTGCTCAGCGCATCGGGCAGCGCCGCGAGCGTCACGTTCGCGTCCTGCTCCCTGGACAGGATCTCGAGCAGCCGGGCGCCGGCGTATACGCCGTCGTCGAAGCCGTACCAGCGCTCCTGGAAGAACATGTGCCCGCTCATCTCGCCGGCGAGCGGCGCGCCGAGCTCCTTCATCTTCGCCTTGATGAGCGAATGACCCGTCTTCCACAGCACCGGCGTGCCGCCGTGCCGCTGGATCCAGGGGGCGAGGTTCCGAGTGCACTTCACGTCGTAGATGATCTGCGCGCCGAGCATGCGCGCGAGCACGTCGGCCGCGAACAGCATGACCTGGCGGTCGGCGTAGACGATCTTCCCCTCCTTCGTCACCACGCCGAGCCGGTCGCCGTCGCCGTCGAAAGCGAGCCCAAGCTCGCAGTCGGTGGTCGCAAGCGTGCGCGCGAGGTCGCGCAGGTTCTCGGGATGCGAGGGATCGGGATGGTGGTTGGGAAAGCGGCCATCGACCTCGCAGAAAAGCTCCACCACGTCGCAGCCCATGCGTCGGTAGAGCGCGGGCGCCACCATGCCCGCGACGCCGTTGCCGCAGTCGACCGCGATCTTCATCCGGCGATCGAGCTTCACGTCGCCGGCGATGCGCGCCAGGTAGGCCTCGCGCACGTCGCGCGATTCGTACTCGCCCTGCCCCGGCGGCGTATCGTCGGCTTGCGCGCGCTGACGCAACGCCTGCACGGCGTCGCCGGAGAGCGTCGTGCCGGCGACGACCATCTTCAGACCGTTGTAGTCCGGCGGGTTGTGGGAACCGGTGACGACCACGGCGCTGCCTGTGCCGAGCTCGAACGCGGCGAAATAGCCCATGGGCGTCGTCGCCATGCCGATGTCGAACACGTTGCAGCCCGAGGCGAGGATGCCCCTGGCGAGCGCCTGCGAAAGCTCGGGGCCGGACAGGCGCCCGTCGCGCGCGATCGCGATCGCCCGGCTGCCCTGCTCCAGCGCCATCGCGCCCAGGGCGCGGCCGATACGCTCGACGACCTGCGGCGTGAGCTGGCGGCCGACGACGCCGCGGATGTCGTAGGCCTTGAAGATCTCGGGAGGCAGTTCGACGGTCATCGCACGCTCGCAAACTTCGAGAAGAAGGCGAGTATACGTTCCGGCATCCAGCGGATATGTCCCGGGAACGAGCCGCTGACGAAGCCGACGTGACCGCCTTCCTCCGGAAACTCCAGCGTAACGTCGCTCGACACCTCGTCCGGCTTCGGCAGGTGCCTGCCGGGCAGGAACGGATCGTTGCGGGCGTTGATCACCAGCGTCGGCACGCGGATCTTGCGCAGCACCGGCTTCGCGCTCGCGCGCGCGTAGTAATCGGCGCTGTCGGCAAAGCCGAAGAGCGGCGCGACCACGGCGTCGTCGAACTGGCGCATGGTGCGCGCCGCGCGCACCCGTCGCACGTCGAAGACCCCCGGATGCAGCCGCGCCTTGGCGAGCACCTTCGGCTTGAGCGACTGCAGGAACATGCGCGTGTAGAGACGGGCGAAGCCGCGCTCGATCGCGTCCGCGCCTGCCGCGAGGTCGAGCGGCGCGCTGACGGCGGCGGCAGCCCGCACGCGGGCGGGCGCGTCGCCGCTGCGCTCCGCGAGCCACTTGAGCAGCGCGTTGCCGCCGAGCGAAACACCGGCGGCGAAGAGCGGCGCGCTCGCTGCGATCGGCGCGAACCGCGCGAGCATCCAGTCGATCTCCTCCCAGTCCCCGGAGTGATAGGCGCGTGGCAGGCGGTTCAGCTCGCCGCCGCAGCTGCGGAAGTGCGGGATGGCGCCGCGCCAGCGCTGGCGCGCGAGCGTCGCCATCATCGCCTCGCAGTAGTGGCTGGTGGCATCGCCCTCGAGACCGTGGAAGAGCACGACGAGCGGGGCGTCGGCCGGGCCGGCAAGGTGGTCGACGATCACGAAGTCGCCGTCGGGCGTGTCCCACCGCGTGCGATCGAGCGACACCCGCTCGCGCGGCGCGAGCTTCGCGCCCCAGATCGTCTGCGCGTTGCCGCCGCGCAGCCAGCGCGGCGCGTGATAGCGCGGGAAGTCGTCGCGGGCGACAGGCGCGCCGGGGTCGGCGCCGGCATCGAACGATGACATGGTCATGGGCGACGGCGTCGATGGGCGCGGCACGGAGTTCCCCGGCAGGCCAGTCGCCCGCGGTTCGCGCCGCCCGCTCAGTGGAGGATCTTGGGCGCCTCGCCGCCGCCGCGCAACGACGCCTGCGGCACGGGGGACGCATGGTGCACGAGCATGCGCCAGCCGCTCGCCGTGCGGATGTAGACGTTGGTGGCGACGACCGGCGCCGGCGCGCGCGCCTCGCCCGCCACCGCGATGTTCTCGTGCACGCTGTGGACGGCGAGCATCATCCCCGGCAGCACCACCGGATTGGCGATCTGCACTTCGAGGCGCCGGCCGTTGCCGAAGATCTGCATCCAGCTCTCGCGTACCTGGTCGTAGCCGGTGAGCCGCGGCCCGCCCGGGTGCACGCACACGATCTCCTCGTCCTCGGCCCAGACTTCCATCATGCCCTCGAGGTCGCCCTTCTCGAGCGCCTCGTAGAAGGCCGATTCGGCATCCTGCGAAGAAGGGAAAGTCCGCTTCACGGGACGGCATGGTAGCGGGAAGCTGCCGAGTGCGCCAAACGCCTTCGCCGTCGCTTCCGAGAACGGGATGCTCAGCTGCGATTCGCGGGACGGTGCGTGCCGACGACGCGCAACAGGGTGGCGCGCCACCCTTTGTTGCCTGCGCCGAGCCCAGGCCCGGCGTAGCTGCCGGCCGTCTTTGCACGGCGCCGTCACGCCGCTGTTGAGCAGCCCGCGAAAGCTCGTTATTCTGACTCTGTTCCCGTCCCTCGAGATTGCTCGTGGCCGTCGAAACCGTTCTGGATCGCGCCGCTCTCGTCCGCCGATGGCACGCGCTCGCGGCTGACCCGGAGAGTCCTGAACACTACGAGTTGAATGAATACGGTGAGGTGATCGTGAGCCCACGTGCGACGAACGATCATCAGCGGGCACTTTCTGCGATCGTCGTGAGTCTGCAAATGCGACTCGGCCCGGAAGCCGTGGCGGAAGTCTCGATCATCACCGACCGCGGCGTGCGGGTACCGGACGTGGTCTGGATGCCGCCGCCGCGCTGGGCTCAGGTCAAGGGCCAGACGCCGCTGCCGTTTGCTCCCGACCTCTGCGTCGAGGTGCTCTCGCCAGGGAACACGCGGGAGGAGATCGCCATGAAAAGCTCGGCATATCTTCGCGGCGGCGCACGGGAAGTCATCGTCGTCGGTCTCGCCGGTGAGGTGTCGTTCTTCGGAGCTGAAGGACCGCGAACGTCGAGCACGCTCGGCGTCGTCCTCGACCTGCCGCTGTCGCTGTTCTAGCCGCGTTCAAGCCGCGCCGCACGGGCTCCGTCTTACAGCCGTCGATCGTTACACTGGCGAAGGCCTGCGCTGCCACGCCGGCGCGCTCGTTGGGTGGTGGCGTGCCGCGAGTCGCGCGCGGAGAGCAGTCTCCGCGGAACGCGTTCACTTGTGCGCGAGCCGACCGCGGAACCATGCCGCGAGCGCGAGCACCGAGACCGCCGCGAAGACGAACGCGACGCGCGGCCCGATCGTGTCCACGATCGCCGCCGTCGCCGCGACGCCGATCGACTGGCCGATGAAGAACGCCGCGGCGAACATCGCGACTGCCGCGCCGCGCGCTTCGGGCGCCATCTGTGTCGCGTGGGTCTGCAGCGTGTTGTGCAGCATGTAGAAGCCGAGGCCGAGCACCACGTTCACCGGCACCGCGAGCCACCATGCAGGCAGCAGCGCGAGCGCAAGGAAGCCGACGCACAGGAGCACGCCCCCCGCGAGCGCGAGCCCGCGCTCGTGCAGCGCGCGCAGGAGCCGTCGCGCCGTCGCAGCGTAGAGCAGCCCGCCGAGGCCGTAGCTCGCCACCACCACGCCGGAGAGCGCGAGGGAGAGACCGAAGCGGTCGTGTAGGTACGAGGCGACGAACACGAACGCGCCGAACATCGCGTATCCTTCGACGAGCACGGTGAGCAGCACGACGCGCGCCCACGGCCGCGACAGCACGTCGTGGAACCCGGCAGCGAACGAGCGGCCGCGGCGGCCGCCGCTGCGCGTGCGTGCGTTGCACGCGAGCTCGAAGCCCAGCCCCGACGCAGCTAGGATGTTGAGCGCCGCGATCAGCCAGAACGCGCTGTGCCAGCCGATCGACTCACCGAGAATGCCGCCGGCGGCCTGGCCGAAGACGAGGCCGAGGATCTGGCCCGAGAGGAAGCGTGCAAGGACGGGCTGGCGCTCGGCGTACGGCACGGTGTCGCCGATCCAGGCCATGGAGAGCGGAATGATCGCGGCCGCCGTGGCACCCGAGAGCAGGCGCGCGACGGTGAGCGCATCGAGCGTGGGCGCGAGCGCGCATGCCGCCGCGCCGAAGCCGGACAGCGCCGTCGCAAGGGTGACGACGGGGTACTTGCCGACGCGGTCGCCGACCGGCCCGAAGACCGCCTGCATCAGGCCGTACGAGACGGCGAACGCGGTGACGACCCGTCCGGCCACGCCGGTGGTGACATCGAACTCGCGCGCGATCTGCGGCAACAGCGCGTCGGTGATGCGCATCGTCGCCGCGCTCGCGAACGCCGCGAGTGCGAGGAACGCGATCGCGCGGACCGGCACCACAGCCTCCTGGACATCCCCGGTGCCGGGCGACATAGCGGCGCGCACGATAGCACGCGTGGGGTGCCACGGCCCCGGACGCCCGTCCGCCGCGCGGGCTGCGGGCCGCGAGGCCGACGACGACGCGCACAGTCGCCCTGCCCGCCTGCAAGTGTTCGCGGGTGGTGCGCCGAGCCGAGCTCCTGTGTGGACCCTTTGCGCCCTCGGACTCGCCGGGCCGAGCGGCGGCGGGAGCGCAGCCACGCGCGTGTCGGAGTCGTGACGAGATTCCTTGCACGCACTGTGGCGCTGTGCACTTCGCGGTATGCGTCCCGCCCTGCTAACGTCGGCTCACCGAAACAGCCTCGGGACCCGCTCCGGCGCCGGTGAAGCGTTCCGGCCGCAAATGCGGAGACACCTTCATGTCGCAAGCCAGCGCACTCGAGCAGTACCTCCTCGAGCTCGTCAACGGAGAGCGCTCGCAGGCCGGTGTGCAACCGCTCGCCCTCGATGACCGGCTGAACGCCGCGGCGGAGGACCACAGCCGGTGGATGATCGCGCGGTGAGCAACGGCGTCCGATGCATCGACGACGCAAGGCGCGGGCGGCTACGCCCTGGCGCTGCCGCCGGGCACGTACAGCGTGACCTTCGCGGGCAGCGGCTACGAGCCCAGGACGCTGCAGGCGACGGTCGCGGCGGGCAACGTGAAGCTGGACCTGGTGAACCCGCTCGCGATGCGCGACGACGTGACGGGCACGGCAGGGAACGACCGGCTCGTGGGCAGCCCCGGAGACGACCGCCTGCGGGGACTCGACGGGGACGACTTCATCGACGGCGGCCCCGGGAACGACACGGCCGTGTACGGCGGGCAGCGCTCGGAGTACGCCGTCCGCTGGGACGGCGTCGCGGCGCTCGTCTCGTCCGCCCGCGACGGGAACGACCGGCTCGTCCGGGGCGAGGCGCTCGAGTTGGCGGACCGGACCGAGCACGTCACCCCGCGCCCGCTCGAGTACATCGCGAGCTACGGCGACCTCATCGCCTGGCTGGGCGCGAATGCCGAGGGCGGCGCCGTGCACTACATCCGCCATGGCTTCGACGAGAGCAGGCGCGTCAGCTTCGATCCGGCGCAGTACCTCGCCAACTACGCCGACCTGCGCGCTGCTTTCGGCCAGGACGAGCGGGCCGCGACGATCCACTACATCGACCACGGCCACGCCGAGGGTCGGACGGACCACGTGCTGTAGCTCGCCGCGCGCAGCTAGCGCGGCTTCGCGCACCCTGGCCCGCGGCCCGCTCCCGCCGGCGCCGCTACCGCGGGGCCGGCTTCACCGCCCGTACAGCACCTGCGGCAGCCACAAACCGATCTCGGGGAAGATGTAGAGCAGCGCGAGCGCCACGACCTGGATCGCCATGAACGGCAGCATGCCGGCGAAGATCTGGTTCAGCGTCACGTGCGGCGGCGATACGCCCTTGAGGTAGAACGCGGCCATCGCCACCGGGGGCGAGAGGAACGCGGTCTGCAGGTTGAGCGCTACGAGCAGGCCGAAGAACAGCGGGTCGATCTGGAAGTGGTCGAGCAACGGGATGAAGATCGGCATGAAGATGACGATGATCTCCGTCCACTCGAGCGGCCAGCCGAGGATGAAGATGATGACCTGGCTGAGCAGCATGAACTGCACCGGGGACAGGTCCATCGACTTCACCCAGTTCTCCACCAGCTCCTGCCCGCCGAGCAGCGCGAACGCGGCGGAGAAGATCGACGAGCCGACGAAGAGCCAGCACACCATCGCCGAGGTCTTCGCGGTGAGGAAGGTCGATTCCTTGAGGATCGAGCCGATGTCGCCGAGCGTCTTCGCGACAGCACCGGCTCCGGCCTTGAGGTTGTCCGCGTAGCGGTAGGCGACGGCGAGAATGAAGCCGCCGAGCGAGCCGACGGCTGCAGCCTCGGTGGGCGTGGCGAGACCGAAGACGATCGTCCCGAGCACCGCGAGGATCAGCAGCGCGAGCGGAAAGAAGGACTGCAGCAGCATCTTGAAGATCTCGAGCCGCGCCCAGTTCATCGCGAAGTAGAGCGCGCCGAGGATCGCCGCGAAGACGGCGAGCGCGATCCAGAAGGCGGTGGGTGCCGGTCGCGGCTCGCCCTGCGCGGCTTCAGCAGTCGTAGCGGCGCTGCCGGCGTCCGCACTCCTCGTCCCTTCCGCGCCGCGCACCGCCGTGGCGCGGGGCGGCTCCTGCACTTCTCCGGCGGCGTGAGGCGGCTCGGCGACTCCGCCGCCCTCCTTCGGGGGCTCGGCCAAGCCGCCCTCGTCCTTGGGCGGCTCCGCGAGCCCGCCCTCCTCCTTCGGCGGTTCCGCGAGACCCCCGCCCGCGTCGCTTGCGCCGCTGCCGCCGCCCAGCCCCATCTCCTCCAGCCCCTCGACCGAAGCGATCTCGACCGCCGCGGTTAGGGACCGATAGGTGTACGCGAACAAGCCGCCGATCACGGCGAGCGGCAGCAGCACGATCGCGAGCTGGCGCAGTACCGTACCGAAGTCGACCTCAGCGGGGCGGCCACCGAAGAGCCCGCCGAGCAGTCCGATGAGGGCGTTGCGACGGCCGGAGCGCGCGAACGATTGCGCGAACGCGGGGAGCGCGACGGCGCGCTCGAGGTCGGGCAGCGGCGGCGCGAGCTGCGGCCGCAGCTTCGCGACGATGATCACGTAGAGGATGTAGAGGCCGGCGAGCATGATCCCAGGGAAGAACGCCCCGGCGTAGAGCTGCACCACCGAGACGCCCGCGGTCGCGCCGTACACGATGAGCATGACCGACGGCGGGATCAGGATGCCGAGGCAGCCGCCCGCGGTGATTGCGCCGGCCGAGAGCTGCGTGCTGTAGCCCGCGCGGAGCATCGTCGGCAAGGCGAGCAGGCCCATGAGCGTCACCACCGCGCCGACGATGCCGGTGGCGGTCGCGAACACCGCGCAGGTGATCAGTGTGGCGACGGCGAGCGCGCCGGGCAGGCGCGCTAGCGCGAGGTGGAGACTCTTGAACAACTTCTCGATCAGGTTCGCGCGCTCGACGAGATAGCCCATGAACACGAAGAGCGGAATCGAGATGAGCACGTCGTTCGCCATGACGGCGTACGCGCGCTGCACCATTAGATCGAGCGTCTGCTGCATCGCCGCCCCGGGGTTCTGGCTGCGGTAGGCGAGCCAGGCGAAGATCATCCCCATGCCCATGAGCGTGAAGGCGGTGGGGAAGCCGAGCATGATCGCCACCACCACCAGCGAGAGCATGATCAGGCCGAGGTGCCCGTTGGTGAGATTGCCCCAGGGCGTGAACACCAGCATGGCGGCGAGGATGATCGCCATCAGGGAGAAGCCGAAGAGGAGCTCCTTGCGGATCCTCATGACGCGGCTCCGCTCACCAGGCCGTCGCGCCTCATCGCTTCACCTCGCCCCGGCGCTCGGGCAGGTGCACGAGGCCGCCGCCCTCGTAGCCGACGGTCGCCTGGTCGTTTCCGACCTCCGGATCGTCGATGCGCACCATCTCCTTCAGCTTGTCGACGTCGACCTCCTCGACGTCCTCCACCCGCGACGGCCACTCGCCGTCGCGCAGGCAGATGATGCAGCGGGCGATCTCGACCAGGCCCTGCAGCAGCAGCATCGTGCCGGCGATCGGGATCACGGCCTTGAAGGGATAGATCGGCGGGCCGTCGGCGGAGATCGACGAGTGCTCGTTGATACGGAACGAGTCTGCGGCGAAGTTGTAGCCGGCGTACGAGAGCGCGACGACGCCGGGAATGAAGAAGACGAGGTAGAGGATCAGGTCGACGGTGGCCTGCGTGCGCGGCTCGAAGAAGCCGTAGAGCACGTCGCCGCGTACGTGACCGTTCTTCGCGAGCGTGTACGCGCCCGCCATCATGAACAGTGTCCCGTACAGCATGATCTGCACGTCGAAGGCCCACGCGTGCGGCATGCCGAGCACGTAGCGGGAGAACACCTCCCAGGAGATGAGCAGCGTCAGCACGACGATCAGCCAGGAGAAGGTGTGGCCGAGCAGCGTCGAGAGCTTGTCGATGGAGAGCAGGAGCTTCTGCATGCGCGCCGATCCCCGCGGCCGGTGCTCGAACACCGGGCCGCTCAGCCGGGAAAAAAAAGGCCATCCGGGTCAGCCGCCCGGATGGCCTGCAACATTGGCTTCGTTCGACAGTTACGACGTCTTTTTTTGGAAGAAGTGGCTCGACGCCATGCGGTAGTTGACGTTGGTGTCGTTCTGCCAGCGCGTGGCCCGCTCGGCGAACGCCCGCTGCGAGTCGAGCACCTTCTTGAACATCGGGTTCTCGGCGGCCTTCTTCGCCGTCACCTCGTCCCACGCCTTGAGCTGCGCCTGCAGCACCGAGTCGGGCGTCTTGTAGAACTTCACGCCCTGCTTGGTCTGCAGCTCGCTGTAGTCCTTCGAGTAGCGGTCGATCGCCTTCCAGCTCATCTCGGCGCTGCACGCGTCCGCGGCGTTCGCGATCACCGCCTTCAGCTTCGGCGGCAGCGCGTCGTACTTCGGCTTGTTGAAGAGGATCTCGAACTGCTCGGCCGACTGGTGGAAGCTCTGCAGCATGCAGATCTTGGATACGTCGGGAAAGCCGAGGATGCGGTCGGAGGTCGCGTTGTTGAACTCCGCCGCATCGAGCAGCCCGCGGTCGAGCGCCGGAACGATATCCGCGCCGGGGAGGGCGTTCACCGCCGCGCCGAGCGTGGTGAAGATGTCGATGGAAAGGCCGACCGTCCGGTACTTGAGCCCCTTGAGATCCTCGGGCTTGGTCACCGGCTTCTTGAACCAGCCGAGCGGCTGGGTCGGCATCGGTCCGTAGACTAGCGACACGACGTTGAGGCCGAGACCGCCGTAGATCTCCTCCAGCAGCTCCTTGCCGCCGCCGTACCGATGCCAGGCGAGCAGCATGTTCGCGTCCATGCCGAACGCCGGTCCGGAGCCCCACAGCGCCATCGCCGAGTTCTTGCCGTACCAGTACGCGAGCACGCCGTGACCGCCGTCGAGCGTGCCCTTGTTGACGGCGTCGATGAGGTCGAACGCCTTCACGACCGAGCCCGAGGGGAGGACCTCGATCTTGAGCTCGCCCCCGGACATGTCGTTGACCTTCTTCGCATAGTCCTCGGCGTACTCGTGGAAGATGTCCTTCGCCGGCCAGGTCGACTGCCAGCGGAAGTTCGTCGCCCCCTGCGCCTTCACGATCGCGGGGAAGCCGAGGGTCGCGGTACCGGCGGTCGCTGCAGCGGCGCCGGCGAGGAAGCGGCGACGCGCGCCGGGGGTCTGGTCCTTCATCGGTAACTCCTCCGTTTGGGGTGGCATGGT
>Ga0114939_10002656_pt1 | contig 13097 bp, 11 predicted proteins | sample AshMeaCrysSpring_FD_87196 | JGI IMG/M metagenome (GOLD analysis project Ga0114939, IMG submission 87196) | Groundwater microbial communities from Big Spring, Nevada to study Microbial Dark Matter (Phase II) - Ash Meadows Crystal Spring | ecosystem: Environmental > Aquatic > Deep subsurface >... | reverse complement strand
TTTTGAATGCTTCCGTATCTCGCTCCATACCGTCAACTATGTTTACACCAACATGCAGCTTGTCGGTCTTGTTGCCGTTGTAAAGGTCCCCAGTGCCGAGCAGGCCTTGGCTCACGAATGTGTTGGTGCCGTTGATGCGATACACAAACCTCGACGAACCTTGTATCATACCCTGGTTCACCAGTTTCTTAAAAGGCTCGTCAAAGCCAATATGCCCCAGGTCGTACAGCGCCTTGGTCCACATGCGGCTGTACAGCAGGTGGCCTACGGCGTGCTCGGTACCGCCAATATACAGGTCTACCTGCCCCCAGTAGTCGCTTACGGCGCGGTCGCAAAAGGCCCGGTCGTTTTTAGGGTCCATATAGCGCAGAAAATACCAACTACTGCCTGCATAGCCGGGCATGGTGTTGGTTTCCAGTTGGCGGGCCACCCAATCGGGTATATTGGCAAGCGGGCCTTCTCCTTCGGTGCCGGGGCTGTAACTGTCCACTTCGGGCAGCAGCAGGGGCAGCTCGCTCTCGGGCAGTTGGTGTGCCACGCCGCCTTTCCACTGTATGGGGAAGGGCTCGCCCCAGTAGCGTTGCCGGCTAAAGGCGGCGTCGCGCATTTTATAGTTCACTTTGCGGGTGCCAATGCCCATATCCTCCAGTTCATTTATTACCACATTTATGGCATCGCGCATTACCATGCCGTTGATGAAATCGCTGTTTTCGAGGATGGCATCTTTGGTGGGGTTGGCCTCCTGCCCGTTGTAGTGGCTGCCAATGATGTTGGTAATGGGTATGCCAAAGTGCTGGGCAAACTTGTGGTCGCGTTCGTCGCCGCAGGGTACGGCCATAATGGCGCCCGTACCGTAGCCGGCCAGCACGTATTCGCTTATCCAAATAGGTATTTCGCGCCCATTGAAGGGGTTGATGGCGTAGGCGCCGGTAAAGCAGCCGGTGATTTTCTTTTCGGCCTGCCGTTCGCGTTCGCTGCGGCTTTGTACGTAGGCTATGTAGGTTTCTACGGCATCCTTCTGGTCGGCCGATGTAATGGCAGGCACCAATTCATGTTCGGGCGCAATTACCATGAAGTCAACGCCGAAGATGGTGTCGGGACGGGTGGTGTATACGCGCAGGGTTGGGGCCTCACCCCCATCCCCTCTCCCGGGGGAGAGGGGTGTGGCATCCAACTCCGATTTGATCTTTCCTAACACATCTGGTAGGTCATTGGAAACCTCTTCATTTTTAAATCGAATCAACCTGAAACCCAACTCTTCCAGGTAAGCAGTTCTATCAGTATCATATTGCTTCTGCTCAGCAGATTCATGATATTCTCCATCAATTTCAATCAAAAGTTTCTCTTGTAGGAAAACGAAATCGATTATGAAACTGCCAATGGTATGTTGCCTGCGCACCTTAGCGCCAAGCTTATTATTTCGTAGGTTCTGCCAAAGTATCTCTTCGGCTTCGGTTTGATTCTTTCTGTTTTCCCTGCCAAACTCCTTCAGGTATTTCCAGTATACATTAGATGCCGTTCTGTTGGTTTGAGGAGCAGTTTGCTCCCCCCCTCTCCCTGGGGAGAGGGGCTGGGGGTGAGGCTTCACGATCTCAAAATCAATCTCCGCCCCATAGCTCTTACCAATCCAGTTGGTCTGCATTTCCTTCATGGCTTCGCTAAACTCAATGCGCTCCAGTCCTTGCAGCAGGCGATCGGCATATTCGGTAATGCGCAGGTACCACTGCCGCAGTTTCTTTTTTACCACCGGGTGGCCACCGCGTTCGCTTACGCCGTTTACCACTTCGTCGTTGGCCAGCACGGTGCCCAGCGCCTCGCACCAGTTTACCTCGCCATAGCCGCAGTAGGCAAGACGGTATTCCATCAGGATGGTTTGGCGGGTGGACTCGTCAAAGCCCAGCCATTGTGCCGCCGTAAAAGTTTTGCCGGTGTCAGGCAGGCTAAATTTATCGTTCGGAAAGGGGTGTTTGCTGTTGCCCTCCATTTCAAAACACTTGACAAGTTCGCTGATGGGCTCAGCTTTTTGCTTCTGCCGATTAAAAAAGCTGTTGTAGAGCTGCAAAAAGATCCACTGCGTCCATTTGTAGTACCCGGGCTCGCAGGTGCGCACTTCGCGGCTCCAGTCGTAGCAAAAACCAATATTGTCGAGCTGCCTGCGAAAGTTGGCAATGTTCTGCTCAGTGCTTACGGCCGGGTGCACACCATGCTCAATGGCATATTGCTCGGCAGGCAGGCCAAAGGCATCGTAGCCCATAGGGTGCAGCACGTTGTAGCCCTTCAGGCGCTTGTAGCGGCTGTAAATATCGCTGGCAATATAGCCCAGGGGGTGCCCCACATGCAGCCCCGCACCACTTGGGTACGGAAACATATCGAGCACGTAATACTTGGGCTTATTGCTTATGTTGGGCACTTGGTAGGCTTTTTGCTCCTTCCACCTGGCCTGCCATTTCCTCTCTATTTGCCTGAAATTGTATTCCATAATCTGTTTCGTTGTGCCTTTTGCCGTAGGGATTGCATGGTTATGTTAATGGCGGTTGAACCAGCATATACCTTTAAGTGGATAATCCAAATCCGTACGTGTACCGGGCAATTTTTTCCTTTACGCTCCGTTTATTTTGGGGCGCAAAAATACAGGATTGGCCCAGATGCTTACTTTTGACGCCAACCCCTTGTATAACACCTCGGTATCTTAAAATTACAGCATGGCACAAATCGGAAAATTTGGAACAAAACGCGGCCGTACCTCGTACATAATGTCCATCGTAGGCGTATCGCTTGTACTCATATTGCTTGGCTTTTTGGGCTGGATGGGCATTAATTACACCACGCTGGCCGATTATTTCCGTGAATCGGTACCTGTGCAGGTTTTTTTGCGCGAAACCATTACCGATGGCGAAAAAGACGCGTTGATAAACCAGGTAAAGGTCCTTCCTTATGTAAAAAGCTATACATACAAGGACAAAGAAACCGCCCGCAAAGAATGGATGGCTATGACCAACGAGGACTTCATGAAGTTTATAGACACCAATATTTTGCCCCGCAGCATAGAAATGAACCTGAAAAGCCAGTATGTAGTGCCCGATACGCTTAAGAAAATTGAAGAAATTTTTAAGCAAAGCCCTTACGTAACCGATGTTAAGTACCCCACCAGTGTAGTGGGCAGCATGACTATACTGCGCAAAATTGGCTTTGCCTTGTTGGCCGTGGCTGTTTTACTGGCTATTGTAGTAATAGTACTTATTGACAATACGATCCGCCTGGCCATGTTCAGCAACCGTTTTCTTATAAAAACCATGCAAATGGTGGGCGCCACCCGCTGGTTTATTGCCCGCCCCATGAATATCCGGGCCCTTATAAATGGGGCCATTTCGGCCTTGGTGGCTATAGGAGTGTGCGGTGTGCTGCTGGTAAGCCTGGAGCAATGGGTGCCCGAACTAAAAGCCCTGCGCGATGTAAAGCTACTGGTACTTTTGTCGCTGCTTTTGTTGCTTTTGGGCATGGCCATAAGCCTCTTCAGCACCCACCGCAGTGTTATTAAGTACCTGAAAATGAAGCTCGACGACTTGTACTAATCCGCGGTTGAAGCTGTATTTGCTATATCATAATACTGGCGGGTAAGGTTTATGCGCGGCAAATCCCTTTAATTTGCAGCAAACTAGCAATCGTTTATGTCGAGCAAGAAAGTACAACCTCAAAAATCGGGTAGCAAAGCCGGCACACCCATTCAGGTTATAGACCATTCGCCGTTGTTTGGCCGCACCAACTATTTGCTCATGGTGGCGGGTGCTGTTATTGTGGCCGTTGGCATGCTTTTGATGGCCGGCGGCAAAAGCCCCAACCCAACCGTTTTCGATTACAAGCAAGTGTACAGCACCACCCGCGTTACGGTGGCTCCACTGCTCATTATGGCGGGTCTGGCAATTGAAGTGTATGCCATTTTCAAAAAGTAACATTTGTTCCAACATCTTTTTTCTAAACCGCCGCTAACATCAACAATAAATTATGGGGCTTTTTGAAGCTATCGTTCTGGCACTAGTGGAGGGCATCACCGAGTTTTTGCCCATTTCATCCACTGGCCACATGATTGTGGTAAGTTCCCTGCTTGAAATACAAAAGGAAGAGTTTACCAAACTATACGAAGTGTTTATTCAGTTTGGCGCCATTCTTTCGGTAGTATACCTGTATTGGAAGCGATTTACCAAGGTTGATAACACCGAGTTTTTCATTAAGCTGGGCATTGGTATGATACCTGCACTTATCCTCGGCTTTTTATTGGGCGATTACGTGGATAAGCTGCTTGAGAGTCCGCGCACGGTAGCTATTTCACTCATTGTTGGCGGTGTCTTCTTCCTGTTTATAGATACCCTGTTTCGCGATTCGGTAAATAGCGTACGCCGCATCAGCCGCATTTCGCGCAAAAATGCATTTGTAATAGGCTTTTGGCAGTGCCTGGCCTTGGTGCCCGGGATTAGCCGCAGCGCTGCTTCTATTATTGGCGGTTTGCAACAGGGCCTTACCCGCCAAATGGCTGCTGAGTTCTCGTTCTTCCTGGCGGTGCCTACCATGCTGGCCGCGGCCACTTACAAAACCATTAAGGTGATGATTAAGTCGCCGGACATTATGCGCGAAAACCTTACAGTACTTGCTATTGGAAACGTAGTGGCCTTTATTGTAGCGGTTATTTCCATACGTTTTATGATGCAGTTTGTAGAAAAATATGGCTTTAAATACTTTGGCTGGTACCGCATTGTAGCCGGCCTGTTTATTTTTTACCTGCTAAGCAAAGGGCTGATAGTAGAATAAATACTACTTAGCAAATGAATTTCAATGAGATGGATGCTTATTTTTAGCATCCATTTTTTATTCTATGCAAGTAACTGCCGGCAAAAAAGTGATAAATGCCTGGGCCATGTACGACTGGGCTAACAGCGTGTACAACCTGGTTATCACCAGCACGTTCTTTCCCATCTATTTTCTGTCGGTAACCCATAGGCCCGAGTGGGGCGATGGCAACCGGGTGCCCTTTCTCGGCTTCACTTTTATCAATTCATCGCTGTACGACTACTGTATATCTTTTGCTTACCTGCTGATTGCGCTTATGTACCCCATTCTTACCTCTATAGCCGATACGCGTGGAAGCAAAAAGCGTTTTATGAAGGTGTTTTGCTACATGGGGGCCTTTGGTTGCAGCATGCTGTACTTTTTTACCGGTGCACCACTATGGGTAGGCATCGTGGCCTTTATGATGGGTGCCATGGGCTATGCAGGCAGCCTGGTCTTCTACAATGCTTATTTGCCCGAAATAGCCGCCCCTGCCGACCGCGACCATGTAAGCGCCAAGGGCTTCTCGATGGGATACATTGGCAGCGTTATACTGCAACTTATTGGTTTTGGACTGGTGCTTTCTATGAAAGGCAACGAAGGGCAGGCATCGCGCATCACCTTTATGATGGTGGGGCTTTGGTGGTTTGGCTTTGCACAAATTACGTTTTTTGGTTTGCCAAAAGCCGTTAACAAGCCTTTTGAAAAAGGTAGTGTGTTTGCCGATGGCTTTAAGGAAATAGCCAAAGTGTACCGTCAGGTAAGAACCAAGCCGGTTCTGAAGCGTTATTTAAGGGCCTTTTTCTTCTATAGCATGGGCGTGCAAACGGTAATGCTGGCCGCCACGCAGTTTGGCAGCAAAGTGCTGGAACTGGAAAGCACCAAACTCATCGTCACCATCGTCATCATTCAGCTCGTAGCCATTGCAGGCGCTTTCCTGATGAGCCGGTTGTCATCCAAATTTGGCAACCTGCCCGTGCTCATGGGGGTGGTATTTTTCTGGATACTGGTATGCCTGGCAGCCTACAGCACTGCCTTGTACAAAGAAGCCGGCAACAATGCCGAATACCCTTTTTACGGCCTTGCTGTTGCCGTAGGCATGGTTATGGGAGGTATACAAGCCCTTAGTCGCAGCACCTACTCCAAACTAATGCCAACAACTACAGACACGGCAAGCTACTTCAGCTATTACGACTTTACCGAAAAGATTGCCATTGTAATAGGCATCTTTACTTTTGGGGCAGTGCACGAATTAACCGAGCACCACGGCGGCATCAAAAATTCTATCCTTTCACTTATTGTATTTTTTGCTATCGGGCTGGTGTGGTTGTACTCAGCATACTATAAGCAACGCAAACTTGCGCTTGCTGCTTAAAAATATTGGAGCATGAAATGCCCACGTGCTGCCACATACCCGGGCACAAATGATCATTGGGCATTCCATATGGCAAATGAAAACAGCCCCGAAAGCATTCGGGGCGCACTAAAAATGAACATATGAAACTTTTTTCGATAAACACCGGCTGCTTCAAGCTCGATGGCGGCGCTATGTTTGGTGTGGTACCCAAAACCATTTGGAACAAACTAAACCCCGCCGATGAAAACAACCTGTGCAACTGGGCTATGCGCAGCCTGCTTATAGACACCGGTGGCCGCCGCATACTGGTAGACAATGGCATTGGCAACAAACAGGATGAAAAATTCTTCAGCCATTACTACCTCAATGGTACCGACACACTGGATGGCAACCTGGCTAAGTACGGCTATACCAGCAGCGACATTACCGATGTTATCCTTACCCACCTGCATTTTGACCATTGCGGCGGTAGCATTGTGCAGCAGGGCAACAAACTGGTACCCGCTTTTGAAAACGCCACTTTTTGGAGCAATGAGCGGCATTGGAAATGGGCCACCGAACCCAATGCCCGCGAAAGAGCATCCTTCTTAAAAGAAAACATTTTACCAATAGCCGAAAGCGGCCGCCTGCGCATGGTACCCGTAGCAGAGCACGGCGTAGTGCCCTTCAGCGATGTGCCCGGCATAGGTATACGCTATGCCTTTGGCCACACCGACGCCATGATGCTGCCGCAGGTGGAGGTAAATGGCAAAACGGTGGTATTTATGGCCGATCTGCTACCTGCTCAGGCCCATATTCCGTTGCCTTATGTAATGGGTTACGATATGTTTCCCCTGCAAACCATGACGGAGAAAAAGGCCTTTTTGCACGAAGCAGTAGCAGGCAATTTTGTACTGTTTTTTCAGCACGACCCGATAATAGAATGCTGCACCGTAAAGCAAACCGAGAAGGGTGTAAGGCACAATGAAAGCGGGCTGCTCGCCGATTTTTATGTGAACCTTGCTTAAAAGAAGTGTTATCGGGTGCTTATAAGCGATGTTAGAGGGTGCCGAAGATTTTTATAACCCATCATATCCACCTTTATTTTACCTACCGTAATGGGGCTTTCTACCCTTACCGGCAGTCGGTTTCCATCGTCGGTTACCCATACGGTCATTTTTTCGCCCCCTTCAAAAATTGTTCCCTTAAGCAACAGCGGCCTGAATTTGATGGTACGAAAAGTACCATAGCGGGTTTTAATGGTTTCTCTGCCCAGAAAGCGCACATACATATGAAACACTTCGTTGTCCAAAAACAAATCGAAGGGAATTTCTTCGCCAGGCTTATGCTTGCCAAAATCGATATTACGTGCCAGGTACACCTCACTAAGCACATCCTGTGTACAGGCGGGAATTTTGAACATGCCCTGGTTGGTAACTGCCGTGCCGCTTTCGTGGTAAAATGAAACCGTTTCGAACTTCCGGTAGCCACCTTCGTTTACCTTGCGAATGAATTTGCGCGGCAGCATGGTTATGGTATCCAGGTAGGATTCATAGCGGTCGCGCACTTTGTAAATCCAGTCGTAGCTCTGTAGCGTAGATCCATCGCCTATAATATGATAAACCGGTCTCTTATCAAGCGTTTCCAGGTTGGCGGTAAAGGTTACGTTGCCCGCATGTACCCAAATACCCGCCAGCGTATAGTACACGTGAAAATCAACCTGTTCGCCGCTCTTAAATGCTGTATTGTCAATACTGCAGCGGTGGCTGCCCGGCCCAGCCTGCGCATGTACCAGCAGCGATAAGCACAGGAATATGACCGTTAAGAATTTCATGCAGCATTGTCAGTTTTCGAAAACAGTTTAACGCGTAGCAACAGCAAACTTCCTGCCGCAGCGGGTAAAATTATGTTAATACCCCACATGCCTGCTGCCGTAGCCACAATGCCCAATTTGTTGGCCGTAAACAGCGAAAACACAAACAGGCTTACTTGGCCCCTTATGCCCAACTCGGCAAGCGACACTGTAGGAATTATGGCCAGCATTAAAAACATAACCGCTGTGCCCCATATGGCAGTTACAAAATTGATATCCACCTGGAAAAAGTGAAACAACAGCAGGTATTGCGCCAGAAACACCAGGTAACGCAGTACCGAAAGACCCAGTATTTTTAAAAGTTCGAGGTGCCCTATTTCGCCAATTTGATGAATAAAAAACGCGTATTTGCTTATGGGAGGCACTTTTTCCAGCAGCCTTATCAGCCATCCTATTTCAAAGTAAAAAAGCAAGGCTGCTACTATACAAATAGCTGTTCCATAGCCCAGGCCATACATCAGCAGCGAAGAAAAGCCTGCCTGCTGCAAAGCCGGGGCACCCACCTGCCAGGCCATAGCCACCAGCCCTATAAGCCCGGCAACAAAAGTGATGATAAGCTGACTGAGACTGCTGAGCATGGTAAGGGTGGCACTACGTATACGGCTGCCATCGGGCAGGTAAAGTACACGCCCCAAAAACTCGCCCAGGCGGTTGGGGGTAAGCATGGTAAAGGCCACCCCTGTCATTACCGACCGCAGGGAGGTGCTGTATTTAACCGAACCGATGTGATTTAGCAACTTCTGCCACTTAAGCGCCTCAATGCCCCAGTTGGCCGGCATAAGCATCATTGCAGCGCCAAGCCACCACAGTGCCGGTCCGGTAGCACCTTCCTTAATAGCCTGCCAGTGATCTGCAAATTCGGGCTGGCTTTTTACCTGCCGGTAAATGGAATACGTGATAAAAACAAAAAGCAAAGGCCCCAGCACATAGTTGCTAAACAGCTTGATTTTGCGTGATAGTGGCAAATACTTCAGGTTTAGACAGCAAAGTAAACGCATATTGGTTCAATTCAGCTGCTTATACGCACCTTCGCGCTATGGCACGGGCAGGTATTATTTTGGGTGTAGACCCCGGCACAGTGGTAATGGGCTTTGCGGTGGTTGACTGTACGGCCACTCACCCGGCACTGGTGCATATGGCAACATTAAGAATGAGCTGGACCCACAATGTGTTTGAAAGGTTACAAAAAATTTATGCCGCCATCGACGAGGTAATTGTGCACTATAAACCCAATGAATTTGCCATTGAGGCGCCATTTTATGGCAAAAACGTACAAAGCATGCTCAAACTGGGCCGCGCCCAGGGGGTGGCTATTGCCTGTGCCCTGCAGCACAAGTTGCCTGTAAGCGAATACTCGCCAAAAAAAGTAAAACAAGCCATTACAGGAAGCGGCAATGCCGACAAAGAAAAAGTGTGGGACATGCTGCAGCGCACGATGAACCTCACCGAAAAACCCAAAGGCTTTGATGCTTCCGATGCCCTGGCAGTGGCTATTTGTCATTACTACCAACTGCAAAACCCGCTGGCAGCCATTTCAGCATCCAAAGCAAAAGGTTGGGAAGCCTTTATAAAAAAGAACCCCGGGCGGGTGGGGTAAATGTTAGCTTTTTTCAATGGCATTTTTTGCAGGATAACATCCATTTGACCCCCAACCCTGACATTCATTATGTTTTGATTGGCCCTTTCCATTTTACCTTTAGCAGCCGCACTAAGGCGGTACATGGTTATGGGCAAAATTGTATTGTACATAGCAACCAGCATAGATGGGCGCATAGCCGATGCACAAGGTAAAGTGGGCTACCTCGACGATTTTCAGCAGCCCGGTGAAGATTATGGCTACAGCGATTTTATGAAACGCATTGGAACTGTTATCATGGGCTCGGGCACTTATGAGCAAATGCTCGAGTTCAGCTATTGGTACGAGGGGGTGCACCATGTAATCTTTAGCAATCGCGAGCTCCACGTGCCCGAAGGGCGACATATACGAAAAGAAACCGGCGACCCCACGGAGCTGGCTGCCGAACTACACAGCCAGGATAAGGACAGCTGGCTGGTGGGCGGCTCTGTGCTGCTCGACGCTTTTTTGGAGCGTGGCCTGGTTGATGAAATGATTATTACCGTAGTACCTAAGTTTTTGGGTGCCGGTACCAGCCTGTGGGTAGATGGAAAACCCGTGGAAGAACGCTGGGCCTTACAAAAAGTAACAAACTGGCCCGATGGGGTAGTGCAGCTATGCTATACGCGCAGCTGATTTATTAACACCGGGCATGCCTGGCATCAGGTTTTGCAGCCTGTCTTTTTCGTAACTTAGTATTGTTTGCCGGAGCGTGGGCAAACAAGATGTTTACCGTGCCGGCAACCTAAAATCTAAAACCCTGGTTATGAAAAAGCTATTGCTGGCATGGCTTTGTGCAGCCTGCTTTGCTACACCCCATTTGTGGGGGCAAGACCCGCAATCTCACTCGGCCGGAGCACCGTTGGAGTCTCAGCAGGCAATTACCACCGGTTCTATTACCAAACCGTCAAAAGTGACGCATGGCCACCTTGGATTGGGCTACAGCATGATGTTGCCTATGGGTAGCATGCAGCAGGGTTGGTCGTCGGCGCACGGCGTGCAACTCGATCTTATGTTTGGCCTTAGCTCGTGGCCCGTACTCAAACTTGGAGTTGAAGGAAATATTTGCCTGTACGCGTACAAAGAGCAACCGCAGGATTATCTCATTTTCAACGGCGTAGTAGCTACCAGCGAAGTGTCGTTTACCAGCTACCTGTACAATGTTGGCGCCAAAGCCCTGTTTGAACCGCCGAAAAACATGCCGGTAAAACCCTATGCATCGCTGCATGGAGGCGTACTGGGTATGTATAGCCAACTTAGCCTGGATGACTTTTGGGAGGACAGCAACGATGATTATGAACCTGAGGACACCAAAACGCTTATAGACGATGCCGACTGGTATGGTGGTATTGGAGGTGGGGTAAAATTTGACCTGAACCACAAAAAGAAGCCCGGTAGTCTGTATTTAGATCTCAATTGCAGCTACCTGCGCGGAGGCAACCTTAAATATGCCAACATGAACCGGCTGTACACCACCGCCCTGCCACACGATGGCAATTTGGAAACCATAAAAATCGTGTTCATAAATACCACCACCAGCCAAAGGCAGGAGCAGGAGGTGGCCGAAGTGTACCGACACAATATCAACCTCCTAAACCTGCAGGCTAAGGTAGTATTCCAGTTCTGAAAAATAGATGATGCAGTTTGGCCCCTACCGCCCCTTCGCCACAGGCTTGGGTGGCAGCCAGGGCATGGCAGGCACGGGCGCAGGCTGCCGGTAGTAGTTGCTACGCAGGCTGTCGCTCCACCCATTGGGGTTGTTTATAAAGCTCTTGCTGCTGAAATAAACAGCCCCATGCATATTGGGTGTGTTTCTAATAGCCTCTATTTGGCGGGGCAGTTGTGTATTATCACGCCAACTGGCATTGCTGCCGGCACGGTAAATGCCCAGGCCAATATAGCAGTGCTTTCCGTAAGTGTTTTTGCTCCACCAATTAAGCAAAGTGGTAAAGTCGGCTTTTTCATGACCTATTTCCCAGTATAGCTGCGGGGCTATGTAGTCTATCCAGCCTTCCTTTAGCCAAAGCAGAATATCAGCATACAGGTCGTCGTAGTTGGTTTGGCCACCCTGAGTATTACTGCCACGCGGGTCTTTACTGCTATTGCGCCAAATGCCAAAGGGGCTTATACCAAACTTTACCCAGGGCTTTTCATCTTTTATGGCCTTGTTCAGTTGCACAATTATGCTGTCTACATTACTGCGGCGCCAGTCGTTTTTGTTCATGCCCTTGCCAAACTGCTGGTAACTGCCCGCATCCGGAAATTCTTTGCCGGCAATTCGATAGGGGTAAAAGTAGTCGTCGAAATGGATGGCATCCACATCGTAACGCTTTACGATGTCGCGTACTACGCTGGTTACAAAATCGCGGGCAGCGGGAATACCGGGGTCGAAGTAGCGGGTGGTTTTGGTGGCATCGCCATAGCTCACAAACCACTCGGGGTGCAGGCGGGTAATATGGCTGGGGGCCACGCTGGATTTGGCGGTATTAAACACGGCCCGGTACGGATTGAGCCAGGCATGAAATTCCATGCCGCGCTTATGTGTTTCACGCACCATAAACTCCAGTGGGTCGTAGTATGGCACAGGAGGCTTGCCCTGCCTGCCATTCAGGTATTCGCTCCAGGGTTCCAGCTGGCTGGGGTAAAAGGCATCGGCCACGGGGCGTATTTGTACTACCACCGCATTCAGGCCATTGCGCTGGTGCATATCCAGCAGCTTAATATACTCTGCCTTCTGCTCATCGGTACCAAGGCCCCGCTTGCTTGGCCAGTCAATATTTTCCACTGTGGCAATCCATGCCGCTCTAAACTCGGGTTGCTGGGCTAATACACTGGTACAAGCCACCAGGCTTACCGCAAGGCCCAAAAAATATTTCGTCATGGTGCGAAAGTAACGAGAGCCGGTGGGGTCAATTGCCAATAATCTGTCAACAGTTGGGAATAAGAGCGCCCCTACATGCCTACAGCAGGGTGGTTTTGATTTACCTGCTGAAACCACTCCGGCTCTAAACTCCTGAGTTTATCGAGCAACTCGTTCAGCGCCCGGGCATCTGCATCATCCAGGCCCTGCATAATAGCATCCATATTGCCCTCCAGCCTGTCTATTTCCTCCAGCACCTGCAGGCCCTTGGCCGAAATGCCAATGTCGAGGCGCCGTTTATCGTGGCGGCATACCTTTTTCACCACCAGCTTTTTGGCCACCATGCGGTCTACAATGCGGCTGGTATCACTCATTTTATCCAGCATGCGCTCCCTTATCTGAAAAGTGCTTATTGGGTCTTTGGCCCCCCTGAGTATGCGCAGTATGTTAAACTGTTGGGGCGTAATATCAAATGCATCCAGCATGCGCTTAAAACGCTCGTTTACCCAACTATGGGTATACGTGAGGTTGATCATGGCTTTTTGCCATTCGTTTCTAAACTTGCTGTGGCGAATATCTTGTTCAAGGCTCA
>Ga0114939_10002655_pt1 | contig 13101 bp, 10 predicted proteins | sample AshMeaCrysSpring_FD_87196 | JGI IMG/M metagenome (GOLD analysis project Ga0114939, IMG submission 87196) | Groundwater microbial communities from Big Spring, Nevada to study Microbial Dark Matter (Phase II) - Ash Meadows Crystal Spring | ecosystem: Environmental > Aquatic > Deep subsurface >... | reverse complement strand
TGCGACTGCGACGTGCCCCACTGGTGCGCGAGGGCTGCGCAGTCGCTCGCCGCCCTTGCGGAGAGCAGCGCGGGACACGGCCCGCCCGATCGAGGGGGCCGGATGGCGGCGAGGGCTCGATAGGGCGCCCCGCCGGCGGCGCCCGCTCAGAGCAGCACGCGCTCGATGCCGCCGTGCCCCATGCGCGCGACGAAGCGCTCCTGCCAGCCCACGCCGAAGCGCTCGCGCGCCAGTTCCACGACGATGTAGTCGGTCTTGAGGCCCGTGTCGTCGGCGTAGCGCGACAGCCCCTGCTGGCACGCCGGGCAGGAGGTCACCAGCCTGACCTCGCCGAGGCTGCGGTCCTTGCCGGTGAGCGCACGGAGCCCCGACACCAGCTCCTCCTCCTTGCGGAAGCGGATCTGGTTGGCGACGTCGGGCCGCGAGGTGCCGAGCGTGCCCGCCTCGCCGCAGCAGCGGTCCGAGAGGCGCACGTCGGCGCCGAGCAGCGAGCGCGCCACCTGCAGCGGCGCGTGCGTCTTCATCGGCGTGTGGCAGGGGTCGTGGTAGAGGTACTTGGCGCCCGACGCGCCTTCGAGCCGCACCCCCTTCTCCATCAGATACTCGTGCACGTCGAGCAGGCGGCAGCCGGGGAAGATCAGCTCGAACTCGTAGGTGAGCAACTGGTCCATGCAGGTGCCGCAGGACACGATCACGGTGCGGATGTCGAGGTAGTTGAGCGTGTTCGCGACGCGGTGGAACAGCACCCGGTTCTCCATCGAGATGCGGCTGCCGCGCGCGTGGTCGCCCGCCGCGGACTGGGGGTAGCCGCAGCACAGGTAGCCGGGGGGCAGCACCACCTGCGCCCCCGCGTCGCAGAGCATCGCAATCGTTGCGAGGCCGATGTCGCCGAACAGCCGTTCGGAGCCGCAGCCGGGAAAGTAGAAGACCGCCTCGGCGTCCTCGCCCGCCCGCGCGGGCTCGCGCAGGATGGGGATCTGCCTCGGATCCTCGAGGCCGAGCGCGGCGCGGTAGAGGGTCTTCGGCAGCTCGACACGCAGCGGTCGGCGCACCATCTCGATCGCAATGGTCTGCGGCGCCGGCCGGCCCGTGGTGGCGGCCGGCGGCGTCTGCCTGCGGCCGAGCAGGCCGAGGCGGCGCGCGATCTGGTGGCCCGCGCCGAGCATGGCGAAGCCGAAACGGCCGAGGCCCGTGCGCAGCAGCGCCACCGCCCGGGGGTCGGTCGCGTTCAGGAAGCGCATCGCCGCCCAGGTCCCGGGACTGAAGCGCTTCTTGCGGCGGTCCACGAGGATGCGGCGCATGCGCGTGGTCACGGCGCCGAAGTCGATGTCGACGGGGCAGGGGCTCTGGCACTTGTGGCAGACCGTGCAGTGGTCCGCCACGTCGTTCATCTCCTCGAAGTGCCGCTGCGAGATGCCGCGCCGCGTCTGCTCCTCGTACAGGAAGGCCTCGATGATGAGGCCGGTGGCGAGGATCTTGTTGCGCGGCGAATAGAGCAGGTTCGCCCGCGGCACGTGGGTCATGCACTTGGGCTTGCACTTGCCGCAGCGCAGGCAGTGCTTCACGTCGTCGTTGAGCGCGCCGAGCTCGGTCTCCTCGAGGATGATGGCTTCCTGCTGCAGCAGGCGCAGCGACGGCGTGTAGGCGCGGTCGAGCGTCGCGCCCTCGAGCAGCTTGCCGCGGTTGAAGTGGCCGTTCGGGTCCACGCGCCGCTTGTACTCGGCGAAGGCCGCACGCTTGCCGGCCTCGAGGTAGTGCAGCTTGGTGATGCCGATGCCGTGCTCGCCGGAGATCGCGCCGTCCAGCGACTGCGCGAGCGCCATGACGCGGTCGACGATGCGGTCCGCCTCGCGCAGCATCTCGTAGTTGGCCGAGTGCACCGGGATGTTGGTGTGCACGTTGCCGTCGCCGGCATGCATGTGCAGGGCGACGAAGAGGCGCGCGTCGCGCAGGTCGGCGTGAATCGCGAGCAGGCGCGCGCGCACGGCGGCGAGGTCGTGGCCGTCGAAGATCTCGTCTAGCCGCGCGCCGACTTCCTCGCGGTAGGACTGCACGAGATCGCGGCGCAGCAGCAGGTCGAGCAGCGTGTCGCCCTCGCGTCGCTTCGCGTGGGCCGGGGCGTCGAGCAGGTGGTCGTGGGCCGCCGCCGGCGCGTCGAGATGGTCGAGGATGCGCTGCCAGCGGTCGCGCGCCCGGCGCACGGCCGCGGCGGCGGCGTCGCGCTTGCCGGCGAGGATCGCGTCGGCCTCGGCCGACTCCTCGTAGCCCTCGATGCGGGTGAGCTCCGGCATCGGGCCGGCGAGGTAGGCGGCCGCCCCGTCCATGATCGCAATCTTGTTGCGGATCGACTGCTCGATGTTGATGCGCTCGATGCCGCGGCTGTAGTCGGCGAGTCGCGCGAGCGGGATCACCACGTCCTCGTTGATCTTGAAGGCGTTGGTGTGCGCCGAGATCGCGGCGGTGCGGGCGCGGTCCAGCCAGAAGCGGCGGCGCGCCTCCGGGCTCGCGGCGATGAAGCCTTCGGCGTCGCGTGCGTTCGCGAGCCGCACGACGGTGTCGGCGGCGCGGGTCACCGCGGCCTCGTCGTCGGATACCAGGTCGGCGAGCAGCACCATCTTCGGCCGCTCGCGGCGCGCGGCCTTGGTCGAGTACTTCACGGCCTTCACGTAGCGCTCGTCGAGGTGCTCGAGGCCCGCGATCTGCACGTCTAGCAGGGCGTCGACGGTGTCCTTGATCTCGACGATCGCCGGCACCGCGCGACCGAGGTCGGTGCCGAAGAATTCGAGGCAGACGGTGCGCACGTGCGCGGGCATGCGGTGCAGCACGAAACGCGCGGAGGTGATGAGGCCGTCGCAGCCTTCCTTCTGCACGCCGGGCAGGTCGGCGAGGGCCTTGTCGGTCACGTCCTTGCCGAGACCGGCGCGGCGGAACGCGGCGCCGGGGATCACGAGGGTCTCGGGCTCGCCTGCCCGCGTGCGGCCGTCGGGCTTCGTGCGGGTGAGGCGGAAGCGGACGGTCGCCTGTTCGTGGATCTTGCCGAGGTTGTGGTCGAGTCGCTCGACCTCGAGCCAGTGTCCGTCCGGCATCACCATCCGCCAGGAGGCGAGGTTGTCGAGGGTGGTGCCCCAGAGCACGGCCTTCTTGCCGCCGGCATTCATCGCGATGTTGCCGCCAATGGTCGAGGCATCCTGCGAGGTCGGGTCCACCGCGAAGGCGAGGCCGTGGCGCTCCGCCAGCTCGGCGACGCGCCGCGTGACGACGCCGGCGCCGCAGCGCACCGTGGGCACGGCACCCTCGATCCCCGGCAGCGCGATGCGCTCGACCTCGCCCAGCGACTCGAGCTTCTCGGTGTTGATCACGGCGGAGTAGGGGTCGAGCGGCACCGCGGATCCCGTGTAGCCGGTGCCGCCGCCGCGCGGAATGATCGTGAGGCCGCAGTCGATGCAGGCCCGCACGATCTTCGCGACCTCCTCCTCCCGGTCGGGCGAGATGACGACGAAGGGGATCTCGACGCGCCAGTCGGTCGCGTCGGTGGCGTGCGAGACGCGGGCGAGCCCGCCGAAATCCACGTTGTCCTTGCGCGTGATGCCCGTCAGGGCGCGGCGCACGCGCCGGCGCAGCTCGGCCTGGCGGTCGAAGCCGGCGGCGAAGCGGTCCACCGCGTCGCGCGCGGCGTCGAGCAGCTCGAGGGCCTTCTGGTTGCCGTTGGCACGGGCCTCGAACTGGTCCAGCCGGTGGCGCAGGGCCTGGATGAGGAGGCGGCGGCGGTCGAGGTTGTCGAGTAGGTCGTCCTGCAGGTAGGGGTTGCGCTCCAGCACCCACATGTCGCCCAGCACCTCGAACAGCATGCGTGCCGAGCGTCCGGTGCGGCGCGTCCCGCGCAGGTCCTCGATGAGCCGCCACAGGGGCTCGCCGAGGAAGCGGATGACGATCTCGCGGTCGGAAAAGGAGGTGTAGTTGTAGGGGATCTCGCGGATGCGAGCGGCAGTCTGCGCGTTCATCCGCGCATTCTAGCCGAGCCGCCCCGGGTCGCTATTGCGGTGCAGCAATCGGTGGAGTCAGCAGCAGAGCTCGGGCCCGAGCAGGTGAGGCACCACTTCGAAGCCATGCGCTTCCAGCACCTCGATCACGTCGCCGCGGTCGCGCCGCGGGCCGCGTTCTTCCAGCGCGGCGATGACTCCGGTCGCGTGCCGGTAGGCCTCCTGCTCCGTATAGTCGTCGGGCACGCGCACCAGCAGCGTGTTCCTGGCGTCGCTGCTCGGCAGGATCATCAGTCGGACGGACACGGCTCCCTCCTCCCCGGTCGGCGGGTCGTCGCCCGCGACTATGCCCGATGGCAGGTAAGGGATGTCAACCGGGCGCGGTCGTCGGATCCTGCCACCGCAGGCGGCGCGGGGAATTTCGGGGTGGGTACGGAAACCTCGATGCGGTAGGGTTGGCGCGGCAAGCGTTCATCCACCCAGGAGGCTCCCCATGAACCAGACCCGCTGGCTGCTCCTCGGCAGTGCGCTGCTCGCCGGCGCCGCCACCGTTCAGGCCGATGAGAAGGCCGATCCGAAGAAGGACGCGATCAAGTACCGCCAGGCGGCGATGACCCTCATCGGCGCCAACTTCAAGCCGATGGGCGCGATGGCGAAGGGCGACGTGCCGTTCAATGCCCAGGAATTCGCCCGCCGCAGCAGGGACGTCGCCGCAATTTCCGCGATCGACATCCTCGCAGGCTTCCCGCAGGACACGGACGGGGACGGCAGCAAGGCGAAACCGGAGATCTGGATGAAGTGGGACGATTTCAAACAGAAGATGGGCGACATGGAGCGCGCGGCCGCAAAGCTTGCCGAGGCGGCGAAGGGCGGCGACGCGGCCGCCATCAAGAAGCAGTTCGGCGAGACGGGCAAGACCTGCAAGGCCTGCCACGACGACTACAAGGAGTGAGTCACCACACCTTCCCCGGCGCGAACGACAACGCGCCGGCGACCAGGCCGGCGGCGATGGCGAGCGCGACCGGCGCCCGCCACCAGCCGACGGGCGGCGGCTCCTCCGCCTGGGACGCCATCGGCACCCACTTCACGCCGGTCAGCATCGGCCGCACCAGATCCTCGCGCTTCACGAAGCGGTAGAAGGCGATCGCGGTCAGGTGCAGGCCGACCAGGATCAGCAGCACCGTGAAGTTCGCGTCGTGCAGCTTCTTGAGGGCGTGCGTGGTCTTCTCGCTCAGCACGCCGTGAAAGGGGGCGTCGAACAGCACGTCGTCGGTGAGGAAGAGCCCCGTCACCGCCTGCACCGCGAGGCACGCGAGCATCGCCACCACCGACCAGCCCCCTGCCGGGTTGTGCCCCAGGAATCGCTGCACGCCGCCACGCGCGGTCTCGCGGATGTAGGCGCGCATCGCGGAGGGCGCGCGCACGAAATCGGCAAAGCGCGCATGGCGCGTGCCGGCGAAGCCCCAGATCACGCGAAACAGGACGAGCGCCAGGATCCCGTAGCCCGAGTTGCGGTGCAGCTCCATCAGGTCCAGCTCGCGGCTCGCCCAGGAGAGCAGGACGAGCGCGACCAGGGTCCAGTGGAACAGGCGGAGCGGCAGGTCCCAGACGCGGACGGCACGCAGCGGCTCGGTCATGGATTCGGGTCTCCCACCGTATCGGCCGGCCGGCGCCAGCGCGCGGTTAACATAGCAAGGAAACCGCCACTCCTGCGCACCGGTCCATGACCCCGCTCCCCGCCGTCTTCCTCGATCTCGCCTCCGTCGATCGCGACGACCTGAACCTCGCATCGCTGCACGCCCTAGCGTCGCCCTGCACGACGCATCCGCAGACCCCGCCCACGCAGACCGTCGAGCGCATCGGGGGCTCGGTCGTCGCGGTCACCAACAAGGTCGTGATCGACCGCGCGGTGATGACGGCCTGTCCGGGCCTCGAGCTGATCTGCGTCGCGGCGACCGGGACCAACAATGTCGATCTCGTCGCGGCGCGAGAGCGCGGCGTTGCGGTGTGCAACGTCACGGGCTATGCGACGCCGTCGGTGGTGCAGCACGTCTTTGCGCTGATTCTCGCGCTCACGACGCGCCTGGGTGAGCACGGTGCCGCCGCGAAGGACGGACGCTGGGCGGCGAGCGAGATGTTCTGCGTGCTCGATTTTCCCTTCCGGGAGCTCGCAGGAAAAACGCTGGGCCTCGTCGGCTACGGAGAGCTGGGCCGTGGCGTCGCCCGGGTCGCCGAGGCCTTCGGCATGCAGGTGCTGATTGCGCAGCGGCCGGGCCGGCCGGCTCAGGAAGGCAGGGTGCCGCTCGACGCGCTGCTCGCGCAGGCCGACGTGCTGACGCTGCACGTGCCGCTCGCGGAAAATACCCGTGGCCTGATCGGCGCGCGCGAGCTGGCGCTGATGAAGCGCGACGCGCTGCTGATCGACACCGCGCGCGGCGGCATCGTCGACGAGACGGCGCTCGCCGACGCGCTGCGTTCGGGCCGGCTGGGCGGCGCGGGCGTGGACGTGCTGGCGATGGAGCCGCCGCGCCAGGGCAGCTCGCTGCTCGAGGCCGGCATCCCGAACCTGATCGTCACGCCGCACGTCGCCTGGGCGAGCCGCGAGGCGCGGCAGCGGCTGATCGACGAGGTCGCGGCGAACATCCGGGCGTTTCGCGAGGGGCGCGAGCGGAATCGGGTGGCGTGATACGGCCGGGGGGAACCGAGTCGCGGTCCTTGCGCCGGGTGCTGCTCGCCGCCCTGGGATCCGTCCGGGATCCACGGGCTACCGCGCACATCCCTGTGCGTTGCTCGCAGCACCCCGGCTCCGGCCCGCCGCGCGGCTGCCACAGCGGCCGACAGGCGGCGGGCTCGCCTTGACCGGCGCGGACTGTGCGTGGCAGGGATGCCACGCTCAAGCCTCCATGGACGGATTCACGGCGTGTCCGCGCCGATCATGCGCGCCTGACGCCGTCGTCACATGACGCACAGCACCCGGCGCGAGGCCCACATTCCGGGCACTCGCGAGTATCGGCGCGCGGTGACGGCGCCCACGGGGCCCCCTATGAGCCCAGGAGCTTCTGCCGCAGGATCTCGTTGACCTGTGCGGGGTTGGCCTTGCCCTGCGAGGCCTTCATCACCTGGCCGACGAGAAAGCCCATGACCTTGTCCTTGCCGGCGCGCAGCTGCTCGGCCTGGTCGGGGTGCGCGGCGATCACCTGGTCGACGATCGCCTCGATCGCGCCGACGTCGCTCACCTGCCTGAGTCCGCGCGCCTCGATGACCGCGTCCGCGCTGCCTTCGCCGGCCCACATCGCGGCAAACACCTCCTTGGCGAGCTTGCCCGAGAGCGTGCCGTCGCGCAGGCGCTGCAGCAGGCCGGTGAGTCCCGCGGCGTCGACCGGGCTGTCGGCGATCTCGCGCCCGTCGCGGTTGAGCGCGCCCATGAGCTCGCCCATCACCCAGTTGGCGGCGAGCTTGGCGTCGCCGCAGCCCCTGGCGACGGCCTCGAAGTAGTCGGCCGTCTCGCGCGTTGCGGTGAGCAGGTCCGCGTCGTAGGCCGAGAGCCCGTAGCCATCGTGGAAGCGCTTCCGCTTCGCCAGAGGCAGTTCGGGCATGGTCGCGACGATGTCCGCGATGTCCTCCTCGGTGAGCACGACCGGCAGCAGGTCGGGGTCGGGGAAATAGCGGTAGTCGTTCGCCTCTTCCTTCGAGCGCATCGACCGCGTCTCGTCGCGGGCCGGGTCATAGAGCCGCGTCTCCTGCACGACGGCCCCGCCGGTCTCGATGAGGTCGATCTGCCGCTCCACCTCGTACTGGATCGCGCGCTCGAGGAAGCGGAAGGAGTTGAGGTTCTTGAGCTCGGTGCGCGTGCCGAGCTTGTCGCTCCCCGTGCGCCGCACCGAGACGTTCGCGTCGCAGCGGAACGAGCCTTCCTGCATGTTGCCGTCGCAGATGCCGAGATAGCGCACCAGCTGGTGGATCTTGCGGGCGTAGGCGACGGCCTCGGCGGGCGAGCGCATGTCCGGCTCGGAGACGATCTCGAGCAGCGGCGTGCCGGCGCGGTTGAGATCGATGCCGGTCATCCCGTGGAAGTCCTCGTGCAGCGACTTGCCGGCGTCCTCCTCGAGGTGGGCGCGCGTCACGCCGACCGTCTTCGCGCTGCCGTCCTCGAGCACGATCTCGACCGCGCCGCGGCCGACGATGGGCTGCTCGTACTGGCTGATCTGGTAGCCCTTGGGCAGGTCCGGGTAGAAATAGTTCTTCCGCGCGAAGATCGAGCGGCGCGCGACCTGGGCCCCGATCGCCGTGCCGAATTTCACCGCCATGCGCACGGCCTCGCCGTTCAGCACCGGGAGCACGCCGGGCAGCGCGAGGTCGACCTCGCAGGCCTGGGTGTTGGGCGCTGCGCCGAACGCGGTCGATGCGCCCGAGAAGATCTTCGAGCGCGTGGCGAGCTGGGCGTGGATCTCGAGCCCGATGACGGTTTCCCATTCCATGCGCTCGCCCCCCTAGGTCCGGCACAGGGCGGGCCGCGCCCGCCGAATGGCACGCCATGCGCACCGGGAGAGGGTGGCCGGGGGCCGCTCCATGGGTGGCGTTCTGGTCACTCGTAGCCCGGCGGCACGCGCAGGTGCCAGTCGGTCGCCTGCTGCAGGCGGTGCGCGACGTTGAGCAGCCGCGCCTCGCCGAAGTAGTTGGCGATCAGCTGCAGGCCGACCGGCAGACCCCCGACCGGCTCGGCCGGCAGCGACATCGCGGGCAGCCCGGCGAGGTTTGCCGCAATCGTGTAGATGTCCGACAGGTACATCGTCACCGGGTCGTCGGCCTTCTCGCCCAGGCGGAAGGCCGTGGTCGGCGAGGTCGGGCCCGCGATCACGTCGACCGTCTCGAAGGCGCGCCGGAAGTCGTCGGAGATCAGCTGCCGCAGTTGCTGCGCCTTGAGGTAGTAGGCGTCGTAGTAACCGGCCGACAGGACGTAGGTGCCGATCAGGATGCGGCGCTTGACCTCCGGGCCGAAGCCCTCGGCGCGCGAGCGCTCGTAGAGGTCGCGCAGGTCCTTGGGGTCGGCGCAGCGATGCCCGTAGCGCACGCCGTCGAAGCGGGCGAGGTTGGAGGAGCACTCGGCGGGCGCGACCACGTAATAGGTCGGCACGGCGAGCCGCGTATTGGCGAGGCTGATCTCGACGGTCCGCGCCCCGAGGCGGCGCAGCTCCGCGATCGCCGTCTCGACCGACCGGCGCACCGCCGGGTCGAGGCCCTCGCCGAAGTACTCCTTCGGCAGGCCGATGCGCAGGCCGTCGATGCTGTCCTCGAGGTCCCGGGCATAGTGCGGCACGGGCGCGTCCACGCTGGTCGAGTCGCGCGGGTCGAAGCCCGCCATCGCCTGCAGCACGAGCGCGGCATCCTCCGCGCTGCGCGCCAGCGGACCGCCCTGGTCGAGGCTCGAGGCGAAGGCGATCATGCCCCAGCGCGAGACCCGGCCGTAGGTCGGCTTGATGCCGGTCAGACCGCAGAGCGCCGCCGGCTGGCGGATCGAGCCGCCGGTGTCGGTCCCCGTGGCGACAGGCGCGAGCCGCGCCGCGACCGCGGCGGCGGAGCCGCCCGAGGAGCCGCCGGGCACCCGCGCGCGGTCCCAGGGGTTGCGGACCGGGCCGTACCAGCTCGTCTCGTTGGACGACCCCATGGCGAACTCGTCCATGTTCGCCTTGCCGAGCATGACCATGCCCTGGGCCTCGAGGCGCGCGACCACGGTGGCGTCGTAGGGTGCGACGAAGCGGTCGAGCATCCGCGAGCCGCAGCTCGTGCGCGTGCCGCGGGTGCAGAAGATGTCCTTGTGGATCAAGGGCAGGCCGGTGAGCGGCCCGGCCTGGCCCGCGGCGAGGCGCGCGTCGGCGGCGTCCGCCGCGGCCAGCGCGGGCTCGGCGCAGACCGTGATCAGGCTGTTGAGCTCGGGGTCCAGGCGATCGATGCGCTCGAGGTAGTGGGCCGTGAGCTCGCGGCTCGAGAATTCGCCGGCGCGCAGTCCCTCGGCCAGCGCGCGCAGCGGCCGCTCGTGCAGGGCAAGGCTCATTCGATCACCCGCGGCACGAGGTAGAGTCCCGCCTCTTTGGCGGGCGCGAGGGCCTGAAACTCGTCCCGGCGATCGGTCTCGGTCACGGCATCCGGACGCAGGCGCTGGGGCATGTCCAGGGGATGCGCCATGGGCGGGACGTCACGGGTGTCGACCGCGCTCATCTGGGCGACCAGGTCGAGGATTCGCGACAGGTCGCTTGCGACCGCGGCGGCCTGGTCCTCGGCCACGGCGAGGCGGGCCAGGTGGGCGATCTTGGTGACGTCGGCTCGATCGAGGCTCATCGGGCAAGGGGGGGCGGTGGGTGGCGCAAACCTTAGCACAGGGCCTGCCGGGGGCGGCGGGGCCGTCGATCCGGGGCCTGTCTTGTTCGGGGGGACGGGGATTGCTAGATTAGCCACCCCTCGCGGGCCGCCCTGCACCCGGGCGGCCCGTTCGTGTTTGCGATACCTCTGACAGGACCCCGTCTGCCATGTTTTTCCGACGCCTGCGCGGCTTTTTCTCGAACGACCTGTCCATCGACCTGGGCACGGCCAACACGCTCATCTACGCCCGCAACAAGGGCATCGTGCTGAACGAGCCCTCGGTCGTCGCCATCCGGCAGGACAAGGGGCCCGGCGGCTCCAAGGTGGTGGCCGCGGTGGGCGAGGAGGCCAAGCGGATGCTCGGCCGCACGCCGGCCAACATCCTCGCGATCCGTCCGATGAAGGACGGGGTCATCGCCGACTTCACCGTCACCGAGAAGATGCTGCAGTACTTCATCCACAAGGTGCACGAGCACCGCGTGATCCGCCCGAGCCCGCGGGTGCTGATCTGCGTGCCCTGCGGCTCGACCCAGGTCGAGCGCCGCGCGATCAAGGAGTCCGCGGCCGGCGCGGGCGCGCGCGAGGTCTACCTGATCGAGGAGCCGATGGCGGCCGCGATCGGCGCTGGCCTCCCGGTGCACGAGGCGCGCGGCTCGATGGTGATCGACATCGGCGGCGGCACCTCCGAGGTGGCGGTGATCTCGCTCAACGGCATCGTCTACTCGGGCTCGGTGCGCATTGCCGGCGACCGCTTCGACGAGGCGATCATCAACTACGTGCGCCGCAATTTCGGCACCCTGATCGGCGAAGCCACGGCCGAGCGGATCAAGAAGGAGATCGGCTCCGCCTACCCCGGCGCCGAGGTGCGGGAGATCGAGGTCAAGGGCCGCAACCTTGCCGAGGGCGTGCCGCGCAGCTTCACCCTCAATTCGAACGAGATCCTCGAGGCCCTGCAGGAGCCGCTCTCGGGCATCACCGAGGCGGTGAAGAAGGCCCTCGAGCAGACGCCGCCGGAGCTCGGCGCGGACGTCGCCGAGCGCGGCATCGTGCTCACCGGCGGCGGCGCCCTGCTGCGCGACATCGACCGCCTGCTCCAGGAGGAGACCGGTCTGCCCGTCGTCATCGCCGAGGACCCGCTGACCTGCGTCGCGCGCGGCGGCGGCCGGGCCCTCGAGCTGATGGACGAGCGCGGCGGCGAAGTCTTCACTGCCGACTGACGCGGCGGCGCCCGCCGGCTGCCCGAGGTGAGCGGCCATTAAGCTCATCTTCACAGCAGGGCCGTCGATAAACGCCCGCGTGCTCGCCGCGGTGCTGATTTCGCTCGCCCTGATGGTGCTGGATCATCGCCAGCACCACCTCGACGCGCTGCGCTCCGCGCTCGTGGTCGTCACCTACCCGCTGCAGCGTCTCGCGCAGCTGCCGGTGACGGCGTCGGAGTGGGTGTCGCAGGCCTTCGCCTCGCGTGAGCGGCTGCAGAAGACGGCCGACGACCTGCACGAGCAGAACCTGCTGCTGCGGGCCCGCCTGCAGAAGCTCGAGGCCCTCGAGGCCGAGAACCTGCAACTGCGCAACCTGCTCGACTCGTCGATCAAGGTCGGCGAGCGCGTGTTGATCGGCGAGCTGATCTCGATGGACCTCGATCCCTACACGCAGCGCGTGACGATCAACAAGGGCTCGACCTCCGGCGTCTACGAGGGCCAACCGGTGCTGGATGCCGAGGCGGTGATGGGCCAGGTGGTCCAGGTGACGCCGTTCAGCGCGCAGGTCCTGCTGGTCACGGACCCCTCGCACGCCATCCCGATCCAGGTGCAGCGCAACGGGCTGCGGTCGATCGCCGTCGGCACCGGCCGCACCAACCAGCTCGAGCTGCCCTATCTGCCGATCAACGCCGACATCCGCGAGGGCGACGTGCTGATCACCTCGGGGCTCGGCGGGACCTTCCCGGCGGGCTACCCGGTCGCCACGGTGCAGGCGGTGTCGCGCCGCGCGGGCGAGGCCTTCCCCTACGTGCTCGCGACGCCCCGCGCCCACCTCGACCGCGCCCGCGAGGTGCTGCTGGTGTGGACGGTCACCCCGCTGCAGGCCATCCGGGCGCAGGAAGAGGCGCGCACCGCTGCGCCGGCGCAGCCGGTGGAGCCCGCGCCGGTAAAGCCGGCGGGGACGCCGCCGAGCCCGGCGGCCGGCCCGCCCAGGCCGGCCGCCCCGAAGAAGCCGGCGAGCCCGGCGCCACCGGCACCGGCGAGGTCGGCTCCGGCGCGGCCCGCGGCCGCGGGAGCCCGCCCGTGACCGCGCTGACCCCGCGCCGTGGCACGGTCGTCATCCTCGCCACCTTCGTCATCGCCGTGGTGCTCGCGGTGATGCCGCTGCCGGAATGGGCGCGGCTCTACCGGCCCAACTGGAGCGCCCTGGTGCTGACCTACTGGGCGCTCGCGCTCCCCCTGCGGGTGGGGGTCGGGGTCGGCTTCCTGGTCGGGCTGCTGCTCGATTCGCTTACCGGCACGCTGCTCGGCCAGAACGCGCTCGCGCTCTCGCTCATCGCCTACATCAGCGTCAAGACGCACCAGCGGGTGCGGCTTTTCCCGCTCTGGCAGCAGTCCGTGTTCGTGCTGGCTCTCCTGCTGGTCGATCGCCTGATCGCCACGGTGGTGATCGGCGCCACCGGGCGGGAGGCCCCCGGCCTGCCGTTCTGGGCCTCGGCGGGCATCGGCGGGCTGCTCTGGCCCTGGGCCTACTTCGTGCTGCGCGATCTGCGACGGCGTTTCCG
>Ga0114939_10002654_pt1 | contig 13102 bp, 9 predicted proteins | sample AshMeaCrysSpring_FD_87196 | JGI IMG/M metagenome (GOLD analysis project Ga0114939, IMG submission 87196) | Groundwater microbial communities from Big Spring, Nevada to study Microbial Dark Matter (Phase II) - Ash Meadows Crystal Spring | ecosystem: Environmental > Aquatic > Deep subsurface >... | reverse complement strand
CTGTAATTGTATGACTAAATCCTTATCCAAAGCGTATGCAACACTCCAAAAACTATATGAATAACCCAATACAAGAAAATCCACATCAGCTCAAAAAATGGTAATACTGGCCTGAATAGTTACAAATATTTTATCGCCTGCTTGCTTGCTTGCTGCTTTGCATGGATGGCTTCCGGAACACATGCAGTGGCACAAACGGCCAATCCGGCGCAGTACAAGTATGTATTTACAGTAGCCAAAGACGGTAGTGGCGACTACCAGTACATACAGGATGCTATCAACGCCATGCGGGGGTATCCGCTTGCACCCATAACGCTGTATATCAAAAACGGTGTGTACAACGAGAAGTTTGAACTGCATGCCAACAATACCGACGTGCGTTTTGTGGGGCAAAGTGTAGACAGTGTTATCATTACCTTCAACGATCATGCAGGCCGCGGCCGTATTGGCACCTTCACCTCTTATACGGCCAAAATATCGGGTAACCGGTTTGTTGCCGAAAACATCACGTTTGTAAATGCAGCCGGGCTGGTGGGGCAGGGGCTTGCGCTGTATGTAGATGCCGATCAGGCTGTGTTTCGCAACTGTCGTTTTTTGGGTAACCAGGATACCATCTTCAACGGTGGTGAGTATGCACGGCAGTTGTTTCAAAACTGTTTTATTGAAGGAACCACAGATTTCATATTTGGCCCGGCCACGGTGGTGTATGACCGCTGTACCATCCGGGCAAAATCGAATTCGTACATAACGGCTGCCAGCACTACACAGGGTAAGAAATATGGGATAGTGTTGCTGGACTGTAGCATGGTGGCCGACAGCCTGGTGCAAAAGCTATACCTGGGCAGGCCTTGGCGGGCTTATGCCAAAACGGTTCTGGTGCGGTGCAGCCTGCCTGCCGCCATTGTGCCCGAAGGCTGGAACAACTGGTCGAACCCCGAAAACGAGAAAACAGTACTGTATGCCGAATATGAAAGTACCGGGCAGGGAGCAAATGCTGCGGCAAGGGCCGGCTGGAGCAAACAATTAACCAGGAAGGCAGCCGGCGAATACACACTCGAAAAGATTTTTGCCAACCACCCCGATATGCCGTCTGTGGATCCACGCTGGTATGCCCAACCTTCCATACCTTTCGCCTGGCCCGTTAAGCAAAGCAAACCATAGAACGCATGAAGACGAATCAATTTATTTTAAGCACAACTTTTGGCATGTTAAGTATGGCAGGTATCAGCCAGCAAGCGCCGCTTCAAATGCCTTTGTACGCGGACCCTATTCCCAACGCCAAAGCAGCACCCGAACGCGAATCCAGCACTTTTTCCGATAATGTGCTGCGGGTTGCCAGGGTAAGTGTACCCACCCTAACGGTGTACAGGCCCGAAAAGCCCAACGGTGCCGCGGTAATCATTTGCCCGGGTGGCGGGTATCATATACTCGCCTTCGACAAGGAGGGTACGTTGGTAGCTGAGGAGTTTGCAAAGAGAGGGTATACAGCCGCGGTGCTCAAATACCGCCTGCCGAACGATACCCTGCAGGTGGACCGCAGCATGGCGCCATTGCAGGATGCACAACAGGCCATCAGGCAGTTGCGCAGTAAGGCGAGTGGATGGCAGCTCAACAGGAGGAAGATTGGTATTATGGGCTTTTCCGCAGGCGGCCACCTGGCATCTACAGCCACTACCCACTTTACATTCAACGCCGATGCGGGCAATAAGGACACCACCTCAGTAAGGCCCGATTTTGCCATACTCATCTACCCGGTTATCAGCTTCGATAGCACCATTACCCACAAAGGCAGCCGCAACAAATTGGTAGGCACCAGTGCTGACCAAAGCGTTATTGATTATTTCAGCAACGAAAAGCAGGTAACGACCAAAACGCCTCCCACTTTTTTAGTGCATGCCGGCGATGATGCCGGGGTGCCTGTGCAAAACAGCCTGCGTTTTTACGAGGCATGCCTTGCCAATAAAGTGCCTGCCGAAATGCACCTGTACCCAAAAGGAGGCCACGGATTTGGCATGTTCAATCGTACCACTACAGATATGTGGATGGACCGCATGTTCAACTGGCTGCAATCCATTAAATAGGATTTTATGCTCATGCGTACTGCCACAATTTGTTTTGCTTTGGTTAGCAGCTTGCTTGTGCATGCACAGGTTGGCAGAACTGCATGGGGCACCTACAACAACCCCATTCTGCATGCCGACTACAGCGACCCTGATGCCATTCGGGTGGGCGATGATTACTACATGACGGCCTCGAGTTTTACCCATGTGCCCGGCCTGCCAATACTGCATAGCAAAGACCTCGTGCACTGGAAGCTGATAGGCCATGCCCTTACGCATTTGGAACCTGCCGACCATTTTAGCAAAGTGCAGCATGGAGGCGGCGTGTGGGCCCCGGCTATACGCTTTCGAAATGAACTTTTTTACATCTATTATCCCGACCCCGATTTTGGCATTTACGTAGTTACTGCTAAGCATGCGGCAGGCCCATGGAGTAAGCCGGTGCTGGTGTTGGGTGGTAAAGGGTTGATTGATCCCTGCCCGCTATGGGATGATGATGGCAGAGCTTACCTGGTACATGCCTTTGCGGGCAGCAGGGCAGGCATCAAAAGCCTGCTGGCAATAAGGCCCATGAATGCCTCAGGAACAAAAGTTAGCGGTGAAGCCGTACAGATATTTGATGGGCACGATACCGACCCAACGGTGGAAGGCCCTAAGCTGTACAAACGCAATGGCTACTTCTACGTGTTTGCCCCCGCGGGGGGCGTAAGTACCGGATGGCAACTGGTATTGCGATCAAAAAACATTTATGGCCCTTATGAACGCCGGGTGGTAATGGACCAGGGCACTACTGCGATCAACGGGCCGCATCAGGGCGCCTGGGTAAATACTAAGTATGGCACGCATTGGTTTCTTCATTTTCAGGATAAGGACGCTTACGGCCGTATTGTTCACCTGCAGCCTGTGAAATGGGTAAACGACTGGCCGGTGATAGGCGAAGACCCCGATGGCGACGGCAAGGGGCAGCCCGTTGTGAACTTTGAAGCACCGCTGCCGCCTGTAAAATGGAGCCTTCCTTCATCGGACGAGTTTAACCTGCCGGTTACCGGCCTCCAATGGCAGTGGCAGGCCAATCCTCAACTTAGCTGGGGCTTTGCTACACCCGATGGAAACTATCGCCTGTACAGTGTACTGCTGCCCGATAGCGGGCAGAACGTGTGGCATTATCCAAACATTCTTGGTCAGAAATTTCCGGCAGAAAGCTTTATCGCTACGGTAAAACTGCGCTTCGGGCCCCGCCACGAGGGTGAGCAGTTTGGCCTGGTAGTGCTGGGTGCCGATTATGCCTTTGCAGGCATACAATGGCGCAAAGGCAAGCTGGTATTATCGCAGCACGTACGCCTCAATGCCGATAAGCAGGGCGCCGAACAGGTAATGGAAATAGCCGAACTGCCCGCCGGTGATGTGTACCTGCGCATTAGGGTGAAGCTGGGAGCCTTATGTTCTTTTGCTTACAGTATCAATGGAGCAGATTTTACAACGCTTCAGGGTAGCTTTGCTGCCAGGCCCGGCCGCTGGGTAGGCGCCAAACTGGGCATGTTTTGCGTACGCAGCAATCCAACCAATGATGCCGGTTTTGCCGATATTGACTGGTTTAGAGTAGAACCACAATTTTAAAAACAACATACCATGAACATGCTCAACATTCGTACCTGCCTGCTGGCCGCTTTTGTGCTTATAGGTGCCGCAGTTTTTGCTCAATCCAAACAAGAGGCTGCTGTGGCCGATGCCGTGCAGCAATTACGCAAAGCCATGTTGGATTCGGATAGCGCGGCGTTGGCCAAACTAACCGCCGAAAAACTCAGCTACGGCCATTCGGGTGGCCTCATCGAAAACAAGCAGGAGTTCATTCAGAAGTTAGTTTCGGGCAGGTCGGATTTTGTAACCATGGACCTTACCGATCAAACCGTTTCGGTAAGCGGCGATGTAGCGCTGGTACGTCATACCCTGAAAGGTTCCATTAACGATGGCGGTAAGCCCGGCGATGTACACCTGAAGGTGCTGCTTGTGTGGCAAAATCAAAAAGGCGGGTGGAAACTGCTGGCACGTCAGGCTATAAAGCAACCGTAAAAAGCAAGGGTTGGCCGGTGGCTGCAAAGCCTTGATAGCAAAGGATTTTACGCCCATCGTACCCGGTAACGATTGCGTAAATAAAGCCATGGGAATCCTTCGGCAAAAGCCCGAACTACAGTAGCATTGTATACTCACAATACTGTTTGTGCGATTGTTCAAAAGCCTTATGAAAAGCTACCACTCACTTTTTATTTCTTTGCTCTTGCCGGCTATGGCCTTAGCACAGCCTTCGGCCAAAAGCGTGGTGGTAAAGGCGGTAAAATTCCGTGCCGACACCATCAATATTGCAAAACATGGCGCCGTGGGCAATGGTTATTTTTTGAATACGGCAGCCGTTCAGGGCGCTATTGACAAGATAGCTATGCGCGGTGGCGGTGTGGTGCTTATTCCGCGTGGCTCGTGGCTTACCGGCCCCCTTAGCCTCAAAAGCAATGTGAACCTCCATGTGGCCGAAGGCGCGCTGGTGATTTTTACCCCCGACTTTAGCCAGTACCCGCTGGTGGTGTCTTCGTTCGAAGGGGTGGATGCCGCCCGGTGCATGGCGCCCATAACTGCCGAAAGCTGCGAAAACATTGCCCTTACCGGTAAAGGCATTATGAATGGCAATGGACAATACTGGCGACCGCTAAAAAAGGATAAGCAAACTGAAAGTGAATGGAAAAAACACCTGGCAATGTATGGTGGCGCCCTTACCGAGGATAAAAAGACATGGTATCCCAGTACTGCTGCCGTGCAGGCTGCTGCCGAAAAGAATATTGGCAAACTGGCCGGTGGTAAAAAGCTAAACGATTTTGAGGGTATCAAAGACTTTTTGCGCCCTAATATGGTACGCATCAATAGGTGCAAGCGGGTGCTGATACAAGACATTACCCTCGAAAACTCGCCGGCATGGACAACCCATTTGGTGCTTAGCCAGGATGTAACGGTGAAAGGCCTGAAAGTGAAGAATCCATGGTTTGGCACTAATACCGATGCCTTAGACCTGGAAAGCTGTAGGGACGTGCTGATGAAAGATTGCATTTTCGATACAGGCGACGATGGCATTACCATTAAAAGCGGGCGCGATGAAGAAGGTCGCAAGCGTGGCGTGCCTACTGAAAATGTGATAGTGGACAACTGCGTGGTGTACCGTGCGCACGGTGGCTTTGTAATAGGCAGCGAAATGAGCGGCGGCGTACGCAACATGTGGGTGAGCAACTGCACCTTTATTGGTACCGATATTGGCCTGCGCTTCAAAACCACCCGTGGCCGCGGCGGTATTGTTGAGAATATTTACATAGACAATGTGCACATGAAAGACATACCTGGCGAGGCCGTGTTGTTCGACATGTATTACGCTGCACAAGACCCCATAAAACTTGCAGGCGAAACGAGGCAGCCACCCAAGGTGGAAACAAAACCGGTGGATGAAACCACCCCGCAATTGCGCAACTTCCGCATTAGCAACATTAGCTGTAATGGCGCCTCCAAAGGCATTTTCATGCGCGGCTTGCCCGAAATGCATGTGCAAAACGTAACCATATCCAACGCGGTATTACAGGCACAGGAAGGTTTAGACATTCAGGAAGCAAGTGGCATAACGCTTAGCAACATTACCATGCTGAGCAAAAACACCAACCCGGTGGCTTATGTGCTCAACAGCGATGGTATTTCCATCAACAACCTGAAGTATGCCAACGGCGCCGACTTGCTGCTACAGGTGCAGGGCGAGCGCAGCAGCAATATTAAAGTTACCGGCACCGATGCCTCCAAAGCCAAAGAAAAACTGAAAGCCGATTTTGGCGCCAATGCACAGTCTATAAACTGGCGCTGAAACAAAACAAAGAATCAGGTGTGTATGAGGAAGAATTGTTTGAAATATGCGATGCTGTTAGCAATGCTGGTACTGGCGCAGTACCATGCAGTGGCACAGGAACCCTGGAGTGCCAAACTAAGCCGTACAGCGATGCGTATGTGGCCCGACTCGTTTAGCAACGAAGGCAAGCCGGCACGATGGAGCTACGACCAGGGAGTGATACTGAAAGGCATTGAAGCCTTGTGGTACAAAACTGGTGACGTTACCTGGTTTAAATACCTACAGCACAGCATGGACCACTACGTGCGTGATGATGGTACCATTAAAGACTATCGCCCTGATGAGTACAATATTGACCATATCAACAACGGCAAATCGCTGCTGATGCTGTACCGCGTTACCGGCAAGGAAAAATACCTGAAAGCAGTGCGTTTAATACGCAACCAGCTGCTCAAGCATCCGCGCACCAGCGAGGGGGGCTTTTGGCATAAGCAAATTTATCCATACCAAATGTGGCTCGACGGCTTGTATATGGGTCAGCCTTTCTATGCCGAGTATGCCAGCCTGTTTCATGAGGACACGGCATTTAACGATATAGCAAAGCAGTTTATACTGATGGAGCGCCATGCCCGCGATGCCAAAACAGGATTGCTGTATCATGGCTGGGACGAAAGCCGGCAACAGCAGTGGGCCGATAAGCAAACCGGACGCTCGCCTCATGTGTGGGCACGTGCCCTGGGCTGGTATGGTATGGCCATGGTAGATGCTCTCGATTATTTTCCGCAGCAGCATGCAGGCCGCGACAGCGTTGTGGCCATACTCAAGCGTTTTGCAAAAGCGGTAACCGCTGTGCAAGACCCTGCCACAGGCCTTTGGTACGATGTGGTGGATGTAAAGGGCAATCCCAAAAACTATCATGAATCTTCGGCCTCATGCATGCTTACCTATGCGCTGCTCAAGGGTGTGCGCAAGGGCTACCTGCCCGCATCTTACCTGCCTGCGGCTAAAAAGGCTTACGCCGGTATCCTGAAAAAATTTATTGAAACTGATGCCAATGGATATACCAACCTCAAAGGCACGGTAAAGGTATCGGGCCTTGGCGGCAAGCCTTACCGCGATGGCAGTTTTGACTACTACATGAGCGAGCCGGTAATTACCAACGATGCCAAAGGCATGGGCGCCTTCATAAAAGCAAGTGTGGAAATGGAAATACTGCCTACTCTGCCGCTGGGCAAGGGTAAGAAGGTGGTACTGGACCAATTCTTCAACAACGAGTGGCGCAAAGATGCTACGGGCACGCCTGTGCGCTGGCATTATGTGTGGGAAGAAAAAAGTCATCCCGGATTTTTTACCCTGGGTCAAATTTTTGAGCGCTATGGTGTAAAAACAGCCTCGCTGCCCGATGCCCCCACGGCTGCCAACCTCAAGGGCGCCAGAATGTACATTATTGCGGATCCCGATACTGAAAAAGAAACACCCAAACCCAATTACATAGAGGAGGCACACATCAATGCTATTGAAGCCTGGGTAAAAAGTGGCGGTGTACTGCTGCTGATGGGCAATGATGCGGGTAATGCAGAGTTCACGCATTTCAACAAGCTGGCTGCCCGCTTTGGTGTGCAATTCAACGAAGACAGTAAGAACCGTGTGCAGGGTGAACTGTGGGAACAGGGCAGCGTGATGGCAGAGCCCGGAAATCCCATTTTTAAATCAGCTCGCAAAACCTACATTAAAGAGTATGCTTCGCTGCAGGTAAAAACGCCGGCCAAAACGGTACTAACCAACGGTAGCGACAATGTGATGGCCGTTGCCAAGGTGGGCAAGGGAACCGTGATTATGGTTGGCGATCCCTGGTTTTACTGCGAGTATGTAGACGGGCGCAGGCTGCCGGCTACTTTCGATAACTACAAAGCCGCAGAAGACATGGTACGCTGGGCGGTAACAACCGCTATGAAAGGCAAGTAACAAAACTGCCGGCGAACGCAAGCTGCCGGCACATGCCATATTGTTTTTTTGGTTTGTTAAAGACTTAAAACATGATTCCTCAATTAACGCCCGACCTGCTAACTGGGCTCAATGGTTCGGTGCATTCCAAGCCAGAGCCACAGTTGCTTCAGTTGCCTGAAAAAGTATTGCAGTTTGGCACCGGTGTATTGCTGCGTGGCTTACCAGATTATTATATAGACAAGGCCAACAAGCAGGGCATTTTCAACGGCCGTATTGTTATTGTCAAATCCACCGCCGGTGGCGATTCGACAGCCTTTGAACAGCAGCAGGGTCTGTACACCCAATGCATACGCGGCGTAAAGCAGGGGCAGGTAATTGATGAAGTGGTGATTAACGCCTCGGTAAGCCGGGTGTTGGCTGCTAAAACCCAATGGAAGCAGGTATTGGAGTGTGCTGCCAACCCCCACCTGGAAGTGGTGATTTCCAATACCACCGAAGTTGGTATTGTGCTAATGAAAGATGACCGTATTGATGCCGAACCACCGGTTTCTTTTCCGGGAAAACTGCTGGCATTTTTGTATAGGCGCTATCAACTATTCAATGGCGACATCTCCAAAGGGCTCGTTATCGTTCCCACAGAACTCATCACAGATAACGGTACCAAATTGCAGTCGGTGTTGTTTGAGCTGGCACATATTAACAAGCTGGATTATGGGTTTTTGGACTGGCTGGAAAACGCCAACCAGTTTTGCAGCAGCCTTGTGGACCGTATTGTGCCCGGCGCCCTGCCACCGGCACAGCAGCAGCAAATGGAGCAGAAGCTAGGCTTTCAGGATGCCCTGATGATCATGAGCGAAGTGTATGGATTGTGGGCTATTCAGTCGGCACATCCGCGGGTAAATGAGGTGCTGAGCTTTGCAGCAGCTGAAAGTGGCGTGGTGATAACTGAAGATATTACCCGCTTTCGGGAGTTGAAGCTGCGCCTGCTCAATGGCACACATACTTTTAGCTGTGGACTGGCACATTTGGCAGGTTTTGAACTGGTGAAGCATGCCATGGAAGATGCCACCTTTGGCCGCTTTGTAGCCGACCTGATGAAGTACGAGATTGCGCCCTGCCTGGTAGGCGATATGCTGAGCGAACAGGACACTGTAGCCTTTGCCGATATGGTAACCGACCGCTTCCGCAACCCCTTTCTGGAGCATAAATGGCTGAGCATAACGCTTAACTACACGCACAAAATGCGCATGCGCAACGTCCCTTTGCTCTTGGAACACTACAAGCGCAACCTGTATGTACCCGACGATATGGCGCTGGGATTTGCCGCCTATATTCTCTTTATGAAAAGCTATGCAGGTGAAGATGGCAAGTACTACGGTCAGTTGAACGGGCAAGCCTACCATATACAGGACGACTGTGCCGCACAACTGCACCGGCATTGGGAAGCGAGCAATGAATATGCCGTGGCAAAGGCTGTATTGGCCGACAAAACACTATGGGAGGAAAACCTGGGCGATCTGCCCGGCTTTGCCTATGGTGTGGGCGATTTTATGCGGCAGATAAACGATAGCGGCGTGCTTCAGGTTATTTTGGATAATCAGGCGCGGCGTCGGAAATTGCAGGACTATGAAACACAAGGTTCTTAAAGTACACAAATACGATAACGTAGTAGTGGCCCTGGCCAACCTGGCCAAAGGCGAAGTGATAGATTTTGAAGGAAACACCTACGAAATGCTGGAAGACATTCCGGCCAAGCACAAATTTTACCAACAGGACCTGGCACAAGGCGAAGCAGTAACCATGTACGGTGTGCTGGTGGGCACTACCCAAATGGATGTAAAGCGCGGACAGCGTATGACCACCGACAACCTGAAGCATGCATCGGACAAGTACAGCTACCGCGGTGTACAGCCAAGCTGGCAGCCCCCCGATGTGAGCAAATATTCCGGCCGCACCTTTATGGGCTACCACCGCAGCGATGGAAGAGTAGGCACTGCCAACTACTGGATTTTCGTCCCAACCGTGTTTTGCGAAAACCGCAACCTCGACGTGATAAAAGAAGCCCTGCACAACGAACTGGGCTACGCGGTGGCCGATAAGTACAAGCAATACACGCACCAGCTTGTGCAGGCTTTGCAGGCTGGCACACCCCTTGACCAAATATCGTTTGCGCCCCACGGCTTGCCCGCTGCCAACCGACCGTTCAAAAACGTGGATGGCATCAAATTCCTGACGCACCAGGGTGGCTGCGGCGGTACCCGGCAGGATTCAGCTTTACTCAACAAACTACTGGCAGCTTATGCCGACCACCCCAACGTAGGCGGCGTAACGCTGTTGAGCCTGGGTTGCCAGCATTTGCAAACGCCCGACTTTATTGCAGAGATAAAACAGCGCAACCCCTCCTTTGATAAGCCTGTGTTCATTTATGAACAGCAGCAGTCGCAAAGCGAGGAGCAAATGATAGCAGAGGCCATCCGCAAAACCATGGAAGGCCTGGTAGAACTGAATAAGCAGGAACGGCAGCCTGCAACGCTAGACTACTTGACGCTTGGCGTAAAATGTGGTGGCAGCGATGGCTTTAGCGGTATTAGCGCCAACCCGGCGGTAGGTTACTGTGCCGACCTGCTGGTGGGCCTGGGCGGCAAAGTGCTGCTGGCCGAGTTTCCCGAACTATGTGGTGTGGAGCAGGAACTGATAGACCGTAGCGTGAGCCGCGAAGCAGCCGATAAGTTCATACACCTGATGGATACTTACAGTGAGGCTGCCGAACAGGCCGGCTCCGGTTTTCATATGAACCCCTCGCCCGGCAACATTAAAGACGGACTGATAACCGATGCCATTAAAAGCGCTGGCGCCTGCAAAAAAGGCGGCACCTCGCCCGTGGTGGATGTGCTGGACTATACCGAGCCTGCCACTAAGCCGGGCCTGAGCCTGGTATGCACCCCAGGCAACGATGTGGAGGCCACTACCGGCAAAGCGGCTTCGGGCGCCACGCTCATCCTGTTTACCACAGGCTTGGGCACGCCCACGGGCAACCCCGTGTGCCCCACCATTAAAGTGGCCACCAACAGCGCGCTGGCACGTCGCATGGCAGATATTATTGATATAAATACCGGTGCCATTATAGAAGGTGAAAAAACCATTGAGGAAATGGGCGAAGAAATACTGGAGTACTGCATAGAGGCGGCAAGTGGCCGGGTAATACCCAAAGCCGTGCTGCTAAACCAGGATGACTTTATACCGTGGAAGCGTGGTGTGAGTTTGTAATGAATTGCTCAAATGAACAGGGACATGTATGCCACCAATTCACAAAGAAAATTAGGAACTACCATGGCTTGGTATATTGAGTAAATCCATGTGAGCTAAGTGACGTCTTTGTGGCTAAATAATTGAAATGGATTTCCGGCAGTTTACTTGATCGTTAAAAATACTAACCGCTGCTGGTAACAATATAAATGCAGATGTTATGAAAAAGTTTCTGGACGAAAACTTTCTGCTGCACAACAAAACAGCGGAGCAATTGTACCATCAGTATGCGGCCGAAATGCCCATTATTGACTATCACAATCACCTGCCGCCGCAGCAAATTGCCGACGACGTATATTTTGACAACATCACGCAGCCATGGCTGTATGGCGACCACTACAAGTGGCGTGCCATGCGCACCAACGGTGTGGCGGAAAAGTATTGTACCGGCGATGCATCGGATTGCGAAAAATTTGCCATGTGGGCTGCCACCGTGCCCTACACCCTGCGCAACCCGCTATACCACTGGACGCACCTGGAACTGCAGCGCTACTTTGGCGTGCACGACCTGCTGAATGCCGATACGGCAAAGGACATTTACCACACCACCAGCGAACTGCTGCAGCAGCCCGGCTACAGCGTACGCGGGCTGCTGGAAAAAATGAAGGTAAAAGTTTTGTGCACTACCGACGACCCGGCGGATGATCTGCTGTACCATCAGCATATTGCCCACAGCGGATGGGAGGTAAAAGTGCTGCCTGCCTTCAGGCCCGATAAGGCAATGGAAGTAACCGATACCCTGGCTTTCAACAACTACCTCACCAAGCTGGAAACCGCCAGCGATATGAGCATCAGCACCTTCAACGATTACCTGGCTGCGCTGAAAACACGCCATGACTATTTTGCCACCAACGGCTGCAGCGTAAGCGATCACGGGCTGGAGCAGGTGTATGCCGAGCCCTATACTCACACCGAAGTAGCCGGCATTTTTGCCAAAATACGCTCGGGCGGCAACCTTACCTACGAAGAGATATTGAAGTTTAAGAGCTGCATGCTGGTGGTATTTGCCGAGTGGGACTGGGAAAAAGGCTGGGTGCAGCAATACCACCTGGGCGCCCTGCGCAACAACAACAGCCGCATGCTGCGTCAATTGGGCCCCGATACCGGCTGGGATAGCATTGGCGACTTTAGCCAGGCCCGCAGCCTGTCCACATTCCTGAACCACCTGGATACACACGACAAACTGGCCAAAACCATCATCTACAACCTGAACCCTGCCGATAATGAGCTCATGGCCACCATGATCGGCAACTTCAACGATGGCTCCATAGCCGGTAAGGTACAGTTTGGCTCGGCCTGGTGGTTCCTCGATCAGAAGGATGGCATGACGAAGCAGATCAATGCCCTGAGCAACATGGGCCTGCTGAGCCGCTTTGTGGGTATGCTCACCGACAGCCGCAGCTTTTTGAGCTACCCGCGGCACGAGTACTTCCGCCGCCTGCTGTGCAACCTGTTTGGCGAAGAAGTGGAAAACGGCGAACTGCCACCGGACCTCGATTGGATTGGCAAACTGATACAGGACATTAGCTACTTTAACGCGCAGCAGTATTTTGGCTGGCAAACTGTTGATGAAAATACAATTGTAACAAGGCAAAATTCGTAAAAGATTTAGATGACCTGCGCAGCATCTTGTAGTCTGAAATGATTAGAACTTATCAAAGGAGTTCCTTTTAACCACAAAGGCACAAAGAAAGCACAAGGAGCACGAAGAAATATGCAGGATTATGCGGCCTTGTGGTCTTTGTGCCTACCGATAGCCTTTGGTCTTGTATTGATCAAAATATCATAAATCTATTACTATTACTATGGGGGGTCTGGGGGGGGTGTTAATTTCCTGCTACATTGTTAATAACTTTAAAAGATAAAAGGCAGGGTGAACTAGTGCCGATGTTGGCCTGCTAGAGCCACCGATAGTATAAGT
>Ga0114939_10002653_pt1 | contig 13103 bp, 7 predicted proteins | sample AshMeaCrysSpring_FD_87196 | JGI IMG/M metagenome (GOLD analysis project Ga0114939, IMG submission 87196) | Groundwater microbial communities from Big Spring, Nevada to study Microbial Dark Matter (Phase II) - Ash Meadows Crystal Spring | ecosystem: Environmental > Aquatic > Deep subsurface >... | reverse complement strand
CGGATGAGCTCGACGATCGTGCGGCGGTTCTCGAGGCTGATCCACGAGTAGACACCGTGCAGGCCGATGAAGTCGAAGGGCGGCGTGTCGACCTCGAGGAACTCCTCGAAGCTCGAGTCGAGGAAGGTGACGTTCCCGAGCGAGGTGCGCCCTGCGAGCTCGCGGGCACCGGCGACGTGCTGCGGGTTGAAGTCGACGCCCCAGAACTTCCCGTGCGGGTTCGCCGCGGCGAGCAACGTGGTGCTCGCGCCGTGACCGCAGCCGAGCTCGCAATAGGTGAAGCTCGAGTCGGGCGCAGGCGTGCGGAACCCGCCGAGCGTCAGCGCGTAGCGCAGGAAGCTCGGCGCGAGCTCGCGATAGAAGTGGCGCGTGTATTCGACCTCGGTGACGTAGCCGTGGGTCCAGGTGGCGTTGTGCATAGATACTCGGCGGCGGTTTCGCCATTCCTAGGGTTGGCCCTTCGCAAAGCGCCGCGGGAAAGAAAAAGCCCCACGCATGGAGCGTGGGGCTGAGGTCGAAATCGTGAAGCAGGAGGACCTTGTCCGCCTGCCGCCACGGCCTGCCTGGGCTTACGAGATCAGAACGAAGTCGTCCTGTGCGAGGCCGCTCACGCCGGTGAGGGTGATCGTCATGTCGGCCACCCCGGTGCCGGTGGTGTCGACCAGGAGCTGACTGGTCTGCAGGTTGAAGACGGCGGACCCGGCCGTGTCGGCGGTGTCGAGCGCGGACGTTGCCTCGTCGCTCGTGGCCACGTTACCGAGGAAGTCGATGTCGGCGCCGAAGTCGAAGAACAGCTTGTCGGCGCCGGACACGAAGTCCGTGATCGTGTCGGTGTTGACGCCCTGCGACTGGACCGCAGACTCGTAGCCGAAGACATCCGCACCGCCGCCACCGGTCATGTTGTCGGCGCCGTTGCCGCCCCAGAGCTGATCGTCACCCTCGCCGCCCTGCATCGTGTCGTTACCGTCTTCGCCGAACAGGACGTCGTCCCCGGCGCCGCCGGACACGCTGTCCGCACCTGCGCCGGCGGAGATCTCGTCGTCCCCGTCGCCGCCGCTCAGGTCGTCCGCCAGCGACCCGCCGGTGATCTCGTCGTCGCCGGCACCACCCGCGATCGTGTTGGTGTTGACGTTGTCGCCGCCCAGCAGAACATCATCGCCGGCGCCGCCGGTGATGGTGATCGCCGCCGGGCTGCCCACCTCGCCGGCGACGTAGTTGGCGCCCGAGGCGTCGATATCGCCCGCGGCAGCCGATGCGTCGAACGTCGCCAGCTTGCCGTCGGCGTTCGAGAAGACGAGATCTTCCGCACCGGACACGGTGACGCTCGTGAGGTCTTCGCTTCCCGCCAAGGCAAGGATGTTGGCGCCCGTCCCGTCGCCGTTCGACTCCACGATCAGCGACTCGACCGAGTTCGCCACGACACCCGTCAGCGACCAGCCGTCGTCCGCATTCGTGCCGATCACCAGGTTGAGCGAGTTGGCGTCGGTATCGGTGGCCTGGTTGAGGGTGAGCCCCGCCGCCGCGGCGAGCACGGTCACCGTGGCGTCGTTCTCGAGCCCGCTGACGGTGCCGCCAGCGGCACCGCCCGCCAGCTCGACGCTGCCGACCCCGAACTCCGTGAGGTCGATCTCGGCGTTCAGCACATCGGTGACGCCCAAGGCCTCGAAGTTGGTGAACGTGACCGTGGGCGCGTCCTGGCCGAGTTCCGTTCCGAGAAGCGCGAGTTGCGCCGTCGTCGCGAGGAACGTGTCGAAGCCCTCGCCGCCGTCGTACGAGCTGCCGGACGTGGCGGGATTCGAGGTGACGGTGAGCTTGTCATCGCCCGCACCGAGGGCGACCGCCAGCGTGTCGGCGCCGCCGACGCTGAACGTGTCAGCGCCCGCGCCGCCCGTCACCGTCACTTCGGCCTGCGAGCTGCTGATGGTGGCCTTCACGCCGCCATTGTTGCCGCTCGCGTCGAAGGTCTGGACGGCCGTGAATGGCGTCGCAGGCCCCGGGGCGCCACCGAGCAGATCGAGGGTGCCGCCGCCGGTCACGGTAACGGTTTCGGCCGTGCTGTCGGGACCGAGAAGCCACAACTTGTCGACGCCGCTCGATACGATCGAGAGAGTCTCGACGTTCGACAGGCCGAGCACCGCCGCGCGGACGTCGGCGATGTTCAGGTTCAACGTCGTCGCCGCGGCGCCCGGGAACACGACGACGCCGGGGTTATCCGCCGTGCCCCAGGAATCGGCGCCGATGTTGATCGTCTCGGCGGTGCTGCCGTTGAAGGTTGCGTCGCTCGCGAGGCCCGGGCCGTTGATCTGATTGGCGAGGGCGAAGTTGGCGACCTGGCCGACGTTGTTGAAGACCACGTCCGCGGTGCCGTTGGAGGCGATCAGGGTGGTCACGCCCGAGGACGCGCCGAGATCGAGCGTGCTGCCGGGCTGGGTCGAGCGGACCTGGACGACCTCGATGCTGGTCATCGAGGGCGTGGCCGAGCCCCCGTTCAGGGTCGCGGTCAGCGTGTCCGTGCCCGTGCCGCCATCGAGCTTGTCGACCGACTGCAGGGTGTTGACGAGGATGTCGTTGCCGACGTTCTGCACCTCGGCAACGAACTTGTCGTTCCGCGCCGTGCCCGTCAAGTTGTCCTCGTTGGGCGTCAGCGTGAAGGTCTCACCGGGGTTGCCGGCCACCACGATGGCGGCGATGACCGCCGGTTTCTGGGCGAGCGCCGTGTCGAGCGACTGCTGGTCGGGACCCACACTGCTCATCCAGTCCCTCGCGATGTCGACGGAGAACTGGTTGTAGTTGAGGATCTCGTCCGGCGTGTCGATCTGCGGCGTGAACGCGAGCGCGGCCTGCGTCTTGTTGTTGACGGTCAGGATGTCGGTGTTGATCGCGCCGTTCAGAATGTCGAGCGGGAGGTTCTGGATCGTGAACTGCCCGGACTTGAGACCCTCGAGATAGAAATTCAGGCCCGCCTGGTCGGCGTCGCGGTTGAGGACGTTCTGGTAGATCTTGTTGATGTACGTCGTCCACTCGTTCTCGTTGGAGGGGTTGCCGTACTCCAGCGTGAACTCTTGCGACGTGGCGAAGGCGTCGATGATGTTCTGGAGTTGTCCCGCGCCCTGGGTGTCGAGCCGGTTCGCCCAGTAATCCAGGCCGGCGGGATCCGCTCCACGTCCGTAGTAGGCGATGTAGGCCTGTTGAACGTTGCGGATTGCAGCAGCACTTGCCATCTTCTTCTCCTGATCAGAGAGGTGTTATCGAGATCTGGTGAGCCGGGCACGGCCAAGGCGGGTATCTCGCGTGCCTCCACTCCCGCTCTATTGCGCCCTAACGAGACGACCCCAGCAGGTTGCGGGACCTGCGCCGCCCGTGACGATACGTGAATCCACCGGGGAAAGTGCGGCAGCTAGCCGAGGCATGACCCTGTTTCTGGGACTTTTTCCACGTTTGTCGGCACGCCGACACCTGCGCGGCCGCTATTAGAGCACGGACGCCTGCGTTTTGCACCCGGGTCACAGGTCGTGAGGCAGGCTCGTTGCAAAAAAGCTACACACCGTTGAGAAATAGTTGCCAGGTGACCCGATCGGTACATCAGCGCCCGGCGACGATGACGAGATTTCCGCGCCGGTGTGCCGGCAACTGCGCGGAAGGAGCATCCCAGCAGCCGGAGAAGTCGAACGCGGCGATTTGCGCCCCGCTCTGCTTGACAAACTGCGCCAGCTCGACCGCTTCGTACTCGCGATAGTGGTGGTGCGCATCCCAGTTGCGTCCCGCCTGCGGGTAGATTGCGCAGGGATTGGAACCGCTCGCCACAGCCTCGAGATGCGCGTGCGAGAGAAAGTTGGGCGTGGTGAGGTACAGAAAGCCATTCGAGCGAAGGCGGGCGACGAGCCGCGACAGGACGTCCACCGGATGGATGGGCAGGTGCTCGAGGACCTCGGTCATCACCACGAGGTCGAACTCGCCGCACGCAGGCAGAGCGGCGTCCATGTCGGCGACGTCGGCGAGATCCACCGAGGCGTAACCGGCGCAGCCGATCTTCTGCCGGCAGCGCGCATCGGTGAAGCCGACGTAATCGGCGGGCACGGGCCGGTCCGCGATCACGAGTTCCACGTCCGGAACCAGCTTCGCGTACATCGCGGTGAGCTCGGAGGCGCCGATCTCCAGCACGCGCGGCGATGCGATCCCGCGCGTGAGGATCACGAACGCGTTCATGAGCTCGAAGAAGCGCTCGCGATGCGTGCGCCCGTACTCCTCCTGCCCGACGACGAGCTCGCGCCCGGACGCGAAGACCTCGTTCCAGAGCTCGTCGTAGCGCTCGCGCGGCACCGCTTTGCACTGCTGCAGCTCGCGTGAGAGAGCGTTCTCGCTGACGGCAGTCAGCCCGGATTCTGCGAGGCGTGCCTTGATGCGCTGGTCAGTGGCGCTCCGGAACTCCTCGCTCGTCCCGAGCTGCTCGAGGAGCCAGGTTCCGCTCTGTCCCTGCTCTAGCGCGGCGACGTAGCCCGCGAGCCCCGCGGTGTCGGGTTCGCGGCGCAGGACGTAGCGGTACGCTGCGGTCACGAAAGCGACCGCATCCTCTCTCGACATCCGGGGAGCACGAGGCGAAGGCATCCGAGCGGTCAGGCCGCAAGCAGCGATGTAGCGCCCGCGTCGCGCATGCGCTCCAGTACCGCGAGCCGCTGCCGCAACCGCTCCGCCAGCACCCGCCAGTCGGCGACTGCTTCGACGCGCTCGCGTGCGCGAACAGCGCGCGCGTCGCGCTCCTCGGGCGACGCGATCATTCCGACGAGCACGTCACGCATCTCGTCGATCTCCGCGACCCATGCGTGCGTGTGCGGCTCGAGTACGCCGCCGCGCAGCCCGAGGGGGGTGCTCAGCACCGCCATGCCGACGGCAGCGTAGGCCACGACCTTGAGGTTGGTGCCGGAGCCCGAGCCCATGGGATTGAGGCCGATGTCGGCGGCGTTCATCCAAACCGCTTTCTCCGCATCGCTGACGCGACCCGCAAGAACCACGTTCGCGGGAAGCGGCTCGCTGCGCAGCGCCGAGCACACCGATCCGACGAGGACGAATCGCGCCCCGGGCACACCGCGCGCGAGCTTCACCACCTGCCTCGCTGCCGACACGTTGGGCGCGTGGCCGCTGCCGATGAAGAGGCAGCAGGCGCTCCCCGCGAGGCCGAGCCGCTCCTGCAAGGCGCGTCGACGCTCGGGATCGACCCACTGCAGGGATTCGAGATCGCAGCCGTTGACGATGATCTGGACCCGCGCAGGCTCGACGGCGTACAGCGTGCGCAGCGCGGCCGCGTCCTCGTCGCTGCACGCGAGCAGGAGGTCCGCACGACGCGCGCACGCGCGCTCGACGTCGCGCACGTACCCGGCCCATCGGGACCCGGGGCGGAAGATCGCGGCCTTGAGCAGCGCCTCGACGTTGTGGGCGTCGTAGACGAGCGCCCCTTCCCAGGCGTCGGAGATCGCGGGATACGTGTACGGATGCGCCGCCACGACGGCCGCGGCATCGCGCATGCGCTCGCGCAGCCGCTCGCCGAAGGCGGGCACGACCTCGTGATACGCCGCTGCGACGACATCCTCGACCGAGGCGAGCGCGTCCGCGGCGACCTCTGCGCGCAGGACATGGAACTCCTCGGTCTTGGGGACCAGCCACTCGCGGAAGCCCGGTTGCAGCTCGCGCACCTGCGGTTGCTTCGCGAAGCTGTCGAGCGCGACGACGTCGACGTCGTGCGTGCCGGTGAGGTGGCGGTAGAGATGGAAGATGCGCTCCTGTCCGCCCGAGGCCGGCGGATGGACGCCGAAGGTGTTCGCGATGACGACACGCGGACGCACGGCGACGTCCGGCGCGCTGCTTGAGAGCAGCCGATCGACCGTGCGCTTCCAGGTGATGTCGCGCACCGACTCGGCAGCGGCTTCGCCCATGCGCGCGGCCGCCGCGGGATCGGCGCAGAAGCCGCGCGTGGCTTCGGCCAGCGCCTCGGCCGTCGGCGCGACGATGCGGCCGTTCTCGCCGTCGCGGACGAGCTCCGTCACGCCGCCGGCATCGCTGACGGTGAGAACCGGCTTGCCGCTCTGCATCGCCTCGAGCGTAATTAGGCCGTAGTCTTCGCGGTCGGGCACGAACGCGACGACGAGGGCGTTCGCGTACTCCTCGGCGAGCGCGTCGTCGGTGATCCGACCGAGGAACTGGATGCGCGCATCGTCGCCGGCGAGCGCGCGAAGTCGCGGCAGGTCGCCGCCCTCCCCCGCGATGCGTAACGGCAGCTCGACGTCGGCCCGCCGGTACGCCTCGATCAGCAACGCGACGCGCTTGGCGGGTACCAGTCGGCTTGCCGTGAAGATCGAGCACTGCGCATCGCCGCGGCGGGTGCGAAGCTGGGTCGGGTGATGCAGCACCTCGACCGGTACATGCGGCGGGAAGTAGTCCGCGCGCGCCGCGACGGTGTAGGAGATCGCGAGATAACGCCGCACCGCCTGCGGCGCGAGGCCGATGCCGTCGAGCAGGTGCACGATCGCGCGGATCAGCGCGCCCGGCAGCGCGAACATCTCCGCAGGCGCGGTGGCTGCCCTCGCCTGCAGGTCGTCGATCGCAGCGAAGAGCCCGGGGAGCACCGCCCGGGTGGTCGGGCGCGCTTCGAGGAGCGCGCGCAGACGCGCCGGGAGCGGCCAGGACTCGTCGAGGTCGGTCGAGAGCGGGCTCGGCCAAGTGTCGTACAGGCCGCGCAGCTTGTGCTGCAGGAGAACGACGTGGTTGCGGTGCGCGATCATCCACGCGGGATACTTGGTCGTGATCACGAGATCGAAGTGGTCGAGCTCGAGCGCCGCGAAGCGCCGGTAGCTGTCGACGATCTCCCGGAAGTTGCGCTCGGGACTCGGCAGCTTCACGAGATCGGCCTCGACGCCGGGCGTCTCGTTCAAGGCCGCGAGGAGGCCGGACCACAGGTTCTCGGCGCCGCCGAGAACGAACGGTACGGGGCTAGGCGCGACGATGGCGACCTTCATGGCGCACGCGCGGTCAAGACTTCGACCACCTTCTCCCACGCGATGCCGAGCGCGAGGTAGCGTTCGCGCCCGGCACGGCCGAGCTGCCGGGTGCGATCGGGGGAAGCGAAGGCGCCGTCGAGGGTGGCAGCGATCGCCTCCGGTTCGGGCGGCACCACCCAGCCGGTGTCGCCGCCCTGCACCAGCTCGAGCGGTCCGCCGGAGTCGGTGCACGTTAGGACCGGCTTCGACGCAAGCATCGCTTCCAGCGTGACGTAGCCGTAGTCCTCGTCGAACGGGCCGTTGAACACGGCGAACGCACGCGCATAGAAGGCGACCTTCTCCGCCTCGGATACATGCCCGAGGAAGCGCACGCGGTCGGCCACGCCGAGGCGCTCGGCGAGCGCGCGATAGTGGTCGGTCTGTCCGCCTTCGCCGGCGAGCAGCACGAGGAGCGGCGATTTCATCAGCCGCGCGGCCTCGATCAGCAGGTTCTGGCGCTTGAGGCGCTCGAAGCGCGCCGGGTAGAAGACGTAAGGCTCCGCGTCCGCACGGTGGTAGCGATCGACGAACGGCGGCGGGTGATAGAGCACCTCTGCGTCGAGCCCATTGAAGCGCTGCAGGCGCGCGGCAACGTTCGCCGAATTCGCGAACCGTCTCGTGGCACGCCCGAGCGCTTCGCCATCGAACGCGAGCACCCGGTCGCGCAGACGCGCGAGGTCCGCGGGCGCATCGCGCTCCGGGTACAGCTCGTAAACCGCGCGGTGCTGATGCATGAGCCACACGACGTGGTCGGGGTGACGCACGCCGTAGCCGGGGAACTGGAGCGAGATCACGCGATCGACCGCGATGCCGTTCGGCGCGGTGAATTCGAGGCCGCCCACGAAAGCCATGAGCCGTTCAATCGATTCTGGCGGATCGAAGGTGAACGGGAAGCGCACCAGCTCGACTTCGTGGCCGGCGTCGCGCAGTGCGCGCACCGTGCCAGCGACGTGGTGCTCGGCGCCGCCGCGGAAGAACGGCGCGACCGAGGCGGTGACGAGGAGCCGCACGGGCCTCAGGCCGGACGCTCGGCCACGAGCGCGAAGTCCTGCGGCCCGCACAGATGCGCGTTGACGCGCTCGGTCAGCGGATCGGTGCCCGGGACGCGCGCCGCCTCGGGGTACGGGTTGAGGCGCACGACTCGCGGTTGCGCAAAGTTGTGATAGCGCGCGAGGAACGTGAGCGCTGCAGGCGTCACCGGGTTGCGGTGCGTGAAGTCGTGATAGAAGGTGTGGCTTCCGACGAGCACGTTCTCGGGGTTCGGCGTCTCGAACACGATCAGCCCGCCCGGCATCACCACGCGCCGCGCCTCCTCGAACAGCCCGAACAGCACGTCGAAGGGCAGGTGCTCGACGATGTGGAAGCCGGTGAGCGCGGCGAGCGCGTCGTCGGGCAGCGCGCGCAGGTGCGCGAGCGCTTCCTCGTGGCGCGCGTCGAGCCCTTGCGCGCGCGCGCGGTCGACCATGATCACGTTGGCGTCGATGCCGTAGGCGGCAATCCTTTCTCCGGCGAGGAGCGACAGCCACTCGCCACGGCCGCAACCTACGTCGCACACCGGGCGGCCCTCGGCGCGCGCCGCGACGGGCCGCAGGATGTCGAGATACGGCAGCTGCTTCGCGCGCACCTCCTCGGTCGTGCCGCGATTCGCGTCCTCGAAGGCGACGTAGTAGGCGTCGATCGCGTCCTGGCCGTGGGCAAGCGCGACTCGCTGGACTTCGGTCGTGCGCGGCCCCTCGGCGAGGTCACGCAGCAGCCGGTTCAGTGCCGCCTGGTGGTAGAGCATGTCACCGCGCGCGAGCGAGACCGCGGCGGCGGTCTCCTCGGCTTGCGTCTGGAACTCGAGGCGCAGGCGGCCGTGGTTGCGCAGCAGCGCGTCGAGCCGCCTGCGGAAGTCGTCGCGCACGCCATTGACGCGATCGAGGAACTCGAACTCGGTACGCTCCAGGCGGTGCCGGACATCGTCGTGCAACGCCTCGATCTCCAGGTGCGCGTCCTCGCGCCACGCCTGCTGCAGCCCCAGGACTGCCGCAGGACCGGCAAGCCGGGTCGCACAGCGCGCTTCGTCGAACAGGAGGGCGCGACGCGCGAGGGCCGCGAACTGCGGCAGCCCAAACGCCTGCGCCCGCGCCGCCCAGCGCAGGCAGCTGCGGGCGAATCCGAGCCCCTCGACGCGGACGCCGTGGCGCTTCGCCTCGGACGAATCGAGCAGCGCGATCAGCACCGACTGCCGGCTGCCGCTGCGTGCGAGCTGCGCGAGATAGTCCTGAAGCCCGGCCTCGTCCGCCTCTCGCCGGAGGACGGCGTGGTACGTTTCGCGGACGAAGCGCTCGCCCTCGAACAGCAGAAGCTCGTCGCGGTGGTAAGCGTCCTTGCGCGGCATGCGGACCGGCGGGCGGCGCGTCTGTTCTCGTGTCTCCAGAGCATCGACGGCCCGTGCGGCGCTCGCGGGCGCGTACAGATCCTGCGTCGGCGGCGCGAGCGGTGCCTCGCGCTCCAGCGCGCGGGCCTCCGCCTTGACCCGCGCAATGATCGCGTCGGCGTCGGGCGGGGGGAGCGGCTCCGGCGTCTTCATGAACGAGTCGATGCGCCAGCGAGGCGCAAGAGTCGGGCACTTGCGATCGAGCGCCCCGCCAAAGCAGGGAGGTCCCCCGCCGGGTCGATCCCCGCGAGCGCGGCGCCCCTGAGACGAGTCGTCGCGAGCGCTGTCATCGCCTTCACTTCGCTGCGCTCAAGGACGAATGCCGCTCGGCCTCGACGAGCACGGCCGTGACGGGCAGACGCACGACGCCGGAGAAATCCTGCTCGACTTCCGGCGAACGCACCTCGAACGTGAGCGCGTGATCCCACCAGTCGTAGTTGTCCTCGAGATGGCGCTCGGTGCTGTGGAGCGCTACGGAGACATTGTACGTACCGGCGGCGAGCGGACAGGCGTCGAGCTGGAAGTCGATCGTCCGGACGTCCCCCGGACGCATCGGCTCGATGACGGCGCCGAGCAGCCGGGTGTTGGTCCCGAAGATCTCGTTGCCGACGCGGTCGCGGATGAGGAACCCGGCAGTGACGTCGTCGACCGCCGCCCGGGCTGCGAAGCGCGCGCGCACCGCCACGCTGTCGCCGGTCGTCATCGACTCCACGGGTCGGCCGCAGCGCACGAGCTCCACCTGCTCGATGCGCAAGCGGCCGTCGCCGGAACGCGTGAGGCCCGCGGCGGAGCGCACGTGCTGCTCGTGCTTCGCGGCCTGCGCTTCGTCGAGCGCGATAACGGCATTGTAGTAGTCGAGCACCTGGTCGGGCGTTCCGTCGAGCGCGATCCGGCCGCCCTCGATCAGCAGCGCCCGGTCGCAGAGCGACTTCACCGCAAGCGGATCGTGCGAGACGAAGAGCAGCGTCACGCCCTGCCGCTTGAACTCGCGGATGCGGCGGAAGCACTTGTGCTGGAAGTAGGCGTCGCCCACGGACAGCGCCTCGTCGACGATCAGGATCTCCGGCTGCACGGCGGTGGCGACGCTGAACGCGAGCCGCATCTGCATGCCGCTCGAGTAGGTGCGCAGCGGCTCGTCGAGCGCACGCCCGATCTCGGCGAACTCGGCGATCTCCGGCAGCCGCGCGATCACGTCCGCCTGCGCGAGCCCCATGAGCTGACCCGCCATGACCGCGTTCTGCGCGCCGGTGAAGTCGCCGTGAAAGCCCATGCCGAGCTCCAGCAGCGCCGCGACCCGGCCGCGGACCGCGGAGTGCCCTTGCGTCGGCAGCATCGTGCCGGTGAGCAGCTTGAGAAGGGTGGACTTGCCGGCGCCGTTGCGGCCGACGATTCCCACGGTCTCGCCGGGCTGCACCGTGAAGTCGAGCCCGCGTAGCACCCAACGCTGCTCGTGGCGCACCGCGCCTGGGCGCAGCCACTCGAGGAGCCGCCCCCAGCGCGACGGATAGCGCTTGAAGGCCTTGCCGAGATTCTCGGCGACGATGGCGCCCATCAGGGTTGGTGGCGAAGTCGCCGCGAGCCGCCCGAGCGCAAGGTACGCGGAACGCAGCGACGAGACACATCGGATCGATGGACGAGGCGCGGGTACCGCGGAACGCCGTGATCGATGGGTGCACTGGATCGGTTCACAAGCTCTCAGACCTCGTCGAGCAGGTCGGGGTAGAGGCGCCGGTAGGCGAACAGCGCGAAGGGCGCGAGCACGATCACCCACAGCAACGGCGCGGCGAGGAGCCGCGGGTCCGGCCACAGCCCGGACGTGACCGCCTGCTGCGCGCTCACGACGAGGCCGAAGAGCGGGTTGGCCGAGAACCAGGGCTTCAGCGCCGGCGTGATGATCGTCGCCGGGTAGACGATGGGCGCGGTCCAGAAGAGCACCTGCAGGCCGATGCTCACGATCTGGTGGACGTCGCGAAAGAAGACGTTGACCGTGCCGACGAGGAGCCCGATCGCGCCGGCCAGCGCCGCGGTGAGCAGGAACGCAGGCAGCAACCCGAGGAGCTTCACGCCCGGGAACTCCCCGACGGCAATCAGGAAGAGAACGAAGATGGCGAGGAAGAGCGCGAAGTTCACCGCGGCGCTGAGGACCACGGAGACGAAGAGGCTGAGCGGCGGGAAGCTCGCCTTCTTGATGAGGTTGGCGTGCTCGAGGAAGACGTTGAGCGATCGCTGCACCACCTCTGCGAAGAAGTTCCAGAGCACGAGGCCGGAGCAGAGATAGATGGCGTAGCCGAGCGGCCCCTCCTGTTGCGGCAGCCGCGCGTTCATCAAGTACCCGAAGACGGTCGTGTAGATGATGATGGTGAGGAGCGGCGGCAGCACCAGCCACACCACGCCGAGCGCCGAACCGAGGTAGCGCAGGCGAATTTCGCGCGCCACGCTCGACGCGATGAAACCGCGATAGCGCCACAGGTTGTGGAGCGCGAGCGCGGGGTTGCGGATAACGAGCGGCGCCGCCACGATCAGTCGCGGTAGCCGAGGCCGCGCTTCATGGCGGAGGCGACGCGCACCAGCCGCCGGTCCCAGCTCAAGGGCGCGAGGTTCCGCACTCGCCGCCACGTGCCGCGGAGCGCAGGTCGCGCGAACGCCATGGCGCCGCCGGGGGCGGCGACCTGTGCCGGCTCGGGGACGACTTCGGCACCGGAGACGTCGAAACCGCGCAGGACCTCCAGCCGGTCGAGCATCATGCGGCCCACGCGTGCCGGCGAGTGGTGGCTCGCGATGTGCGCTCGTCCGCGCTCGCCGAGCGCGCGCGCGGCCTCGGGACTCTTCCACACCGAGCGCATGAGCTCGGCAGCGTGGTCGAGGTCCGGCTCCGCCCATTCGGTGCCCGCCTCGTACGGCGGGTCGTCCGTCTCGAGCGCCCGGAGGACGTAACGCACCGGAAGGGAGTTGGTGATGTCGGCGAAGTCGGTGTTGCCGCTCCACGCCGTGGCGATGGCGGGCTTGCCGTGCGCCATCGCCTCCGCGATGCCGAGGCCGAAGCCCTCGGCGCGATGCAGCGAGACGAACGCGTCGCAGCTTGCGAGGAGCGCGTGCCGCCGCTCGCCGTCGAGTGCCTTGTCGATGAACGTGACCTTCAGGCCCTCAGCGGCCTCGCGCAGGCTCGCGAGCAGCTCCGGCCGCTTCGCGCCGTTCATCGACTTCATCACCAGACGAACCGGCTCCGTCGGATGGAAGGCGCGGCGAAACGCCTCGATCGTCCCGTGCGGGTTCTTGCGCGCGAGGGTGCTGAAGAAGTCGAACATGAAGAGGAACACCGTCTCCTCCGGGTCGACGCCGAAGGAAGCCTTGTCGCCGCGCGCCGCGGGCACCTCGACCACGTGCGGGATGTGCACCACCGGCACGGGCGAGACGCTCGCGATCGCGTCGTACATGAATCGGCCGCCGACCCAGATCTCGTCGAGGAGCGGGAAGCGGTCCGTCCAGGCCGCGGGGAAGCGCGGCGCCTCCCACGCCCACACGCCGATGTTGTACTTGCCCGGGAAAAACGTCGGGCCGAGCCGCTCGCGCAGCAGCATCAGCTGGTCGGCGTTGACGTGCACGATGTTCACGGCATGCGGGGGGGTGGAGGGCAGCGGCGCCATCTCCGCCGCGCG